>Ga0210394_10005868_pt1 | contig 13587 bp, 12 predicted proteins | sample IncBWC12MmetaG_FD_160121 | JGI IMG/M metagenome (GOLD analysis project Ga0210394, IMG submission 160121) | Forest soil microbial communities from Barre Woods Harvard Forest LTER site, Petersham, Massachusetts, United States - Inc-BW-C-12-M | ecosystem: Environmental > Terrestrial > Soil >...
CACGACGCTGGTGATAGTCGCAATGATGCTGTCTTGCCGTTCCTTCGGAAGTGGGGCATCCTCGGACAGCCGTTGCAGCGCGCGAGAAAGCGCCGTGCGGAAGGCAAGTTGTGCTCGACTGCCACGTCCCCGCCGACTTGGCTCGGGGATGTAGCCGTAAACCATCTGATTAGCCTTTGCTCGCTCAAACGCCGCTGTCGCGAAGGCACGAAGGCGCTCGACGAGAGCGTCGACCGGTTCACCCCATAGCTCCGTTGCGGCGCTAGACCACCATTCTAGCTGAATTACAAAGTCTTCAGCTGCAACGCCAAGTGCCGCATACTCCGGCGAAACGCGTTCCTCCGACGGTTTTTTTAGGATCGAGAGAATTGTCGGGGTGCTGAAACGCGTCGCCAGCTGCACGACAGCTAGGGGGCCGGCTCGCCACTTCCCAAATTCGGCCCAGAGCGCTGACATGCGCTCATCGGTCGCGAGCGCTCGCAAAATGGGGTGATTGGGCACCGCGAGTCCCGCGCGTAACCAATTAGCCACTTCGGGAGGCGTGTTCCGCGCGAATTCGATCATGCCGCGCCCCGGTAGGCGTCCGCAGAATGCGGTGCGGTGTCCACGCTCGTCGGCGGCCCGGCCTTTCCCGGCCGATGGGGTTCGATTACCCGCCCGTAGGGTCGGAATCGCGCCGATTTCTGCGGCCCTTTCTCGGCGCAGCCGGTCGAGGTCGTACCGGGTCTGCAAGGCAAGCCACAACTCGGGGCCGTTGCCGCACAGCGTGCCGAGCCGCAATGCCATGTCGGGCGTCACGGCGGCGCGCTCGGCAAGAATGGCGTGGAGCGCCTGCCGCGACCCAAAAGCCGGGCAATCTCGACGCGCGGTCGCCCGAGCGCCGGCAGGATATCCTGGCGCAACAGCTCGCCAGGGTGCATCCCGGGCAGGCCGGTTCCGACCCCCGGTTCGGTGGTCAATGGTAATCCTCCAAATCGACGGCGACGGCATCAGCGCCATCCCAGCCAAAGGTGATCCGCCAATTTCCAGCGCGCTTCGCCTTGCAGCGTGTGCAAGTAGAAGCCCGCCAGGTTCAGTTGCTCGGGCCGGGTCGCGGCGTCGAGCGCTTGCAACGTGCGCCCGACCTGACGACGTTCGGCACGCTCAACCCGCTCGGGTCGCCGGCCTCGAAATACCGCCTGAGCGCTCGATTGCGGAAACTGCGTATCACCACAGGCAACGTGATGCGGCAAGCGGCAAACGTCAAATGCCGCTTTACATGCGGCTACGCGCCGGAGCGCAGCGGCAGCACCGTAGCGCCGCCCTTGCCGGCATCGCCCGATCCGGCGGCCATCGCAGCGGCGATCTTGTTGGCAACGGCGGCGGCAGCGGCCTTCACGGGATCGCTCGCCAGGTGCGCGTACCGCGCGGTCGTGACCGCTTGGGTATGGCCGAGCATCTTGCCGATGATCGGCAGCCCCATCCCGCTCGACGCCGCAACGCTGGCAAAGGCGTGCCGCAGATCGTGAAGGCGCACGTCATCGAGCCCGGCCGCCTTGCGGATCGCGCGCCACGGCTTTTCGAGGTTGACCAGCGCAGCGCCTTCCTTCGCCCCGGCGATGACGTGCGGGTTGCCGTCGAGCCGCGGCAGCTCGGCAAGCACGGCGCGCGCGGGCGGCGGAAGATGCAGGGTCTTGGCGCCCGTCTTGCTGTCGGGCAGTCGCGCTTCGCCGCGCTCGAAATCAATCCATTCCCACTTGAGCCGGAGCACTTCGCCGAGCCGCGCGCCGGTGAACACCAGCAGCTTGACCGCGGCGACGGCATAGGGCGAGCCGTCATAGGCCGCGAGTGCCTCGCCGAGCTGCGCCAGCTCGGCCGGCGACAGCATGCGCTCGCGCTTGCGCTCGGCGAATTTCTCGACATGGCGGCACGGGTTCGATCCGTCCGGCCGCAAGCCCCACCGCTCGCCAAGATTGAACATCTTGGACAGCACCGCGAGCACGCGGTTCGCCTGGTAGGGCGCCGCACGATTCGCGTGGTGAAGCTTCGTGATGTCGGCGCGGGTCACGTCCGCCACCTTCCGCTTGCCGAGCGCCGGCAGGATGATCTTGTCGAGCAGCCGCCGGTATTCGGCCGCGGTGCTGCCCTTGCGCTTCGCTTCGGCATGCTCGGCAAGGAAGCGCTCGGCGAGTTCGGCGATCGTCGGCGCTTCCCGGCGGGCCATCTTGTCGGCGGCCGGGTCCGCGCCGTCCTCGATCATGCCGAGCAAAGCCCTTCAGCTCGGCATCCCACAACACCGCTTCGGCGCCATCTGCAGTCGCCTTCAACGCATCTACCGAGCGCTTGGTGATCTTGCCGCGCATCGCCTATGCCCCCCTTCCGGGTCGGTGATACCTAGCGGGATACCTAGGCTGTCGATTGCCCCTGCTCGCCCGGTCGACGCCCGCGTCATCCGGGTCTAGGTATCCCCTAGGTATCACCAAAAATCAAGTCCCCGGATACGATCGGCAACAATCGTAGGCTCTATGATGTTGATTTATCGTACTCTAGGCGGTAGCCGGCAACGGCCGGAAACCCCGGATCGGAAACTTTTAATCAGTAGGCCTCGGGTTCGAATCCCGACGGGCTCACCATATCGACAAGTCGGGAACGAAGCGCCGCGATGCCGGCGCGAGGCGGGTCGTTAATTCCCACCCGGACAGACGACCGGCCCCGATCAGGGCCGGTCCTGTCATTTAATTGGTCTTGCGTGAGACTACTTGGAGGTCTTCTCCCCGTCGCCCGCGCCGGCCGCCGGTTTTTCAGTCCGGGGCGGCTGGCTCGACCCGGTTGCCGTGTCGGCGTCTTCAACCCAGGGCGGCATCGCCTTCAGGCTGGCCATCGTCGTCTCGAGCCGGAAGGCGCCCTTGCCGGCCTCCCACTTGAACCGATCGACCGGGATCGCAACACGGTGGCCGCCGATCCCCAAGACGCCACCCGCAGTCACCACGAGCCGATCGATCTTCTTGGTCTGCGGGTCGCTCAGGGCCACCGAGACATAGCCCAGTTTTCCGTCGTCGCCATAGACGAGGGTGCCCTCGATGGTGGAAACCTCTCCCTTGGCCAGCGGGTTGACCGCCGTCGCGCGTGGCGCGGGGGCCGGAGGCGAGGCCTGAGCGAGCACGGTCCGCTGATCCGGCGTGGTTGGGAGCCCGGCGTAAACAGCACCGGCCAGCATGACCAGTACCGCGGCCGCGGCGATCGGAATTGTACGCATAATGAGGCCCCATGCCGTTTTGGCTGCCTCGCCAACGAGCCGCGCGAGCTTTGGTTCCGGCACCCCCTTTGGTATTTCTGATCCCCGCTATTTCTTTGCCACCGGCACCGGGATCCCGGGGATCTGCACCTTGACCGCGCCGAGGTGATTGCGGCTGGTGAAGTAGAGGGTCTTCCAGTCATCCCCGCCAAAGGCGATGTTGGTGGTGGCCGGTGCCCCGTGCAGGATGCGGCCGAGCTTCTTGCCTTGTTTGTCCAAGATCCAGATGCCGCCCGCGCCGCCGCAATAGACGTTGCCTTCGACATCGACTTTCATGCCGTCGGGGACACCGGGCTCGGGCCCAGAGAGATCGGCAAACACCCGGTCGGTGTGCTTCGCGAGCATGCCGCTGGGTAAGAGCTCGAAGGCTCTGATGTGGCCGCGCCGCGTGTCGTTGATGTAAAGGAGCGTCTCATCCGGCGAGAAGGCGAGCCCGTTGGGCAGCACGAAATCGTCAGAGAGGAGGCTCAGCGTGCCGAGATCCGGCGTCACCCGGTAGACACCGGAAAAAGTCAGGTCCCATTCTTCGGGAGCGGCGGGGCTGGTCCACGGGTCGGTGAAATAAATAGAGCCGTCCGACTTCACCACGACGTCGTTGGGCCGGTTGAGCCGGTGCCCCTGGAATCTGTTGGCGATGACGGTGATGCTGCCGTCCTCTTCCTGGCGGGTGACCCGGCGGCTGTCATGCTCGCAGGCGATTAGCCGGCCCTGAAGATCGCGGGTCAAGCCGTTCGCCCGGTTGGTCGGCTCCAGGAACAAGGAGGCCCCGCCCTTGCCCGGCTCATGCTTCATCCGGCGGTTGTTGTGGATATCGCTGAACAGGAGATAGCCGCCCTCGTGCCACCACAGCGGTCCCTCGGCCGGACCCTGCGCCCCGCCAAACCCGTCGGCCAGATGCTGGATCGGCTCCGAGGGTGACAGAATCTTTGCCAGCTCCGGGGCCAGTTGTTCGATTCGCGGCGACGATTGCGCCATGGCAAACCCTCCCATCGATTGCTGCATGATTAGCGGTTGCGGCCGGGCCCGAGGTTACTCGCCGATCTCGCCCGCGCCCACCCTATTCGGCAAGAGAGCGCAAGTCCCGGCCACCTTCAATGGGTAGCGCGTTTTCGGCGGCGCACCGCGATGGGTTGCGCCTCGCGCCGTGACGGCTTGTCGCCGCACGGCCGATCCGCTATCAAATTGTCACGTTCGCGTGCTATTGCGGACGAGCGAGATAACGGAAGGTTCTGCGGTGGCGAGCTCGCTCGATAGCTGTCCAGCCCTGGTCCTCAATGCGGATTTTCGTCCGCTCAGCTATTTCCCGTTGTCGCTGTGGGCGTGGCAGGACGCGGTAAAGGCAGTTTTTCTCGAACGCGTCTACATCATCGACCATTATGACGCCTATGTGCGCAGCCCGTCCTTAGAGATGCGCCTGCCGAGCGTCATCGCCCTGAAGGAGTATGTCCAGGCGGCGCGCCACCCGGCGTTCACCCGGTTCAACGTGTTCCTGCGCGACCGCTTCACCTGCCAGTATTGCGGTCGCCCGCGCCCCTCGCACGAACTGACCTTCGACCACGTCGTGCCGCGCTCGCGCGGCGGCACCACGGTGTGGAGCAATGTCGTGACCGCCTGCGGCGGCTGCAATTTGTTGAAAGGCAATAGGCTTCCGCAGCAGAGCGGGCTTTACCCGCGGCACCGCCCGGTCCAGCCGACGACCTACATGCTGCAGCAGAACGGCCGCGCCTTTCCGCCCAACTATCTGCACCAAAGCTGGCGGGATTATCTCTATTGGGATACCGAGCTCGATCCGTCATAGCCTCACCTTATCCCGGCAAGACCCGTCCGACCGCCTCAGCGGGAGCGCCCATGGGGCGGACCTCGATAAACCGTGGCGCGACAAACCGGGCGCAGGTCCAACAAATGCCAGTGGTCCGGCTCCGCGGTCCGAGTTTACAAAACGTTACGATGGCGGGCTGGGCGTTCAACCGTGGGTCATATATTATTACGCCCCCGCGGTGGGTGCGGATGATGCGAGGCCAATACTCAGGGAGGAGATCATGAAGGTCGCAGTCGCGTTACGCGATCAACGCGGGTTCACCTTGATAGAACTGCTGGTGGTGATCGCAATCATCGCGATCCTGATCGGGTTGCTGCTCCCCGCCGTGCAGAAGGTTCGCGAAGCAGCTGACGCGTTGCCCAACGGGACACCCGCAGTCAGGGCGCTCAAGGACAACATGATAGCTTTGGCTGACGGCTCCGTCACTATCCAGCGGGATGCGGGGTTGCTCGGGATCGCCGCCGTCAACGCCGGAGAAAACGGCTCGCTCAACAACCTTCCGGCCGTCCAGGACTTGTGCAATGCGGTGCTCGCCAGCGACCAGACGGCACAGGCGGCGCTGGGCCAAGTCGGGGTGCTTCTTGTCCAGGTCCCCTTCCAAGGAGCTGATCACCGACGTCTGGTAGACGCCCAGAACGCCCTGATAAATTGGGGAGACTTCTCGGCCCAGCTGAAAGTGGCAATCTCGAAGGCGTCCGCGTGCCCTCCGGCGACGCGCGGCAATTGACCGATCACCGGCGTCAGTCCTTGTTAGGGGCGTAAATCGGCTAAGGGCCCGTTATCCCACCCGACTCAGCCGGTTCGCCAACCGACCGGCGGTCGGCTCTGGGGCAACCTCAGCCATCGCGATCGGTTTCGACGAGCGCCTGTTTAGGGGTTGCGAGGCGTCAGGCCGGTTAGGGTTTGACCCTAATGCGTGATCAGCCGGCGTTCGATGGCGGCGGCCTTGATCGCCTTTTGCAGCTTTTCGAAGGCGCGCACCTCGATCTGACGCACACGCTCGCGCGAGATGCCGTATTGCTGCGACAGATCTTCGAGCGTCGTCGGGCTTTCCTGCAACCGGCGCTCGGTGAGGATGTGGCGCTCGCGGTCGTTGAGGTGGGTCATCGCCTTTTCGAGGAGATCGCGGCGCAGCCCAAGCTCCTGGCGTTCGCCGAGCATGGTTTCCTGGCTCTCGCTGTCATCGACGAGCCAATCCTGCCATTCGCCCTCGCTGTCGCTTCGTAAGGGCGCGTTCAATGAGTGGTCGGGACTGGCGAGGCGCCGGTTCATGCTGACGACATCGGCTTCGGGGACGTCGAGCTGGGTCGCGATCTTCTTTAGGTTTTCGGGCGACAGATCGCCTTCCTCCATCGCCTGCAGCTGGCCCTTGAGCTTGCGCAGGTTGAAGAACAGTTTTTTCTGCGCCGCGGTGGTCCCCATCTTCACCAGCGACCAGGAATGCAGGATGTATTCCTGGATCGCCGCGCGGATCCACCACATCGCGTAGGTGGCGAGGCGGAACCCGCGATCGGGGTCGAAGCGCTTCACTGCCTGCATCATGCCGACATTGCCCTCGGAGATCAGCTCAGACAGCGGCAGGCCATAGCCGCGATACCCCATCGCGATCTTGGCGACGAGGCGCAGATGGCTGGTGACCAGCCGGTGGGCGGCTTCGGGGTCTTCAGCCTCCTTCCAGCGCTTGGCGAGCATGTATTCTTCATCCGGCTCCAGCATCGGGAACTTGCGTATCTCCTGGAGATAGCGCGTGAGATTCCCCTCGCCGGAAATGGACGGGACCGAAACCATGGCGATTGACCTTGCTCCGAGGGATGCCGCGTTTAGAGGTAACAAGCGGGGAGGGGCGGGAGATCCGCGGCACGATCGATCCCGCCCCGAAAGCTTTACCCATATGGTGAAGTTTTGTCCAGTTTAAAGTAGCTCTAAATTGGCGAGCAACCCAGCCATGTCGGCTGGCAGGGGGCTATTAAAGCTCAGCCGCTCGCCGGTGGCCGGATGGATGAAGCCGAGTAGCCTTGCATGCAAGGCTTGCCGCGGAAACTCGGCGATTGCCGCGACGGCGGCCCCGGCGTGGACGCCAAAATTAGCCCGGCGGCGCCCGGCCCGCGCGCCGTAGGCAGGGTCGCCGATCAGCGGATGGCCGATATGCGCGAGGTGAACCCGGATCTGGTGGGTGCGGCCGGTCAGCAACCGGCACTCGATCAGCGCTGCCGGGCCGATGATCCCGGTGCCGAACCGCCGCTCCACCCGATAGCGGGTGACCGCCGACCTGCCGCGGGTTTCTGCCACCACCGCCATCTTCTTGCGGTTGGACGGGCTGCGGCCGATATTGCCGACAATCTCGCCGGCCGCCGGCGCCGGCACGCCCCAGACGATGGCGCTGTAGGCGCGCTCGACCCGGCGCAGCGCGAAATCGTGCGACAGCGCGCGATGCGCCGTCTCGGTCTTGGCGGCGACGAGGAGACCGCTTGTGTCCTTGTCGAGGCGATGGACGATGCCGGGCCGGCGCACCCCGCCAATCCCGGCCAGGCTCGGGCCGCAATGCGCGAGGAGCGCATTGACGAGGGTGCCGGCCTCGTTGCCGGGAGCCGGATGGACCACCATGCCGGCCGGCTTGTCGACGACGATCAGATGCGAGTCCTCGAAGCGGATGTCGAGCGCGATTCGTTGCGCTGCCGGGGTCGGTTCGTCCGGCTCGGGGAGCATGACGACGACCCTGGCCCCCGAACTGGCGCGCTGCGAGGGATCGCGCATCAGCTTGCCGTCGCTGGCGATTTGGCCCGACAGGATCAGCTGCTTGACGCGGGTGCGCGACAGCTCCGGAAGTTGCCGCTGCAAGGCGCGGTCGAGGCGCACGCCGCCATCCTCGGCCGCGATGGTGATTTCGATGCGCCGGCCGGGCAAATCCGTCGCCTGCGAACCCTCAAGAGGCATGGCAGTCCGTTGCGGCCGAGAACAGCGGAGCTGACCTGGTGCGTGCGCTGAAGATCCTGGTCATCGTCATGGCGGTGGTGATCCTCGCCGGGTCCGCGACCCTCATTGTCCTGATCGCCGGTCGGCTGTCGCGCAGCGGGCCGGGGACGGCCCCCTCGCAGCCCTTCGCCGCGGCCCCGATCGAGCTCCCGGCCGGGGCGCGAGTCGAGACCATGAGCGCCGGCAGCGATCGCCTGGTGGTCGACATCGTACTCGCGGACGGCAATCGCCGGCTCGTGATCATCGACCTTGCCACGGGACGTCAGCTCGGCGCCATCCCGCTGCGCACCGCGCGATGAGGCAAAGCGATTCGCGCCTGGCGAGGATCGGACGGCGCGGCAGCGCGTGTGCGGCTGGTCATTTTATCGCGTGTTCCCGGCAGTTCGCGAGGCTCGGATCCGCGGCATCTTGAAAGCACGCGGCGCTGCGCCGAACTTTCCGGCGGTCTCGGTCGTTGTCGCTCGCGGCAACGGGTTAATCCGTTAGCCGGCATCGCGCACGGCCGTCGGGTTTGTATCGGCGAAAGATTGCAATCCACAGGTGTGCTGCTGTCCGGTTCCGGGCTTCTCGGTCGTTGGCGCGATCAAGGCGTTGCCCCTTTTGGGGTGTCTTCGGGGGAGTTAGATGGGGAAGAAGGTCAGCGCCGCCGACTCCGCTGCGAGGCTCGAACTTGTCGACGCGGGCGCGGTCCGCGCGCTCGCCGAGCAGTCGCAGCGGGGGGATCGCAGCGGCCCGCGCACCGGTCTGCGCACCTTGGGGCCGGTATCGGACCTCGAACGCCATCTGCCCTCCGAATGGTGGCGAACGCTGTTCAACTCGCTGTACCTCGAAACCGACGGCGACATCGTAGAAAACGACCGGAACACGCAGCAGGAAGTCGATCTGGTGATCCGCAGCGCCGGGATCGAACGCAACGACCGCATCCTCGATCTGTGCTGCGGTCAAGGCCGCCATTCGCTTGATCTCGCGCGTCGCGGCTTTCAGCACGTTACCGGGCTCGACCGGTCCCGCTATCTGATCCGGCTTGCCAGAAAGCGCGCCAGGCAGAGCAATTTGCAGGTGTCGTTCCACGAGGGCGACGCCCGCCGCTTTCGCCTCGGCGACGGCGAGTTTCACTGTGTCTGCGTGCTCGGCAATTCGTTCGGCTATTTTGATCGACCCGAGGACGATCTTGCGGTGCTCAAGGCGGTCCAGCGCGCCTTGGCCTCGGGCGGCACTCTCATCATGGACCTGATGGATGGCGAGTGGATGCGCGACCATTTCGAGCCGCGCTCCTGGGAGTGGGTCGATCAGAATCACTTCGTCTGCCGCGAGCGTGGTCTTGCCGGGGACGGCGACCGCCTGATCAGCCGCGAGGTCGTGGTCCATGCCGAGCGCGGCGTCATCGCCGATCAATTCTATGCCGAGCGGCTCTATTCGAAGGGGCGGATCGAGGCGTTGATGAGCCGCGCCGGGTTCGCCGATGTCCGCTTTCATTCGGTCGCATCGCCCGATTCACCGCGCAACCAGGATCTCGGCATGGTCGAGCATCGGCTGTTCCTGACCGCCGACGCGCCGCGCCGCGCCCAGTTGGTGCCTCGCCGGGCCGCTTTGTTCCCGGAGGTCACGGTGATCCTCGGCGATCCGCGGCTGCCCGACCCCGTGAAGCGCGACGGGCGCTTCAACGCGGAGGACGCCGAAACCGTGGCGCGGCTCACCTCGGCGCTCGCCGAATTGTCCGGCTATCGCTTTCGCTATCTCGACAACCACGCGACGCTATTTGCCGATCTGCGCGCGCATCGACCGCATTTCGCGCTCAACTTTTGCGACGAAGGGTTCAACAACGACGCCTTTCTCGAAATGCATGTGCCGGCGCTCTTGGAGATGCTCGACATCCCCTATAGCGGCGCCGGGCCGGCATGCCTCGGGGTCTGCTACAACAAATCCCTGGTGCGCGGGGTCGCCGAGGCGATCGATGTTCCGGTTCCGGCCGAAACCTATTGCAACTCGGACGATCTCGCCGCGACCATCCCCTCGGGCGTGTTCCCGGCGCTGATCAAGCCCAATTTCGGCGATTCCTCGATCGGCATCACCAAGGATTCGGTGGTGCATACCTGGGAAGAGGCGATCGGCTATCTCGGCATCCTGCGCCAGCTTCTGCCGGGCTGTCCGATCCTCATCCAGGAGTTCCTGACCGGTCCCGAATATTCGATCGGCATCATCGGCAATCCGGGATCGAACTGCCGCGTGCTGCCGATCCTCGAAGTCGACTATTCCCGGCTCGATCCGACGCTGCCGCGGCTCCTGACCTACGATTCGAAATGGCTCCCCGATTCACCATACTGGTCGCAGATCGCCTATCGCGAGGCGCGGCTCGACGAGGATCAGCGGCGCCGGATTGCCGATTACGCCAACATCCTGTTCGAGCGCCTCGGCTGCCGCGACTACGCCCGCTTCGATTTCCGCGCCGATGCGGCGGGCGAGGTGAAATTGCTCGAGGTCAACCCGAACCCGGGTTGGTGCTGGGACGGCAAGCTCAATTTGATGGCCGAAATAGCGGGGCTGCGCTATTCGGACCTGTTGCGGCTGATCATCGAGGCGGCGCAGGAGCGCGTCGCCGCGCAGCGTCCCGGCCTCGTTATTCCGATCGCCGTAGGCCGCGCCGCGCAAGCCGGCCGGCGCGGGTAGCGCCGCGTCGTAACCCGACCTCCGATTTTCCCTTGCAATCCCGCAGGATGCGCGTATCTATCGGCCGGTTGACGCACTCGCACGTGCCTATGGCCCATGGTGGTTATGCAACGACGTAACGCGTCCTTTTTGGTACTCCGGCTCGCCAGCCGGTCCCGAGAGGGAGGTCGATATGGTTGCAATCCCGATCAGGGCCGCAGCGCCCTGTCCTGACGCCGTTCTGCGCGGCACCCGCCTGCGTGGGCGGGGCGGACGGGCTACCGATCCAAGTAGTCTGAGCTAACTAGAGAACGCCGCGGCACGGCCACCAGGCCGATCTCGCGCGCGTTTCGGTTCGTCCTCGATTCCGATCGAGGGCATTTCGCTGCCGAACGGCAGCGGAGCGCTCAGCCGCTTTTGTAAGGTAGCCCGGGCCATGAACAACAAGATTGCGCGTTTCCTCACCGAACATTCGCCCGAAACCCCGTGCCTGGTCGTCGATCTCGACGTGATCGGCGAGGCCTACGACATGTTGTCACGATATTTGTCGGTCGCCAGCGTCTACTACGCGGTGAAGGCCAACCCGGCGCCCGAGATCGTTGCCATGCTGGCGATGAAGGGCGCGAATTTCGATGTCGCCAGCCCCGCCGAAATCGCGCTGTGCCTGGGTCACGGCGCCACGGCCGACCGGCTTTCCTTCGGCAATACAATCAAGAAGGAGAAGGACATCGCCTTCGCCTACGAGGCGGGGATGCGGCTCTTTGCCTTCGACAGCCTGGCCGAACTTGAAAAGCTGGCGCGCCGTGCGCCCGGCGCGCGCGTGTTCTGCCGCATCCTCGTTTCGTGCGAGGGCGCGGATTGGCCGCTGTCGCGCAAGTTCGGCTGTACCCCGGAAATGGCCGTCAAATTGCTCGAGCGGGCCCGCGAGCTTGGGCTCGACCCTTATGGCGTGTCGTTCCATGTCGGCTCGCAACAGACCGATCTCCTGCAGTGGGACCGGGCGATCGGCGCGGTCGCGCGGATGTTCACTCTCCTCGCCGAGACCGACATCAACCTGCGCATGGTCAATATCGGCGGGGGGTTCCCGGCGCAGTACCAGGGCAAGATCGCCCCGATCGAGCGCTATGCGCAGGCGGTCACCGACGCGTTGACCCGCCATTTCGGCAACCATCTGCCCGAGATCATCGTCGAGCCGGGGCGCTCCTTGGTCGGCAACGCCGGCCTCATTCAGAGCGAGGTCGTGCTGATCTCCGACAAGGGAGACGGTGACGACAAGCGCTGGGTCTACCTCGATGTCGGCAAGTTCAACGGGCTTGCCGAAACCATGGGCGAGAGCATCCGGTACCGCATCCAGGTGCCGGGGCGTTCGGGGCCCTCGGGGCCGGTGATCATCGCCGGACCTACCTGCGACAGCGCCGACATCCTATACGAGCGCACCGAGTACCGGCTGCCATTGGATCTCGCGGTCGGCGACAAGGTGGAGATCCTCTCGACCGGCGCCTACACGGCGAGCTATGCCTCGGTCGGGTTCAACGGGTTCCCGCCGTTGCGGACCTACTGCCTCTGAGCTTTGAGGGTCTTCCCATCGGCGCGGCCTTCCCGTTTAATGCCGCGCCGATGGATCGCAGGCTGTTCCTCGCGCTGGCAACCGGGCTCCTGGCAACTCCGTGGCGGGCTCGGGCGGGGCCGAGCGCACCGGCGCTGCGCCGCCTCAGCCTCGTCAACGCCCATACCGGCGAGAGTTTCGACGGCCCCTATCGCGACGCGCTCGGGCCCATCGCCCTGGCGATGGAGGAACTCTCACACTTCCTGCGCGACCATCATTCCGGCCAGATGATCGCCATCGATGTCGGGGTCATCGATTTTCTCGCCGTGGTGATGGAGGCGGTCGGCGCAACGCGCGCGACGATTCTGTCGGCCTACCGCACGCCAGAGACCAACGCGATGCTGGCGCGCACCACCTTTGGCGTCGCCGATAACAGCCAGCATCTCTATGGCCGCGCGCTCGATATCCGTCTGGAAGCGCGCCTCGAAGAAGCGATGCAGGCGGCGCGGGCGATGCAGCGCGGCGGGGTCGGCTGGTACCCGCATTCCGGTTTTTTCCATCTCGACAGCGGACCGGTGCGCAACTGGACGCTCGACGGCCAGGGCCTCGATCGCCTGCTCTTTCGCCTGCACGAATATCTGGCTCGTGGAGGGCTCTCGATCTCGCAACAGGGCGAGCTGCTCGCCGGCCGCGCGCGGCGACCGCTCAGCGTCAACCAGCGGCTCGCGCTGCATCGGGTCCTCGCGAAGGCCGAGTTCCTCGCCCGGCGGCATTGACGAGCGGCGGTCGATCGCCGGCGCGCCGTTCGGACGGGCAGCCCGATCAAGTTTGCGGCATCGTCCATGCAGCCGCTGATCCCGCGCGACATCATCACCCGCTTCACCTGCACCTATAACGGCGACGAGGTGTTCCGCGCCGAGCTGTCGCCGGCAATTGCCGCCAATCCGTTCATCGCCTTTTTCACCACCGCGACCGAGAGCGGCACGATGGTCTTTCGCTGGACCGGCGACAACGGGTTTTCGACCACCGAAACGGTGGCGATCACGGTCGAATGATCAGGCCTGCAGGAACCCTGCGCGGACTTGCCGCCGCCCTCCTATTCCTCGCGCCCCTTGCCGCCCTCGCCGCCGACATCCCGGTGGCAGAGCGCCGCTCGGGCTACGAGTTCATCGGGCGTGAGACCCGGGCGATCGAGGATGACGACGCCGCCAACCCCGGTATGCTGGCGGTCCTCGATGGCGAAGCGCTGTGGAACCGCGGCGAAGGCCCGGCCGGCAAATCCTGCGCCAGCTGTCATGGCGATGGGCAGGAAAGCATGAATGGCGTCGC
>Ga0210394_10005869_pt1 | contig 13586 bp, 10 predicted proteins | sample IncBWC12MmetaG_FD_160121 | JGI IMG/M metagenome (GOLD analysis project Ga0210394, IMG submission 160121) | Forest soil microbial communities from Barre Woods Harvard Forest LTER site, Petersham, Massachusetts, United States - Inc-BW-C-12-M | ecosystem: Environmental > Terrestrial > Soil >...
CTGCCGGATGATGCGCAACGCGCCGCTCTCGAACCCAAGATTCTGGAGAAACTCGCTACGACCTACACCTCGTCTCTCGGCATCAGCGTGCTGGAAGCCTAGGACGGAGAGCTTCCGATCAGAGCCAGCGGAATCCCTGTGGGGCAGGGCTACTTCCCGGGCATCACTGACCTGCGCAGCGATGTCCTGATCACGTTAGTTCGGATCACTCAACGTGGAGGATCCCTCGCTTCAAGGCAATGATCACGGCGTGAGTGCGGTCGCTGGCATCGAGCTTCGGGAGAATGCTCTGCATGTGCGCCTTGACGGTATTTTCAGAAATGGTGAGTTCGGCGGCAATCATCTTGTTTGACTTGCCTGCTGCGACCCGTCGCAACACTTCGATCTCGCGCGCCGTCAACGCATCGTCGGCTGCGTGCTCGGCGATCTCGGCGGCGACCTCCGGTGGTATTCGGCGCCTGCCGGCATGCACCGCTCGAATCGTCTCGAGCAATTCCTTTCTCAGCAGGTTTTTCAGGAGATAGCCGGACGCCCCGGCTCTCAGGGCCTCAACGGCCAGCGCATCGCCCGCGTAGGTCGTTAGCACGATGATCCGCGCGGTCGGGAATTCAGCGCGAATCGCGGTGATGGCTTCGATGCCGTTCATGTCGGGCATTCGCAGATCCATCAGCGTGACGTCCGGCCGCTGGCGTCTGAAGCTCTCGATGGCTTCCCGCCCGTTGGTTGCTTCGCCGACGAGCCTCATGTCGGGCTGGCCCTCGACGACTGCCGCGATTCCTTCGCGCAGGAGCTGATGGTCATCGACGCACAGGATTCGGATGGTCTGAGCGTCTTCGGCAGTGCTCATTCAAACAGTATGCTCCCCCAGGTGGCAGTCCGCCTGCTCTTCTCCGACGCCTAAGGAATCACCCGAAAGTAGAGGGCGCCAGTAGCCATACCTAGGCTACGCCATAGTCCCGGGAGAGGGCACGCTGCTGGCCATGCAACGGCTGTTTTCCATTTTTCCATCAGGGTGGCCAGGAGTCGCGCTGCTGCTCTTGCGAGGGTCCGTCGCGCTTGCCGTGCTTCTGCCGGCCTATAGTGAACGCCAAGCTCTGCCGAGCCTGGCACTGCTCGCTCTGATCCTTCTCTCCGCGATTTTATGCGCCGGATTCCTTACACCCGTCGTCGCGGTACTTGCTGCTGCTGTGCACCTGGTTGCAGCTTTGAGCTTGGGCATGGGCAACGAGGGCGCCACGGTGGTAGCTATCGTGGATGCCCTCGCGCTCGCCCTGCTCGGTCCTGGTGCCTATTCGATCGACGCCCGCCGCTTCGGACGCCGCCTGGTCGAATTGCCGCGGCGGAAGAATTGAAGCCAGGTCCGGCCGGGTACGTATCGGGCTTGGCTTGACCCCCAAGGGCATTCATCGGACCATCCGCCGTGTGATCAATCCGCGATTAAATCTATTTCTCTTTCTCACGCTGATCTTGACGGCGAGTTCGGCACCTGCGCTTGATCCCAGCAGGCGCCTTACCCAGTCTGCGCATACCGCCTGGACTGTACGGGACGGGTACCTTCCCGGGGGCCCACTCTCGCTTGCCCAGACTAAAGACGGGTATCTTTGGATCGGAACCTCATCCGGCCTGGTCCGTTTCGATGGTGCCCGCTTCGACCGATGGGCTCCCCCTAACGGAGAGGATCTGCGATTCGCAACGATTTTGGCGCTCCTGGCTGCACGCGACGGTAGTTTGTGGATTGGCGGTATCTCAGGGCTGGCACACCTTACCGCCGACGGACGTCTTACGAAGACACAGTTGGCCGGCCCAGTACGCCGCATGGTCGAAGACGCCGACGGAGCCATATTTGTAGCGCGCGGTGATTCTTCCAGTCCTCCACGCCCTGTGTGCCGAGTTACGGAGTCGACCCTGCGATGTTTCGGTGCCACCGAAGGGGTGGCAACACAGGGCGCGGTAGCGATACTCGCGATTGCAGCGGATCACCAGGCAGGGTTGTGGCTGGGCGCCGACACCAGCCTCATTCACTGGAACGGGCGTTCTTCCGCCGTATATGCCCCGGAGGCTCTGAAATCGAGCGTCGGTCAAGTGGGAGTGTCGATGCTCGCCACCACCAAGGCCGGCACTCTATTGGTTGCAGGGGAAAAACTGGGCCTCCAGTATCTTGTGCACAGTTCGCTCAAGCCGTTCCCGGCGCCGAACCTCGATACAAGCAAGCTGAGCGCATTTGCCGTGTACGTCGATGGCGCGGACTCGGTTTGGGTCGGAACAGCCGGACAAGGCCTGTATCGAATCACCGCCACGACGGTCGATCATTTCGATGTGGCGGACGGCCTTTCGAGCAACTCAGTCTGGGGCTTCTTCGAGGACCGCGAAGGCAATCTGTGGGTCTACACAACCGCGGGCGTGGATTGCTTTCGCGACACGGTGGTGGCTAACTTCACACAGGCCGAGGGTCTGGGTGGCAGCGAAGCCGATGGGGTTGTCGCCACTCGGGACGGCACCATCTGGGTCTCGGGCAGTCAGTCGCTGGATACGATTCGACAGGGGATCATTCGTTCCATCCGAAGGAGCGATGGCCTGCCCGGTCTTCAAGTGACGTCGATTCTGGAAGATCATCAAGGTCGCATGTGGGTCGGCGTCGACAATGGCCTATACATTTATCGAGGCGGAACCTTCCAGCCGATTCGAATGCCGGATGGAAGCCACTTCGGCCTGGTCCGCGCAATTGCCGAAGATATCGATAGCGATATTTGGGTCGAAACCGTCGGACAGGCGACGAGGCTGATCCGCCTTCACGATCTGCGCGTCAAGGAGGTGCTCCACAGTTCGCAGGTACCCGCCGCGCGTCGGCTGGCCGCGGATCCTCGCGGTGGGATCTGGCTGGGTCTCATGGATGGGCGGTTGGCCCATTATGTTGGCGGCAAGCTGGACATCATTCCTTCGGTGCAATCCAGAACATGGCCAGGGCAGATCGCGGTCGACACCGATGGCTCCCTGTTGGCGGCCACGACGTCCGGTCTGGTCAGGGTACATGATGGCGCGACACAGTTTCTTTCGACCAACAACGGATTACCTTGTGATGAAGTCAACGGATTCATATCGGATCGACTGAACGGATTCTGGCTGTACACGCAATGCGGGCTGGTCAGACTCGCGAAGTCCGACATTCAAGCCTGGCGTGATCGCCCTGAAATTCAGCTGCACCCGACAAGAGTCCTTGACACATTCGATGGCGTGCAAGCACGCGCCGTTGCTTTCTCGCAGATGGCCCTGTCGTCCGACGGGCGCCTGTGGTTCGCCTATGGAATCGGGCTTGGCATGATCGATCCGGCCCGCTTGAGCGAAAACAAAATTCCCCCTCCGGTGGATATCGAGGCAGTCGTCGCAGACCATAAGACCTATGTGAAAGGGCAGGGCCTTCGTCTTCCTCCTCTGATAAGGGATCTCGAGATTGACTACACGGCACTGAGCTTCACGGAGCCGAGAAAGGTCTATTTCCGCTATCAACTCGAGGGGCGGGAATCCGACTGGCGGGACGCCGGGACGCGACGTCAGACTTTCTACACCGATCTAGCTCCCGGCGGCTATCGCTTTCGTGTGATCGCGTGCAACAACGACGGCGTGTGGAATGAGGTGGGCGCGGTGCTGGATTTTCAGATCGCTGCCGCGTGGTATCAGACGTGGTGGTTCCGGGGCCTGTGTGCAGTGGCTTTCGTCGCGGCCGTCTGGTCTTTGTACGCGCTGCGCCTGGCGCAGGCGACGTCCAGGATTCGAATGGAGGAGAAGGCACGCCTGGTCGAGCGCGAGCGCATCGCCCGCGAACTGCACGACACGCTTCTGCAAGGCTTTCAAGGCCTCGTCCTGCGTTTTCAATCGGTGCTGGATCGGTTGCCCGACGCGCGGTCACGCGAATTGATGGAAGACGTGCTCAGTCGTGCCGATGAAATCCTGCTTGAAGGCCGCGAGCGGATTCATGACCTGCGTTCCACGACCACGGTGGCACAGGATCTCTCGAAAGCCTTGGCGAGCTTCGGTCAAGAGCTTGCTGATGGGTGTCGGAGCACATTCTCGTTGTCTCTGGTGGGAACTCCTCGACAACTCGCTGCTAGGGTCTTCGAAGAAGCGAATCGGATCGGTCGGGAAGCGCTTTCAAACGCATTCGCCCATGCGGATGCGTCGAAAATTGAGGTGGAACTGAGCTATGACGATGACTTTGTGCGACTCAGAGTCAGGGATGACGGCCGAGGCATCGATCAGGGGGTGATTGACAGTGGAAAAGCCAAACACTGGGGATTGTTCGGAATGCGGGAGCGCGCAGATGCGATGGGGGGCAAGCTGAGCATCTGGAGTCGAGCGAGCGCGGGGACGGAGGTGGAACTGGCCATTCCCGCAGAAATGGCTTATGCCCGCACCACAAAAAATCCCACTGAGCACTGATTTCGAGGCCGTCCCGGCCTGAGCTATTGCCGGTCACCGAATGGTTGGCCAGTTTTCCTCACAACGCTGACGTTTCCACCACCCGATTGGATTAGGCCACAGGTCCACTGCCTGACGTGGCGAGGGCGCTGCGATAGCGCGAAGATGCGCCAAATCGACGATCTCCTCCAAGGTTGATTCCGATGCTCTCGCAGATCAAAAGCGCGTCCGCGTATGTCAAGGAGTTCCAGCCCTTCCGACTTGATACTGTCAATCAGTGCTTGTGGCGGCGCCGAGAGGGCGGGGGCGACGAGCGAATCGACCTCGCACCGAAGACATTTAGCGTTCTATGCTATCTGGTCGAGCGAGCCGGCCGCCTGGTGACGGAGCCGGAGCTTCTCGAGGCGGTCTGGCCGGGAATCGTCGTTCAGCCGGAGGCGGTCAAGGGTCAGCTATACAAGATCCGGGGAGTCCTTGGCGATAATCCGAAGGCGCCGCGCTTCGTCGAAACGCTGGCGCGGCGCGGGTACAGGTTCATCGCCCCGGTTCACGAAGCGGCCGAGGCCGATTCGACGGCACCCGCCAAAGCGGCGAGTGAGCTTGTGGGCCGCGATCGGGCGTTTTCGGAACTGCGCGAAAGCCTGCATGGCGCATCGAAGGGCCACCGTCAGATCGTCTTTGTGACGGGTGAGCCCGGCATCGGCAAGACGGCGCTGGTCGATGAATTCCTGCGCAGATCCAGGAGCGAGGTGCCAGCAGCTCGCATCGCCCGCGGTCAATGCATCGAAGCGCGTGGGAGCAGCGAACCCTACTACCCGATGCTGGCCGCGCTGGGCGGACTGTGCCGGGGCCGCTCGGCAGCCTCGATCATCGAGACTCTTGCGAGGCATGCTCCGACCTGGCTGGTCCAGTTCCCTTGGCTCTTGAATGACGAGCATCGCAAAACGCTGCACCAGGAGATCCTCGGGACCACGCGGGAGCGCATGCTGCGAGAAATCGCAGCGGCGCTGGAGACGATGGCGGCCGATGTGCCGCTGCTGCTGGTATTCGAGGACCTGCAGTGGGCCGATCCGTCGACCGTCGATCTTATCTCGGTCGTCGCGCGTGGTCGCCTGGCGGCGAAATTGACAGTAATTGCGACGATTCGGGAGGACGATACCGAACCGGAGCTTGCTCCGAAGTATCTGGTGCAGGATCTGCTGATGCGGCGCCTGTGTCGTGCGATCGAATTGCGGCCGCTATCGGTTCAGGAGGTGGCCGCGTATCTGGTGGAGGGCTCATATCAGGATGCCGTTCCCGAGGCCCTTGCATCGATGCTTCATCGGCAGTCCGGCGGCAATCCTTTATTCCTGCGTGAGGCCCTCGATCGGTTGCGCGGGCTCGGTCTGATCCGCCAGGACAGGCGCCTACTGACGTTCCCGTCGCAAATCGCAGCGGTCGATGTCGGCGTGCCGGAGAGCGTTCGGCTGATGATCGAAGCCAGGATGAAGCACCTGAGCGAAGGCGAACGCAGGGCACTGGAGGCGGCAAGCACCGTTGGCACCGCCTTCACGGCCCACGATGTGGCAAAGGCGTGTGGCGGAGATCCGGGGCGGCTCGAGGATTTGTACGATGAATTGGCGCACCGTGGGCGCTTCGTCCGGTTCGCAACATGCCGCGAGCCGACAGTGGCACGTGCGGACACTCGCTACGAATTCGTTCTGAATTTGTACCGCGAGGTCCTCCGACCATCGGCCGCTGCGCTCCGCGATGGCGCGTTATGGCATCTGCTCGACGGAATCCAGGATTCCCTGGGCAGCGAAGAGATAGCGGGATAGCACCTTAATCCGGTGCATTGGCCGTGATTCGCCCGGTTCAGTCAGGATCTCATCAATGGGTACTGCCGCGCCGGGATTGCGCGACGACCTTCTGCGGGATTGGAGACCTGCGCCGCAGCCGAAGCAGCGCCACCAACGCTTCCTCGTACTCGCGCGAGAAGCCTTCCGGTGAGTGCTTGCCGGCGAGCGTGGCGCTGGCTCCCGCCAGCAGCCAGCGCAATCCCGGCCCCCAGCGCACGGCCGTATCCGCATCGGCAGAATCCAGCACGCCCTCTGCAACCAGCCGATCGATCTCCCGACCAAGCGCCGCACACAGACGATCGGCGGCAAGTCCCGGCAGTTCCGTGCGCACGAGGATTGGCTTTTTGCCGATCGAGACGTAAAACGCAAGCGCCCGGCGAACCACTTGCGGGGACGTCTTTTCGCCGGCGGCGATTTCGACCAGCGGCATCAGGTGCGGAGGATCCATGGAGCGCGCCGTGACGCAGCGCTCCGGATGCCCGCAGGCCGACTGTATCGCGCTGATCGCCAGGCCTGGCGAGCTCGAAGCGATGATGGAGTCGGCCGGGGCAGAGCGGTCTATCTGCGCCACGAGTCCAATCTTTCGCTCCTGGTTTTCGGGGCCGCATTCCTGGATGAAGTCGGCTCCCGAAACGGCGGCCGCGAGGTTCGGCTTGAAACACAAGTGTTCGGGTGAGCCTTTCGGCGAGATGCCGAGGGCCTTCAGTGCAGGCCAGGCCGTGTCGATTGTCTGGCGCAGGCTCGCCTCGGCCCCGGGCTCCGGATCCGTGGCGAGCACATCGAGCCCGCGCGCAAGGTAGAACGCCGCCCACCTTGCTCCGACCGCTCCCGTGCCGACGATGGCCACCCGCCGTATCGGTCTATCCGACGCCATGTCTGAAGTGTGCGGTGGTTGACGTTATTGGACCAGAGGGATGCGCCCGGCGAGCTCGTAGCGGACGATGGCGCGGATCTTGGTCTCGATCTGCAGATAGCGCGCGACCTTTGCGCCCGGCAGCACCTCCGACAGCTTTGGAACGTACGACCGGCCCATTTTGGCTTCGTCCTGCTGGATGTCGAGATACTCGCTGATCAGATGCTTCGCGAGGTCGTTCGGGATCGGGCCTGCGTTGTAGGCGTCGGCATACGCGCCGACCACTTTCAGAATGCGGCCGTCAACCCCCTCGAGATCTTTCTGATAGGCATCGTAGATCGGCCAGAACCCCTTCGCCTCGGCGTCGGTGAGCTGCATGTTGACGTCCACCAGCAGCTTTTTATCGGCCTTGACCTTCTGGGCCAGGATCTGCATGTCAGATTCGGTGGGCGCCGTCTGGCCCATCGCGGGCAGGGCGAGGGTGGCAATCAGAGCGACCGTTCCAGCTAAAAGAAACCTCATGGATGCTTTTCCTTCAATAGGGGTGACTCTTCTTCGAACCATCTTGCGAAAGTGCGACCCGACTGCGCACTCGCGGGACTCAGTGTGAAGCAGCGTTCGCCGCATGGCTTTCGCAAGCTTGCGCGCTTTTCGCTCGATAGTTGATTTCGACTCCCGTGTTGAGCGATTCGAGGGCGATACGCCTGTCGCGACGTTATAAAGACATTGCCCGCAAATGCGATCACTCGAGAAAAGGACTCAACCATGAAACGTTTGCTTTTCCCCATGCTCGCTGCACTGTTGGCGGCCTGTTCGACACCGCTTCCACCTCCACCCCCGGCGCCCGCTCCGGCGCCTCAAGCCGCCGCCCTCGAGCCTGCGCCACCACCGGTCCTGACGCTCACGCGGCCGGTGGCCGCCGAGTCTCCGATGGCGGCTTTCGAGCGGATGCGCGCGGCGAGGGCGGCAGACAGCGTGTATTTCGATCTCGACCGCTTCGCCATCAAGTCCGACCAGAGCACCGCGGTTTCTGAGCACGCCAAGCTGGCGCTCGCCTTTTCCAACGATCATGTCACTTTGCAGGGAAACTGCGACGAGCGCGGAAGCCGCGAGTACAACCTTGCTTTGGGCCAGCGGCGCGCCGACGCGGTCAAGCAGTCGATGGTCTTGCTGGGCGTCCCCCAGGATCGCATCGAGACGATCAGCTTCGGCAAGGAGAAGCCGCGCGCGCAATGCCACGAGGAGAATTGCTGGGCGCAGAACCGGCGTGCGGACTTTGTGGATGAGTGGAAGTGAACGATGCGCGAGAGACGTCAAGCAGCAGGCATTGATCGGGTGGCCGCGCTGGTCAAAGCCGCTCTGTCGATCGTCGTGATGGCCGCCGGCGGATGGGCCCTCGCGGCGGATCCCACGCTGGATCAGGTCTACGAGGCCGTGCACGCCGGGCGACTGGATCAGGCGCAGCGCATGATGGCCGAAGTGCTGCACGACCATCCGAACAGCGCGAAGGCTCACTATGTCGAGGCGGAGGTCCTGGCCAGGCAAGGTCGCGCCGACGAGGCGCAGGCGGCGCTGAGCCGCGCCGAACAGCTTTCGCCGGGTCTGCCCTTCGCGTCGTCCGCTTCCGTTCGGGAATTGCGCAGCTTGATTGCGCCCGCTGGCTCGCACGAGGCGCCGATCGCCACCGGGGACCTGTCGGCGCCGATACGGCCTGCGCGCGGATCGAGTTTCCCTTGGGGTTTGCTCGTGATCGTAGTGGTGGGCGGGTTGATCGTATATGCCATCGTGCGCGCGCGCCGCAGGGAAGCGGCGGACCCGTATGGCGGTGGCAGCAGCGCGAGCGCACCACCTCCGGTTGCGGCCTCAGTGGGTGCGCCAGCGCCGGTCGCGCCTTCCCCGTACGGCGGGCCGGCGATGGCGCCACCAGCAAGCGGCTTGGCCTCGAATATCGTCGGCAGTCTTGCCACCGGTGCCGCAGTCGGCGCGGGCGTGGTCGCGGGCGAGGCGCTGGCACACGAATTGATCGACGGCCATGCTTCGAATCGGGATTTGCCGCGAAACCCTGTCTCGTCGACTCCGGCAGACAACAATGCGGGCGATCGGGATTTCGGCGTTAGCGATGCCGGGTCCTGGGACGGTGGAGACAGCCATGAGGAACTCGACGCAGACTCGTGGGACTGAAAGCGGATTTGTCTCTGCATCCGTAACGCAATTCAAACGAAAAAAGGACCTATCGCTCACGACTCAACGAGCGATTCAATCTAGCCTCAACTCATTGCTGGGCGCCGCAACTTCGATCCAAGGCGTGCGCCGACAACCACTGAAAGCTGCGAGGTTGGGCCATGAGTTTTTTGTGCGGCTGCCGCGTCGGGCGCATTTGCCTTCATATCATCGCCATGATCGGTGATCACCAGGTCATGTGGCACTTGGCAGGGATCAGGCGGGAGTTATTGTTGTTGCACTGAAGCCTCTACAAGACGCGCTGCGAGGTCAGGAATCGCTTTCGAAAGGCGTGGCCGGGCGGAAGTGAAACCCCCAGCTTGAGGGTTGCCGCTCGGGCGAGTTCGCGATGATGTTGCGCCGATGCGCGGTCGCCGGCCGACTCGAAGAACTTGGTCGCCAGCGCCTGGACTCTCCAAGCGGCCACCGGAACCTCGAACTTCTCGACGGTCGAAAGCGCCTCGGTGATGTGTTCGCGAGCCCGCGGCAGGTCGCGCTCGCACATCGCGATCTGTGCGGCGACCTCGAGCGCCAGCGCGCGCCAGGTCGCTTCCGCGCCGCCCGCAGTGAGCTCGAGCAGGTCGTTCGCGTGACGCGCGGCGCGAACTGGATTTTCCCGGGCGATCCAGAGTTCCGCCAGTGCCCATTCGACCGCGGTCCTCCAGTACCAGTGAAGGACAACCGGGCTCTCCAGCATCTGTTCGCGCGCCGCTTCCAGGTGCGCGAGCGCCGCATCGTACTGACCCAGCCCGGTCAGCGCGGCGCCGAGCGTGACGAGCCTGATCCGCTCCTCGCACGGAAGGAAAGCCGCCGGGAAAGCGCGATCGATGGTGCCGCGGCTATCCCATCCGGGCGCAATCGCTTCGCAGGCATCGCGCGCGCATTCGAATTCGTGGGCGATCACCCGGCCCCATGCGCGATACAGGCGCAGTGTGTTGGCTAGGTACAAAGCACGGTTGCGCTCTAGCACGGAGATTTCCTGTTCGAACTCGCGCTCGGCGGTCGCCCACTCGCCGAGGAAGAAAGCGCTCCACGGCCGCACCAGCTGGTAGGCCCCCCAGTAGGCGAGGCACAGGTTCAGATTCAAGTCCGGTACCTCCGTCGATCCGTCGAAAAGGACGGAAATTCCCAGCTCGACCTGGTGCCGGCTTTCGCGATAGCGAGACGACATGAATTGGATGCAGGTGTTCTCGAGGCGATGCCAGGCGAGCGCGCGCTGGTTCGCCGACGCCTCGATGGCGGCGCCGGCCTCGCGGAAGGTCGCTGCGCTTTCGTCGTTCCAGCCAACGATCCAAAGGCGCCAGAAATGGCAGCTCGCCTGGGCGATCGAACGAAGGACAGGATCGGTCTGGCGCTGGTTCAACTCGATGGCCCGGCGAAGGACGTATTCGCTTCGTGACATGCTGGTCCACGAGTTCGGAAAGGCCTGGCCAAGCAGCGCGCGGACCTGAACATCCAACTTCCCATAGTCGTTCGCTCTTGCTTCAAGCGCTTCGTATCGCTCGAGCGCCGTGGGATCATAGTTCGCAGTAGCGATCATCGCGGCGTGCTCCAGAAGCTGCAGCTCGGCCGCCGGCCGCTCCTCGGGGCGAAGGTTTGCGACGAGGTTCAGTCCACGGCTCAGGATCGTCAGAGCCTCATCTGGGCAAAACCGCTTTACGGCGACGTCGGAGGCCAGGCGTATGTACCTCAGCGCCTTGTCCCATTCCATGCCCTGCTCGAAATGGTGAGCGAGCTGAGCGGCGATATCGTCCGGGCGGGATTGCCTCGGCAGCAGCAAGTTCTCCAGGCATTCACCGATCCGCCGGTGCAGCCTGGCCCGAGATCGTGGCGTTTGCCGCCGGTACAGCACTTCGCGGTACAGCGCGTGCACGAACTCGTATCGCGATGAGTCGCCGGCGTCCGGAAACTGCCTGGGGTCCGCCGGGCGAATGATTCGATGGCGGCTCGCCAGTGCCGCGTACAGGTCTTCCAAATGATCCGGCTGCACGTCGGTCGCCTTGGCGGCGACATGGACCGAGAAGACGGCGCCGGCGACGCTGGCCACCTCCAGCGCCCGCTGCTCCTCCGCGCTCAGCCGTTCGATCTGGGTTTGGATCATCTGGCGCAGGGTTTCGGGAACCTGGACTTCGATCTCGTGAAGGGGGGCGGCGATTCGCCACGCCCCGCTTTCGCATGAAACGAGACCCCGCTTTGCCAGATGATCCAGCGCCACGGTCATGAACAAGGGGTTGCCTCCCGAGTGGCGGTGGATCAGGTCGGCCAGCCCCTCCGGCAGATCGCATTCCGGCGCCGTGGCCGTCAAATATTCGGCGACGTCGGTTTTGGTCAGTGGTCGCAGCGGGATCTCGCGGCAAAGCCCGTGCATCAGCAGGTCCTGCTGCAAAGTCTTCAACGGATGGTCGGAAGGCATCGCCTCGACCGAGCGGATCGTGAAGAGCAGCATCAGCTTCGCGGGCGCCCGCCGACGCGCCAGCGCGGACAGCACATCGACGGTCGAGCGATCCACCCACTGAAGGTCCTCCAAAATCAGCAACAGCGGGTGACGTGCGGTGATCGGCTGCAGCGCGTCGCCGATCTCGCGCAGCATCCGTGCGCCAGTGGCTCCCATCAGTTCGTGCTGCAGCGTCTCCCGGTGTTCGCGTCTGAGCAGCGCCGGAAACTGCACGAGCCAGGTGGGCGCGTGCGAGGCGAGGATATCGACGATCGCCTCACCTCCCGGACCACGGCATAGTTGGCCCAGCGCCTCGAGCATCGGGTAGTAGCCTTCCTGCGAGCCGAAGCCCTCGACACACTGCCCAAGCGCAATGCGAACTCCTGGCGCCGAGTTTTCTGCCTGGCGCTGGAACTCATCAACCAGGGCGGTCTTGCCGATGCCGGGCTCGCCCGTGACCGAGACGAACTGGCTTTGTCCGCGGCAGGCTTGCCCGAGGCATTCGCGCAGAGTGGCCAGCGCCGCGCTTCTTCCGACCAGGTGCCGCTCGAGTGGCCTCGCGTCCGAAGCTGGCGGCGGTGCAGAACCGGCGCCGAGCGGAGCGATGAATCGGTACCCGCGGCGGGGCAGGGTTTCGATATAGAGCGGGCTTCTCGCGTCGTCTTCGAGCGCCTTGCGAATTTCCAGGACGTGGTGCTTGAGCACCTCGGGCTGGACATGCGATCGCGCCCATACTGCGTCGAGCAGCTCATCCTGCGTCACGAGGCGACCCGCGTGCTTCAGGAGGTAATCGAGCACGCCGTACGCTTTGGGCGTCAGCAGGACGCGTTCGTCCTCGGGGGAATCCCCGCGACGCCATAGGCACTGGTTGGCCGGGTCGATCCGGAACCGCAGAAACTGCATAGCTCTCCCTTGACCGAGTCTCCTCTTTTTTTCCCAGCGGGACAGCCGGCCTTCCGTCGCAAGTAATTTGCAAAATCGACAACGTCTTCGCAAACTCTGCGGACAGAGATTTTCCGACCGCGGCGCTTCAGGCGCTTACAGGAACTTCAGGGGCTTGGGCCGGTGCCATGTCCCGCCGACCGCCGGCCGTGACGATACGCGAGCTCAGCGCGTGGGTCGTCCACAACGTGGCCGCGAAGAGCGCCACCGCTCCGGCCTGGTGCGCGGCGGCCAGCGGCAGCGCAACGACCGATAACAGGGTCGAGATTCCGAGCCCGACCTGTAACACCAGCGCGACGAGCATCCAATTCGATTCGATGCGTGCGGTTGGAGCCGGCACCGACTTTCTTGTCCACCACCACAGAGTCGGCACGAGTGCGATCAAGGTCCATCCGATCGCGCGATGCGTGAATTGAACTGCCGTGACGTTGTCAACGAAATTCAGATACCAGGGGCTGAGTCGCAGCAGGCCCTCCGGTACCAGGGCTCCATCCATCAGCGGAAAGGTGTTGTAGGCGAAGCCAGCCTTCGTGCCGGCGACCAGGGCGCCGGCGATGGCCATCAGATACACGCCAACCACCGTCACCCCGGCAAGAAGCGGGACGCGTCGGGGCCGCCCGGGCGCTACCCGAAGGTCCCATGCAGTCCACAGCATCGCCCCGATGATCAGGAGCGCGAGAGCCAGATGTCCGGCGAGCAGGATCGGACTAACCCGCGGGCTGTCGACGAGCCCGCTCGCCACCATGGACCAGCCCAGCGCCCCTTGCAGCCCTCCCAGCACGAACAGGATCGCCAGGCGCCGCCACAGCCTGCCGGAGAGCTTGCCCGACCACACGAACCAAAGCAGCGGGAGGAGGAAGGCGAAGCCAGCCAGTCGCGCCAACAG
>Ga0210394_10005872_pt1 | contig 13584 bp, 8 predicted proteins | sample IncBWC12MmetaG_FD_160121 | JGI IMG/M metagenome (GOLD analysis project Ga0210394, IMG submission 160121) | Forest soil microbial communities from Barre Woods Harvard Forest LTER site, Petersham, Massachusetts, United States - Inc-BW-C-12-M | ecosystem: Environmental > Terrestrial > Soil >...
AACTGCATCTCCGCGCTGGCCCGATCCCTAGCCGCCTCCGCCGTCTCCAGCAGCGACGCTCCGCTGGTCCGCAAAAATTGCTCCACCCGAGCCGCTTCGCTGCGATACTCCTCCATCGAAACCACCGCCTGGCAGGGCCGCAGGCACTTCGCCATTTCTCCGTAAATGCACCCCGGATGCTCCGGCGACGGCGCTAAATTCTCCTCGCACCGCCGGATCTGAAACAGGTCGAGCATTTCCCCGTCAAACCTCTCCGCCGCCGCCCGGCTCGCAAACGGCCCATAGAACAATCCCCGACCCAATCGCGTTGTCACCATCGTCCGCGGAAACGGATTGTCCACTGTCAACCGCACAAACGCCGGGGGACGCAGCCGCGTTATCCTCGGCCAATCCTCCGGAAAATATTTCTGCGCCAGCTCCAGGTGCAGCAGCGACGATTCCAGGCGCGACCCCATCGGCCAATACTCGATCCGCTCCGCGATCCCTCGCAGATTCAGCAGCCTCGACACCCGGTCCCGGTCCGAAATCAGCCGTTTCAACCGCCTCTTCAGCAGCGCCGTCCGCGCCAGGTACGGCTTCCCTTCGGCCGCCCACAACAAAAACACGGCCGGCACGTCCGGAATCGAATCGAGATCGGAAGGGCTCGCAATCAGCGGCGCGCGCATGTCCCTTCAAGAGTAACTTTTAATGGAAACACGCCGCCCCGTCCTGTGTTCTCTACAATTAGTATGATGCGATTTTTCAAGCAAGTCCCCATTTTGACGGCCTTGGCCGCCACCGCACTGGCTCCGTTCGCGGCCGCCCAGTTCCGGCACCCCGCCTATCTCCACGCCCGCAGCGATCTGCGCCGCGCGACACTCCTCATGCGCATCCCCGATGAACCGAACGTGAACCGCGATATGGCCATGGCCATCGACTTCACTGAGCGCGCGATTCGCGAGCTCGACGCCGCCGCCATGTTCGACCGCAAGGATATTGACGACCATCCGCCGGTGGACGTGCGCATGGGCCGCGGCAGCCGTTTCCAGGAAATCCTGCGCCTCCTCGAAAGTGCCCGCCGCGATGTCGAGCGGGAAGAAGACAATCCTCGCGCCCGCGAATGGCGCAATCGCGCGTTCCGCAATATCGATGACGCGATGGCCCTAATCCGCAAAGGCGGCTACGACAAATTCCGCGACGAAACGGGCGCCGCGCCCCCGATGCCCGCCGTCCACCCCGCCTATCTGCGCGCCATCTCCGATCTGCGCTACGCCCGGGCGCTGCTCTTTCGCCCCGATTGGGGTCCCGTGATGCGCGATCAGAGAGCCGCCGTCGACGAAATCGACCACGCCATCGGCGAAGCCAAGCGCGCCGCCATCGACGACGGAAAGAATCCCGACGATCATCCGCCCATCGACCGAGGCCTCGGCTGGGAAGGCCGTTTCCGTAAAGCGATGGAGCTGCTCGATTCCGCCGAGCGCGATCTGGCGCAGGCCGAAACCAACGGAGCCGCCGCCGGCTGGCGCAACGCCGCCAGCCTAAACGTCCGCAACGCCAAGGCGTTCGTAGCGAAAGCCATGCGCGACTCCTGGTGGCGCTAGTAAGCGCGCGCTGTATCGTCTATGCGCTCCCTGACGGTCGCGGCTCAGCGTCTACACTGGCCCGCCCTGCGTGAGCATTCCGGCAGGCGCGAAGCCATGCGTGTGCTTTCTCGAAAAGGCGCAAAGCCCGCCCAGGTTTGCGTGCTATGCGTTGCGTCCCAGAAGCGCGGCCCTAGCGTTCGCCCTCGGGATGCCGTGTCCGAAATCGCGACGCATGTGGCGCACGCACGTCGCCGGGTCCCGTGTTAGCGAATTCCAACAGATGCTCGAAAATGCGCATGGCAACGCGCTCGTCGAGGCGGCGGATATCAGCGCGTGCCTCGGCAGACCAATCAATCGTGGGACGCCGCGACGGGAAGCTGCTCGGGGGTCAACCTGTCGATCAGATCGTGGACTTGTTGCTTATCGATCACCTGGCCATGAGCGCACCACCCCTCTGATGATAAAGTATCATCCAGCGCCATGAAATATCTCTCGCGAGTCGTGTGGTCGGAAGGGATGTATCTGGGTCCGCATCATTTCCAGGCACAGGCCCGGTATTTTGAGGATTCGGCCCGGTTCACGACCTCAAACCTGTGGTTTGAGCCCTGGGGGCTGGTGGCGGCTCAGCTGGATCCGGAAGCGTTGAAGAACGGGACGGTATCGCTGACGCATGCGCGGGGGATTTTTCCCGACGGGCTGCTTTTTCATATGCCGGAGTGCGATACGCTGCCGGATGCCCGGAACATCGCCGATCTTTTCCCGCCCGCCCAGGACCGGGTGACGGTGATGCTGGCGGTGGCGCCTCGCCGGGCCGAGGCGATGAATGTCGCCGGGGAGAGCGCCCGGTACAGCGCCGAAACGCGCGTGCTGTATGACGAAACGACGGGTCGCGACGACAAGCCGGTGCAGGTGGCGCGGAAGAATATTTCGCTCCGGCTGGATACCGAGGCGCTGGATGATCTGGTTACGCTGCCGATTGCGCGAATTATGAGGGACGGGTCGGGGCATTTTGTGTTCGACCCGGAGTTCATCCCGCCGTGCGTGGAGTTCAGCGCGAGCGAGAGGGCGATGTCTCTGGTGGCACGTTTGATCGAGATCCTGGAAGACAAGAGTTCGCGCTTCGCCCGCAGCGGCGAAGGGAAGTCGTGGGCCGAGTTTTCGACCACCGAAATCGCGAATTTCTGGCTGCTGCACACGGTAAATTCCGCGCTGGCGCCACTACGTCATCACTACATGACACGCCGGGGCCACCCCGAAGCACTGTACATAGAGATGCTGAAGCTGGGCGGCGCGCTGTGCACGTTCGCGTTCGAATCGCACCCGCGAAACCTGCCTCTGTACGACCATCGCAATCTGTCGAAATGCTTCGGCCTGTTGGACGATCACATCCGGGTTCATCTGGAAACCATCGTGCCGACGCAGTACATCAACATCCCGCTGGTGAAGCGCGCCGATTATTTCTACGAGGCCGACGTGAAGGATCAGCGGTGCCTGGACCGGGCGCGGTGGATTTTCGGGATGCGGAGCAAGATCAGCGAGCCGGATCTGATCGGGCGGACGCCGCAGATCGTGAAACTCTGTTCCAAGGTTTTCCTGCCGCAATTGGTGAAGCGGGCGCTGCCGGGGATGGCGCTGACGCATCTGCCGGTGCCTCCGGCGGCGATTCCGGTACGGGCGGATTTCCAATATTTCAGCGTCAGCCGAAACGGTCCGTGCTGGGATCACATCGTGCAGACGCGGCAGATCGGGCTGTATGTGCCGGGGGATCTGCCGGATCCTGAGGTGCAGTTGCTGGTCGTGCTGGAGGCGAAATGACACCCGCGGCGCAAACTACAAGGCGGGCGGAGAATCTGGCGTTCGTGTTTCAGGAACTGCTGACGGTGGGCGAACGCCTGCGCTCGAACCGGCAGCAGGTAGCGGACGCGGCGTCGTTCCGTGCGCAGATCTGGGCCGCGGTGCGGCAGGCTGAAGACGACGCGCGGCGCAGGGGCTATCCGACTGACGATATCGAACTGGCGGTATTCGCGGCGGTCGCGTTTCTGGACGAGTCGATTTTGAATTTGCGCCTGCCGGTGTTCGCGGACTGGCCCCGCCAGCCTTTGCAGGAGGAGCGCTACGGGCATCACGTGGCGGGCGAGATCTTTTTCCAGAATCTGACGAAGCTGTTGACGCGTTCGGATTCGCAGGAACTGGCGGACCTGCTGGAGATGTACCAACTGGCGCTGCTGCTGGGCTTCGCGGGACGGTACAGCATGGGAGGGCGCGGCGAACTGCGCGGCATCACGGTGCAGACCGGCGAAAGAATCCAGCGCATCCGGCAGACCAGCGGGTGGCTGGCGCCGGGCTGGCAATTGCCGATGGAAGGTCCGGTGCGGACCGGAGGGGATCCGTGGGTGAGCCGGATGGTGGTGATCCTGATTGGATGCGTGGTGCTGGTGGCGGTCCTGTTCGCGGTGTTCGTGGTGCTGCTGAGCCAGGGATCGAATGAGATCAGCCGGATGGCGGGCGCATGAGTCCCACGATCATAATCACCGCGATTGTGATGGGCGCGGTGGCGCTGGTGGTCGCTGCGATCACGATGTATGTGCAGAAGAAGACGCAGGAAAAAATCGACCGCGCGAGTCAACCGTCCCAGGGCGCGCCTGCGGCGGCTGCGCCGGCGGGCGGCGGAGATGCCGATCCGTTGATCCGCGAGGCCAGCGCGCGCCTGGCGCAATCGAGGGCGGGCGTCGGCGTGGCGAATCTGCCGATGATTTTCGTGATCGGCGACAAGAGCACGGCGAAGACCAGCACGATTTTGAATTCGGGGCTCGATCCGGAATTGCTCGCCGGGCAGGTTTATCAGGATAACGCGGTGGCGCCGACGCGCGCGGCGAACATTTTCTTCGCGCGGGGGACGGTCTTCGTGGAGGCGGGCGGAGCGCTGATGGCGAATCCGCAATCGTGGACCGCGCTGGTGAAGAAGCTGCAACCGTCGCGGTTGAAATCGATGGGCGCGAGCGGGCAGGCTCCCCGGGGCGTGCTGCTGTGCTTCGATCTGGAAACGTTCACCAGGGCCGGCGCAACCGACGCCATTACCAATGCCACCCGCTATCTGCAAGCGCGGCTGGGAGAGATTTCCGAGATTTTAGGAATCAGCTACCCGGTGTATGTACTGTTCACGCGCGCCGACCGCATCCCGTTTTTCGCCGAATTTGTGCGCAATTTGAATGCGGAAGAAGCGGGGCAGGTGGTGGGCGCAACGGTGCCGATCCGCATGACGGCAAGCGGCGTTTATTCGGAGGAAGAAACGCAGCGGCTGACCTGGGCCTTCAATCAGCTCTTTTATTCCTTCTCCGATCACCGTTTGCTGCTGCTGCCGCGAGAAGGCGACGCGATGAAAGTGCCGCAGGCCTACGAATTTCCGCGCGAATTCCGGAAGCTGCGGAACTCGCTGGTGCAGTTTCTGGTGGACGTGTGCCGGCCCAGCCAGTTGCGCGCGGGCCCGTTCCTGCGCGGGTTTTATTTTTCCGGCGTCAGGCCGGTGGCAGCCGCCGAGGCTCCGGTGGGGCCGCTGGTGGCGCCAACCACGGCGGCCGAACGAGGGTCTGAGCAGGCTGAAGTGGGCGGCGCCACGCGCATGTTCCGCGCCGGATTTCAGGCCGAACAAAAGGCCCGGCAGGCGGTCGCGTCGGCGGGCGGAGGAGGAGGCAAACGAGTTCCGCAGTGGTTGTTCCTGGGGCACCTGTTCAACGACGTGGTGCTGGCGGATGCGAACGCCCGGGCGGCCAGCGGCTCCAGCACGAAGACGAGTTTCGTGAAGCGCCTTTTGCTGGGCTCAGCCGCGGCGTTGTGCCTGATTTATTCGGGGCTGCTGTTATGGTCGTATTTGGAGAACAATGCTCTTGAGGAGCGAGTTCTGAGTGCTGTGCGTGCGATTCCGGGGGCCGAGGGAGCGGGGGGCGCGGTGCCGTCTCTCGATCCGCTGCAAAGGCTCGACCAGGTGCGGCGCACCTTGGCGGACCTGACGAAGTGGCGCGAGAGCACGCCATTTGGCCTGGGCTTCGGTCTTTATAAAGGGAACGATATTCGCGACGATGTGCGGAAAATCTATTACGCGAAGTTCCGCCAGTTGCTGTTCGGCTCGACGCAGGCGCAGATGCTGACTTCGCTGCAACGGTCGCCCGCCGCGCCGGGGCCGAATGACGATTACGGCACTCCGTACGACACATTGAAGTCGTACCTGTTGACGACCTCGGAGTGGAGGAAGACTTCGGATACTGGTTTGCAATCCTTCCTCGGCTCCAAGCTGGACGCGCGTTGGGTGAACCAGCGTGAGGGCGAGATCGGGAAGGATCGCCTGGATCTGGCCAAGGCGCAATTCGATTTTTACGCCGGCGATCTGCACAACGGAAATCCTTATTCGCAGCCTCCCGATGAAGGGGCGATAAAGAAATCGCGCATCTATCTCGCCGGATTTCCAGGACTGCAGCGCGTGTATCAAGGGCTGCTCAGCATGGCGGATAAGCAGTTTCCGACGACGAATTTTAATCAGAAATTTTCCGGCACGTCGCAGGTTCTCACCAGCACGGAGCCGGTGCGCGGCGCGTTTACCAAGGACGGCGCGAAGGTAGTGATGGACGCCATCAAGAAACAGGATTTCGCCGGCGAGCCGTGGGTGTTGGGCGATCCCAAGGGGCCGATGCTGGACAAAGGGGCGATGCAGCAAGGTCTGACGGATATGTACTCGAAGGATTACGTCGCGCAGTGGCGCAACGTTCTGAAGAAGAGCAACGTGAACCGGTATGGCAATCTGAAGGATGCTTCCAGCAAATTGACCATCCTCTCCAGCGGCAGTTCGCCATTGCTGAATCTGTTCTCGTGGACGTCGCAGAATACCTGCGTGGACGTGCCGGGCGTGAAGGAAAAATTCCAAGCGCCGCAAATGGTGATTCCCTGCGGCGGTCCGCCGAACTTTGTCGTCGATGCGAACCGCCAGTACGATAGCGGACTAATATCGCTCCAGCAGGCTGTCGATCGGGCCGCGGATACGTCGGCGAATAAGGAAGACGCGACGCGCGGCATGCGCGATAGCGCCAGCCAGGCCACCATCGCCGCGACAACGCTGGGCTCGAACTTCGCGCCGGATCAGGAAGCGCAGATCGACAAGCGATCCATGGAACTGCTGCTGCAACCGATTAAGAATCTGGAAGGGCAGGTGGCCAGCGATTTGAAAGGCTCCGGCCAGAGCTTCTGCGACGCGTTCAATAAGGCGACGTTCCGCAAGTTCCCCTTCGATCCGCTGGCGAAGGACGAGGCGAAACTGGACGAATTGGACGCCTTGATGCAACCGAAAAAAGGCCTGTTATGGGCGTATTACGAGAAGAGCCTGAAGACCGTGCTACAATGCTCCAACGGCCAGTGCACGCCGACCGGCACGCCGGCGGTGAATCCGGGTTTCCCGATTTTTATCGGGAACCTGATGAAGTTCTCGCTGGCGATCTACGGCGAATCGGGGACGGAGATGAATTATCAATACTCGCTGACGCCGCAGAAGTCCGATTTGGTGGACGAGTTCGACGTGACGGTGAACGGCGCGGTGGCGAAACTCAAAGGCGGCACACAGCACTCCTATGTGTGGCCGGGCCCGGGTACGCGAAATTTCGGATTGGATCTGAAACTGGTCGGGGGAGGCAATCTCGCGCAGCAGATGTGGAGCTATGAAGGGCCCTGGGCTGTTTTCCAGGGTTTTGCGCATGCGGACCGGACGACGGGCAGCGTGTTTAGCTGGACGCAGAGAAGCGGGCAGGATCAGCAGCCGCAAAAGATCAACGGAAAGCCGCTGACCTACGAACTCAGCGTGGGCACGACGGGTCCTAACGTATTCAGCAAGGAATTTTTGTCTAAACTGAAGTGTGTCGTCCCGGTGGCACGTTGATGGCTGAACAGAAGCCTCCAAACAGTCGCGTCGGCAAGTATGAGCTCGAAGAGTTCCTGGGCGGAGGCATGTCTCATGTCTACCGCGCCAAGGACAGCGTGCTGGGCCGGCGCGTGGCGGTGAAAATACTGACCGAAGCGGGCTTGCAGGATGTGGAGACGAAAGCTCGTTTCCTGCAAGAGGCGCGGACCGCGTCCAACATCAGCCACGAAAACATCATCAGCGTTTTCGATTTCGGCGAGGACCAGGGCCGTCCGTTCATGGTGATGGAGTTCCTCGAAGGCGAGAGCCTGCGCGACGCCATCAAGCGCGGACACCTGGGAGATCTTCCCAGCCGCTTGAGGATTGCCGTGCAGGTGGCGCGCGCCATCGACTTCATCCACACCAAGAAAATCATCCATCGCGATATCAAGCCGGAGAACATCAATCTGGATTCAACGGGTAAAGTGAAGCTGATGGATTTCGGCATCGCAAAATCCGAAGGGATCGCGCTGACGCGTGCCGGATTCACGCTCGGGACGCCATATTACATGGCTCCGGAGCAGGTGCTGGGGCAGCCGGTGACGCCGCAGGCGGACGTCTATGCGTTCGGCATACTGCTGTTTGAAGTGCTGACCGAGCTGAAGCCGATCACGGGTGAATCGGTGGAGAAAATCTTCAGCCAGATTCTATACCAGCCAATCGATCTGGAGCCGCTGCGGCCGCCGAAATTCCCGCCCGCCGTCGCCGGTCTCATTGAACGATGTACGGCGAAGCAGCCGGCGCAGAGACCCGCCGGGCTTGGGCCCGTGGTGGAAGATCTGGAGCTGATTCTCGATCCGGCGCGACCTGTATCGGGACGAGGGCGGACGGCGCAGCGTGCGGGTGTGCCGGCCGCTCCCGAGCGATTGCCGGAGTCGCCGCACGGGCAAGGGCCCATGATCTCCACCGTCACGGCACCGTCGAAAACGACCGAGCCGCATCTGGAAGGCCTGCCCGGATTCGTGCGCAGCCTGCCGCGGCCTCTGCAATCGCAAACCGGCCTGATGATTCTGGCGGGCGCCGCGGTGGTGGTGCTGATGACGCTGGTCTACACCGCGCTCTTCCTGGCCCATTTGATCTAGGCATGCAGCTTCCGGCGACCGTCGGTAAATACGAACTGCTTGAATTTCTGGGCGGCGGCATGTCCCACGTCTATCGCGCGCGCGACACCGTGATCGACCGTCCGGTGGTGGTGAAACTGCTGACCGTCGATGCCTGCCGCGACCCTCAAGCCAAGGCGCGATTTCTGCAAGAGGCGAGGCTTGCCGGCAATATCCAGCACGACAATATCGTCAGCGTGTTCGATTTCGGCGAGCACGACGGACGCCCGTTCATCGTGATGGAGTACCTGAAGGGTGAAGACCTGCGCGACGCCATCCGCGGCGGCCGCACCGGCAACCTGATCGAGCGAATGAAGATCGCGCTCCAGATCGCCAATGCGCTGGAGTACGTAAACGGGCGCGGCATCGTGCATCGCGACATCAAGCCGGAGAATGTTCATATCGATGCGAATGGCCGCGTGAAGCTGATGGATTTCGGGATTGCGAAAACCGCGGACCTGTCGCTGACCAGAACCGGCATAGCGATTGGAACCATCTATTACATGTCTCCGGAACAGGTTTCCGGGAAGCCCGCGGCGCCCTCGATGGACATCTACGCTTTCGGCATGGTGCTTTTCGAACTGCTGACGGGCGCGCGCGCGGTGAACGGAGACGCGGTCGAGGCCGCGATGTACCAGATCCTGAATGTGCCTTTGGATCCTGCGCCGATGGTGAACGCCGGCATCCCACCGCCGGTGCGCGCGCTGGTGATGCGGTGCGTGGAAAAGAAAGCCGAGGATCGGCCGCAGAGTTTCCGGCCGGTCGTCGAGGAACTGCGCGCTCTGATAGCCGGGCCGTCGGACAGGACGCAGCCGGTGGTGGCGAAGACCGTGCCGTTTCTGGTGAACAATCCTCCCGCGATCGCGCCGGCGCAGCCTCGGCGGCCGATGGCCATTTGGGCCGTGCCGGTGGCGCTCATCGTCCTGATTGGCGCGGGTGCGGTGTGGTGGAGCACACGAGGCGCTGCGCCTCATCCCCCGCCCGCGATTCCCGGGATGGTCTACATTCCGGCGGGAAGTTTTTTGTCGGGTCTGGACAACACACCAACTTCGCTAGGGGCGTTTTATATCGACGAAACAGAAGTACCGAACGCGGAGTTCGCCGAGTATTGCCGCGTGAAAGGATGCGTCGCGCCAGAGGGAGATGCGGAGTTGCCAGTGGTGCGCGTGACCGTGGCGCAGGCTCGCGCGTTCGCGAACTGGAAAGGGAAGCGATTGCCCAGCGGACTCGAATGGGAGCGTGCGGCGCGCGGCACCAAGGGCGCGAAATACCCGTGGGACGATGCCGAGGACCCCTCGCTTGCCAACGTTTCCGGCACCGCGCTGAAGCCGGTGAAATCGTACGCGGCATACGGAGGGGCTTATCAGATGGCGGGCAATGCGTGGGAAATGGTGGAGGGACAGATTTCGCCGAGCCCGACCGCGGTGACGCATTTTGCATCTCTGCTGACGCCACCGCCCACCGCAGCGGAAAAATGGATCGCGATTCGCGGAGGATCGTTCAACATGCCGCTTGCCGCAGCCGTCGGCTATGAATGGAGCCCGATTCCGGAGCGCTACTCGTCGAGCGATATCGGATTCCGCTGCGCGAAATCGGCTCCATGAGCAACGCTTGGGATGCGGTGCGTTATCAGGCTCGCCATTCTTACGTGTTCGCGTACGGCGAAGATCTGGTCGGTCTTCTCGACCCACAGCCCGGCGAGCGGATTCTCGATCTTGGCTGCGGGTCGGGCCAATTGACCGCCAAGATCGCAGAGAGCAGCGCGGAGGCTGTGGGCCTTGACCGGTCCGAAGAGATGATCGCTGAGGCTCGGCGCAATTTTCCGTCGTTGAGGTTCGAGATCGGAGACGCGGCTAATTTCAACGCCGATGCTCCCTTCGACGCGGTTTTTTCGAACGCCGCGCTGCACTGGGTGAAGGACGCGGAGGGCGCAGCGGCGTCCATCGCGCGGGCGCTGCGGAGCGGCGGGCGATTCGTGGTCGAACTGGGCGGCAAAGGCAATACCCAAGCAGTAATGGAGTCGGTGCGCGAAGTCGCGGGGCCGGTCGAAACGCCGTGGTTTTTCCCCAGCGTCGGCGAATATACCTCGCTGCTGGAGCGGCACGGCTTCGAGATCGCGTTCGCCACGCTCTTCGACCGTCCGACGCGCGTGGAGGGTGAGGATGGCCTGGAAGACTGGCTCGCGATGTTCGCCGGCTCGATGCTGGGCTCGCCGGAAGCCCGCCGCGAGGTCGCCACCCGGCTGCGGCCGACAATGTTTCGGGATGGCGCGTGGGTGATCGATTACCGCCGGCTGCGGGTGATTGCAAAGTGCAATCATTGAGATCAGTGCTATCATATCGGTATGGCAAGCCTCACAATTCGCAGATTGGAAGAGAGGACGAAGCAGCGACTGCGAGTCCGTGCATCTCGCAACGGCCATTCCATGGAGGAAGAGGCTCGCCAGATCCTGAAAGTTGCGTTGAATGAAAAGGCTGTGCCCGAACTGAACCTGGCGGAAGCAATACGAAGGATTATTGCTCCCTTAGGCGGGGTGAACATACCGGAAGTGCCGCGCGGTCCAATGCGCCCGCCTCCGAATTTCGATGAATGATCGTTCTGGATACCAATGTTCTTTCGGAAGCGGTCAAGCCGGACCCATCCGCTAAGGTTCTCAATTGGATCGCGCTCGAACCACGTTCCAGTCTATTCACAACTGCAATTACCCAAGCGGAATTGCTATACGGAATGGAACTGATGCCGCTGGGACGGCGCAGGTCTACGTTGCAAGCTGCCATTGCCAGAGTTTTTGCGGAAGTCCTTGCCGAGCGTATTCTGCCTTTCGATAGCGGCGCAGCCGAAGCATATTCACGAATCGCCGCATCCCGCCGGGCGATGGGTAGGCCGATTTCGGAAGCGGATGCCCGGATCGCAGCGATCGCGCTTTCGAGAGGCGCGAGATTGGCGACTCGAAATGCTCGCGACTTCGAACATTGCGGCATCAAGGTCGTGAACCCTTGGGGCCCGCCGTTGACGTGAGTGATACCCTCGAAGTATGGGGCTTTCCCAATCCTTCTTCGCCGAGCGATTCGGCATCACCGAGCGCGACCTTGAGTCGTACCTGAGCGAGGCGCTCTCCGCGGGCGGCGAATATGCCGACCTTTATTTCGAATATCTGGCCACGACGTCGATTGGCATCGACGAAGGCATCGTCAAGAGCGCAACCGAGGGCGTCAGTTTGGGCGTCGGCGTCCGCGTTATTGCGGGCGAGCGCACCGGCTACGCCTACAGCGACGACCTGAGTCCCGAAAAAATCCGCAAAGCGGCGCGCGTCGCCGCGCATATCGCGAAGGGTCCGGCAACCATCGTCAAAACCGGTTTCGAGGAATCGCACCGGCACAATCTTTATCCCATGCTCTCCGCACCCCATGAAACCGGGCTCGCCGAGCGTGTCGATCTGGTGAAGCGCGCCGACCTTGCCGCTCGCGCGTACGACTCCCGAGTGTTTCAGGTGCAGGCTTCCTACGCCGACAGTCTGCGCAATGTCCTGGTTGCTACCAGCGAAGGACGCCTGAGTTTCGATCGCCAGCCGATGGCGCGCATGAGCGTCAGCGCGATGGCCCGGCAGGGCGACGGCGCTCCGCAGCATGGCCATTCCGGCGGCGGCGGACGCGTCACGCTCGAATTTTTCAACAAGGACAAAACGCCGGAGCATTTCGCCAGGGAAGCCGCGCGCCAGGCGATCGTGCAGCTCGACGCCGTCGAGGCGCCGGCCGGCGAAACAACGGTCGTGCTTGGACCAGGCTGGCCCGGCATTCTGCTGCACGAAGCGGTGGGCCATGGACTCGAAGCCGATTTCAATCGCAAAGGCGTTTCGGCGTTCAGCGGCCGGATCGGGCAGCAAGTGGCGAGCCCTCTGTGCACCGTGATCGACGATGGAACCATCGGCAGCCGCCGCGGATCGCTGAATGTCGACGATGAAGGCATGCCGACGCAGAAAAATGTCCTCATTGAAAACGGCGTCCTGCGCGGTTACTTGCAGGACAAGCTGTCAAGCCGTCTCACGAAGAACACCTCGACCGGCAGCGGCCGCCGCGAGAGCTATCAGCACATCCCGATGCCGCGCATGACCAATACCTACATGCTGGCCGGCGAAAGCGATCCGGAGGAGATCATCAAATCGGTGCAAAAAGGCCTGTATTGCGCCACGTTCAGCGGCGGGCAAGTGGACATCACCAGCGGCAACTTCGTCTTCTCCGCCACCGAGAGCTATCTGATCGAGAACGGAAAATTGACCAGGCCCGTGCGCGGCGCGTCGCTGATCGGTAACGGGCCGGAGGCGCTGAAGTACGTCAGCATGGTGGGTCGCGACCTGCTTCTCGACGAAGGCATCGGCGTGTGCGGGAAAGAAGGGCAAAGCGTGCCGGTGGGCGTCGGCATCCCGACGGTGAAAATCGATCGCATGACCGTGGGCGGAACCGCAGCATGATCGATCTGCAAACAATGGCCGCGGACGCGGTGAAGCGTGCCATCGACGGCGGCGCGACAGACGCCGAGTGCACCATTATGGAAGGCGAGGAATTCTCGGCCGCCATCCGCATGCGCGAAGTCGAGAGCCTGAAGGAAGCGGGATCCCGCGCGGCTGGAATTCGCGTTCTGGTCGGAACGCACGGGGGATCGTCCTATACCTCGGACCTGACGCCCGAAGGAATCGCGACGATGGTGCGCGGCGCGCTCGATCTGGCGAAGATCACCAGCGAAGATCCGTTCGCGGGGATGCCGGACCCGTCCGAGTTGGGCTCGCGTACCGAGGACCTGGGCCTCTACGACGACGCGATTGAGGGTATGGAGACGGAATGGAAAATCGCCCAGGCGAAGCGCGCCGAAGAGGTCGCATTCGCTACAGACGCGCGTATTCAGAACTCCGAAGGCGCCGGATTCGAATCCTATGTCGGCCGTCGCGTTTTCGTAAACTCGCGCGGTTTTTCCGGCAGCTACCGCACTT
>Ga0210394_10005873_pt1 | contig 13578 bp, 12 predicted proteins | sample IncBWC12MmetaG_FD_160121 | JGI IMG/M metagenome (GOLD analysis project Ga0210394, IMG submission 160121) | Forest soil microbial communities from Barre Woods Harvard Forest LTER site, Petersham, Massachusetts, United States - Inc-BW-C-12-M | ecosystem: Environmental > Terrestrial > Soil >...
GGAGAGCACCAGGTCCGCGCTCCCATCGGGGAGCTCCACGCAACCGCTCGCGTCGATGCGCACCTCGGCACCGGTAAAATCGGCGCCCAGATAGATCACTCCGCGGGAGTCGAAGATCGGTCGATAGGGTTGCGACCCGCAGCCGAGATCCACCGCTCTCTGACCGGCCTGGGCGACCCGCAGGGCGAGCTGCTCGATCGCGGGCCGCATGCCACGCAGCACCAGCCAGTCGGTGTCGGTGATGCGCGGGTGCAGTCTGCGGCCAGCGGACTCGGTATCCATAGCGCGTGGGATCTTACGGGATCGGTTGCGCCCGCGGATGTGACGGGTGCCAGCCGTACGGCAGGTCCGGAACGGATGGCGGAGAGAGAGGGATTCGAACCCTCGAAGGGCTTTTGACCCTTACACCCTTAGCAGGGCTAAGCGCGAATCCAACGCTGTCCACCCGATTCTTTGACAAGGCCAAATTTATAGCCATATTTTCTGCAGCTGTCCACCCGTATCTCGGGTATACTTTTAGTATCGTTCCGTATTCCGGTACTCGAGACATCCCGTGGATCTCTCTCGCACGCGCTTCCGCGACCAACTCAAACCGCGACGCGAACCCTATTGGCAGCGGCTCGCGGCGGGTGCGTATCTGGGCTTTCGACGAGGCCCGAATACGTGGCTTGCTCGCTTCCGAGGTCGAGATGGGAAGCAACAGTATCAGTCATTGGGCGAAGCACTCGAGTTCGACGAAGCGAAGGCGCGAGCAGAGGAATGGCTTGCGCAGCTGAAGGGCTCTCCGGTGCGCGCTGTAAAGCGCGGCACGGTCATCGGGGCGCTAGAAACGTATTTGACTGACCTGGTGCGCCACGGTCGCGCGGATACCGCCAAGAAGGCCGAAGGGCAGTTCAGAACCGCGCTGGGATTCGATCGAGAGAATGAGCTCTACGAGGACCCGCTGGCGGGACTCAAACTGGAGACCCTGACCCGTGACGACTTCCTGGACTGGCGGGATCGACTGCGGACTGGGCGATTGCCCCGAACCGTAAACCGGACTGTCCGCGCCGTCACCGCTGGCTTGAACCGAGCGCATAGCCTTGGACATGTCGGCAATCCAGCATCTTGGCGTATCGAGAGTCTCGCCGACGACGACCAAGCGGACACGGCGATATTTCTCACCCCCGCCCAGCGAAAGGGTCTCATCAACGCGGCTTCGCCCGAAGCCGCCGCACTCCTGCGCGGTCTCGAATGCTCCGGCGCGCGGCCCAAAGAGCTCGCGGCAGCGACAGCTGCCGACTTCGATGGCCACCGCCTCACGCTCTCCCATCGAAAGGGCCGGCCGCCGAAGCTGCGATCAAGATCAGTGGTACTCGACAAGCGCGGAGTCGAATTCTTCAACTCTCAGGCTAAGGGAAAATCCCTGACCGAACTCCTCTTCACTGCCGCCGAGAACAAACCCTGGCGGCGGGACATGTGGGCTCAGGAGGTTCGCGCGGCGATCGCAGAGTACAACAAAACGGCGCGGGGCGACGCGCGTGTTCCGACCCGAGCTTCGGCATACAGCTTTCGGCACGCTCGAATCAGCGAGTTGTTGCAGGTCTATGCGGTGGATCCGCTCACTGTAGCCGCCCAGACCGGGACCAGTCTGCGAATGATTGAGCGGACTTACTTCAAGTTCATTCGCTCGGCAATGTTGGAGAAACTCGCCACGCTCGAGGCGAAGTCGGGTCCAGAGGATTCCACCTGATCACTTTGGCAATTGAGGAAAGGGAGTCATCCTGTGGACGCGCATGACCATTTCAAAGAGAAGTTGTTCGATGTAGAGCACGCATTGAATATGTATGCGAGAAGCTTCGTTGTATTGCCCGCATTTGCCCTTTACGACGAAGCGCTTTTGAGGCAGCACGCAGAAACACTGGAAACCTGCCACATCTATCTCATTGGACTCCTTCCGCGAATAGAGCCTGGCGAACCACGGATCGAGAATGACGAACTCGTCACCAGCTATAAAATCCTAGGTGCCACAAGAGAACTACGTTGGTCCGTTCCGCATGGCTCAAGAATCGAGAGCGACGCCGACCAGTGGTGGGTGACAGTCAACCCTGGCGAACGCTTCGGCCCGTCCGAGAGGATGGTGGAGAAGCGCCTGAATAGCGAGCTAGATGCGCTCCGGTTTGAGGTGTTGTACATCGGCCAGTCATACGGGAAGGAGGGATCTCGCAACGCAGTGGATCGGCTCTTACGGCACGAGACCCTTCAAAAGATCTCCTTACTGGTTATCCCCGAGAGCCATCAACTGTATGTCCTGCTTCTTGAAATCGAACCCGCGAATCGATTGATTACCGTGATGAACCCTTTTGCGAAGAACAAGGATGAAGGGAATCAGCGAATCCGTGGCGGCTTGGATAAGCTGTTCAATACGGATGAGGCGGAGCGCGTCACGTTGTACGAAGCTTCTCTGATTAGATACTTTCAGCCTAGATACAACCGTGAGTTCAAGAATAGCTTCCCCTCAACAAACATGAAGATACTGGCGGATTGCTACGACAAGGACTTCTCTGCTTTGATCGCTGAGATCTGCATTGACGAGCTGCCGTTCAAGATGTTTACGGAAGCGGTGCTCGCTTCTCAGTACCATTCGGCGAAACACGACTTGCACGACGACATCGCGCGGAAGGTGTTCTTCAGCTAGCCTGCCCTTCGTCCCTGGGAGACGCGGCAACTTGTCCCTGAGAGCGAAGCTGCGAGAACTTGGCGATCAACTGCTCAAAGAATCTTGGCGGCAGGAGCCCGTAGTCGACGCGGGTTTCACCCCTCCTGGTTGGACGCAGATCGAAGCCGGGCCATGTGAATACATTCACCTCATCGAGAATTACCCAGGAGCGCTCGCCGTCGAGGCCCAAATGGTCCTTTACCCGAGCCGGGATTTCGACAGCGACATCAGGATCGTGGGGCGGTAAATGGGTAATCGGGGCGACCGCGACCTGCTTATGCCCGCCTGCTTCCGAATCAGGATGGTCAATGGCTAGAACAATGGCGCAGGGCCGATTCTTGCGCCCTTCGACCTGGCCTCGCTCCTCTTCCTCCTTCCAGAGGTAGGCATACGAAATAACGAGGCCGACTTCCGGTTCAGGGAATCCGGCCATACGCGCTCACCGCGTTATTGCTGCTTGTTCTAGTCCAGAAGATCGTTGAGGTGGTTGTGAGCGGGATTCATTTTTGAACCCTGGATGGCCTCGGCAATCTCGGCCGGGAGGTCCTTGATCCGATGCACTCGACGCTCGAAAGCTCGAAGGCGCTGTAGCTCCTCATATTCGCGCGCAGCCACAAAGTATCCGCTCACACGACCGTAGCTGGTGATCGCGACGGGCTCGCGCTGCGCCTCTTCCTTGTATCGACCGAAGGCTTTAGCAAATTCAGTGGCGGTAACGGCAGCCATGGTGATTCCCACAATTCACGCAACACGCGTAATTTACGGAAATTACGGACTGGAGTCAAGATACTTGGTCCAGAACGTGCTCAGGCGTGTAACCCCATGAATTTTATGAAACTTGGATAAGCGTGGTCCTTGAGACAGATTCTTAACACGCGGCGGGCTTTCCGGTCTGGCGAGGTCTGTGCGATCACCTTGGCGGAAGGGCGGGCGATGCCCGAAAAGCTGCGAGTCCCAAGGGGGCCACATGGCACGTCCGTTGACGAAGATCGACCAAAAAGGCGCTCTGTACAAGCGCCCGAGCACGATCGAGGCCCAGATCAACACCGCCTTGACCCAGAATCACGCGACGCTGTCGCAGCGCGCCCGAGTCGCCAACCGCGACAGCCCGGATTACCTTTTCTCTGAGTGTCTGGTCCATCTAATACGCCATGCCATTCGACTGAACGACCAGCGCCTTGCCCTGGTGCTCATGCCGCCCCTGCTCGTCCGTTGCGAAGCCAATCTCATGCACCACGTGTCGGACGGCAGACTTAGAAACGCCGAAGCCGTCCGGGAGGAGATCCTAAGCAGCTTCCAGTTGCTCTTCACCGATGACGCTGCCGAGGACGCGCTGGACTACTACGAGTGCAAGTTCAACCGCGCATTCAGATCCCTTCGCATAAACCACGTCCGCGCCGAAATAAACGCTCGCAGCAAGCTGACGGATCTCCCCGAGAAAACAACCGCCGTCGGTGACACCACGCTCGACGCGGATGCGCTGGCGAGACTATCGCGGGCCGCAAGGACCGGCGCGAGCCAAGAGGATCAAGTCTACCTGCGCGAGGTGCTGAACGCCGTCAACGCCCTGCCCCCCGCGCAGCGGCGCGCGTTCGTGCTCCGTCGAATCCTCGGGTACACGGAAGAGTCCGCGGCCGCTGAAGAGGGCGTGACGGGTCGCACCATGCGCAACCGTGTCGAACGAGCCGATGCCCGGCTCAAGAAACTGAAGGAGGACCTATGACCGTCGCCACGACTGGTACGTCGCTGCGCGATGCGATGTATGCGATGTCTTTGGCCAAGCACGCTCCTGACGCGGAGCTGCTTGATGAGTTTGTCCGTCGCTACCCCGAACACGCGGAAGCGCTTACAAACTTCGCGATCGAACTGACCCTAGACGCGCTCGAGCATGGCGACGAGGAGGCGGACTGCCCCAAGGAGCCCGATACGATTAGTCCCGTGGTCTCTCGCGTCATGAGTCAATTCCAAAATCGCCTCTTCGAGGTTTCTCAGAGGCAGGCAGCGCCTCGACCGACGCAAGTAACGGCTGTGCGGCCGGCGAATCCCTTCGCCTCACTCGATCGGGCGGGATATCGAGCGCTTGCATTGCGGCTCGATATCACTACGGTGATGTTGTCGAAGCTTCGCGATCGGCAAATAGAGCCCACAACCATACCCAAGTCATTTTGCAGATATGTCGCGAACGGAATGGTTGAGGACATCGATGTACTCTGTTTGCATTTTCACGCGGCTCCCGATGCTACGCCGGCGCTTCAGTACTACAAGGCGAAGGCCAAACCGAACGCGTCACTGCGTCAATCTTTTGAGGAAGCCGTACGCGGATCTGGTTTGAGTAGCGAACAGCAGCGACGCCTTCTGTCTTTCAGCGAATAGCCCATGGATGCCTTTGAGTCTGTTAGAGACATTGCATCTCGCCTTCACGTCACCGTTTGTGGAGACAGCAGTGTCCTAATGCAGCCCATGGAGCTTGTCGCCGCCGCGCTCGCCCATCTAGAAATCGAAATCGCATGGCTTGAGCCGGGTGACCCAGCTCTGAAGGGGGCTCGAGCCGTCTTCGACGACCAGGGCGGAGCCATCTTCGCCGAAGACGTAGGCGAAGCCTCTCACCGCGCGCTACTGATTGCGCATGAGATTGGACACATCTGTGTCCATCGTAGCTCCGCGCAATGCGCGGCCCACGATGTCGACCCCACATGTTCCACTGAGTCGGCACCCGTGGGTTTACAGCGGGTCGAGGACTACGGCGCCCACGAACGTCGCGAACTGCAAGCAAACGTCTTTGCCCGAGAATTTCTCTTACCCAGAACGCTCGCGCACCACTTATTTATTAGCAAGAGACTCACCGCCGCGGCGATATCAAAGGATTCGAGTCTGCCGATCCCTCTCGTCCGGCAGCAGATCTTGGACGTTGTGCTGCTCCCCCCACCTGAGCAAGAGGAAGGTAGAACCGCAATTCCGCGAGCTTCGCGCCCGGACGGCGCGCAGGATCGCGCTGCAGCGCATCGAGGTTCCCCGTTTCAGCTTCACGCAGGCCCTGGCACGGGCAAGACAAGCACCCTAGTTAAGCGCATTCAATCACTCCTGTCGGAGGACGTTGATCCCGAGTCAATCCTTTGCCTCACGTTCTCAAATCGAGCAGCCGGGGAACTTTCAGAACGCATCGCCGCGGTTGCCCCTGAAAAGGCGCCCCGGATTTGGATCGGAACGTTTCACGCGTTCGGCCTCGATCTCGCGCGCCGTCACTACGACCTTCTCGATCTCCCTCCTGATCCAACTCTCTTCGACCGTAGTGATGCCATTGCAATTCTCGAAGAGATCCTACCGACGCTCCCGCTTGTGCACTATCGCAATCTGTGGGATCCCGCCTTGGTTCTCCGAGATATTCTTGCTGCGATCTCGCGCGCCAAGGATGAAATGGCCACCGCCGATACCTATCGAGGACTTGCGCAGACGATGCTCGACTCCGCAACGACGGACGAGACCCTCGAAGCCGCACAAAAGTGTCTTGAGATCGCCGAGGTTTACGAGCACTACGAAAAGGCCAAGAAAGAGCACGGCGCGTTGGATTTTGGCGACCTCATTATGCGCCCCGCTCTTCTGTTGGAAGGCAATGCGGCGGTACGCACGGCCACCCGACTGCGCCATCGACACGTTCTGGTCGATGAGTATCAAGACGTGAATCAGGCCAGCGTGCGGCTGCTCGAAGCAGTAGCCGGCGACGGTAAGCGTCTTTGGGTCGTGGGAGATGCGCGGCAGTCCATCTATCGCTTTCGCGGCGCCTCGTCGGTCAACATGGCGGAATTCGCGACCAAGTTTTCGGGGGCCGAAATCGATCGGCTTGAAATTAATTATCGCTCCACGAAACAGGTCATCGGGGCGTTCACCGACTTTGCGCGCCGGATGGGTGCCTCCCACGGCATGCTGCCACTTGACCTAGTAGCCGATCGTGGCGATGGGCCCGCAGCTCCAGAACTGCGGCGCCTTGCAACCGATGATGACGAAGCTGCCGGGGTCGCTGCCGGAATTCAAGCCCTCGAATCTCAAGGCGTTCGCTTGCGTGATCAGGCCGTACTTTGCCGCACAAATCGCCGCCTCAACGAGGTTGCAGCAGCGCTCGAGATGCGCGGCATTGCTGTCTTGCACCTGGGCAGCCTCTTTGAGCGAGAGGAGGTGCGTGATCTTCTGGCGCTGATGAACCTCGCCGTGGATCGCTTTGGTGACGCGCTAGTCCGAGTTGCATCGCTCCCACGCTACGGTGTGCCACTTCAGGACGTCTACATTGCCGTCCGGCATCTGCAAGAAGTGGCAAGCGCTCCCTTGGAGCAACTGCCGAGTCTTCATCTCATCAGCGGCCTCTCACCAGATGGAGCCAGGGGCTTTAAACAGCTTGCCGAGGATCTTGGTGGCTTCCATTTGCGGATGCATGCGTGGGATTTGCTGACTTCCTACCTACTCGATCGGACCGATCTCGCTCTGGGGATGGCTGCGGCATCGTCCGTCCCCGCTCGGATGCGCAACGTTGCTGTGTGGCAGTTTCTCAACTTTCTTAGGGAGGAGAGTCCGATTTCGTTCGGACTACCAATCCTGCGCAGCCTCGATCGCGTTCGCCAGCTTGTCCTTCTCGCGGAGGAGCGGGATCTACGCCAGGTCCCGGCCGCTGCATTGCACATGAATGCAGTTCGGCTGATGACCGTGCACGGCAGCAAGGGCCTCGAATTCGAAGCAGTGCATATACCGGGCCTCACCAAGACAAGCTTCCCGTCCTCTTATCGTGGACAACGATGTCCGCCGCCGGTTGGACTAGTCGCGGGGGCGGAGAATCTGAGCGTTTCAGATGAAGCGAAGCGCTCGCACATACATGAAGAGGAATGTTTGTTTTTTGTTGCGATGTCGCGCGCAAGAAGCCACCTCACTTTTTACCAGACGCGGCTCTCAGCAAATCGAAACAAGCGTAGTCCCTCCGAGTTCCTTGGTGCCGTCGCGCAGCATCTCTTTCATGTTCTTGAAGACCCTCCGGTTATACCCCTTCCGGCGAACGCGCCGAGACCCGTGCCTATCGTCGTTCGTCGCGCATCGGATTGGGCCATGACTGATCATCGCCTCGAGCTCTATCAGAAATGCCCGAGACGCTTCTTCTACACACATGTCCTTGGATTGCGCGGGGGCCGCAAAGCGACGGCGTTCTCACGCACCCACGACTGTCTCTACGAGGTGATCCAATGGCTTGCCCGGTCGCGGGTGGGGGCAAGTCCCAGTGTCGCCGAGGCGGAGGCGGCCTTCGATACGATCTGGAAAGAGCGCGGGCCGACAGATCATGCGTTTGCCCCTGACTACCGCCGCCTAGCCTCCCGGCTGGTCGGCGCACTCGTCACCTCCGGTGCCGGTCGTCGCTTTCGGAAGGCGGAACCCCTCGCGATTGACTTGCCGAACGGGCGTGTCGTGGTCGAACCAAACGAGATGGCGGAGTTACCGGACGGCACGGTCGTCCTGCGCCGGATCCGTACCGGTCATCGGACGCAAAGCGAGTACGACGGCCTCGAGTACACCCTCTATCACCTCGCGGGTGAGACTCACTTCGGCCGCCGCTTCATGGTCGAAGCTCTCCACCTCACTGACGAGACCCTGGAGGCAGTGGTGATAACAACAAAGAAGCTCAGCAATCGGCGTGAGGAGACCGATCACATGTTGAGCAAGGTGGCGGCTGGAGCGTTCCCCCCGGAGGTCGACTCGGTAACTTGCCCCCGCTGCCCGCACTTCTTCATCTGTCCCGCATCACCGAAGGGTGAATTGCTGCTGACCTAGACATTCTCTACCTGGGCTTTCCGGGTTCGCCGTCCCCGTGCGATCACCAAATGAAGGGACGGAGAACGGCAATGGGGCCGTGCACGCCGATCCCCGGGGTGCATCCACATGAGTACGATCGACATTTTCTACCAGGGCGAGGGAATTCCCGAAGTCGCGCATATTGAGGCCGACGCCGAGCAAACGTTCGCTTTCCTCAAGCGCGCGATCGCTGAAAAGCACGGACTCGACACCGAGGCGCTCCTCTATCTCGAGGACAAGGACGAGCCTGTCGAAGAGCAGCGCGTGCTTCGCGAGCATGCGGGAGGGGTCGGCATCAAGGCGCACGTGCACAGATGCCGGCACGTGCACGTCGAGGTGACCTTCAATAGCGAAACGGTGCATCACGAGTTCGGCCCCGGCACCACCGTCGCACGCGTCAAGACCTGGGCGGCTGAGCACAAGTTCCACATGTCACCCCAGGACGCGGGCGAACACGTGCTTCAGATCGCCGGCTCCAAGGACCGTCCAGATCCTGGGACGCATCTCGGCACACTCGTGCGGTGCCCGCAGTGCCGCGTTGCTTTCGATCTGGTGCCGAACGAGCGCATCAACGGCGACGGCTACCGTGGCGAAAGCAAACTGTGATGCTACCGGACGAACGCGCGTTGCGGGCGGACCTATCAAAGCCCGCCTTCCGTCTCGCCCTGGCTGAGAGTCGATGGCGGCTAATCAAAGTCGCTTGGCCCTTCCTCCAGATAGCGGTGCGCGCTTCCGACGGCCTCGATCACGTACTGCGGCTGAACTGTACGGGCTACCCTCAAGTGCCGCCCACCGGCGGCCCCTGGGACTCAGTCCGTGATGCCGTCCTGTCGTTTGATCGCTGGCCTCGGAGTCGAGGCGGGCGCGTTGCCGCTGTCTTCCGCACCAACTGGAAGAACGGCACCGCGCTCTATCTGCCCTGTGATCGCGAAAGCATCAGCGGCCACGATAACTGGCGTGTCGAAGTGCCCTCCAAGATCTGGCGGCCCGCCCTAGGCATCAATCAATACCTGGAGCTTGTACATGAACTTCTCAATTGCCCGGATTATTCGCCGCCTCTGGTCGCCCCGGCATGAGATTTCGTGTTCCTGGTTCGTGTGGCAGCGGCTCCTGGGGAAACTGCGCGAGCGTGGAAGAAATGCCAGCCGTGAAAGCGGCGCCTTCCTCCTCGGTCGGCGCGAAGGTGACGTTGTCCGCATTGTCGACTTCGTGCTCTACGATGACCTCGACCCTACCGCACTTGATACCGGCATCGTTCGGTTCGACGGCCGGTACTTCGGTGACCTCTGGGACATCTGTCGACGTCGTCACCTCAGTGTGGTTGCCGATGTTCACGTGCACCCAGGCAGCTCGGGGCAAAGTGGCTCGGATCGTGCGCATCCGATGATTTCACGCGCCGGCCACATTGCGCTAATCCTACCGGACTTCGCACAAGCTCCGGTCCGCAAGCCGAAGATTGGCATCTACCGCTATCTCGGCAACAAAGAGTGGTCCGCCGTACCGGCGGCCAAACGTCGTGCATTCCTGCATATAGGGGCGTAGCTGCATGAGCGGACTTGATACCGCAGACACCTTGCATCGGCTCGTCAAGCAAGCGCTGGACAGCGGGCAGGCCGGGAGCATTGCCGAGGCCAAGGCGCAATTCGCCGGCTACCGTCTTGGTCTTCGCCTCGATGAGGCGGTCGAGTGCGATCCCGACCAACAGACAGCTCTGCTCACCGCCGTGGCGCTCGCGCGGCGCGTCTTTCTCGGGGGTGTGACGGTGGCAGCTCGCGCGGAGGCACCGCTACGTGCGCCGTTGCCGTTGGGCGAGACCGTGGGTGAGGCAGTGGCAGCGCTCGGCGGCGCTGTCGGTCAGATACCAGCCAGCGTTCCTCTGATTGACATCGGTTCGCTGGCACAGCGACGGGATCGTCCCTTTCGCATCCGGACCAGCTTTGCCGGCTGGCGCGGAGGCATCCTTCCTTCGCATGCTGAACGGTCGCAGGTGGCTGCGCCGCCGATGGCGCTAACGCCGATGCTTGCGGCGGCGCTCGCAGTCAATGAAGCGTTCCTGTTCGTGTCCGGCTCCACAGGCGTGGCAGGTCGACGCCAAGTCGGCATGTCACTTTGGAACCCATCAGCGGCCTATGACTGGTTGAGATCTCAAGAGGACGAGCCAACTCTTGAGGTTCTTCCGAGTAGCTTGTGGCTGATTGGTCTCGGCCATTTGGGGCAGGCGTACCTCTGGGGCCTCAGCCTTCTTCCCTACTTTGAACCCAACCCTCTTCGCCTGGTGCTACAGGACATTGATGTCATCACCGCTTCAACCGAGAGCACTTCGATCTTGTCCGACGGCACGACAATCGGTCAGAAAAAGACACGGGCAATGGCTACGTGGATGGAGCGCCGCGGATTTCGTACGTCGATTTGCGAACGCCTGTTCGATCGACACTTCACAAGACACCCTGACGAGCCGAGCGTTGCGCTATGTGGGCTCGACAATGCACTTGGCCGCCAGGCCCTCGATCAAGTGGGTTTCGACTTCGTCGTTGAAGCTGGACTCGGCCGTGGATATCAGGACTTCCGCGCGATCCGACTTCATACGCTCCCGGCTTCTCGGAGTGCTGCAAATATCTGGCAGGGTGAGTCGACTCGCGACGACCTACTGGACCGACCTGCGTATGCCGGTATGTTAGCCCGCGGCGAATTGGATCGATGCGGCGTCACCTTGCTCGCCGGCAAGGCGGTGGGTGCGCCGTTCGTGGGGGCGGTCGCGGCCTGTCTGGCGATAGCCGAAATTCTGCGATTGCTCCATGGTGGCCCGGTGCATGAACTCATCGACGTCGACTTGAAAGCACCCGAGTATCGGAGCACGGTGTTGACGAGTCACGACTTTGGAGGTCTGAACCCTGGCTTCGTCACCGCCGACCGCATGCCTGGAACCGGTGCATGATGGTGGCCTCAGCCAGCGATGGCATGCACGCTCATCTCTAGTGAGCGCGTATCTGATCGCGTGCTCGAAGCTCCCTGGACGCGCGCCAGCGATCTTCCGGGACGGTCTTGGACCGGGCACCCGTAGCTTTCTGGCCTTCTGTCCGCCGCTTGTTGTCGCTTCGTCGATGACTGTACGAAGGTCCGCGCATGGACCAGCGCGCACTGATCCGCGCCGCGCAAATCACGCTGCGACGCGCTATGCGAGCGGTCCCCGCGTGGCGACGAATGAAACCGCCTGCTGCGGTGGCTTCCAGTGTTCGGTGTTCCGCATTCGGGGATGGTGGTCGGCTAGTTTGCTGGGCAGCTCACTGTTTGAAGGTAAATTCCGGTAGCGGGGTTCATACGGAAGACCACGCCCTCGCGATACGAAACCGATTCCAAGGAAAACTCTCGTCCGGGAACCTTGCTCATCAGTGGAATGGGCTGGAACCCCGGCGGAAATGAGCCCGGTGGTGGTGGGCCTGGAAACAGGGGATGGGGCGGACCCAGGGTGTCCTTGACAGCTAAGATTCTGGCAGTCCCCGTACAGTGATTCGTGACGCGAAAGTCGGGTGCCATACCCGTGTTAAAAACTGGGGCCGGTTGGCTTGAGCTGAGAGGAGTCCAAACGTCTCCGGTTTGTTGTTGCGCGTCCAAACAACCGCAATGTGCGGCTGGTGGCAAAGAAGTCATTGGCGGATCTTCTGCCCAGCGCGCGTTGCGGAAGTCGCCTGTAGCAGCTTGCGGTATAAATTGATTAAACCTGGCCGTAGGAAGAACCAAAGTGAAAGGGCGGCCCTCCTGCTCGTCGCGCACAACCACTATACCCACTACCACTCCATCACCGTTCAGTACGGGAGAGCCACTTTCTGAGGATACGAATCCGTGATCGACGCGAATTAGCGCTCCATCGCCACTCTCACCGGGATTGACTCTGACGGGCGTGGGCCGTGGTCGCTGTGCGCCCGTCGGCCAAGAGACGACGAGAAGAGGGTCTCCGAGAGCCGGCACTTTTGTCGAAATCGGTAAGCAGGGGTTGGGCCAACCGTTGAGGTAAACCTGGGAGACGTCGTAAGTAGGATTTGCTGTGGCCGAGCTCAACCCTGGCAGCTTGGCGGGACCGCGGTCACCTGCGTATAGCAGCGTGATATTGCGTGAGGTCATGGTGACGCTGCCGGGCGCCGGGTCAAAATCGGAATCAGCCCCCACTACATGTTGTGCGGTCATAACTGTGGGCCCAGAACCCGTCCGGATGACGACACCGCTCCCTTCGCGCGTCTGATCCTTCAACGCGGCCGCTGCGCCTGTAACGGTTAGATGCACGACGCACGGTTCGGCCCTCTGAAATAGGTCTGCCATTTGGGGGCCGGACAGGTCCTGCGCGAGCGCTTCGTGCGCTCCCCAGAGTAGGGCAAGAATGCCAGCAATACGGGCGAACGAACGACGCATAGGGTTTCCTGCCGAGTCGCGATTTATCGAAGTTACTGTCGTCGCTGAATGCGCACGTGCTATTGCATAACAACTACATAGGCGTGGCTCGAGATCTGGCCGAGCTCTATACCGATGTCTGCGATTCCGAGGTTCTCTGCCTTCTCGCCCGAGAATACATAGTGGAGTTGATTCCGTAGAAGATCGTCTCCAGAAGTCACTTCCTCCAGGATCAGCGCTCTCTTGCCACTCGAATCGGAAATAGAAGAATGAGGCATATAGGCCCCCTTCAGTATCTGATCTTGGGGATCGAACTGGATAACGACGTCGCCGGAGATTGTGCCACCCTTGGCGACGGTTGCTTCATTGGTCGTTAAACCCAGCTGATGGATCGTCCAGCGTGTTGTCGTACCTTTAACAGATAGCGTAGGCTCTCCAGAGCCAGATATGGCGAACTGCTTCGGTGGAGTCGGAGAGGTGAACTCTCGCAGCATCTCCTCTCGCACAGACAGATCGTCAAATATGGTTCCGTGTTCTGCGAACGAGACATAGGTGCCAGCGATTGAATCAAGGGAAGGTCTGTTGGCAGCACTCCACGTTGGCACCGTGCCATCGCCTCCTGTGTCCGTAAATTTCCATCCATCGGGGTGCGTCGCGCTGGCGAGCATCCCGAG
>Ga0210394_10005874_pt1 | contig 13578 bp, 12 predicted proteins | sample IncBWC12MmetaG_FD_160121 | JGI IMG/M metagenome (GOLD analysis project Ga0210394, IMG submission 160121) | Forest soil microbial communities from Barre Woods Harvard Forest LTER site, Petersham, Massachusetts, United States - Inc-BW-C-12-M | ecosystem: Environmental > Terrestrial > Soil >...
CGGTCTCGGTGATGATCCTCGTCATGATCGTGTTCGGCGGGATCGGCAGCGTGTGGGGCGTCGTGCTCGGCGCCCTCATCCTGCAAATGTTGCAATCGTGGTTTCTCGAAGACCTCTCGCAATGGCTGCATGCGCTGGGCCGGCTCGTCGGAGTCGAATGGCTGCAACAGGTCGAGCTTAGTTCCTCGATCGAGCTGATCTTCGGCCTCATCCTGGTGACGATGATGCTGTATCGCCGCGACGGCTTGATCCCGGCGACGCGACGGGTCGCGGCGCTCTCCCTCGACGAGCAGAGCGCCGAGGTCACTCGCGGCGGTGTCGACCGGCTGCAGGGGCTCGGCGCGCTCGACGAGACGATGGACAAGCCCGGGGCCGGCCCGCTCCTTGAGATCGACGAGCTCACCGTCCGTTTTGGCGGCCTCGTCGCGTTGCGCTCGGTGGCGCTCGCGTTGCCGGCTCATTCGGTGCTCGCCGTTATCGGGCCCAACGGTTCGGGGAAATCGACCCTCTTCAACGCCGTCACCGGACTGGTGCCGACCGAGGAGGGCAGCATCCGCTTTGCCGGCACCGACATCATGGGCCGCCCGCCGCATGTCGTCCTCGAACGCGGCATCGCCCGCACCTTTCAGAACATCCGCTTGTTCCCCAACCTGACGGTCCTCGAAAACGTCCTCATCGGCATGCATGCGCGGCTTCATACCGGCGCGGTCGAGGCGTTGCTGCGCCTGCCCCGGACGCGGCGCGAGGAGGAAAGGGCGGGCGCGCGCGCCCTCGAAATCCTCGCGATCTTCGGCAATCGCCTGTTACCCCGCGCCAATCAAACCGTGTCGAGCCTTTCCTATGCCAATCGTCGGCGGGCGGAGATCGCCCGCGCGCTCGCTTCCGCGCCGACGCTCCTCTTACTCGACGAGCCGACCGCCGGCATGAACCCCGCCGAAACCCTCGAACTGGCCGACCTGATCAAGAGCCTCAACCGGCTCGGCCTCACCATCGTCTTGATCGAGCACAAGCTCGATGTCGTCGTTAATCTCGCCGACAGGGTGATCGTGCTCGACCATGGCGAGAAGATCGCCGAAGGCACGCCCGCCGAGGTGCGGCGCGACGAGGAGGTGATCCGCGCCTATCTCGGCCGGAGCGCCGCGATTGCCGCCGATGGCTGAAGCGCTCCTCGAATTCACCGGCGTCGACACGCATTACGGCGACTTGCACGTGCTGAAAGCGGTCGATTACCGGATCGAGGAGGGCGAGATCGTGTGCCTCCTCGGCGGCAATGCCTCGGGCAAGTCGACGACGATGAAGACGATCATGGGCGTCGTCGTGCCGACATCGGGCGACATTCGCTTTGACGGACATTCGCTCGCCGGGGTCAGCGTCGCCGAGCGGGTGCGGCGCGGTATCGCCCCGGTCCTGGAGGCGCGCCGCCTCTTCCCGCGCATGACGGTCTTCGAGAACCTCGAGATGGGCGCCTATACGCGCCCGCGCGGCCCGGAATTCGCCGAGGATCTGGAGCGCGTCTTCACACTGTTTCCGCGGGTCAGGGAGCGCCTGAAACAGCTCGCCGGGACCCTCTCGGGCGGCGAGCAGCAGATGGTCGCGATCGGACGGGCATTGATGGCCCACCCCAGGCTCCTGTGCATGGACGAGCCCTCGATGGGCCTCGCGCCGGTCTTTGTCGAGCAGGTCTTCGACATCATCCAGACGATCAACCGCCAGGGCACCACGATCTTCATGGTCGAGCAGAACGCCAACATGGCGCTATCAATCGCGCATCGCGCCTATGTGCTGCAAACCGGGCAAGTGGTGCTGTCGGGCGCCGCCGCCGAATTGCGCCAGAACCCGATGATCCGCGAAGCCTATCTCGGCGAGATGAAGGTGGAATAGCGCCTCGCCTTTGGGTGCCCAGCGAGTGGGTTCCAAGCCTTTGGGTGCCAAGCGAGCCTGGGCATCCTCGTCAGCCGGCCTTCTTGCGCCGCGATTGACCGGATTCCGACAACGCGATCGCGATCGCCTGTTTGCGGCTTTTGACCTTCTTGCCCGACCCGCTCTTCAGCGTGCCTAGCTTGTGCTCATGCATCACCTTTTCGACCGTTTTCGTCTGCCGTGCGGTGGTCATGCGGTTCTCCTTAAAGTCGTACCATTCGGATTTCATCAAGGTTAAGTAGCACAGCGGTCGCTAAAGCGACAACCTCAATCAACATGAACCAAATCATCAAAGTTCCATGCAGAATTACCAGATCGGTAGATGAAATTATGTAAACGTATGATAAAATTTGTTACTTATTGAGTTGTGGAACTCGCCACACCTGACGCTTGTTTCGTTCCAAGGAGATCAATCTGGAGAATGACCATGGACAAACAACGAATCGAAGGCGGGCTTAAAAAGGTGACGGGCGCTGTCAAGCAGAAGACCGGCAAAATGATGCACGACCGCAGGCTTGAAACCGAAGGCAGGGCCGAGAAGGCCGAGGGTCGTGTGCGCAGCGCCGTCGGTCGCGCCAAGGATGCGGCCCGCGAGTTGGCCGGCAAGAGGTAGGGCCGCGCCATGCGCCTCCTTCTTCTGATCCTGCTCCTGATGATCCTGTTCGGCGCCTTGCCGGTTTGGCCCTACAGCGCCGGCTGGGGTTACTACCCGTCAGGCGGGGCAGGCCTGGTGCTGCTGGTGCTCCTCATATTGCTCTTGTTTTAGCGAGGTCGACATGGGACGCGGACTTCTGCTGTAGCTGATCGGGGTTCCGCTCCCGGTCATCCTGCTGCTCTATATCTTTCACGTGATCTGACGGCCCCGCGGGCAGGGGGATCTTTCTTGGAACCTCGACGCCGTTTCTCCGTTAGTCCGCTCGCTCAGCTGCGCCGGGAGGAAAGGACAATGGTCGAAGCCGAGGCCTACCGGTTGCGGCCATTGCGAAGGAGTGAAATCCGCCGGGGAGAGAGCCGGGTCAGCGGCGAGGCGCGTTTCGAAGACCTGCTGGAGGCGTTGCCCGCCGCGATTTATACAACTGATGCAACCGGCCGAATCACCTTCTTCAACGAGGCTGCGGTAGAGCTTTCCGGGCGAACGCCTCGGCTCGGCATCGATCAGTGGTGCGTTACGTGGCGCCTGTACCGGCCGGATGGGCGCCCGTTGCCGCACGACGAATGCCCGATGGCGATGGCGCTGAAGGAGGACCGGCCGATCCGCGGCATTGAAGCGGTGGTCGAGCGACCGGACGGGACGCGAGTGCGGATCCTGCCCTACCCGACGCCGCTTCATGACGCCAATGGCGAGCTCGTCGGCGCGGTCAACATGCTGGTCGATCTGACCGATCGCGACAACGCCGAGCGGGCGCTGCGGCAGCTCAACCAAGCGCTTGAAAAGCGCGTTGACGATCGCACCCGGCAGCTAGGCGAGAGCGAGCGTCGTTTCCGCCACTTCGTCCAGGGGGTGACCGATTACGCCATCTTCATGATGGACCCCACCGGGATCATCACGGAATGGAACGCCGGCGCCGAGCGCATCAAGGGCTATCGCGCGGCCGAGATAATCGGCAAGCATTTCTCGCAGTTTTATACCGCCGAGGAGCGCGAAGCCGGAGTGCCGGCGCGCGCCCTGGAGATCGCCGCTCAAGAAGGCAGGTTCGAGACCGAAGGTTGGCGCGTGCGCAACGACGGCACCCGGTTTTGGGCGAGCGTCGTCATCGACGCCATCCGTGACGATAGTGATAGCGGCGCCCTGGCGGGGTTCGCCAAGATCACCCGCGACATGACGGAGCGCCGCATTGTCGAGGAGCAGCTCCGCCAGTCTCAGAAAATGGAGGCAATCGGCCAGCTTACCGGAGGGCTGGCTCACGATTTCAACAATCTCTTCGCCACGATCATCCCGAATCTGGAACTGGCTCAGCGCCGAATCAGAGACCGAAGCGCGCGCGACCATATCGCCACCGCGATACGCTCGGTCGATCGCGGGGCAAAGCTGATGCAACAGCTGCTGGCGTTTTCGCGCCGCGACGACATGCAGACCGAGCCGGTCGACGTCAATTACCTGACGGCCCAATTGTGCGAGATGCTGCCACGCAGCATCGGGCCAACGATCGCGATCAAAACGGCTCTGGCTCCCGACGCCTGGCAAGCGATGACCGACCCCGGGCAACTGGAGTTGGCGATCATCAATCTCGCGATCAATGCGCGAGACGCGATGTTGGTCGGCGGAGAATTGACGATTTCAACGGTGAATGTTGCGTCGACCAGGTCCGGGTTGCCGGCTGGCCTCAAGGCGTCTGACTACGTGATGCTCTCGGTAGCCGATACCGGAACCGGGATGGGCGAAGAAGTCCGCCAGCGCGCCTTCGAGCCCTTCTATACAACCAAGGAGGCCGGCAAAGGCACTGGCCTCGGGCTCAGCATGGTCTATGGCTTTGCCAAACAGTCAGGCGGCGCTGTGACCATTGACAGCGACATCGGCAGGGGAACCGTCATCCGGCTTTATTTGCCCAGAGCTCAGCCGCTTCCGGACACGGCTGATGGAGATTGCCCGCGGACACAAGCAGACGCCGGGCCGTCCGCCCGCATCCTGGTGGTCGACGATGACGATGACGTCCGAGGCGTCACCGCAACCCTATTGAGGACACTGGGTCACGAGGCCAGCGAGGCCGCGAGCGGGCAGGATGCTCTTGGCCTGCTGCAGCGTGATCCGCGTTTCGACCTGTTGATGGTCGATCTCTTGATGCCGAAAATGCATGGCACAGCATTTGCCGCAGAAGCCCGACGCCTCGTTCCGGGCGTGCCGGTGCTGTTTATAACCGGCTACAATGGGACGAGCCATGCGCGCAAAATGTCCGACGGTCAGTACCTGATAAAAAAGCCGTTCCGATTGGCGGAACTGGCGGAGAAGCTCGGATACATCCTGCACCGGCGCGCGTGAGGAAAGCTCACAGCGCCGCGCGGCGCAGCCGCAACGCGTTAGCGATGACGGTCACCGAACTCATGCTCATCGCCGCGCTGGCGATCATCGGGTTGAGGAGGAGCCCGAAGGCAGGATAGAGGACGCCAGCCGCGATCGGCACCGCGAGCGCGTTGAAGACGAACGCGAAGAAGAGGTTCTGCCTGATGTTGCGCATGGTCGCTCGGCTGAGATGGCGAGCGCGGACGATGCCTTCCAAATCGCCCTTCACCAGCGTCACGCCGGCGCTTTCCATCGCGACATCGGCGCCGGTGCCCATCGCGATCCCGATCTGCGCCTGGGTCAGCGCCGGGGCGTCGTTGATGCCGTCGCCGGCCATCCCGACAATGCGACCCTCATCCTGGAACTTCTTGACCACCGAGGCTTTCTGATCCGGCAGCACTTCGGCGATCACCTCGTCGATGCCGAGCGTGCGCGCCACCGCATCGGCCGTCACCCGGTTGTCGCCGGTCAACATCACCACGCCAATCCCCTCAGCCTGCAGCGCCCGCAATGCGCCGATTGCGCTCTCCTTAACTGGATCGGCGACGGCAACCAGCCCGGCGGCCCGGCCATCGACCGCGATCAGCATCACGCCTTCCCCATCCTTGCGGAGTGCATCGGCTTTTTCGGGGAGGCCCTCTGCATTGATCCCGAGCGACACGAAGAGAGCCCGATTGCCGATTGCGACGGGTTTGGCGTCAACCGTCCCGGTGACGCCCTTCCCGGTCTCGGCGCTGAACCCCGACGCGTCGCCCAGTTTGAGGCCGCGATCCTCGGCCCCCCTCACGATCGCCGCCGCCAGGGGATGCTCGCTGGCGCGTTCGAGGCTGGCGACGAGACGCAGCAATTCCATCTCGTCGAAGCCGCCGATCGGCGTGACGCCGACGAGACGCGGCTTACCCTCGGTGAGGGTCCCCGTCTTATCCACCATCAGGGTGTCCATCTTCTCCAATAATTCAAGAGCCTCGGCGTTGCGGACCAGGATTCCGAGCCGCGCGCCGCGCCCGGTGCCGACCATGATCGACATCGGGGTCGCGAGGCCAAGCGCGCACGGGCAGGCGATGATCAGGACCGCGACGGCGTTGAGGAGCGCGAAGCCCATCGCCGGCGGCGGGCCGACCAGCGACCAGGCGATAAACGCCACGATCGCGATGATGATGACCACCGGCACGAACCAGCCGGCGACCGTATCGGCGAGCTTTTGGATGGGCGCGCGCGAACGCTGCGCTTCGGCGACCAGATGGACGATTTGGGCCAAGAGGGTGTCGCTGCCGACCCGCTCGGCGCGCATGACAAAGCTGCCGCTCCCGTTGACCGTGGCGCCGGTGAGGTTGTCGCCCGGCGATTTTTCGACCGGCAGAGGCTCGCCGGTGATCATCGCTTCATCGACCGCGCTGTGGCCCTCGATGAGGATGCCGTCGACCGGCACCTTCTCGCCCGGGCGCACCCGAAGCAGCTGGCCGCGGATGACCCATTCGAGCGCGATGTCCTCGTCGGTGCCGTCGTCCCGCACCAGGCGCGCATGCTTCGGCGCGAGGTCCAGGAGCGCGCGGATCGCGCTGTTGGTCTGCGAGCGCGCGCGCAATTCGAGCACCTGGCCCAAGAGAACCAGCGTCGTAATGACCGCGGCCGCCTCGAAATAGAGCGGGACCCCACCCGAGGGATCACGGAAGGATAAGGGGAAGATGCCGGGAACGAGCGCCGCGACAAGGCTGTAGAGGTAGGCGATCCCGGTCCCCAGCGCGATCAGGGTGAACATGTTGAGCCGGCGATTCTTGACCGATTCCCAGCCCCGCCGGAAAAACGGCGCGCCGGCCCACACCACCGCCGGCGTGGCGAGGATGAGCTGGATCCAGACTGCGATCGGCGATGGCGAATGCCATAGCATCGCGATCGCCAGCAATGGAGCCGACAGCGCCGCCCCGACCCAGAAGCGCCGAATCATATCGCGCAGTTCGGGATTGTCGCCCTCCTTCCCCGTCGGCATCATCGGTTCGAGCGCCATCCCGCAGATCGGGCAGGAGCCCGGTTCGTCCCGGACGATCTGCGGGTGCATCGGGCAGGTCCACTCGGTCTTTCCCGGGCCGACCGGGGCTGCCGGCGTCCCGAATTCGAGAAACCGTCCGGGCTCGGCGGTAAACCGCTCGAGGCAGTGCGCCCCGCAGAAGAAATATTGCCTGCCGGCGTGCTCGCTCCGGTGACGCGCCGTCGCCGGATCGACGCTCATGCCGCACACCGGATCCGTCGCCATGCCCGGCGCGGCGGCAGCGTGGCCGTGCCGGCCGGACCCATGCGCCGCGGGCTCGCTAGCTGGCATTCCGCGCTTGTCCCCTCGGGAAGAATTCAGGCGATCGAGACGCGGCAACCACTGAAGCCGCGATCAATTATGCCCGCTATAGCTGGGGAGTGTGGTCTCCCCAAATCAATGATCGCGCGCCGCGGCCCGGCGATATCCCGCCGCGCCCTACAACCGACGCTCTTGCCCCCCTGAGCTTGGCGACGGCGATTGGCGTTCGCCAAGCCGGCCTATAGCATGAGGAGGAATCGGGTGACTCGCGCCTGAGCCGAGGGCAGCGTCGACGATAGGCCGAGGGAGAGGAACGCCGATGACCGACCGAAGCGAACCGCGGATTGCGACAAACTGAATTGCCCGGCCTATCGCGATGACCCGGCAGCGTCCTGTCGCGCTCAGCAACCCGCTGGCGGTCTACGCCACCGGGCTCTTGGGCATGGGTTACACCGATCTCTACATCTTCCTGATCCCGCTCTACGCGCTCTCGCTCGGCATGAGTGCCGGCGAAGTTGGGGCGCTGGCGGGGGGGCGCCATCTGCTGGCCCTTTTCCTGTCCATCCATGTCGGCGTCTTGATGGACCGGTTCGGGACGCGTCGGGTCACGCTGTTTTTCGTGTGGACCGCGATCGCGCTCTCCCCGTTGTTTCCGCTGGTGCCGTCGTTCTGGCCTTTGATGCTCTTGCAGATCGTCAATGGCGGCGCGCTCTCGTTCGGCTGGTCGGGATCGCAGACCCTGATCGCGCAGCTGACCGACGGCGACGCCGAGCATATTGGACGCTTCAATTTCTTCGCACGGCTCGGCACCACGATCGCCCCGATCATCGTCGGCGTGGCATGGGACATCGGCGGCGCCTGGCCGGCCTATCTGATCGGCGTCGCCTGGGGGATTCTGCTGACTATCGCCCTATTGCGCGCCCCGGAGGCGGAGATCGCCCCGGGCGATCGAGGCGGCGGCGCTGGAGGTGCTCGCGCCGTGCGGTTCCGACTGCGTGACACGGTTCCACGCCTGTCGGACTACATCGCCTGCTTTTCGTTGATGGCGATCCCGGCGGTAGCGATGACGATGGCCATCTTTTTCCTGCGCAACGCGACCAACGGCGTCCAGTTCTCGCTTTATGTGGTCTACCTCAAAGGCATCGGCCTCACCGGAACGACGATCGGCATCCTCTTCGCGGCGATCGAGATCATGAGTGCGCTCGGATCCTTGTTCGCCGGACGAGCGATGCGCCTCGGCGACCCGCAACGGACGATGCTGAGCGGCACGGTGGCCTCGATCCTCTTGGTCTGCGGCACCCCGTTTCTCGGTGGCATTTTCGCGCTCTTACTGCTGGCCCAGGTCGCGCGCGGCTGGCTCCAGGGCGTGGTGCAGCCGATGATGTTTTCGGTGCAGGCCAGGGCGGTCGGCAAATACCGGCAAGGCGCGGTCGTCGGGCTGCGCCAGACGATGAACCGGCTCTCCTCGATCGTGATCCCTCCGGTCATGGGCGTCATCGCCGATTGGTGGAGTGCCAGCGCCAGCTTTGTCATGCTCGGTGCCTTCCTCTTATTGCTCTGCGTCCCGATCGTTCGGCTCACTCGGCGCGCCGCCCGGACCGCGATCGCCGAAGAAGCGCCCGAGCCGACCTGAATCCGGATAGAATGACGAGCGCTTTTGAGGATCTGACGACCATGCCCGATGGACCGCGCCCCAACGGACCCCGATACGACGACGATTTCTATGCCTGGACCCAGTACCAGGCCGAGGTGCTGCGCTCGATGCGGACCCGCGACAACAGGTTCGACCGCGAAAATGTTGCCGAGGAGATCGAGACGGTGGGCAGAAACGAGCGCGATGCCGTCCGCAGCCAAGTGCGCCGCATCCTCGAGCACTTCCTGAAGCTGGCGTATTCACCCGCCGGCGAGCCGCGCTACGGCTGGAGGGGCTCGATCATCGATGCCCGCGCGGAACTCGATGACAAGCTATCGGCGACGCTAAGGCACGATGTCTCGGGTGTTCTGGCCAAGCTTTACGCCACGGCGCGCAAGCGGGTGGCGACCGATCTGCAGGAACATGGCGAGCAGGATGCCGCTGCTTCGCTGCCGGCAGAATGTCCTTACACCGTCGATGAGATTTTTGCCGACGACTGGTACCCCGACCCGCCCGGAGAAGCGAAATGACCCGTGATTTCGTCGGCTATGGTGCGACGCCGCCACATCCGCACTGGCCGGGCGCGGCGCGCCTCGCGGTCAACTTCGTGATCAATTTCGAGGAGGGTTCGGAGCTCTCCCACCCGGCAGGCGACGGCGTCTCCGAAACCGGCCTCATCGAGAGCGCCAGCACCGACGCCGGCAATCGCCGCGACCTCGCCGCCGAAAGCATGTTCGAATACGGCGCGCGGGTCGGCTGGTGGCGGCTCCATCGGATCTTCACCCGCTTCAGGCTGCCGGTAACGCTGTTCGCGTGCGCCCGCGCGCTGGAGGCGAACCCACCCGCTGCGGCGGCGATCGCCGAGACCGACTGGGACATCTGCGGCCATGGCTATCGCTGGATCAAGCACTACGAGCTCGCAGAGGCCGAAGAGCGCGACCAGATCGCCCGCGCCGTCGCGCTGATCCGCGAGACGACCGGTAAGCCGACCCATGGTTGGTATTGCCGCTATGCGCCGTCCGAAAACACCCGGCGCCTCGTCGTCGAAAATGGCGGTTTTCTCTACGACAGCGACGCCTATAACGACGAGCTGCCGTATTGGGTAGGGGTCGGCGACAAGCCGCACCTCGTCATCCCCTACTCCTTGACGACGAACGACGTGAAATTCGGCCGCGGTGTGTTCGGCCCGGGCGAGGATTTCTTCGCCTATCTGCGCGACAGCTTCGACCTCCTCTACGAGGAGGGGGCGGAGCAACCGCGCATGATGTCGATCGGGTTGCACATGCGGATTTCGGGTCATCCCGGTCGCGCCAGCGCGCTCATTCGCTTCATCGAGCATATCCAAAGCCGCAGCCACGTCTGGGTCTGCCGCCGCGAAGACATCGCCCGGCATTGGCTGACCGAGTTCCCGCCCGGCTAGGCTAAGCGGCGGCGGCCGGGTGCCGGCGCACGATAAACTCCGCGAGATCGAGGCCGCGCGCGCGCATCAGCCCGGCGAGGCCGTCGTGCCGCACCAACATGCTGGCGCCGTCGGCGTGGATGACTGCGCCGTCGCCGGCATAGATCAGCACATGCCCGGGCAGATACAATAAATCGCCGCGGCGCAAATCGGCTTCGCGGCCGCCCTCCACCCTATCGCCGATCGTGCCCTCCTGCATGTCGGTGTCGCGCGGCACCGTGACGGCGATGTCGCGAAAGGCGTTCTGGACGAGGCCGGAGCAGTCGATCCCGAGCCAGCTGCGGCCGCCCCACAGATAGGGGCAGCCGAGGTAAAGCGTTGCCGCCTCGACGATATCTGCGGAGCGCGGCGGCTCATGCGACAGGCAGGCGAGCGGGAGATAAAAGCCGGTGTCGAGCCGCGCATATTCGGTGCCGCGGGTGACAGGGCCAGTCTCGGCAATTACCAGCGCGCTATGGCGCGGCAGGAAATCGCGCGCGGTCGATCGCAGGTCCGGGGCGGCGTAGGCGTAGGAGCCTGATGTCGCGACGAAATGGGTCGCGGCAGGAGCCGCGCCGAAACTGATATCGCGCGCCTCGACATATCCGACGTAGCCGTCAAACAAGGATTGGCACCAGGCGTGGCCGCCGGCCTCGTCGAACACCAGCAGCGGTTCGCCATAGTGATAGAAGGTGTCGATTTCGGCTTGCGGCGCCGGCCTATGCCGCACCGGCGCGCGGCCGACGACAGCCCGCGCCGCGCGCCCTCTTACATAGCGCGGCGCCGCGACGACGCGGTGCAACCGTTCGTCGGCGAGGTCGTCGCGATAGGCGTTGAGCCGCGGGTCGAGCATCATTCGTCGGCGGGTTTCCGCGGCAACACCAGCTGCGTCTGGGTCACGATCGCCGCCCGCTTGCCATCGGGGCCATAGATCGAGGTCTGCACCACGATCGTGCGGCGCCCGACATGCAACGGCACCGCCTCGCCGACCAGACGGCCGGCCCGGCAGGCGCGGAAGAAATTGGTCTTCGACTCGATCGTCGTCGTCCGCGTCCCCGGCGACAGGTTCAACCCTGCGGCATGGCCGCCAAGTTCGTCGGCAAAGGCCATGTACGCCCCGCCATGCACGATGCCGCCCGCGTTCAAGTGCCGGTCGTCGGCGTCGATCTCGCCGACGACCTTGTCCTTTTCAGCGGCGATGATGCGGATGCCGAAATGCCGCGCCATGCCGCGCGGCGAGTCCGGCGCCATCTCACCGAGCATTCGCGGCGGCGGCCGAGAACAGGCCGACGATCTTTTCCGCGATCAACTCATAGCCGGCGGCGGTGAAGTGGATGCCGTCATCGGCGCGCAACCGCTGCGTCGTGCCGTCGCGGTCCTTGCCATAGGCCGCGAAGCCGCCCTGCCCATCAGCGATGATGGTCCATAGCGGCACGAATTGTGCGCCAAAGCGTACTGTCTCTTCGGCATAGATATCGTTGATGTAGCTCATATCGGCGGAATAGGCGGCGCTCCGCGCGATCGGGTTGCCGCACCAGAGCACCCTGAGCCCGGCATTGGCGAGGAGCGCGAGGATTTTGTCTGCCCGCGCAGCATAGGCCTCGCGCCAGTCGTCGGTACGGAAATGTACATAGGCGCCGTGCTCGTCGCGCATGTCGAGACGGTCATTGGCCCCGAACATGACCACTGCGATGTCGGCCTTTTCGTGGGACGCAAAGTGCTCGGCCGGCGCGAGCCACTCGCTCCCGCCATGCACCAACGCGGCGCCGGGATGGGTACGGTTGAGGACGCGGTAGCGCGAGTCTTCGATCAAGATGCGCTGCAGCCCGCCGGCGAGACCCTGCGCCTGGCTGTCGCCGAAGACCGCGATCGTCGTCGGGCCGATCGGTTCGTCGGCGCGAGTCGGGACACCGAAAAGGCCAAGGAAAAGAATTACGACGAGCGATCGAACGATCGCGTTTCCGGAACCGCAAAGCCAACCGTACCTGTACACGGCGCCCTACCCCCGCGACCAGCACCCCAACCTGAAGTCGAATAGTGATCGGTCGGCGCCGGCGATGCAAACCCAATTGCCTCAATTGCGATGCTCTGGTGCCGGGATTGGCTGTCGGGGCATGACGGCCGGTGGTAACGTGCCGACAGTCCAGCCAGCCGATACGACCGATTAGCGTTGCATCGCGTGTGAAATACAAAGTGGCCGCGCCCAGCTCAGAGCCATCCCGGCCCCCGGGCCCGACCTGCGGTCGGCCCGAGGATGAACTCCGGCCGGGATCCACCCTTGCCGTGGATACCGGCTATAGCCGGTATGACGAGCATTGGAAGGGGCGGCGGAAGAGGCTCGCGGGCGCCGGACTTCAGGGTCCGCCGCCCCGGTCCGGCTGAGCCTCATGCTGTTCCCGACAGCGGGCTTTCTCTTGTTCTTTCTCGTCGTCGCGGCGGCGATGATGCTGCTGGAGACCCGCTTCGAGGCGAAGAAGGCGGTGCTCGTCCTCGCCAGCTATTACTTTTATGCGCAATGGGATTGGCGCTTCTGTTTTCTCTTAGCCTTCAGCTCGACGCTCAGCTACGTGGCCGGTCGGCTGATCGGTGCGACCGCTGATCGAGATCGCCGGCGTCTCGTCCTCGGCATCGCGATCGCGCTCCATCTCGGACTGCTCGGGGTCTTCAAATATCTCGACTTTTTCGTGCTCAGCGCGAATCGGCTCGCCGGGCTGCTCGGCCTCTCACACGAACTGCCGTTTTTCGAGGTGCTGCTGCCGGTCGGGATCTCGTTTTTTACCTTCCACGGGATCTCCTATGTCACCGATGTCTATCGCGGCGATGTCGCGGTCTGTAAGAACCCGCTCGACATGGCGCTCTACATGTCGTTCTTCCCGCAGCTCGTCGCCGGCCCCATTGTGCGCGCCGCCTATTTCCTGCCGCAGCTTGCCCGCCCGTCACAGGAGCCGATCCCGATCGCCCCGGCGCTAATCTTGATCCTCGGCGGCCTCTTCAAGAAGGTGGTGATCGCGAACTATCTCGCGACCGGCCTCGTCGACCCGGTCTTTGCCGCGCCGACCAGCTATGGCGCCCCCGATCTGCTCTTCGCCGCTTATGGCTACGCGGTGCAGATCTATTGCGATTTCAGCGCCTATAGCGACATGGCGATCGCCTTGGCGGCGCTGCTCGGCTTCCGCTTTCCGGCCAATTTCAACCAGCCCTACCGGGCCGAGCGGCTGCGCGAGTTCTGGCAACGCTGGCACATCTCGCTGTCGACCTGGCTGCGCGACTATCTTTACAAGCCGCTCGGCGGCAACCGGCAC
>Ga0210394_10005875_pt1 | contig 13577 bp, 12 predicted proteins | sample IncBWC12MmetaG_FD_160121 | JGI IMG/M metagenome (GOLD analysis project Ga0210394, IMG submission 160121) | Forest soil microbial communities from Barre Woods Harvard Forest LTER site, Petersham, Massachusetts, United States - Inc-BW-C-12-M | ecosystem: Environmental > Terrestrial > Soil >...
GGGGCGCCCGGCCGCCGAACTCGTCTATGTCACCGACAACAAGGCGATCGGCCCCTTGACCCTCGTCATCGGCGCGTCGAAAGAGCCCGATATTCCTCCGACCTTCGATCGCCGGCAGGATGTCAATTTGCTCTACTGGCGCCATCACGAGCGGGCCTACGCCCTCGTCGGCCAGACCGATATCGGATATCTGTGGGGGATCGCCAACGACATCGCCTGGCAGCTCGACGCGATCTGACCGGCGTTCAAGTCAGATACGAGTGGATGATCTCGATCAGCTCCTCGGCGGCCTCCGCCTGAACCGGCTCGGCGGCGCCATCAGCCGGGGCCAGATGCTCGCGGATATGTTCTTCCAGGACCTCCGCCATCAGGCCGTTGATGGCGCCACGGGCGGCCGTGATCCGCTGCAGCAGGTCCGAGCAGCTCGACTCCCCATCGAGAGCGCGGGCTATCGCATCTACTTGTCCACGCAGGCGGCGAGCGCGATTGATCAACCCGCGCTTGTCGCGCAGCGCGGTTCGGGCGGGATCTTCGTCGCGATGGTGGCTCATAAGCGCTCCAGCAAAATGAATGTGCCGCGGACGAGGTACACCGCGGGCGAGGGGAAGCCATCGTCGCGGGCCTCATACCGTATAGGGTATCAGGGGATATTGGTTGATACCAGCCGGCTGTTTTCCAAAACTCACCTGGATTTATGATCGGCCGTGTGCGCCGCAAAGCCCTGTTTCGTGCGATAATCGGGCGCTGGTCCGATTTCAACCGTTTTGCCATTGACAACGCGAGGATCGCGGCATACCTAGCCAGGTATCCCGAGCGTATGTCGGGATATTTTGCAACCGACAGCAACGGCACAATGAGACCTCGACCTAGCACCACGGCCGCGGAGCCTGACAGTCGCCCAACCTTCGGACGACGCGCTCTTCGGCATGCCTTCCCCGGGCGTCGTTTAGGGGTCCTTTGCGGTCTGAGGCTGCGATTGCGGTAGCCGTTCGTCCGTAGGGTCCCCCCTCCGCCCGGGTCGTCACAGCGATCTGGGAATGGAGGAACGGGACATGGCTGCCCTGGTAAGGCGCGATGCGGTGCCGGCGGATTCCGGCGAGATTGCACGTCTCTACAACGCCCTCGACACGGTCAATGAGACCGACCATCCGCGCACCGCGCGGCTGATCGCCGCCGGTCGCGTCAAGATGGCGCAAAGGCTGATCGAGGAGGCCGCCGAGGTGGCGCTCGAGGTCGCGCGCCACCGCAGCCGCAGCGTCGTGCGCGAGAGCGCCGATCTGGTCTACCAACTCATCGTACTGTGGCGCGAATGCGGCATCACTCCCGAGGATGTCTGGGGCGAGATGCGCCGCCGGGCCGACCGGTTCGGCCTCGCCGAGAAGCTGCCGAAGGCATGCGAAGAGGCGGCATCCAAGACTCACGCCGGGCGGAGGGCGTGATGGACGCGGTTTCCGAACTCGCGGCGCATGCCGGCGATGGCGCCGTCCTCGATGACGCGCATATCGGCGACATCCGCGGGGCGCTCGGCACGATCCGGCATGGCGACATCGCGCCGCGCCATGGCTGGTCGGCGCGTCTGAGGACGCTGCTCGCCATCCTCGGGCCGGGGCTCATCGTCATGGTCGGCGACAACGACGCCGGGGCATTCAGCACCTACACCCAGGCCGCGCAGGACTACGGGACGACGCTCTTGTGGACGCTGGCTCTGCTGATTCCGGTGCTTTACGTCAACCAGGAAATGGTTCTGCGTCTCGGGACGGTAACCGGAATCGGCCATGCTCGGCTCATTCTGGAGCGGTTTGGCCGCTTCTGGGGGGCTTTCAGCGTGATCGACCTGTTCCTCTTGAACGCCCTGACGATCGTCACCGAGTTCATCGGCATCGCCTTGGCGCTCGACTATCTGGGCCTGCCGAAAGAGTTGGGCGTCATCGCTTCGGCGGCGATCATCATCGGTGCCGCCGGAACCGGCGATTTCCGTCGCTTCGAGCGGTTTTCGCTGCTGCTGGTCTTCGGCAGCCTACTGCTGCTGCCGATCCTCATCTGGGTTCATCCGCCGGTCGGCCAGATCGCACATGATTTCGTCGTGCCCCAGATGCCCGGGCACGGCAAATTGAGCGAGATCATGCTGCTGATCATCGCGATCGTCGGCACCACGGTCGCGCCATGGCAGCTTTTCTTCCAGCAGAGCTATGTTGTCGACAAGCGGTTGACGCCCCGGTTCATGCGCTACGAGTGCGCCGATCTGTGGATCGGCATCCTTTTCGTGATGATCGGCGCGGTTGCGATGATGGCGTTCACCGCCGCGACCTTTGCGGGCCATGAGGAGTTCGGGAACTTCCGGGATGCCGGTGCGATAGCCGCCGGGTTGGGCAAATATGTCGGACGCACTGCCGGCGTGTTCTTCGCCATCGCCCTGATCGATGCCTGCGTGATCGGCGCCATGGCCGTTTCCCTCTCGACCGCGTACGCGATCGGCGACGTCTTGTCGCTGCACCACTCGCTGCACAGAAAGCCGAGAGAAGCCAAGGCGTTCTATGCCGTCTATGGCGGGCTCGTCGCGCTGGCCGCTGCCCTTGTGCTGACGCCGGGCACCCCGCTCGGGCTCTTGACCAATGCGGTGCAGAGCTTGGCCGGCGTACTGTTGCCGAGCTCGACCGTCTTCCTATTGCTGCTGTGCAACGACAAGGCGGTGCTCGGGCCTTGGGCCAATGGAAGATGGCTAAACCTATTCACCGGCGCGGTCATCGCGGTGTTGGTGATGCTGTCCGTCATCCTGACCGCATCCGTTCTGTTCCCCGAGATGGGTGAGACCGCGATCCTCACCATCCTCTTCGGCGGAACGGCTTTCGCGCTGTGCATGGCGGCGGCCTTTCTCTTCATCCGCGACGAGGGAGGGCGGGTTTGGACCGACAGCTTCGGGCGGATGATCTGGCGGATGCCGCCGCTCGATCAACTGGCGCCGGCCCATATGACGCCGCTTACCCGGATCTGGATGGTCGTCCTGCGCTTCTATCTCATGGTGGCGGGCGGGCTCGTGCTCGTCCGCATTGTCCAGCTGTCGCTCGCCAGCTGACGGCATTTCGTCATGATCGGGACGCTCAAGCTCGCGACGCTCGTCGCGCTTCTGGCCCTGTGCTTGTCCGGTTCCGGGTGGGCGCAAATGGTCGGGCCTACCGCGACGCAGGGCAATTCTCCTTCTATTGGCCGCGCAATCAGTCCCCTGACCGAGAACGAAGCTGCCCCGGAGGAAGATTGGGCCATCCACGGCCAAAGCACCTTTACGGCCCAGTATCACCCGGGCTTTCCCGCCGCCTATAGCGGGCCGCAGAGCCTTGATGCTCACGAGCAGGCGCGCGAAACCTGGGATTTGAACGTCTATGGCGGATTTCGGCCCTGGCAAGGCGGCGAGGTCTGGGTCGACTTTGAGGTCGATCAGGGCTTCGGCCTCAGCGGCACATTCGGGGTCGCCGGGTTTCCGAGCGGCGAGGCCTACAAGGTCGGCAATGCCCTGCCCTACCCGCGGCTGCCGCGCGTGTTCTTGCGCCAGACCTTCGATCTCGGCGGCGAGGCACAACCGGTTGTCGGCGCGGCAAACCAGCTCGGCGGTACTGAAACCGCCGACCGGGTTGTCCTCACCGTCGGAAAGTTTTCGGTGACCGATATATTCGACACCAACCAATACGCCCACGATCCGCGTAACGATTTTCTGAACTGGTCGATCGTCGATGCCGGCACGTTTGACTACGCCGCCGATGCGTGGGCGTTCACCTATGGCGCGGCGGCCGAGTGGTATCAGGATTGGTGGACGATCCGCACCGGCCTGTTCGACTTGTCCACGATCCCAAACAGCAAGGCACTCGATACGCGGTGGTTCGATCAATACCAATACGATCAGGAATTCGAGGAGCGGCACACCCTGCTCGGCCAACCGGGCAAGCTGAAGTTCCTCGGCTTCTTGATGAACGGGCGCATGGGAGCATACGATCAGGCGACGGCGCTCGCCGTGCAAACCGGAACCCCGGCGAATATCGCCGCGGTACGCACCACTCACACCAAGATCGGGTTCTCGTTCAACCTGGAGCAGCAGGTCGCCGACGATCTCGGCATCTTCGCTCGAACCGGGTGGACCCGGGGCCAATATGAAGCCTTCGACTTCACCGACATCAACAAGACGCTGTCATTCGGCGGCTCGCTGGGCGGCACAAGCTGGGGACGCGCCGACGACCGCCTCGGTCTGGCCTTTGTCGTCAACGACGCCTCGCGCGCCGCCAAGCGGTTTTTCGCGGTGGGCGGGCTCGGCGTCCTTGCCGGCGACGGGCAATTGCTGCATTCCGGCCCCGAAAAAATCATCGAGACCTACTATAGCCTCGCGGCTTTCAGCTTTGCCCGGCTGTCGCTCGACTACCAGTTCATCGTCAACCCGGCCTACAACCGCGATCGCGGCCCGGTTTCGGTCGTTGCCGTCCGCGTCCACGCGGAGTTCTGAACCGGCGCGATCCCGCGAAGGAGAGAGATCTGCAGCTATGGAGGCGCTCTCCTGGTCTCGGCGAATCGTAACGACGCAGCGCTCGAACAGATCATCGGCCGGATGAGCCTCGAGCCGTTTGTCACCGCCGCCCATTGGCACGCCGAACAGGCACCGGTAGAGGGCTGAGGCGTCGCGGCGCCCGGCCGGTCATCTGCGCCGGCTTTTTCGGTGGTCATCGGGACGCGTGCGACGATCAGGTTCTGAGCATCGCCCGGTATCGATTTTCGCCGTGCGGCTGCATCTGCAATACTGAGCGCCGCGCCGATGATCGGCGTGGATAGGATGCTCCAACCCACCCATGAGATTGCTGCTTGTCGAAGACAACGAACGTTTCGCTGCGCTGTTGAAACAGGGTCTCGCCGCGGCGGGGTACACGGTCGATGTGCTCGCCACCGCCGAGGACGCTTCGACCGCGTTGCTCACCGGCCGCTGCGACATCGTCGTCCTCGATCTGGGATTGCCCGATGCCGACGGTCTGTCGCTCCTCGCCGAGATGCGCCGGCGTGGCGATGCGACGCCGGTTATGATCCTCACTGCTCGAGGCAGCGTAAAGGACCGCGTCACCGGGCTCCAGAGCGGGGCTGACGATTACCTCGTGAAGCCCTTCGCGCTCGAAGAGCTGATCGCCCGCTTGCAGGCGCTGTTGCGGCGCCCGGGCAATCTTTTGGGGCTGGCTCTCAAACTCGGCAATCTCACCCTCGACACGGTCGCGCGCGAGGTATCCGTCGACGAGCGGCCGATCGGGTTGTCGCCGCGCGAAATTGCGGTTTTGGAGCACCTGCTACGGCGCAGCAACCGGGTCATCGCGAAGAGCCTCTTGGAAACCAGCCTATATGGGCTGTCGCAGGAGATCGGCTCGAACGCCGTCGAGGTCTATGTCCACCGGCTGCGCAAGCACCTCGCCGAGATCGGCGCCCGGGTGCAGATCCACACCGTGCGCGGGGTCGGCTATTTGATCGCCGAGGAGCGCTAGGGTGTTCCGCTTTCGCTCCGTTGTCGCGCGCACGATCGCGCTGCATCTCGTCGCGATCGTGGTGACCTCGATCTGCATGCCGCTCGCGCTCTACCTGATGCTGAAGCATGCCGCCGAGACGCTGCAAGACCGCGCCCTGGGCGAGCAGGCGGCCGAGATCGCCCGCTATATCGAGCCGGCACCGCAGGGCGGGTTGCAGATGAACCTGCCGGGAGCGCTCGCCGAACTCTATTCCAAAGCGTATGGGCGCTATGCCTTTGCCGTGCTCGACCCTTCGGGGACGGTGCTGTTTTCGTCGCTGTCCAACCGGGCCGCGATCACCCCGACGGCGCAGCCCGACGAGATTTCCTATTTCACCCTCAACCGCGACGCTGCCGAGCTTTACGGTGCGACCGTGCCGACCCAGGTCGCCGGCCGCCGGGTCTGGATCCAGGTGGCGCAGGACCTCGCCCACCGCGATGTCCTCATCGATGACATCGTCGCCGAGTTCTTCCCCCGGATCGGCTGGATCACCGCGCCCATTCTCTTCTTGCTGCTGATTATCGACGTCGTCATCTTCCGCCGCGCGCTGAAACCGATCGTCGCCGCCTCGGCGCTGGCCCAGCGCATCGGTCCGCGCCGCACCGGGCTGCGCCTGCCGGAGGCGGGCATGCCGCAGGAGGTTCGTCCGCTCGTTCATGCGGTGAACGAGGCGCTCGACCGGCTCGAGGAGGGGTTTCGCGGGCAGCGCGAGTTCACCGCCGATGCCGCCCACGAGTTGCGCACCCCGCTCGCCATCCTGCGCACGCAGATCGACATGATCGCCGACCGTGAACTGGCGCGTTCGCTGAGGGACGATGTCGAAAGCATGACCCGTCTGGTCAACCAATTGTTGGAGATGGCCGAGCTCGATACCTTTGTTATCGGGCCGGAGGAAACCGCCGATCTGGTTGCCGTCGCCGCCGAGGTCGCGACCTTTATCGCGCCGCTCGCCCTGTCGCGCGGCCAGACGGTGGCGGTGACCGGCGCAAAGGACCCGGTCGAGGTTGCCGGCAACGCCGACACGATCGGGCGCGCCATCCGCAACCTGGTCGAGAACGGACTTGCCCAAACACCGCGCGGAGCCGCTGTCGAGATCGCCATCGACCCCGCCGGGATCGCGCGCGTCAGCGATCGCGGGCCGGGCGTGCCGGCGGGCGAACGCCAGCAGATCTTCCGCCGGTTCTGGCGCCGCGACCGGCGCCGTCCGGGAAGTGCCGGGCTGGGCCTCTCGATCGTCGCGCGGATCGCCGAGATGCATGGAGCGACGATCGAAATCGCCGACCGGCCGGGCGGCGGCGCGGTCTTCGCGCTGGCCTTCCCCTGCGTGATCGGAGCGGGGCGCCAGGCGGAGGAGGCGCTCGCAACCGCGCTATGAGGTTTTGCCTCGCGCGCACGGCTGCGCGACCTTGTATGGTGGCGCCAACCAATCGTTTTCAGCGGAGGAGACGGAAATGGCCGAAACGCCGACCTTTGGACGCTACGCCGAGATCCCCTACGACCAGATGACGCCGGAACAGCAGGAGGGCTATCGCACGCTCATTGAGACGCGCGGCCGGCTGCCGGGCCCCAACAAGATCTATGTGCACAACCCCAAGCTGGCCAAGGTGATGGGGCCATTGGGCGCGCATTTCCGCACCGGCTACTCACTCTCGGAGCGCGAGCGTGAGATCGCCGTGTGCATCATCAACAGCAAGTGGCATTCCGCCTATCCGACCAACGCGCACGAGCGGGCCGGCAAGGCGGCCGGGCTGCCGAACGACAAGGTCGAGGCGATCCTTTCGGGTCTGCCGACCTCGTTCACTGACAAGCGCGAGCAGGTCGTCTACGAGATGGCGACGTGTCTGGCCAATTCGCGCTGGGTGGCGAAGGGGCTCTATGACCGCGCGGTCGAGGCATTGGGCCATGTCGGCATCACCGACGTCATTACCCTCATGGGCTTTTACACCAGCGTCTCGATGACGCTCGCCTTCTACGACGTCCCGGCCGGCGCCGAGGGCATGGCGCGCTGACGGGTTGGGGACAGGCGTCCGCGTCCGTCCCCTGCCTTACCGGCTCTGCGCGACCTAGGGGCGACGCGGCCAATGCCGCAAGCAATCGACGCTAACCGCTCATTGGCGGTTTGGGCCTGAACCACCCGGCGAGCCACTGGCCGATTCTTCCGGGGAGAGCATCGCCTAATCCTACCGAAACCTCGCCGCGATAACCCGAGTAATGTTCCTGGTCGACGCAAAGGATGGTGACCAGTTCGCTGCCGGAAGCAGCCGTGTTCTGCAACGCCTTGACCAGCGCGCTGATCCAGTCCTTGGCAAATCCGCCAATCTCGTCCCAATCGCCGGTGGCTTCGACCGGTGAGTATGTGGCGAGCAGATCGTTCATTTCTTTTTGTGTCAGGCCGCCCCAGCTGACGAAACTGAGATGATAGAGCCCGAACAGCGGCCGCGCGGCGAGATATTCGCCGAGCCGCGGTTCCTTGAAGCAGACGCCGACATAGCCGTCGAGAAACATCTCCCGGAAGTTGAAGCGCAACTGGCCTTCCTCCTGATCGACTACGTCATGCCGGACGACGCCCATCGGCTTGCCCAATTGGGCGATGAAACCGGCGATGACCAGCCCGGCGTCGTCGCTGATCTCGGGCGGAATATGGTCGGGCGCGGTCGCCCGCGACATCACATCCGCGATTTCAGTTAGCGCATTGCGAAATACGTCGTCCACATCCTCGAAGGGGCGATCTTTGTCGTGATAAAGATGACTACCGATGAAATGCGCTCGCTCGCCCAGATCGTCCTCAGCCAGAATTCGTTTCCATTGCTGCGCTTTGACGGCCTGTACCAGTTGCGGATTGGGGCCGCTCAGCGCCTTTCTCAGGTCTTCCCAGTTGAGGCTGTAGAATTCAAGGCTAAAACTCATCGGGCGCCTCCCTGCATGAAGTGAACCGGCACCAGTCGCGGCACGCTAAAGAAAGGCGCTATTTTTAGCAACGTGCGCGGCCGCGCCGATGAGGATAGCTGCCGCCAGCGCGCTGTGCGGTCGCCTACTTCAGGTAATAGTCGGCATCGCCGACCATTAGGAGGCGAGCCCGCGCCATCTCCTCCGGCGACCGCGCCTCGCCGGCAATCAGGCTGCGCCAATTCGGCGCGTCGCGCCTACCGGGCGCGCCTAATATCGCATAGCATGGCCCGCAATTCCTAAGGCCAATGCAATGGGAGCCGAACACCATGCTGATCGTCGACGCGCAAATCCATCTCTGGTCGCAAGGCCTCCCGACCAACGCGGCTCACCGTCAGGTCCCGTCCTATTCGGCCGAGGAATGCCTGATGGAGATGGATAACGGCGGGGTGCGGGCGGCGTTGATCCATCCGCCGGGGTGGGATCCCAATAGCCTAGTGGTGGCCGAATCGGCGGCCGTCAGATACCCCGACCGCTTTGCGATCCTCGGGCAATTCCCGCTCGATAAGCCCGAGAGTAAGGACCTGATCGCCGGCTGGAAGACCCGGCCGGGCATGCTCGGGCTGCGTTTCGCGCTCCTCCAACCGCACCAGCAGAATTGGCCGACCGACGGCACGATGGATTGGCTGTGGCCGGCCTGCGAGAAGGCGCAGATCCCGATTGCGCTGATGGCCTCCGGTTTTCTGCCGACCGTCGCCAAGGTCGCCGAAGCCCATCCCGGCCTCAAGCTCATCATCGATCATTTCGGCCGGGCGCGCGGCGGCAAGGACGACGCCGCCTTTGCCAATGTCGCGGAGGTCGCCGCCCTTGCCAAATTCCCCAACGTCGCGCTGAAGGCGACTGGCGCGGCAGGCGAATCGAGCGAGCCCTACCCCTTTCGCAACATCCACAAATACCTTCAGCAACTGTACGACGCATTCGGGCCGCAGCGCTTTTTCTGGGGCACCGACATCACCCGCATGCCGTGCTCGTGGCTGCAATGCGTGACCCTGTTCACCGAGGAATTGCCCTGGCTCAAGGGCGCGGACCTAGAACTGGTGATGGGCCGCGCCGTGTGCGACTGGCTCGGCTGGAGGCTGGCATAGTAGCGCGCCGTAGGATGGGTTGAGCAACGCGAAACCCATCTTCCTGAGCACGACCGGTATTATGGCGCAAATCCCTGTAACGGGGGAAGCGCCGTCTTACGCTACGAGATAGAGTACCCAGATTATCGGTATTACAATGAGCGCCGATAGAATGACCACGATCGCTGACATGCCGAGCGTTTGTTTCACCTTTCTTCGTGTTCTATGACGCATTGCCTACCGCTCCGGGTCGGAATCAAAGAATAGTCCATTGGCACTTTAGGTATGACGTAATACACTTAAGAAATCTTTACCTATCGGCGACGGCAATCGTCGCTTTCAGCAGCGCGACCAGCGCGGCGCGTTTGCGGGGAGGTTATCGCACGCTGGCGCTACGAGGCAAAGATTGGGGATAATGCGCGAGGCGACGGGCATCGCCGGGAAGCTGCTGCCCGTCTGCTCTATGTTATCGGCCATCGGCGTGCGCTCGCCCGCAGTAAAGCCGATGTGCGTAGTTATGTCAAAAGTTCCTGGCGACAATTGGTTTGGCTTTTTGTTTGTCGGCGACGATCCTGCGCTATTTCTGGCCTATGAAATCGCTACGGCTCAAGCGTTACCAGCTGACGATAGTGATAAAGTTGAGAGCCGCCAATGGTGTTGGAAACTAATTCTAGCAGGGATTTGCGCCATAATACCGAGCACGACTGCATGTGATGGGCTTCGCTGCGCTTAGCCCATCCTCAGCGGGTCTCCGCCGGCGAGCCAATCCTCGAGCAGCCGGCGCGCGATCGAATCCTGCCGCGGCAGCCGGAAGCTGTCGTCATCGGCATGCGACAAGATCCAATCCCGCTCGAACCAGCGGGCGTCCGCGAGTTCGCCGTAATCGACGGTGATTTCGCTCGATGTCGCCTCGGCATAAAAACCCAGCATGATGTTGGCCGGGAACGGCCAGGGCTGCGACGAGTGGTAATGGACGAGGCCGACCTCGATCGCGGTTTCCTCGCGCACCTCGCGGGCGACCGCGTCCTCAAGGCTTTCGCCCGGCTCGACAAAGCCGGCCAGCGTCGAATACATGCCCGGCACGAAATTCTTGTTGCGACCGAGGAGCGCGCGCGTCCCATCGGTCACCAGCATGATGACCGCCGGGTCGGTGCGCGGAAAATGCATGGTGTCGCAGCCCGGATCGGTGCAGCGCCGCATATGCCCGGCTTCCTCGCTCCTCGTCGGGCTGCCGCACAAGCCGCAAAAGCGATGGCGCGAATGCCAGAACATCAACGCGCGGGCAAGCGCCAGCAGCGCGCCCTCGTGGCGTTCCAGCCGGCCGGCGAGCTGGCGCAGATCGGCGAAGCGCACCCCGATCTGCGTAATGCTGCCAGGGGCGATCCCGGCGGCGGCGAGGGCGGGCGAGCGCAGCATCTCGAGCGGCGTCTCGTTGGCCGAAACATCGAGTGCGAAATGGGCGCGCTCGTCGATAAGGCCGAGAAACACGAATTCGCCGCGGGTGAGGCGTTCGGCGACATCGCCATCGCTCAATGAGCCGAAGAGCGGGCCGACCGCATCGACGGAGAGCACCGCGGCGCGCGGCTCGCCGCCTTCCACCTCGATGACAAGGTTCTGGTTGCGCCAGACCGGGACAAACACGCTTCTGGGATCGAGCACCCGCGCCAGGATCCAGTCGGGCTCGCGGCGGCGCAGGCCAGCCCGCTCGAAGCCCGGCGCGGCATAGTAATTGGGCGATCGCATCGCTGAAGACTGGCATACCGGGCAGCGCCGCTGCAAGAGAGCCATGCTGCGCGGCGCTTGCCTGCGGCATGGCTCGTTGTTTGATCGAGACGCGCTCGGCCGTATAATCAATGTTGCTCGCCATCGAACCCGCGCTGGGCTTTACCGCCGGGTTTCAGGACCCCTGCCGCATGCAAGTCATTTCGACCGAGATCGCCGAGGTAAAGGAAATAAGGCCGATCCGCCATCGCGATTCGCGCGGCTTTTTCTCGGAGATTTTTCGCGAGGACGTGCTCCGGCAATACGGCATCGACATCGCTTTCGTTCAGGAAAACCATTCGCTCTCGGGCGACCGCGGCGTCGTGCGCGGCCTGCATTTCCAGGTTCCGCCCGAGGCTCAGGCCAAGCTCGTCCGCGTCGGCGCCGGGTCGATATTCGATGTTGCGGTCGACCTGCGACAGGGTTCGCCGAGCTACGGCCGCCATGTCGCAATCGTGTTGAGCGCGGCCGAAGGCAACCAGCTGTTCGTGCCGGAAGGGTTTGCCCACGGCTTTTGCACGCTCGAGCCGGACACCGAGGTCGTCTACAAGGTGAACCGCTACTACTCGGCCGAACACGACCGCGGATTAGCTTGGAACGACCCGGCATTGGGCATTTCCTGGCCAGTGTCCGCCGCCGGAGCGCTGCTCTCGGACAAAGACCGGCGCCAGCCGGTTTTGGCCGAACTGCCGGCGTACTACCACTACGCGTAGGTGCACGGGGCGATGAAGCTTCTGGTGCTTGGTGCCCGGGGTCAGGTCGGGCACGAGCTGTGTCGCCGCGCTTGGCCGGCGGGATACAGCATCGCCGCCTCCGACCGCGACGAAATCGACATTACCGGGCACGAGCCGGTGTTCGCCGCGGTGGCGCGCGAGCACCCCGACATCGTCATCAACGCCGCGGCCTACACCGCGGTCGACCGCGCCGAGAGCGAGCCCGACGCCGCCTGGGCCGGCAATTGCACCGGCCCGGCCAACCTTGCCGCTGCCTGCCAGGAGGCGGCGATCCCGCTCATCCACCTCTCGACCGACTATGTCTTCGACGGCAGCAAGCTTGGCCCCTATCGCGAGGATGACCGTGTCAAGCCGCTCGGGGTTTACGGGAAGAGCAAGGAGGCCGGCGACCGGGCCGTGCGCGACGCGCTCCCGCGGCATGTAATCCTGCGCACCGCCTGGATCTATAGCGCGCACGGCCACAATTTCGTCAAGACGATGCTGCGCCTCGCGAACGAGCGCCCGGTATTGCGGGTCGTCGCCGACCAAATCGGTTCGCCAACCAGCGCCGGCGACATCGCCGCCGCGATCGGCGACATCGTGCAACAGCTCAATGCCGGGAACAGCCTCTGGGGCACCTATCATTTCGCCGGCGCCGGGGCGGTGACCTGGCACGGCTTCGCCCAGGCGATCTTCGAGCTGGCGTCACCGTGGCGCGGCCCGCCGCCGCCGGTCGAGGCGATCGCCACGGCCGACTACCCGACCGCGGCGCGCCGCCCGGCGAATTCGGTGCTTGATTGCACCCGGATTGGCGAGGCTTTCGGCATCGTGCCAAGACCGTGGCGCGCGGCGCTCGCCGAGGTCATCGGCGAACTCTACGCCGGGGCTGCCTAACTAAACCGTCATCCCAGCGCAGGCCGCATCGGCCGCATCGACCGTGACCTGGTCGTCGGTGGGTTGCCCTGGGCGCCCCAGCCTTACGCCGCGTCAGAGCGCGGCGAGGGCAGCGTTCAGCGTCGCACTCGGCCGCATCGCCGCCGATGTCTTAGCCTGATCGGGCAGATAATAGCCGCCAGTATCCACCGGCTTACCCTGCGCGGCGATCAGCTCAGCATTAATCTTGGCCTCGTTGGCCGCCAGCGCCTCCGCCAGCGGTTTGAAGCGGGCTGCCAGCGCCGGGCTTTTGTTCTGCCGGGCCAGCGCCTGTGCCCAGTACAGCGCCAGGTAGAAATGGCTGCCGCGATTATCCAGTTCGCCAACCTTCCGCGCAGGCGAACGGTTGTACTCGAGGATCTTGCCGTTGGCCTCATCGAGCGTCTCGGCCAGAACCTGCACGTCCTTATTGCCACTTGTCTGCGCCAGATGTTCCAAGGAAGCGCCGAGCGCCAGGAACTCGCCCAGCGAATCCCAGCGCAGATAGCCTTCGTGCTGGAACTGCTCCACATGCCTGGGCGCCGAGCCGCCGGCCCCGGTCTCGAACAACCCGCCGCCCGCCAGCAGCGGAACGATCGACAGCATCTTGGCCGACGTGCCCAGCTCCATGATCGGGAAAAGATCGGTCAAGTAGTCGC
>Ga0210394_10005877_pt1 | contig 13573 bp, 11 predicted proteins | sample IncBWC12MmetaG_FD_160121 | JGI IMG/M metagenome (GOLD analysis project Ga0210394, IMG submission 160121) | Forest soil microbial communities from Barre Woods Harvard Forest LTER site, Petersham, Massachusetts, United States - Inc-BW-C-12-M | ecosystem: Environmental > Terrestrial > Soil >...
AGTTGACGGCGGAAGACATACTTATCCAGATCAGTATATCCAACCGGGGCCCGGAGCCGGCGTCGCTACAAGTCCTGCCGACTCTTTGGTTTCGCAATACTTGGAGCTGGTGGCCCAGCACGTCAAAGCCTTTACTGAGGCAAGGAGCGAACCAAAGTGGCTCGCGTGTCATTGCCGCTTCACACCCCACTTTGGGTGAGCGCCACTTATATTGCGAGGGAGATGTCCCGTTGCTCTTCACCGATAACGAGACGAACAATCATCGGCTCTTCGGCACTAACAACGTCTCTCGTTATGTGAAAGACGGAATAAATAATTACGTGGTTGACAATGAGCGTGACGCCGTCAATCCCGAGCAGACAGGAACGAAGGCCGCCGCCCAATACCAATTGAAGATCGGCGCAGGTGAAACGGCCACGATCCGTTTGCGCCTTTGTGACTTGGCTCCGTCTGCTGTCGGTGATCCCTTCAAGAGCTTTGCTCAAACCATGCAGACTCGGCAGCGCGAAGCGGACGAGTTCTATCGAGAGATCACTCCGCAAAGCGTCAGCAGAGACGCGGCTTTGGTAATGCGGCAGGCTTTGGCTGGAATGCTGTGGACCAAACAGTACTTCGGTTACAACGTTAATAAGTGGCTCGAAGAACATAGTATCGATGCTATGGTTCCGGGACACCGGCAAATGCGAAACAGCGATTGGCCGCATATGCTGAATCACCATATCATCTCGATGCCGGACAAATGGGAATATCCGTGGTTTGCCGCCTGGGATTTGGCCTTTCATACAATTGCGCTGTCGACTGTTGACGTCGAGTTCGCGAAAGAGCAACTCGACCTCATGCTGGAGGAGTACTTCCTACATCCAACCGGTCAAATCCCTGCTTACGAGTGGAACTTCAGCGATGTCAATCCGCCCGTCCACGCTTGGGCCAGCATCTTCCTGTACCGAACGGAGCAAGCTCTCCGTGGGCAAGGGGATTTAGATTTCCTGAAGCGCACCTTTCGAAAACTGTTGCTGAACTTCAGTTGGTGGGTGAACCGCAAAGACCGGTTCGGTAGGAACCTGTTTGAGGGTGGTTTCCTCGGCTTGGACAATATCGGCGTCTTCGATCGCAGTGCTCCCCTACCAACGGGCGGTCACCTGGAGCAGGCTGACGGCACGGCTTGGGTTTCACTCTTCTGCCAGAACATGCTCGAGATTGGCGTCGAGCTGGCTGCCAACGATCCTACCTATGAGGATATCGCAATGAAGTTCATTGAGCATTTCCTCTGGATAGCAAACGCAATGAACCATGCGGGTCCTGGCGGCATGTGGGACGAAGCAGATGGGTTCTACTACGATGTGTTGCAGTTCCCGGACGGCAATGCGACGCGGCTGAAAGTACGCTCTATGGTTGGCCTGTTGCCTCTCTGTGCCACAACAGTGGTCGAACCGTGGCAGCGAGAGCGCGTGCCGCGTGTAATGGAGTTCAGTGCCAATCGGTTTCGACAGATCCCCAAGCTCATGGAAAGCATTCATGTTACAGGGCCAGGGCACCGTGGTGTGGCTGATCGCGGCATTCTTGCGTTGGTGAACGAAGACAGGTTGCGGAGGATTCTCTCGCGTATGCTCGATGAGAATGAATTCCTTAGTCCGTATGGCATACGGGCGCTCTCCCGCTACCATTCTCAACATCCATTTGACTTCGGCGTGAACGGTCAGGACTACAGGGTGTCGTATCTTCCAGCCGAATCGGACACCGGGATGTTCGGCGGCAACTCCAATTGGCGTGGGCCTATATGGATGCCCGTGAATGCGTTGCTCCTTCGGGCTCTAATGTCGTTCTACCTGTATTACGGTGACAATTTCAAGATTGAGTGTCCCACTGGCTCAGGCAACCAGAAGAACCTATTCGAAGTAGCCCAGGATATCGCCAATCGGCTGACTCGGATCTTTTTGCGAGATTCTGGTCGCCGTCCTGTGTATGGAGGGGCGCAGAAGTTCCAGACCGATCCTCATTGGAACGATTACATTCTGTTCTATGAGTACTTTCACGGCGACAATGGAGCGGGTCTCGGCGCCAGTCACCAGACCGGCTGGACCGGGCTGATTGCGAAGTTGATCGAGATCTTTGGCCGAGTGGACGCGCCCAGTTTTCTTGCCGGCGGCAGACGAGCTGGATTTGCGCAAGCTGCGGCTGCAGGCAGGTGACATTATGCTTACCTGGCCTCGTTATCCAAAAATCTACGAGATTAATACTTGGGTTTGGCTTTCTGATCTAAGCGACAAATCTGCAGGATCTATTAACCTGGGTCGCGTGCCCTCAGCGGAGTGGGACGCCATTGCCAAGTTCGGCTTCGATTCCGTGTGGCTAATGGGGGTTTGGGAACGAAGTCCTGCTGGAATTGCTATTGCGAATCACAATGGCAACCTGCTTGACGATTTCTGCCGCGCCCTGCCTGATTTTGAGCCTAAAGACAACGTGGGATCTCCCTATTGCGTACGACGTTACGTCGTGGATCGCACCTTAGGTGGTCCTGAAGGCCTCGCAGTTGCCCGTAAGGAACTTGCAAAACGTGGTTTGCGCCTGATCCTTGATTTCGTGCCCAACCATGTAGCGCCTGATCATCCTTGGGTCGTCGACCATCCTGACTACTTCATACGAGGTAATGCCGACGAGCTCAAGAATGACCCTTCCTCCTACAAACAGATACAGGGAAGAGTATTCGCCTGCGGCCGCGACCCCTACTTCCCTGCCTGGCCGGATGTGCTGCAACTCAACGCTTTTCAGCCAGGGCTTCGTCAAGCCGTGATCGAGACCCTCTCAACCGTTGCCAATCAATGTGACGGCCTCCGCTGTGATATGGCAATGCTCTTCCTGAACTCGATCTTCGCCCGCACTTGGGGTGCGCGAGCCGGTCAACCACCGGCAACCGAGTATTGGGTGGACGTAATCATCGCGATCAAGAGAACTCATCCGAACTTCCTGTTCATGGCTGAAGCATATTGGGACCTGGAGTGGGAGCTCCAACAGAAAGGTTTCGATTTCTGTTACGACAAGAAGCTGTACGACCGTTTGCTACATGACACCGCGGAAAGCGTGCGACTCCATCTCTGTGCCGATCCTGCATATCAAGACAAGCTACTGAGGTTCATTGAGAACCATGACGAACCTCGGGCTGCCACCGAATTTTCGCCGGCGAAGGAACGGGTTGCAGCGCTAACGATGGCCACTGTTCCTGGGGCCAAGCTCTTTCACGAAGGACAGTTTGAGGGAAGAAGAATAAGGATACCTGTCTTTCTCGGGAGACGACCGGCCGAGCCTGTCGATACAGAGTTGCAAGCTTTCTATCAAAAGCTCCTTATGGCTATTGAAGATCCAGTTTTTCATGATGGTAAATGGAGCCTTAATGACCGCTCGGGCTGGCCCGATAACCCAAGCTTCGAGAAGTTGGTGAGTTGGAGTTGGATCAACGACAATGACCTCTTTCTTATCGTAGTCAATCTAAGCGAGAGTTCTGCTCAGGCGCGTGTGCAAATACTATGGCCGGAGCTGCGGGGGAAGAGCTGGCGGCTAACCGACGCCCTTTCAGGTGCGACCTATGATCGAGACGGGGATGAAATGCTGACCTCAGGACTGTTCGTTGCATTGGAACCTTTGAACTTCAACTGCTTCCACTGTCAGCGCCTTGAAAAAGCACAACCGCTTGCGAGGGCCGCAGCTTCTTGAACGGTCCACTTCCCGATACACGCGCTGGCCGCGTTCAGGTCTTTTTTCCGCGCTCGCCCCTCCGGGTCGCTTCAGCGAAAGTTCAACCAGAGCGTGAACAGCGAAGAGGTAGCCCAAAACAACGGACAACTCATGATGAGCTTGTCAAATGAGGAGGTTTTATGGAAACATTTTCAAAGAAAGCGGCTGCAACGCTCCTTGTCAGCGCGTTGTTGGGGATCGGATGTACCAAACATCAGAACGACGAAGCAATTGCCCAGGATGTTCAAAGCAAGTTGGCAGCGGACCCTGTCGCGAAGAGCTCTTCTGTTAGCGTAACCACTAAAGACGGTAATGTTACGTTGAAAGGCACGGTCAATGACCCCTCCACGCAGCAGCGAGTGGACCAAATTGCGCGCGAAGAACCTGGAGCCAAAACAGTGGCAGATGAGACTACAGTGGTGGCATTCGAGAAGCCTAAACCGGAGCCCATCACTGTCCCTGCCGGTACGGCCGTTATTGTCACGGTGGATCAGACTTTGAATTCCAAAACCAGCCAAGCGGGGCAAACTTTCTTGGCTACTTCGGCACAGCCGGTGACGGTGGATGGAAAAACGGCGATACCCAAGGGATCCACCGTCACGGGCACGGTGGTTATCGCTAAGGAGCAAGGCAAAATAAAGGGAGAGGGCGAGTTGGCTCTTTCACTGAAAAACATCGCTATATACGAGAAAAGCTACGCGATCCAGACTGACACGCTGGACAGCGCGGTAAAAGGGAAAGGTAAGAGGACCGCTGCGACAACTGGAGGCGGGGCCGCGGGAGGCGCGCTGATTGGAGGGTTAGCCGGTGGAGGAAAAGGAGCCGGCATTGGAGCTGCGGTGGGTGCTGTTGGAGGTCTGGTGGGAGGTACATTGACCGGGAACAAGCAGGTGGAGGTTCCGGCAGAGTCGGCGCTGACCTTCACATTATCTCAGCCGCTGACCCTACTACCTGGCGCGGAATAACTCGATCCTCGATTCGGGTTTGACATACTTGTGCTTCGCTTTAGCGATCCAGGCGATCCGCGGAAAAGACCGGCAGGTGATCAGGATGGAACCTGCGGAGTGGATGGACTTTCGGAAGAAAAGAGTTTACCCGACCGCCCTGCTTAGCTCCTCACTTCCTCACGAATACGATTGTGAGCTTTCTCGCTCAGTGGTCGAATCAGCGAAATCTCAAAGCCAGGATCATCAGAGGGCCCGCTTCAGTTTCCACGACGCCTGAGGTCCCAAAAGTTTCCGCCCTTGAAGCTTGACGCGGTTTCGCCGCTCGGTTCCCAACCCGTTCGGAAGCTGTTGAGAGCACGAAAATTCAAGTATATTGTCGCCATCTGACTAGGAGGTGTGGATGCCGCACGTAACGATTAATACAGGCACTAAGGCTCCAGATGGCCATGAAGAGATACTCACGGAATATATTTGTGATTGGCCGGGTTGTCCGAATATTGCTACCCATGTGCTGGGATGCGCGAAGGAGATAGGTATCTGTGCCGCGGTTTGCAAGGAGCATGTGGCGACAAAGTCTCCCTAGAGCAGAAATTGCTCTCAGAGTAGTGAAAAGGCCGTTACCTTCCGAAGGCCCCAGAAGGAAATGGATCCACCCCGGTTTGAGGCCGGGTCGGCTGCTCAAAAGCGCCATCTACGAGCTGGAGCAACTTCGTCTACTGCCGCGCCAAGGCGATGCGGATGGCCTCCTCCGGCGAGACGAGATGATCGAGGCTTTCGGCATCCTCGGCAATCGCGAGTTGGACGCCCTTGACGACTCCGTTGAATTGGTTTCCACGTGCCCCGTAGTCCGGTGAGACAGGCGCTCCGGTATCCACCCCCACATCGCAACCATCGTCGGCAGAGAAGAGCATGGGCTCCGTGGCGCCGACTTTGCCCTCGCCGACTTTTTTGCCATCCACGAACAAGGACACGGTTCCACCCTTGCCGAGGCCACCACCAGCGTAGGCAAACTCCATGCGTACTTGGTGGTCGCCCGGAGGCAGCGCGCTGCTTGATTCGGCGTAGAAGTACTGGACGCCGAACAGGTTGTAACAGTATTTGAGCTTGCCGCCCTTTGCGTAGAGGCTCCAGCCGCCCATGTTGCCGCCTTGGGCGACGATGACGCCCTCTGCGCCGGTTGTGGCCACGACGATCTCAGCGGTTATTGAGTGCGACTTGTTCTTTAAATTCAGGACCGAATTTTCGGACAGACGCCCCATGCTGCCAAACAGGATTTGGGAGTTGCCCTTGATCAACACGGGTCGTCCCGCCATATCTGAGTTCAACCGTTCAACTCTCCGGTCATCGAGGGGTAGTACGTTGTAGCGTGTCGCTTCGATCAGCCACAGGCGCTGCAGTTCGTGAAGCTTATCAGGCATCTGCTTGGCCAGGTTGTTCGCCTGGCTCCAGTCTTTGCTGGTGTCGTAGAGTTCCCAGTTGTCGTCGTCGAATGCTGGGATTTTCTCGCCCCCGAGGAGCCACGGCGTGCTGTGTCGCGTAACCGCAGCCCAGCCCTTGTGGTAAATGCCCCGGTTCCCGAGCATCTCGAAGTATTGTGTCTCATGTTGCTCGGCCGCCTTGGCGTCGTTGAACGAGTACGCCATGCTGACGCCTTCGATCGGGTGCTGCTGAACTCCGTTGACAAAAACCGGCTGGGGCAGGCCCGCCAATTCCAGGATGGTCGGCGCGACGTCGATCACGTGATGGAACTGGCTGCGGATTTCGCCTTTTCTCTTAATCCCCTTGGGCCAATGCACGATCGTTCCATTTCGCGTGCCGCCCCAGTGCGAGGCGACCTGCTTGGTCCACTGGTACGGTGTATCCAGGGCGTGCGCCCAGCCCACCGCATAGTGGTTGTAAGATTCCGGCCCGCCTAGCTTGTTCAGCCGCGCCATCAGGAACTCTGGGGTCTCCAGCACGGCTGCACCGTTGAGACTCATCAACTCGTTGTATGTGCCATTCAGCGTGCCCTCTGCGGACGCGCCATTGTCGCCGATGATGTAGAAGATCAGCGTGTCATCGAGCAGATTGAGTTTTTTCAGCGAATCTACCAACCGGCCAACCTGATAGTCGGTATACTCCAGGAAGCCTGCATAAACCTCCATCTGCCGGATGAGCACAGGCTTGAGTGCGGCAGGCATCTCATCCCAGGCCGGGATTTCCTTGTGCCTCTGCGTGAGTTCACAATCTTGAGGAATGACACCCAACTTCTTCTGGCGGGCGAAGATCTCTTCGCGTAGCTTGTCCCAACCTTGGTCGAACTTGCCTTTGTATTTATCCGCCCATTCCTTCGGGACGTGGTGTGGGGCGTGGACCGCGCCCGGCGCGAAGTAGACGAAGAAGGGCTTATCGGGAATGAGTGCCTTCTGTTGCCCAATCCAGTTGATGGCCTTGTCCGTCATGTCTTCCATAAAGTGGTAACCCTCTTCGGGCGTCCGCTTGACCTCGATTGGTGTGGTGCCTTCATAGAGCGATGGATACCATTGATTCGTCTCGCCGCCGATGAACCCGTAGAAATATTCGAATCCGCCTCCCCCAGTAGGCCATGCAGTAAAGGGACCGGCCGGACTGGTCTCCCAGACCGGAACTTCGTGACACTTGCCGAACTGCGCCGTCGCATACCCGTTAAGCTTCAGGGTCCGGGCGAGTGGTGCGCAGGTGTTCGGCAGAATTGAGTTGTAGCCGGGCGACCCAGTGGCGATTTCTGTGATCCCGCCCATGCCAACCGTATGGTGGTTTCGTCCCGTCAGGAGGGCCTGTCGCGTCGGCGAGCAAAGGGCGGTGGAATGAAAGCGGTTATATTTCAGCCCACCGGCCGCCAAGAGTTCCGCCGTCGGCATGCTACATGGACCGCCAAAGGCGCTTGAGGAGCCAAAGCCCGCGTCGTCAAGCAAGATGATCAGGACGTTTGGCGCACCCTTGGGTGGACGCAATTGCTCGATCGATGGGAACTTGGTGTCCGGATCCTTCGCATCGTAGGTGATCAGGCCCATCCGCGGTTGATCCGGGATGGGTAGAACGTTCCTGACTTTCTTGTCGTCGGCCATGCTTTTCTCCTTCGGGGTTCTCCGGCCTGAACCTAGCATTCCAGTCCTGCGAACGGGAATTCTGAAACGATTATCGATCGTTATCGGCGTCGAAGCCGCTTCGATCCGCTTTGTCCCCGGATGTGAGTTCAGAGGTGTCGTACTTTTCCTCTTGTTTGCTAGGCGTAATGATGCCAACGTCGCTTTTCTCGAGCGTAGGGAACTGACTCGGATTAAGATCGTTCTTTTTCGCAGCCTCGCTACTGGTCTCTGGTACCAACTCATTGCATGCTGATGCGATTTCGGCGGCTTGCTCTTCCGGATATATGAATCTATAGCCGTATCGTTCACCCGGATAGAACCAGGCTTTGATGGGGGTAGTGTCGGCACAGGCTCCCTTCTCACCAAAGGCGATAACGGTGTGTTCGGTTGTTTCGCGGCGATAGTCTGGGATTGTCATAATGGTGGCGAACACCTTGTCCCCGCTGCGGCTTGTGACACGAACAATTCTTCGATTTCCAGCTGAAGTCGACAATGAGAAGGTGTAAGTCCCCGAGGGAAGGGTTGCGCCCGGCACTTGTACCGGGTGGCTGAAAGTCAGGTGACTTATCTTGTTCGCTAAAGCACTCTGTGGCCCGCCCGCGCCACTAAGGGTTAGAATCGAAGCAACTAGAACGATGGTGCTGATTGCACCGTAGACGATTAGACCTTTCACGGCCACCCTCCTCTTTTAGTTGATAGGCGACTCCGCGCCAGCAACACGCTATAAAGACAATAAGGACAATGAGCGATGCGATGAACTGTCACAACTGACAGTGACCTGACTGGTGATTTTTGTACCAGGTGAAATTCTCTCTCACTCCACCTGGTACAAAAACTCCACCCGGTCACGACGCTGAAATTCCGTCTCGCGCTCAGAGTTGCCAGAGACCCATTCACCTTTGCCGGAGTAGCGATGGCCGCTGGAATCGGGCAGGCAACCGACCACCCAGATTACGCGCAGGGAGCCATCGGCTACGGCGAAAGGTTTGCCACAAACTATGCCAATAGCTTCACGGACATCATGCTCAACGGCGCGATTCTTCAGTCGCTTCTGCGCCAGGATCCTCGCTACTTCTACAAAGGCACAGGCACAATGAAGATCCGCGCTGCCCATGTGGTTTACAGCCTAATTGTCGCCAGAGGAGACAACGGGCACTTGCAGCCGAACTATTCGCAACTGGGTGGCGATCTGATTTCTGCTGCCATTTCAAACCTTTACTATCCCAGAGCAAACCGCGACGCGGGACTGGTCTTTCAAGGCTTCGTCACCAATACCGCGATACATCTGGTGGTCCGCATGCTCGACGAGTTTGTTTTTCGACCTGCGAAGGGAAGTGTGGCGAAGGACTCGCCTTAACGCAGGATAGGAGAAACGGCGTTGATCGTAGCTAGGGCAGGAGGTAGTAGCCAGGCCGGGAGCGGACTTTCAGCGGCCGCTGCCCCACGACCTCCACCTTGATTCGGTGAAAGCCGGGCGTGTCGCCTCCGCTGCGGCGGTAGCTGAGCGTGTATTGCTCGTTTAACTCCCCAGCAATTTGATCGATCGCCATTTCAACTGAAGTGTCGGGCCCTGTGGACTGATAAAGCGCGCCAGTTGCGGCTACAGCCGCTTCTAAGGGAGGCTTCCGGGCGGCGAACGCCCAGACGGGCCGCACCAAACCCCCGACATCTATGTTGCCGCTGCGGAGTTGTTCGACTGTGGGCGTATACGCTGCCCTGGGTATCGGCGGCAAGCCGTACGTTCCCGGTGGCGTAGCCAGCAGAGGACCTGCCTGCTGCTGAGGGGCGTGGACCTCGGCTGCCATCGTGGAGAGGCCAACCGAGTAGATCGTAATGTCGGCGAGCTGTGCGTCCCGCAGCACGTGGTCAAGTTTTTCCTCGCTCCCCGTGTCGAGGGCCTCGGCCAGCGTGACAATCACGCGGCGGCGTGATGGAGGGAGATTGCTCAACACGTGCACGGCTTTTGACAGCGCGTCGTAAAGATACGCGCCGGAAGTACCTGGCTGGAGGTTAATGAAAGCTTTCTCAATGGCGGTGTCATCGTCGGTGAAATCAAGCAAGGTGAAATCAAGCAACTTGACCACGTCGTTGTTGTAGCCGATCACAGCTGCTTCGCCATCCTCACCGAGCACCTTCTGCGTAAACAAGCGTCCCGTACGGCGAAGTGCAGGTAACAAAGCCCCGATGCGCGAGCTATTCTCAACGACGATCACCACCGAAAGCGGCGCTCCGCCCATCTCGAAAGCTTCCAGCGTTTGCTGGACGCCGTTATCGAACACACGAAAATCCTTCTGAGTGAGATCCGTTGTCAGCTCGCCTTTGGCATTGCGTACGACTGCGGGGGTGCTCACTAGGCTAACGTAGGCCCGAATGGTGGATCGGCCTGGCGCCGTCTGGACTTGCTGGCCTAATGCTGAGGTCCCTTGAGGCTGACCCGTCATTCGAGGATTGGGCTCGTTAATGGGCCTCTGGCCAGGTTGCTGAGCATGCGCCCCTAAGGCCAAAATCGTCGCTAGAACCGCAACCGCGAGCATTTTGTTTCGCATGAACTGTCCTTCCCTTGCCAACAAGCCGACAAAGTAAAACTGAACCCGTCATCATGAATCAATCTTGATGAATCAATCTTGCTGGCACAACGCTATTCACAAAACGTGGCTTCCTGCCATTTAATGCTCTGCGGACTCTCCCGATTCAGCAGTGACCCGGGTCACACTCATGGTGACCCTCAGTCGCTCGACGAAATGCCCATTCGGGGAGAGCACATCAGAGCACGTCAGCTTGTCAAGCTCTTGCTCCGAGCGAAACTCGCACTCTTGACAGGTGAAGGAAATTGTGCGCGGGGTGAAAATGCGGCGTGCATCTTGCTGTTTCTGGGACCAACTCCTGATAACTGTTATCAGAACGTGGCTCGACCGCGAAAAGCCAGTGTACGATAAGAATCCAGCACTCACGCACGACGTCTACTGCTTGCGTGAAGCAGTGGATATTCGCCTGTTGGAACGTCCGCCGCACCCGTTTCGCAGGCACTATCCCGGTGTTCAGCCCGTAAAGAACCTTCAGCATTTTGGAAGATACTAGCCTCAGCGTCCTCACATCGTTTTTGAGCCTTCAATTGTTTTTGTGCCACGCAGAATCTATTACTTTTGACAGCTTACGTTCGTCTCCTCCTGACCTAATTTGTTTATGGATGTAGAGACTATCCGTTTGGTAGAGACAATGCTCAAGAATCAGCAAGATGTGGCGGTCAAGGCGGAACTTGAGTATCTCGATGGGGATTTTAGGCCCCAGCAAGCACTACCCGACTTTAGGTCCTTCGGTGTTTCTCCAGAGTGTGCAAACCCGAAATGTCAGACTGAGTTTCATTGGCTCGCAGAAGGAGAATTCTTTCGATTCCGAACCGAAGGGGACGGCTCGGCAAATGAGAAGAAATCACACCGAGGTGCGCCGACCAAGCACCACGGAGTAAGGCATTATTGGCTCTGCAAGCGCTGCTCTGCTGCTGACGGTTGTCTACCGCGAGCATGGAGCGGTCCTGATTCCGCGTTGGTTATGAGATCAGGCCGTTTCGCCCAGCGACAAGGTTAATCAGATGATTGCCAAGTGTGATAGAGGCGACCGCAAAAGGGCAGTGCGGCAAATTTCAGGGCGCACAAATAAGTACTCCTCCGACTGCTACCCTTATATTGCGCCAATGGCACAGTACACGGGGCCTGCTACAGACGGGAGGACACAAAGCCACAAATTCAAACACCGACGTTCGCGAAGCGTCTACTCGTCTTCTTCTCACCCCAGAGTGAGACCCCGACTTCTTGTGGCTGACGACCATCCAGCATTCTTGAAGAAACTTGTTTTGCTGCTGACTGCGAACTTCGATGTCGTCGCCACTGCTGCGGATGGCAATGCGGCCCTAGCCCTCATTCGCCGCTATGCGCCAGATTTGGTTGTTCTAGACCTCGACATGCCGGGTTTGAATGGCATGGAGGTCACGCTGGAATTGGCCAAGTCTCCTAAGGGTCCTCCCGTGTTAATTTGCTCGATCATCACTGACCCAGACGTGGTGGAGGCGGCGCGACAGGCGGGTGCATTGGCTTATATTTTCAAAACGCGCATCGAACAGGATTTGATCTTAGCTGTGAAATCGGTTCTTCAGGGAAAGCCCTTTCCATTTCCACCTCCATATTGAACGATCTCATTTCTTCAGATCATCCGTTTGCCCCTGCGGCCTTCATCCTAGCGCCGAAAGGCACGCGAGCTTGAATCGTTGTTCCGCTCTGCGGCTTCGAGTCAATCGAGAGCTGCCCGTCGACTAGCTTCAATCGTTCCTTCATGCTGGTCAGGCCGAGACCGCGCCCTTTGAGTGCCTCTTCAGGTTCAAAGCCGACGCCCGAATCATGCACCGTCAGCTCGACCTCGTTTGCCCCGCCTCTAAGCGAGACTTGGAAGTGTCGTGAGCCGCTATGCTTGATCGCATTCTGCAAGGCTTCTTGCAATACCCGGAAGAGACAAAGCGAAATCTCCCGTGGCAGTTCTTTTGGGATGTTCTCCGAGTGAAAGTCAATCTCCACTCCGTGTCGTTCGGGCAGCTCTCTGCAAAAGCCAGCCGCAGCTGCTGCGAGTCCCAAGTATTCCAGCTTCGGGGGGTGTAGCCGGTGTGCGAGGGCTTGAATATCGCTCGCAAGATCCGCAACTTGGTTACCTACTTCAGTCGCCAAGACTGCACGACCTCGCTTCAAGCCAGCGAGCTGTCCTGACAGCAATGCGAGGCGTTGACTGATGTCGTCATGAAGCTCTCGAGCTATTCGGGTGCGCTCTTCTTCGTGTGCTTCGATCAACTTTTGGCCTACGGTAGAAAGGGCCTCTTCGGCCAGCTTGTGTTCTGTGACGTCAATGGCCGAGCCGATGTAACCAGCAAATGAATTATCCACGCTGAATCTGGACACACCGGTAGCGAGAATCCAGCGATACTCTCCATCGCGCCGACGAAGCCGATATTCGATGTCGTAACGCTCGCGCTGGTCAAAGGCCTGGGTGTAAGTGTCGATACAACGCCTTAAATCGTCGGGGTGGACTCCTTTCGCCCAGCCATTTCCCATTTCCTTTTCGAGAGACCGGCCCGTAAATTCAAGCCATCCCTCATTGAAGTATGTGCACAAGTTGTCGATGCCAGACATCCAGATCATAACCGGGGCGGTGTTTGCAACGAGGCGGAAACGTTCTTCGCTCTCGCGCAGAGCCGCCTCTGCTCGCTTTCTTTCCGTGATGTCTCGGGCGATCGATGAAACGGCTATTATTGTGCCCCTCGGATCTCTGACCGGTGAGAAGGTGATCGAAAGGTCGATATTTGTTCCGGTTTTCGAGACACGCCGTGTTTCATAATGTGTGATACGCTCACCGGCTAGCACGCGTCTCAGAATGTTGTTCTCCTCGTTATGTAGGCCGGAGGGGATGATAATTGTGATCGGCTGCCCAATCGCCTCTTTTTCCGTATATCCGAACATCCGCTGGGCTGCTGGGTTCCAAGCTGAAATCACAGCCTCCCGGTTCTTCGCGATTATCACATCATCGGACGACTCCACGATGGAGCTGTACAGGAGGCGGACCTCTTCTGAACGTCTACGTTCGGTGGCGTCAGCAAGCAATTGTGTGCTTGTACCTTTCAAGCGACCGCTTCTTGGCACGTCCGATCTTTTTTTTTTGCGGTCGCTTAACATTTCGCTCCTCACTATTGCCTTCATCTGAATTGAGGCGAATTACATCCGCAGACACTTCCATTCATCTTTCAGGAGTTGG
>Ga0210394_10005878_pt1 | contig 13572 bp, 10 predicted proteins | sample IncBWC12MmetaG_FD_160121 | JGI IMG/M metagenome (GOLD analysis project Ga0210394, IMG submission 160121) | Forest soil microbial communities from Barre Woods Harvard Forest LTER site, Petersham, Massachusetts, United States - Inc-BW-C-12-M | ecosystem: Environmental > Terrestrial > Soil >...
TTCTATCGGTGCAACGCGGTTGAAGATTATTGATTTGGAGTCAGGAAACCAGCCCATGACTACCGAGGATGGCGACGCAGCCATAGCGTTCAATGGTGAAATCTACAATCACGAGGAAGTGCGGGCCGAGCTTCGCGGCCGAGGCCATCAATTCCGGTCCTATTGCGATACAGAAACCGTGCTTCGTGCATTCATCGAGTGGGATACAAACTGCTTTGCCCGGCTGCGGGGGATGTTCGCCGTGGCTATATGGACGGAATCAGATAGGAGACTGGTTCTTGCGCGAGACCGGATGGGGATCAAGCCACTTTACATGGCGCGACAGGGAGAGGATTTATTTTTCGGATCAGAGCTCAAGGCGATTCTAATCCATACCGAAATTGAACGCCGTTTGAGCATGGCAGGTCTGGACTGCTACCTGTCTCTCAACTATGTACCATGTCCGTGGACGCTTATCGACGGGATCGAAAAGCTTCCTCCCGCACATTGGCTCGAGTGGCGTGATGGAGATACTCGCTCCGAGGCTTATTGGACCCTGCCGTACGGCAATTGCCGTAATTGGTCGATTGACGAGGCGCAAGACCAGCTTGATTCGCTCTTGAAGAATTCCATCTGGGAACATCTGATCTCTGACGTTCCATTGGGTGTGTGGCTCAGCGGAGGCATCGACTCATCAACGATCCTCCACTATGCCGCATCAGTATCAAGCAAGCGGCTGAAAACCTACTCGATTTCCTTTCGAGGGCGCAGCTTCGACGAGAGCGTGTACATTCGCCAAGTATCGTCACACTACGGGACCGACCACGCCGAATTGGACTTGAATCCCGGCGAGAACTTAGCGGATGCGATTGAAGAATTTACTTACTACTCCGACGAGCCGAGCGCCGACGCCGGGGCGTTACCGGTTTGGTTCCTCGCCAGGTTGAGCAAAACCGGCACAACGGTCGCACTCAGCGGTGAGGGGGCCGATGAGCTATTTGGTGGCTATTTGACATATAGGGCGGACCGGCTTGCGGCTCAAATGCGGCAGCTGCCGGCGAATATTCTTCGAGCGACGCTCAACGGGATGCGTCACTGGCCAGTATCGGACGAGAAAATCGGCTTCGATTACAAAGCGACGCGTTTCCTTGAAGGCTGCCTGCTGCCCGCGGACCGTGCTCATACGCATTGGAATGGCACGTTCTCTGAAGCCGAAAAGCGGTCGATGCTGAGGGTTTCACTTCCCGGTGCGCTCGATGGCCGGCTCCAAGAAATGCGTGACCTACCCGCCTCGAAAGATAAGCTGGCATCCTATTTGTGGTTCGACCAAAAATATTTTTTAGCGGACGATATTCTAGTCAAGTCGGACAGAATGAGCATGGCTCACTCCGTGGAAGTACGGCCGCCATTTCTCGATCACAGAATCGTCGAGTTCGCTGCCAGCTTGCCGGCAGCGCTTAAGATTCGTGGCTCCTGCCAGAAATTCATACTCAAAGAATTAATGAAAGGCAAGCTGCCACCATCGATTCCGCTGCGAAAGAAGGTGGGCTTCGACATCCCAACACACGAATGGTTGCGCGGGCCACTTCGTTCATTGCTCATGGAAACCATATTTACCGGCACTTCCCAATACGATGATTTGTTCCAGCCCCACATTCTCGAAACCTATGTAAACCGGCATCTCGAAAGGCGGGCAAATTATGGATATCACTTATGGGGACTAATGCTCCTGTTCTTGTGGATGAAAAAATGGCGAATTCAGGCGACGGGGGATTCGATGGCCGAACGGGTGGTTCCCGAGCGAGCAGCTATCTTTACCTAGGCGTTCTGCTGTTCGCTACAGCTGTGTATTTGGGCTGCATCATTTCGCCACCGTCGCTGATGGACGATGTCGACTCCGTGCAGGCTCAGATTGCCCGGAACATGCTTAGCTCCGGCGATTGGGTCACCGCTCGCTTGGACGGAGTTATTTACCTGGAAAAAGCGCCTCTCGTGTATTGGGCTATGGCGCTTTCATACAAGATATTTGGCGTACACGACTGGTCCGCCAGAATCCCAATTGCGCTCTCCGCTATCGCACTTGGCTTGTTGACGGCCGCTTTTGGCTCGTGGGCATTCGGCAGACGCGCGGGATTTTACGCAGGTGTTTGCGTGGCCACCTGTATCGGTTTGTTTCTTTTCACGCGCATATTGATTCCGGACGTCATGCTCACCTTTACCGTTACGCTCGCGATGTGGGCGATGCTCCGCGCTCTCGAAGAAAAAGAGCCTCACCCGAGGTTCTGGGCATTTCTGCTGGCGGCCAGCTTGGGAACCGGGCTTCTGCTAAAAAGCTTGGTAGCCGTGGTCTTTCCGCTGGCCACGGGTTTGATCTTTCTGCTCCTCACACGGCAATTGTTTCTAGCGAGAACCTGGAAGCGGCTGCATCCATTCAGCGGTTTATTGATCGTGCTGCTAGTCGCGGCACCCTGGCACGTACTCGCCACGCTTCGGAACCCTCCTTATTTCGATTTCACTTTCCACAGCGGCCCGGGCCAATATCACGGATTTCTCTGGTTCTTTTTCATGAACGAGCAAGTGCTTCGCTTTTTAAACTTGCGCTATCCGCGGGACTACAACACGGTTCCCCGGCTTTATTTCTGGCTGCTTCATCTTGTCTGGCTATTTCCGTGGAGCGTGTATCTACCCGCGATCACCAAACTTTCATTTAAGCCAGTAGATCGCGCCGGGAAAGCTCGGTTGCTCGCATTGTGCTGGATTGGATTCGTTCTCATATTTTTTACGTTTTCTACGACGCAAGAATATTACTCAATGCCGTGTTATCCGGCGCTGGCTCTGCTGCTGGGCGCCGCCATGGCCGAAGATACCATTTGGGTCCGTCGCGGTACTCGAGTTCTGGGCGCGCTTGCTGGACTCATGGCATTGGCAGCGTTTGTCCTTTATTTCAGTGTCCGAAATATGCCCGCGCCTGGAGATATTTCCGTCGCTCTTTCAAGGCATCCCAAAGCCTATTCACTTTCCCTGGGCCATATCGAGGACCTGACATTGTCATCACTGGCTTATCTAAAGGGACCCCTTTTCCTTTCAGGGTTAGGTTTTCTCGTCGGCACGCTGGGGATGATCCGAGCGACGAGTCGGCGGGCTTTCCTGGCGATCGCCCTTATGATGGTGATTTTCTTTCAGGCTGCCCGTCTGGCCATGGTTGCATTCGACCCATATCTGTCGTCACGGCCATTGGCGAAAACGCTCTTGCGGTCGCCGGAAGGTAAACTGATCTCTGATGTTCAGTACTACGGTGTTTCGTCAGTGGTTTTCTACACGAATCGCGATGCTCTTCTTCTAAATGGCCGTCGAAACAATCTTGAATATGGATCGTATGCTCCACGGGCTCCTGACGTGTTTATCGATGACTCGCAATTCGCAAAATTATGGATGCAGCCAGAGCGGTACTACCTGATCGCGAGTGAGCTCGCTTTCCCTCGTTTTGAAAAATTAGTCGGGGCCCAGCGGCTCGTCGTTGTGGAGAGAAGCGGCGGGAAAATCCTGATGACTAATCAGCCGCTCACGGCCGACAGCGGCTCAAGAGCTGCTCCTCGGCACGCATCGAGTCCTGTGCTGCTCGACGCTCTGATGGCTGGCCCTTTGCGCTCGATGAGAACCCGTCGTGCTCTCTGAGCAAGTGTCAATTCGCGGGGATACTGCTCGGCATGAGTCGGCCCGACGCGTATTGCTGATGTTGCTCCGGTTTGCGATCGGAGCCGGCCTCCTTGCGTATCTCGCCAAATCGGGTCTCATTGACGTTGGAGCGCTATCCAAGCTGTTCACCTCCTGGCGCATTACTCTCGCCGCACTCACGCTCCTGATCGTTGACAGCGCACTAATGTCGGTTCGACTGTCGTGGCTCTTTCGGCCGCAGGGACTCAACCTTCGATTCGGGACATCCCTGAAACTTGCATTGGTGGGATTTTTTTTCGGCACTTTTTTGCCGGGTGCGGCTGGGGTGACCTGTCAAAGCTTTTCTATACCACAAGAGGAAATGGTGGACGCCGGATTGAGATTATGACGGTTGTGCTTCTCGACCGGGCAATTGGATTGTTTTCGCTCCTGCTTCTGCCTCTAATCTTTGCTCCAATGTTGACTCAGACCCTCCGGAGTGAATTCGCATTGCGAAGTTTGTTGCTAACCCTGGGACTGCTTGCGCTTGGCGTGGCTGCTGGATTTCTTCTGTGCTTGTTCAGTGACCCATTCATAAGCTGTCTTCCGAGTGGCGCTCGGAATCGTCTGACAAAAAACAGAGTCATCCGGCACGTTCGGGGAGCGATTGCCAAGTATCGCGAGAATTTGAGTATCTTGTGCGCGGCCTTGGGATTGTCATTTCTGGCGAATTTGTCGCTAGTTCTTGTAACGATGCTTGGAGCAGCCGCTCTGGGGCGGTTTAGCTGGACTCCCAGGATGTTCCTCGTGATTCCGATCGGCCACATAGTGAATAGTCTGCCGCTGACGCCTGGTGGGCTTGGAGTGGGTGAAACGGCCTTCAGTGCATTATTTAATCTCTTGGGCATTCGCGGGGGAGCAGAGGCTCTCATGTGTACTCGTATCTGGATGGCGATGATCGGGCTGATTGGATTTGCATTCTATTTGCATGGTGTCAGTCGCGAAGTATTCAGTGAGTCAGACGTGGCTGACGAGCCGTGCGCTGCGGTTCGGGAACTATGAAGAATGAACACAAGAATAGGTTGCAGGTCGCCTGACGGTGATGGAGCGCAAGCCAAGGTCGCAGTGCTAAAACTTCGAAACAAATCCGAATATTGGAACGAGACCTTTCATCTCGCACTTCAGGCGCTCTGGTCGAATAAACTCCGGGCTGGGTTGACGATGCTCGGCGTCATTATCGGTAGCGGCTGCATCGTTCTCGTTGTCACCGTGGCACTCGTCGGCAAGCGTTACATCGTCACTCAGATCGAAGGCGTGGGCTCCAATCTCGTGTATGCCGGCCTCACACATTCATCCAATCCCTCGCGCCTCACGCTCAGTGATGAAATTTCGCTCAGTGACTTGGACGCGGTGAAATCCGACATCCCGCACGTCACGGTAGCTGCGGGAGCGACCGACATCCCGATGGCCGTTATTGCGACCGGTGTCGAGCGGCCTGTAAAACTGGTCGGAGTCACCGACGGCTTCCAGTTGATTCGCAGGCTGGTGATCTTTCGCGGTCGCTATTTCGATCCGGATGACATGATGACCCATGCCAAGGTCTGCTTGTTGACTCAGGAACTAGCGGAACGCGCATTTCAGCATCAAGACTCGGTGGGACAGGAAATTCGAGTCGGCGACCTGCGCTTCACAGTGATTGGTGTCTTTCGGGAACGGATTTCCACGTTCGGCCAGACGGAAATCGCGCGTGAGTCCGTGCTCGTCCCCTTCGGACTGATCACCTACTACACGGGAACGGAACACATCAGCACCTTGTATGTGCAGGCGGATTCGCCACAAGCTGTTCCCATGGTGACGAGACAAGTGTCGCAGATTTTGAAGGGCCGCCATCGCCCGGGCGCTGAGTATGATGTGGAAAATCTCACCTCACTGTTGGAATCGGCGCGAAAGATTTCGCGGGCGCTGACGGTTCTTCTGGTACTGATCGCGCTCATCGCACTGGCTATCAGTGGCGTTGGTATCATGAACATCATGCTCGTCACTGTCACCGAGCGCACCCATGAGATTGGAATTCGTAAGGCAGTGGGGGCACCGCGTGACGCGATTCTCTATCAATTTTTAATGGAAGCATTTCTAATCAGCGGGACCGGAGCGCTTGTAGGAATCGTCATCGCTGTTGCTATTCCCATTGCGATCAATCTCGTTCTACGAGTGATCCCAGAAGCGGTAGGTATTCGCGTTCCAGTGTCGTGGGTTTCGGTGGTGCTGGCATTTGTGGTGTCGTGCTCAACCGGACTCTTATTCGGTTACCTGCCTGCGAATCGGGCGGCCCGGCTGCATCCAACGGAATCGCTCCGATATGAATGAAGAAGGGGGCGCTGCGTTCTTACGATGCTCCCGATTTTTCGTCCTAGCTATCGGCCAGGTTCCGCGCCTAAAAAGCAACAGAACCGATACTTAGATGGAGCCTTGAAAACGGATGGAGCCTTGAAAACGCTTTCTATGCAATGGGGAAAACCTGTCCAGGACGTTGGGAATAGCCACCGCGCCTTCCACAATTTGCTTTGAAATTGCTTAGTCAGAAGCGCTGTAGTTAGGATTGGTGTTGCGAAATCCGCTTCGCACGCAATCGATGCGCATGAGCAGCTCGCCGGCTAATCTCGACAGTGCGAAGTCCGAGCTGCAAGATTCCTACAGTTTCTTACTCTAACGAAATACCAACTTGGCCGGATTGCCCTTGAGGTGTTATCGCCTGGAGGATACAGCCGGATAGTAGATTTTTTGAAGAAGGCATGTAGACAGGAATCGTCCAACTTTCCCTCTCAGCCCTAACAGAATCCGTCACGTCTCAACGCAGAAATACCTTCGCCGTATGTAGCCTCACGACTGTGGTCGTCTGGCCAAAAGCGATTCAATTCGACGAAAACAGGAGTAACAGCACCTGACTAATCGCATCTCATTGCTCATTTCCGTGCTCCTTGTTTCACACAAGTAGCTTTCGAGAAATTCGGATCAGCCTCCGAGCCAATTTGGAAACCATTGGTAGTCGTTACGTCAAGAAGCACAAGGAGAACAACCATGATTGATAAAGTTGTGAAATCTGCGGACGTTGGATCAGTGGACTTGCCGTTTCCAGGCTACACCGGAGACATCAAGATAAAACCCTTGAATGGAGACTACGCGCTTGGTCCGTCGATGATACATATCCGAATGGAACCCGGCGCATTCATCCCGGCACACTTGCACAAGAAAGCCGCCGAGGTGCTCTGCATTTTGGATGGTGACTTCATTAACGAAAATAAGGCGTATGGCTCAGGGGATTTTTTGCATTCTAAACCAGGCACCGTCCACGGTCCCCACACAACAAAAAAGGGCTGTTCACTTCTAGCCTTGTATACGGCGAACACGGGCGAGGCCGATCCGACCGACTTTTTTCTCGCCGAGGCGGCTAAGCACAGTTGAAATTGTCGGATTGTCGCAGCGAACACCAAGGCCAGATGCGTTCCACAGGCATGGCGCCCGAGAGTTATCGAGCCTAGCTACGGGCGCCCTGCTGAACTGAGCCTTTTCCTACACACGAACCTCAAGCATACGTGTGCTCAAGATTTTGATCGATCCGTTTGTGTCTGATAACCCGTCTTGGGACAAAGGGTGGAACGGCTACCTTGCAGCCAAGAACTCGACACAGGGAGGGGACCGGTGAAGGCGCTTGTGGTGACGGATCAGGCTGCGGGAACGGCCGGGGTAAAGCTGGCGGAGCGGCCCGAGCCGCAGGCGGCGATAAACGACGTCGTTGTTCAGATTCATGCCTCGGGATTCACCGGGGATGAGCTGACGTGGCCCTCGACCTGGACCGATCGCGTCGGCCGTGACCGGACGCCTTCAATCCCCGGACACGAACTGGCCGGAGTGGTCACCGCTCTCGGCTATGGCACGACGGGGCTGTCGATTGGACAGCGGGTGTTCGGCCTCACGGACTGGTATCGCGACGGCACGCTGGCGGAGTATGTGGCCGTCGAGGCACGCAACCTCACACCGCTGCCGGGCGACGTTGACTTTACGGTGGGCGCCGCCCTCGTGATGCCGGGCCTGACCGCGTGGCAGGGGCTGTTCGAACACGGCCGCCTTCACGCGGGGCAGAGCGTCCTCGTGCACGGAGCGGCCGGAGTAGTCGGTTCGATGGCGAGCCAGCTCGCATGTGAGGCCGGCGCGTACGTCATCGGCACCGGGCACGCTGCCGCCCGTCAGACGGCTCTCGACTTCGGCGCACAGGAGTTCGTCGACCTCGATAACGAGGCCCTAGAGGATGTCGGCAGGGTCGATCTGGTTTTCGACGTCCTCGGCGGCGACATCGCGAAGCGGTCCGCTGGCCTGATTCGCGCGGGAGGAACGCTGGTGACCATCACCGGCCCGACCGAGGCGCGGCCTTCTGGCGGCCTGACTATCGACTTCGTCGTCATACCCGATTGCGCCCAATTGAGTGAGCTCGTCCAGCGGGTCCGGGTTGGTCGACTACGGGTAAACATCGGCAACGTGGCTGCCCTCGACGATGCGGTTGCCGCCTTCAACCGGACCGAGCGGATCAAGGGAAAGACGATCATCCGCGTTCGTCCGTGAGGACTCCGGGATTGCCTAGCGCCCACGAAGGTGCAATTCACGCGCCTAAGAAGAGTTCAGATGTCGAAGACTATTCCAAATCTAAAACAAAAGCCGAAATAAGTATTGAAAAATAAAGCAAATTTCCTTACGTGGAGCACGTATGAATTCAAAAGCCGCGCAACTCAAAGAGAATGGGACGGAGATTGTCCGTCTGTTCGCACGGTTTGCACTAGGAGCTGCCTTTCTATCCGCTGTGGCTGATCGTTTTGGCCTGTGGGGGCCATCTGGAGCAAAGAACGTATCCTGGGGGAATTTCCCTCATTTCGTGGAGTACACGGGCGCGGTGACGTCTCTCTTCCCCAGTTCATCGACAGTGCCGCTTGCGTGGGTAGCGACCGTCGCGGAGACACTCGTTGGGATATTGCTTATCGCGGGCTTCAAAACACGAATGGCCTCCGTCCTCTCCGGTCTGCTCCTCTTGTCATTCGCTATAGGCATGGCCGGAGGTCTTGGCATCAAGACGCCACTCGACTATTCGGTCTTCTCGGCAGCCGCTGCAGCATTCTTACTGGCGTTCTGGGAGCCTGACCGATTCACGTTGGACAAGCTTCTACATCGAGTACGAAACTGAGCGGGAGAGCCGATCACCAACAACCGAACCTCGATAGCGTGAACGCTCCGCATAATAGACAGCGCGAATTCAAGGAGCGAGAGCTCAATCTCCAGGAGAGCCGTTTGCTGTTCATGATGTGACCAGATGACTTCCCATCCTCATCGCGGCCAAGGCCGAATACGCCAAGCTGAAATAGATTCGTTCATCCCGATTTGACAACTCTGAGCAAAGAACTATGACACTTTTATGACACTGCCCCGTTTTAGGGCACCGCGGTCGTCCAGCAGGAATTCGGAACTCCTGAAAGATTAAGAGGTTAGATGGTGGGCCTGGGGAGAGTCGAACTCCCGACCAACGGTTTAGGAAACCGCTGCTCTATCCATCTGAGCTACAGGCCCGCGAATGATTTGATTTTATCCCGGGTTGCGACGATCCGCCGAACTTTCGAATCCGACTCAGTTTCAACGGCCGGGTGATTCACTTTGTTCAGTGGCTCATTAGGGTTACGAAAACCTCTTCGAATTTCGCGACATCCACCTTCACCTCGACACTTGCGGGGTGCAACTGCGCGGGTGGAACCAGATGGTCCTGCCATTTCGCATCATCGCGAGCGTGGGGACCGCTGTAGGGTAAGAAAAATGTTGGGATTTCTTCGGGCTGTTTCCACACAACCGTGTCGCCATACTTTGAACCGTGCTCGATATCGACGTCGAGGTACATCGTCTCGGATTCCTGAATCACCGATGGATCGATGAGGGCTGCGACTAGAAGTTCGTCCCACATCGCCGACCACAGGGTGGTTCCGGCCGGCGGTTGAAAGTCGATGTAGAGTTGCTTGACGTGATTCGCGAGCGGGCCGCCTGCGTTCACAATTCGTTGCATCAGTTGTTTGCTCGACCAGACTTGACCTCCCGCTTCAGCCGGACTGATCACAATTTTTTTCCACCGCTCGCGCATTACGATGGCAGCAGCCTCCGGATCCCACCACCAGTTCAGTTCAAAACCACCGCGCGAGCTGCCGCCCATGATGTAGATCGCTCTTGTCAGCGCGACAATTCCTGGATCCATTCGAATCGCGAGCGCGATGTTTGTCAGCGGACCCGCGCAATACAGGACGACTTCGCCGGGATTTGCGCGAATCGTGTCAATAATGAAATCCGCGGCGCGGCCTGGCCTCGCTTTTACTTTAGGATACCCGCCCGGCGGCGGCCACGTCTCGCTGGGAGGGGGTGCGTCGGGATTGAAAGAACCATGCCATGTCGGATGGGAAACGTAGAGCTTCTCGAGCAGTTCCTGTTCGCGATGAGTGTGAAGGAGCGGCATCTCGGCGCCTTTGATTACCGGAACGTCCGTGCGCTTGGCTTGCTCCGTGGCCCAGAGCGCAAATACTGTAGCTGGATCAACCCATTGATCGCCGCTGATTGTCGTAATGCCAAGGAGATTGATTTGCGGAGCGCGGAGCAACATGAGCAATGAGAGAAAGTTGGTGCCCTGTGGGCCGGCACTGTCCTGGTCAGCAATTACTTTGATTTTCTTCTGCACGGCATTTGCATGCTGCTTAGCCGACGCCGCGGGAATCGTGAGGCTCAACAGAATCGCGCTGCCCAGTAGAAAGCTTTTCATCTGGCCTCGATCTTTGCTTTCGCTCAGTTGCATGACCTCAAACATTGCGGAGCTTGCGTACCAAATTCATAAATTTCAAGGAGGCCGGATTGTACATGAACGGGACCGCGCAATCGCATCGGGAAAATGTCGCTTTTGAAACAATCGTTCCGGAGAACTTTGTGGCGCTATGGCATAATTGAAGCTTGGCTGATACGAAATTGCCATGTTGCCTTCGTGCTGAGCGGCTAAACTAGTGAAGATTGTGAAACTTACAAAGACAATTCGACGCAAGTCTCTTGCGGCCCATCGCAGGCTACGGTCTATTCGTATGATTGCGAAGGGACTTATTTCGACGCGCCACCCGCTGCTGGTGCATGTCATCCCCACGCGCCGATGCAATCTCGCGTGCACCTACTGCAACGAGTTTGACGATGTTTCGAGCCCCGTTCCAACGGAGGAAATGTTCCGCAGAATCGACCGACTCGGCGAAATGGGGACTGGCGTTGTTACGATCAGTGGCGGCGAGCCCTTGCTTCATCCCGATCTGGACGCCATCATCGCAAGGATCCGCAAGAATGGGATCATTGCCGGGTTGATTACGAACGGCTATTTGCTGGTGGCTGATCGCATCGAGCGGCTGAATCGTGCCGGGCTCGAGTATTTGCAAATTAGCATCGACAATGTGATGCCGGACGATGTTTCGAAGAAAAGCCTGAAGGTACTCGACCAAAAACTCGCGCTGCTGGCCGAACATGCCGACTTTCACGTCAACATCAATTCCGTGTTGGGCAGCGGAGTATGCAGTCCGGAAGATGCCCTGCGAGTGGCACATCGCGCGATCGACCTGGGATTTACGTCGACCGTAGGCATTATTCATGACGGCAACGGCCAACTCCAACCGCTGGGCGAACACGAACAGCAAATTTTCGAAGAGATTATGTCGCTAGGGAAGAAGTCGTTCTCGCGCCTGAACTATTTCCAACACAACATCGCGAAGGGACGCGAGAACAACTGGCGTTGCCGTGCCGGTTCGCGCTATCTGTATATTTGCGAGGACGGCTTGGTTCATTACTGCTCGCAGCAGCGTGGGTACCCTGGTGTACCCCTCGAAAATTATTCCGATGAGCAGCGGCAGCGCGAGTTCCTGACGAAGAAGGCTTGTGCCCCTCGCTGCACAGTTTCGTGCGTGCACCAGATCTCCGTGGTTGACTTCTGGCGCTCTCCGCAAACGATAGACGCCGCCCCCCCATCCACACCTGAAACGCTCGTTCAACTAACGGGTTCGACGAGCCAGCACTAGAGCGGGTTTACGGGCATTTCGTGTTTACATTCTGAAAAACCGCGTTGTACGCGCCGGATCCCCCGCTATTTGTTTGAACAACTAAGACCGATCGCAAGAAAGTTTCCTATTGCAAAGAGTAAGGGTGTGGATTACAAGTCCAGCATAAACGATTCAATTCAGGCTCTGTTCATGGACGGAGCGAATCTCTGTGCCGTTCAATACTGCTGCGCTGGCGGCTTCACGCTTGCGACCTGATTTCCACGGACAACATTCGAGGAGGGTGTGCCGATGCGCCTTGGCAAATCCGCATTCGTCGTACTGCTGCTCGTAGGCCTCTTTCTGCCTACATCCAGCCGTGTGGAAGCGCAAGTGAACACGGTGAACTTGTCGGGAACAGTCTTCGACCCCCAGCAACTCGCCGTGAAAGACGCCAAGATTACGCTGAGGAATGACGCGAACGGCGCCGAGCGCGGAGCGACCAGCGACTCAAATGGGCGTTACGAGATTATTGGAATCCCACCGGGGACTTATTCGCTGACCGTAGAGGCTGCGGGTTTGGCGGTTTTGAAAGACGAATCCCTGAAGCTCGCGCTCGGTACGACTCCCGAATACAACCCCCATCTGCAACTCAAGACGACGAGCGAAACGATCAGCGTGGTAGCTGCGCCCGACCTCGTGGAAACAACAAAGACTGACGTGTCCACGACGATCAGCCAGACCCAGATTGACAATCTTCCGATCAATGGCCGCAACTATATCAATTTCACACTATTGAATTCACAGGCAGCACGAGACGACACTCCTTCCATCGGCGCGGCGCCAACCAGCGGACTGAATTTTGGGGGGCAGCGGGCCAGATCGAACGAAGTTTCAGTAGACGGCGCGGACGCCGTGGATAACTCCGTCAACGGCGTGCGGGCGACTGTGTCGCAGGAAGCCGTTCAGGAATTTCAAGTGATTACAAGCAACTACATGCCGGAATACGGACGTGCGATGGGGGGCGTCGTAAATATCGTAACCAAATCCGGATCGAATCAAGTTCACGGCGACGTTTTCGGGTTTCTCCGCAATGGAGCACTTCAAGCGCGCGACCCATTTTCGGTGAAGGTTATTCCCAGTGCCACTACCGGCTTTGAGGCTATTCCGGTGAAGCAATCGTATACACGCGTTCAAGGCGGGGCGACCATCGGAGGACCGATTCAGAAGGATAAGACCTTTTACTTTTTCAGTTACGAGATTACGAGGCGGCAGGAAACAGGGTTTTCCAGCATCGGTCAGGACAATTTCGGCTTACAAAGCATTCCTGCGCCGGCCCCCTGCTTCCCGGGGCAAACGTCGGGCTTTGTGACTCCCGATCAGGCCAAGTTCATCGCTGCGAATCCGACTGTATTGGGCGCACAGTATTTCTGCGCCGCTTCGCTAAGCGCACAGACCGCCATATTCGGAAATACAGGCGTATTGCCTCCGCCACTTAATATTTTTCCGTCAAGCAACGCGACCGTGCCCGTCTCTTACGTCGGGCTTGCTTCCACTGTTGGGAACTTCCCAACGTCGGAGGGCACCAGCCTCTGGTCGTTGAGACTCGATCACATTTGGAATACGAAAAACAGTTCGTTTATTCGCGCTAGCGTTTCACCGTCCACGATTACGGGAATCGAGGTGAACGCCGAGAACCAGAATTTCGGGCAGAATGCGGGGTCGCGTACCTCGGTGCAGCAAACCCGTGACCTTGCTATCGTCGGGCAGCACACTACCTCCATTAGCAGCACGCTCTTTAATGAGTTCCGCTTTCAATACGCGCGGCGAGGCCTGCATTACGGGTTCTCGCCCCTTCCCGGTG
>Ga0210394_10005879_pt1 | contig 13572 bp, 14 predicted proteins | sample IncBWC12MmetaG_FD_160121 | JGI IMG/M metagenome (GOLD analysis project Ga0210394, IMG submission 160121) | Forest soil microbial communities from Barre Woods Harvard Forest LTER site, Petersham, Massachusetts, United States - Inc-BW-C-12-M | ecosystem: Environmental > Terrestrial > Soil >...
CCTGCCTCGGCGATGGGTGGTGGAGCGCAGCCTGGCTTGGCTCGGTCGCAGCCGACGTCTCGCCAAGGACTTCGAGGCCACCATCGCCAGTGCCACGGCATGGGTCCTCCTGGCCAACCTGCGGCTCCTCTCCCGCCGCCTTGCAAGACCCTAATCCCTCATGATTCATTTTGAGTCAGACTCTCAGGATGAGGAGGATTTTGTTATGTGACATTAAAGGCTTACCTCATCCTGAGGAGTCCGCATAGCGGGCGTCTCGAAGGACGCACGGGACCCGTCAAGTCTCACGCTTAATAGATTTACAACCGCGTGCCATCTCTTCGCCCGAATGGACGGGCCCGCGCAAGCCACCCTATGATCGCACCAACCGCTCGAACGGGAGGCAGGCATGCGCACCAGCACCGACCACATCCTCACCAGCCATGTCGGAAGCCTGCCGCGGCCGGACGGGCTGATCGCGGCAAACCGGGCGCGCGACGCCGGCGAGGTGACCGACGAGCGTGCGTTTCAGCAAATTCTCGGCGCCGCCGTGACCGAGGCCGTGCACCGTCAGCATGAGCTCGGCATTGATGTCCCCGGCGATGGCGAGTTCGGCAAATCGATGGGGCAGAGCGTCAATTACGGCTCGTGGTGGCGCTATTCCTGGCAGCGCCTCTCCGGCATCGCACCGGGCCAGAATTCGCTTTACGACATGGCGCCGCACCGCTCCGGCCCCGGCCATGTCGTCCTGACGAGCTTTGGCGACCGGCGCGACCGGGAGATGTTTTCTTCCGCCTACAACGACCCGGAATCGGGGATCACGACCGGTTCCGGCGCGCGCCCGCCGACCCCGATCTGCACCGGGCCCTTGGGCTATGCCGGCGGCGACATGATCAAGGCCGACATCGCCAACTTCCAGGGGGCGCTCGCCGCCGCCGGGGTCGCCGAAGGTTTCATGACCGCGGTCGCGCCGGCCAGCTGCGCGCGCATCGGCAACACCTACTACAAGTCGGACGAGGAATTTCTCTACGCCTGCGCCGACGCGATGCGCGAGGAATATAAGGCGATCGTCGATGCCGGCATCGTTCTGCAACTCGACGACCCCTGCCTCGCCGAGGGTTGGGACCAGGTCAATCCCGAGCCCAGCGTCGCGGACTACCAGAAGCTCGCGGCGAGGTGGATCGAGGCGCTCAACCACGCGATAAAGGGTCTGCCGCCGGACAGGATCCGCCTGCATTTGTGCTGGGGCAGCTGGCACGGCCCGCATGTCACCGACATACCAATCCGCGACATCATCGAGGTCGTCCTCCGGGCCAAGGTCGGGGCGATTTCGTTCGAGGCCGGCAATGTTCGCCACGAGCATGAATGGAAGGTGTGGCAGGACGTCAAGCTGCCCGACACGATGATCCTCCTACCCGGAGTCGTCAGCCACGCCACCAACGTCGTCGAGCATCCCGAACTGGTCGCCGACCGGATCGTCCGCTTCGCCGAGATCGTCGGTAAGGAGCGGGTCATCGCCTCCACAGATTGCGGTCTCGGCGGCCGCATCCACCCGCAAATCGCCTGGGCCAAATTGGAGGCCCTCGCCCAAGGCGGCGCCCTCGCGACGAAGCAACTGTGGCGGTGAGCGGGGAGATCCGCGAATTGACACCGCGCCGCGCCGCAAGTAGCGTCCGCGCGCATCGCCGTAGCAGCGTGCTCATGCGCTCCCCATATCGGGAGCCGGCCGGTCCGCGAGTTTCGCGCACCGGTCTATTGGGCATTGGGAGAATGCATGTTCGACACACTCGGCAACCGCTTGAACGAGGTCTTCGACCGGCTGCGCGGGCGCGGCGCGCTCGGCGAAGACGACGTCGCCGCCGCGATGCGCGAGATCCGCATCGCGCTCCTCGAAGCCGATGTCGCGCTCCCGGTGGTGCGCGATTTCATCGCCGCGGTGCGCGAGAAGGCGGTCGGCCAGGACGTTGTGCGCTCGGTGACGCCGGGCCAGATGGTCGTCAAGATCGTCCACGACCATCTCGTCACGGTGCTCGGCGGCGAGGGACCGCGCGGCATGGGAGACGGGCTCGACCTCAATGCTCCCGCGCCGGTCGCGGTGATGCTGGTCGGGCTGCAAGGCTCAGGCAAGACGACGACAGCGGCAAAGATCGCATTGAGGCTCAAAACTCGCGAGCGCAAAAAGGTGCTGATGGCCTCGCTCGACGTGCAGCGCCCGGCCGCCCAGGAGCAGCTGGCGCAGCTCGGCCAGCAGACCGGAGTTGCGACATTGCCGGTCGTCGTCGGCGAGCGCCCGGTCGCGATCGCCCGCCGCGCGCTGCAAATGGGCCGCACCGAAGGCTATGACGTCGTGCTCTTCGATACCGCCGGCCGGCTCCATATTGACGAAGAACTGATGCTCGAAGTCGCCGCGGTGAAGGAGGCGGCCAACCCGCACCAGACCCTCCTCGTCGCCGATGCGATGACCGGGCAGGACGCGGTCAATGTCGCCCAGGCCTTCGCCGAGCGCACCGGCCTCACCGGGATCGTCTTGACCCGGGTCGACGGCGACGCGCGCGGCGGCGCCGCCTTGTCGATGCGCGCCATCACGGGCAGGCCCATCGTCCTCATTGGCACCGGCGAGAAATTGGACGCGCTCGAACCGTTCCACCCCGAGCGGATCGCCGGGCGCATCCTCGGCATGGGGGACATCGTCAGCCTCGTCGAGAAGGCCGCCGAAACCGCCGACGAGGACGAGGCCGAGCGGCTCGCCGCCAAGCTCCAACGCGGCAATTTCGATCTCGACGATCTGGCCGGCCAATTGCGCCAGATCCGCCGGATGGGCGGCATGGGCGGGATGCTCGGGATGCTGCCCGGGATCGGAAAGATCAAAAAGCAGCTGGCCGGCGCCAATATCGACGAGGGCATCATCAAGCGCCAGGAAGCCATCATCGGCTCGATGACCAAATCCGAACGCAAGGACCCCAAACTCCTCAACGGCTCGCGCCGGCGCCGCATCGCCGCGGGGTCGGGCACCTCGGTCCCTGACGTCAACCGCCTCCTGAAACAGTATCAGGACATGGCCGGGATGATGAAAAAGATGAAAAAACTCGGGCAAAAGGGCCTGATGCGGCACGGCCTTTCCGCGCTGATGCCCGGCGGCGGGTTCCGCCATTGAAGTCTACAATTTTCAATGTCATCCCGGCGAACGCGGGAATCCAAAGTCCGACCGACTGGGGCCGCGGACAAGTATCCCGGCGTTCGCCGGGATGACAATCTTGCTTGTCTTCTTGAGAGGTAACCGATGTCGTTGAAGATCCGGCTCGCCCGCGGCGGCGCCAAGAAGCGGCCGTTCTATGCGATCGTCGTCGCCGATGCGCGCAGCCCGCGCGACGGGCGGTTCATCGAAAAGCTTGGCACCTACAACCCGATGCTGGAGAAGGGCCATGCCGAGCGGGTGACACTGAAGGAAGAGCGCCTGAAGCACTGGCTCGGGGTCGGGGCCCAGCCGACCGACCGGGTCGCCCGTTTCCTCGGCGACACCGGCATTGTCGAGAAGCGGGCGCAGCGCGAGACGCCGCTGAAATCGACACCCAAGGCCAAGGCGCAGGAACGCGCCAAGGAAGCCGCCGAGGCCGCCGCTGCCGCCCGCGGTTGATCCCGGATCCGAGGACGTCCGCAGGTATGCAGAGCGCCCAATTCGGCAATAAGCCCCTCGCCCGCACCGCGGGAGAGGGTGGCTCGCCCGACCGGGCGAGCCGGGTGAGGGTGTCGAAGCCCGCGCGCCTGCCTGCCCCCTCACCCCAACCCTCTCCCCCGATGGGGGAGAGGGAGCTCGCTGCGGCACCGGCAAAGCGCATCTGCGTCGGCATCATCACCGGCGCGCATGGCATCCAGGGCGCCGTGCGGGTCAAGAGCTTCACCGCCGATCCCAAGGATGTCGCGCGCTATGGCCCGCTCGAAGATGAGACTGGCGAGCGGCATTTGTCGTTGCGCGTCGTCGGCAGCGCGAAAGGCGTGGTGATCGCCCGCCTCGCCGGGGTTGCCGACCGCGACCGCGCCGAGGGTCTTCGGGGGCTGCGGCTCTATCTGCCGCGCGCCGCGCTGCCGCCCGCCGCCGAGGAGGAGTATTATCACGCCGACCTCATCGGGCTCGCCGCCGCGCTCGTCGACGGGACCACTCTCGGGCATGTCCGTGCGATCCATGATTTCGGCGCCGGCGACACGCTCGAGATCGATCGCCCCGAAGGCCCGCCGGCGATGGTCCCGTTCACCCGCACGGTCGTGCCGATTGTCGACCTCGCCGCTGGCCGCTTAGTGCTCGATCCGCCGCCCGGCCTCATCGACCCCGCTCCAAAACCCTCTCACCCTATTCCCCAAAAAACCTCTCCCCCAATGGGGGAGAGGGGGAAGCGGAGGAATGCGGGATGAGCTGGCGCGCGACGGTGCTGACGATCTTTCCGGAAATGCTCCCGGGGCCCCTCGCCCATTCGCTCGCGGGCAAGGCGTTGGAGACCGGGATCTGGCAGCTCGAAACGGTGGACATCCGCGATTTCGCGCGCGATAAACACCGCACCGTGGACGATGCGCCGTTTGGCGGCGGGCCGGGGATGGTGCTGCGGCCCGATGTACTCGATAGAGCGATCGCCGGCGCCGGCGGGGTTGGACCGCTCATTCTGTTGTCGCCGCGCGGCCAGCCGCTCGGCCAGGAACGCGTGCGGGCACTGGCGGCGATGGCGGGAGTGAGGCTGATCTGCGGACGCTTCGAGGGGGTCGACGAGCGCGTGCTCGAAGCCCGCTCGGTCGAGGAGGTGAGCCTCGGCGATTTCGTGCTGTCGGGCGGGGAGCCGGCCGCGATCGCGCTCATTGACGCTTGCGTGCGTCTGTTGCCCGGCGTTGTTGGCTGCGCCGAAACGCTGGCGGAGGAGAGTTTCGCCGAGGGCCTGCTCGAATACCCGCACTATACCCGGCCGCAGCTCTGGCAGGGACGGGTGGTCCCGGAAGTCTTGGTGTCGGGCGACCACGGACGCGTCCGCGCCTGGCGCCGGGTGGCAGCGGAGCGATTGACCCGGGAGCGCCGTCCCGATCTGTGGCGGCGCTTCCTCGCCGCACACGAAGCGGCACGGCAAGAGGACGAGAGATGAACACGCTACAAGAGCTCGAAGCCGTGCAGGTCGCCAGACTGGTCGCCGTTCGGCCGGTGCCGCCATTCCAGCCGGGCGACACGGTGCGCGTCAGCCTGCGCGTCGTCGAAGGCGAGCGCGAGCGCATCCAGGCCTTCGAGGGCGTCTGCATCGCCCGCAAGAATGCCGGGATCAACTCGAACTTCACGCTGCGCAAGATCTCCTATGGCGAAGGGGTGGAGCGGGTCTTTCCGCTGCACTCGCCGCGCATCACCCAGATCGAGGTGGTGCGCCGCGGCGCAGTCAGACGCGCCAAGCTCTATTACCTGCGCGGCCGCCGGGGCAAATCGGCGCGCATCGCCGAGCGCGGACGCGAAGACACCCGCCGCGAACGCTCCCCGGCAACGGGCGCGGCGGCCGAAACCGACGCATAGTTCCGGTTATGTCGGCGCGCCGCGCCTGCCCCTCACCCTCCCACGGCTTCGCCGTGGGTCCCTCTCCCACCCCGTGTCCACGGGGAGAGGGCTGGGGTGAGGGGCCGGCACCGGCGGATCGGCCGGACTGAAATTCCCGCTAGCCCACTGGAGCAGCACGCATGGCCCAACCGCGTACCCTGTTCGACAAGATCTGGGACAGCCACGTCATCACCCCGCAGGGCGAGGGCACTTTCCTCATCTATATCGACCTCCACCTGATCCATGAGGTGACGACGCCGCAGGCCTTCGAGGGGTTGCGCCTTGCCGGCCGCAAAGTGCGCCGGCCCGACGCGACGATGGCCGTGTGCGACCACAACATCCCGACGAGCAATCGCAAGGCCGGCATCGACGAGCCGGAATCAAAGCTCCAGGTCGACACGCTCGAGCAGAATGTTAAGGATTTCGGGGTGCCCTATTTCCCGATCCTCAGCGTCAACCAGGGCATCGTCCATATCATCGGCCCGGAACAGGGGCTCAGCCAACCGGGCATGACGATCGTCTGCGGCGACAGCCACACCGCGACGCATGGCGCGTTGGGCGCGCTCGCCTTCGGCATCGGCACCTCCGAAGTGGAGCATGTTCTCGCCACCCAGACCTTAAGCCAGCGCCATGCCAAGAACATGCTGGTCGAGGTCGACGGCACGCTCGGCGCCGGGGTCAGCGCCAAGGATGTGATCCTCGCGATCATCGGCAAGATCGGCACCGCGGGCGGCACCGGCCACGTCATCGAATATGCCGGCAGCACGATCCGCGCGCTCTCGATGGAAGGCCGCATGACGGTCTGCAACATGACCGTCGAAGCGGGCGCCCGCGCCGGCCTCGTCGCGCCGGACGAGACCACCTTTGCCTACGTCAAGGGCCGGCCCTATGCGCCGAAGGGCGCCCAATGGGAAGAGGCGCTCGCCTATTGGCGCACGCTACCCTCCGACAAGGGCGCGCATTTCGACAAGAAAGCCTCGCTCGACGCCGCCGACATCGCCCCGCACGTCACCTGGGGCACCAACCCGGAGCAGACCGCGCCGATCACCGGCCATGTCCCCGACCCTGCCGAGATCGTCGACCCGCAGAAGCGCGCGGCGATCGAGCGCGCCCTCGAATACATGCAGTTGAAACCGAAGACGCGGCTCGTCGAGATCCCGGTCGAGCGCGTCTTCATCGGTTCCTGTACCAACAGCCGCATCGAGGATCTGCGCGCCGCCGCAGCGATCGCCCGGGGCCGCCACGTCGCCGAGGGCGTGCGGGCATTGGTCGTCCCGGGCTCCGGCCTCGTCAAGCACCAGGCCGAAGCGGAAGGCCTCGACCGGATCTTCCTCGAAGCCGGCTTTGAATGGCGCGAGCCCGGCTGCTCCAACTGCATGTCGATGAACAACGACCGCGCCGAGAACGGCGAGCGCATCGCCTCGACTTCGAACCGCAATTTCGAGGGCCGCCAGGGCAAGAACGCCAAGACCCACCTGATGGGCCCGGCAATGGCCGCCGCCGCCGCCATCACCGGCCACCTCGCCGATGTGCGCGATCTTGGCTAGGAGCGCATGATCGAGATTGCCGCGACGCCTGACGGCGCCTCGCAATGACCGGCTGCGAGCGAGACGAGACAATCTCGGGCCATATGGAGGGAACCCTGATGGAAAAATTCACCCAACTGACCGGGGTCGCGGCGCCGCTGCCGATGATCAATATCGACACCGACAAGATCTTCCCGGCCGGCTTTTTGAAGACGATCCAGCGCACCGGGCTCGCCAAATACCTATTCGACGAGATCCGCTTCCGGCCCGATGGCTCGGAAAACCCCGATTTCGTGCTGAACCAGGGCCCCTATCGCAACGCCCGGATCATCGTCGCGGGCGACAATTTCGGCTGCGGCTCGAGCCGCGAGCACGCCCCCTGGGCATTGATGGATTTCGGCATAAGCTGCGTCATCGCGCCGAGCTTTGCCGACATCTTCTACAACAACTGCTTCAAGAACGGCCTCCTGCCGATCGCGCTGCCGCAGGAAATTGTCGACCAACTGATGGAGGACGCCAAGAAGGGGGCCAACGCCGTCCTCACCATCGATCTCGACAAGCAGACGATCTCGCGCCCGGATGGCGGCGTCGTGCATTTCGACATCGACCCGTTTAGGAAGCACTGCCTCATAAACGGCCTCGACGATATCGGCCTCACCGAGCAGAAGAGCGCGGAAATCGCCGCCTACGAAACCGCGGCGCGCCGCACCCGGCCCTGGCTGTTCGGCATGACCCAAACCGGGACGTAGTCCACTCAAATACCCCGTGGCCGGGCTTGACCCGGCCATCCACGTCTTAAGGCGGTGCCGCGTGAGACAAAGTCGTGGGTGGCCGGGTCAAGCCCGGCCACGGGGAACTTTAAAAGGTGAACTCCGTGCAGATCCCCGAAGGCAGACCGCAATGACACAATCGCGCTCCAACCGCAAAGTGCTGGTGCTGCCCGGCGACGGCATCGGCCCCGAGATCATGCGCGAGGTCATGCGCCTGTTCGAGTTTTTCGATCGCCGCAACATTGTCCGCTTCGAGGTTGGCGAGGGCCTCGTCGGCGGCGCTGCCTACGACGCCTCCGGGACCCCGCTGACCGACGAAACGCTGGCCGAGGCGTTGGCGAGCGATGCGGTGCTGTTCGGCTCGGTCGGCGGCCCGAAATGGGAGGCGCTGCCCTTCGAATTGCGCCCCGAGCGCGGCCTCCTGCGGCTGCGCAAGGAAATGGACCTGTTCGCCAATCTGCGCCCGGCGGTGGTGTTCGATGCGCTGGCCGACGCCTCGGCCCTGAAGCGCGAACTGGTGGCCGGGCTCGATTTGATGATCGTGCGCGAATTAACGGGCGGCATCTATTTCGGGGAGCCGCGCGGGGTCGAGCGGATGCCCGACGGCACAAGGCGCGGCATCAATACCGAGGTCTACACCGAATTTGAGATCGAGCGCGTGTTGCGCGCCGGCTTCGACCTCGCGATGAAGCGGCAGCGCCGGCTCTGCGAGGTCGACAAGGCCAATGTCATGGAATCCGGCGGGTTGTGGCGCGAGGTCGCCGAGGAGGTGCACGCCGACTATCCGCAAGTCGAACTCTCCTTCATGTATGCCGATAATTGCGCGATGCAGCTGGTGCGCAACCCCAAGCAATTCGACGTGATCGTCACCAGCAATCTGTTCGGCGACATCCTGTCGGATTGCGCGGCGATGCTGACCGGCTCCCTCGGCATGCTGCCCTCCGCCTCGCTCGGCGCCGCCGACGATAGCGGGCGACGCAAGGCGCTCTACGAACCGGTGCACGGCAGCGCCCCCGACATCGCCGGGAAAAACCTCGCCAACCCGCTCGCCTCTATCCTCTCCTTCGCGATGATGCTGCGCTATTCGTTCGGCCTCGCCGAGGAAGCGGGCCTCGTCGAGGACGCGGTGCGCCGCGCGCTCGCCGCCGGGGTGCGCACCGCCGACATTCTCTCACCCAACACCGCCCGGGTCTCAACCCGGGTGATGGGCGACACGATCCTGCGCGAATTGGAAAAGGTGGCCTGACCAGCCCGGAGCGCCTGCACCCCCCGCCCGGCCGCCGGGTCCCTGCCCTTCGGGCGCCACGCCAACCCACGGTCGGACGAAGCTTGCGCCCTTGAGCCCGAACGAGCCGTCAAGCGGCCTGCTTCTGTGTGACGCGCGCCAACCAGTCACTCTTCCCGACGAGGCGCAACAGCTCCTCGCGCGTAACCGTGCGGCGAGCGACCCGGGTCATGACGATGAGCGTCAGCGGGAACGACATTTCAAGGAAAGTCTCACGGGTTTGCTCGATGCTCAGCTCTGCCATGTTCGCTACCCAATCATAGGTGCATCCCCAATTAACTCTATCTTACCGAGTAATTTGTCGACTGGCAAGTTTCCCACGCGCCCATTAGAGCGTCGTCCTTACTCGTCATGGCCGGGCTTGTCCCGGCTATCCACGCGGATCCCCGAGACACCCCCGGAACGGCCCGCAAGGGCCGGCCGTCCGGGTGCACTCTAGCGACGGACAAACGCCGCCCACACATCCTTGGGGTGCCAAATCTGTTCCATATCGGCACGCGCCTGGGCCTCATCCATACCAAGCACGTCACGGCGATAACGGTAGAAAAAGGCTGAGACCCGGTAGTTCGCGATGCAATGGACATGCACCGGGACCTCTTTTAGCTGCTCCATGACAGAGCAGAACTGGTCGAAATCTCGGTCGGTCGGCTTCTGAAAATCAACAGGGATGTGGATGTAGGTCATTCCGAGCCGGCTCACACTTGCCGCCTCGTCGGGCAAAGCTTTTTCATGGGTGTGGAGGCCGAGATTGACAACGTGGCGGACGCCGAGTCCCTGAATATCAGCCAGTTGGGACTCGCTCGGCTGACCGGATGTCGTTATCCAATCATCAAGCCGCCGCCAGTTGTAAATGGTTTCGGGGTCGGCCATCCCTTGCTCCGATTTTGGCTTCGGTGGCGAAGCCGGGCGCGGAACTCGGCTGATCGGCGCGGACACCTTTCCGCGGATGTCATAACCACGTCGCTCAAGCGCCCCGAGGGCCTTCGACGCGGCCTTACCGGACAGGCGTGCGAGCTTTTCAAGCTTGGTCTCGTCCATGCTCTACCTCCATAACTGCCCGTCTCCATTTTTTTCTGATAAGGGCCTCTTGTAATCGAGCGTGGTTAGATATATCTGATATTTCGTTATGTCTAAATACACTCGGAGATTCAATGTTTCATCGACATTCCCATAACGACCACGGCCGTCGCTACGGCCGCGCAGAACGGCAAGATGGAGAGCACCTCGGCCACAACCGACACGGGCGGCACGGTCGCGGAGGTGGCCTCGGTCGCTTCTTCGCTCACGGCGACCTTCGCTTGGTGATCCTACACCTCATCGCCGAGAAGCCTCGGCATGGATATGAAATCATCAAGGCGATTGAGGAGCAGGTCGCTGGTGCGTATAGCCCCAGTCCGGGCGTCATCTATCCCACGCTGACGCACCTTGAGGAACTCGGCTACGTGACGGTCAGCACTGGCGACGGTGCGAAAAAGCTGCACGAGATTACGGCGGAGGGCCGAGCTTTTCTCGACGCCAACCGCCGAGCCGTGGATGCGCTTCTCGTCCAAATGGCCGAGACGAGCCGCGTTCATGGCGGCGGCACTGCGCCGCAGATTTTGCGAGCGATGGAGAACCTGAAACTTGCACTGCGGCTGCGCCTCTCGCGCGGGCCGCTCAGCGAGGAGCAAATCAACGCGGTAGCTGCGGCGGTCGACGCAGCGGCCACCAGCGTCGAGCAAATCCGCTAAAACCTGCCTGCTTGACGCGACACCCCAGACGTCGCGGCACGGCATGATGTGGTTGTAGAAAAACCGCAGCTCATCGGTCATGACCTGTTGAAGGAACAGATTGTTTTGGAAATGATCGACATTGAAGAAAGCACTCCCCGAAGTCAGCGTTCTCATCGCAACCTACAATGAGGAATTGGCGGTCCTCGAAAAGTCGGTCGTCAGCGCGCTCGCCCTCGATTATCCGAAGTTCACCGTACACCGCGACGAACGGTGCCTTGGTGTGCGCCAACCCATAGTTGTGATTGCCGGCCTTTCGGTCGATGTGATCCGAGCGGGCGATGTAGTGGGCGCCGACCCGCTCTCAGAGTTCTTTGATCCATTCGCGGTTGCCATCTTCGAGCACATGCATCGAGCGTCATCCCGCGCAGCGCAGCCTCTTCGCGATCGGCTTGGGGAGTGCGGTCGAGCCAGCGCGAGCAGAGCAGCGGGAACACCCAAATTTCAGCGATGAAGGTGGTCTCGAAAATGAGGCAGCCAATGGTGAACCAGTGCTGCGCACCCTCGGCCGCGAGCCCGGCGCCGGCGGTCTCGTAACGCCAGGCGAGAATGGCGCCGATGCCCACTGCCGCGGCCGCGCAGACGACGGGACGCCGCCACCAACCGGCCAAATTGGTGACCACCACCACCACGCCATAGGCGGCGGCCAGAACGAGGAATGCAAAGTACGGGGTCGTCATCCAAAGTACACCTTGGCGCATCGTCCAGAAGGGGTGCGATATCTACCTGTGACATCTGGCGCATCCGGTTGCGCGCACGCACCCGGTGACATTCGCCGACGAAGCAAGCTTGGTCGAGGACGCGGTGCCCCGCCTATTCGCCGCGGGGGTGCACACCGCCGACATCCTCCCGCCCAACACAGCCCGGGTCTCGACCCGGGTGATCGGCGACACGGATGCTGCGCGCATTGGAAGAAACGGCGTAGGGACGCCGGGTTTACGTCTTGTGCAGGTTCCCGGGTCCGGGCGTGATCAAATCGAGCGCGGGGCGTCGATGCGCCCGGTAGATCGAAAAATCATCGTCGAGCGTACAGATCGGCAGGCCGGTCAGCTCCGCCAATCTAACCAGGCAGGCGTCAGCGAGCGACATCGGCACATCGGCGTAGCGTTCCATCAACGCCCTTATCGCCGCCGTCTCCTGGTCCAGCTGCAAACCGATCCGCAGCCGGCCGCGGCCGACCGGCTCCAGTACCCGCGCCGGCGGCTGGCCGTTTCGCGCAACAAGAAAGCATGTCTCGGTGAGCACCGGCTCGCAGGTGATCAGCGGGAAGTCAAACGGATCGAGCGTTTCGGTTGCCCATTCGTGATACGCGTCACGCGTATAAAAGTACGCCACGAGCGGCCCGGTATCCATGAGGACGCCCGACCTCATCGGCCAAAATCATCAAAATATTTTTTGTTGGTCGAGAGGTCCGCAGGCCCCTCGTCGAACATCCCGCACCATTCCTTCAGGACACCGTGCAGTGAGCCCTCACGAGACGGTTTGCGCTCGCCCGCCGGCGCCTTCTCCATGTCCAGGACGAGGCGCAGTCCCTCCTCCACCAGATCCTTGAGTTTACGCCCGCGCAGCGCGGCTTCGGATTTCGCGCGGCGGAACAATTCGTCCGGAAGGTCGACCGTCGTTCTCATAGATGCATCTAAGCATATTAATGCGAAGATGCAAGCTTGCCACCGCAACCACCCTGGGGACCGTTCGCGAACCGGAGCATACTCCGCCGTATCGGCGAGGGTCCGCCATGCGCTATAGTGGGTTGGCAAGAATCATGCCGGCGGCAGAACTGCGCGAACGCTCGCCGCGAAGGGAGGGTCAAATCATGGCGAATTACCGGGTTATATCATCGGACAATCACGTGTTTGAGCCACCGGATTTGTGGACGAGCAGAGCCAAGCCGGCATTCAAGGACCGGATCCCACAGCTGGTCCGCGAGTATGATGGCGATTGGTGGTTCTGCGATGGCCACCGGTGTGTCGGGATGGCCGGCGGGGCACAGACCGGTATGCGGTTTGAGGCGCCGGAACAGCTGGTCCGCACCACGACCTTTGATAACATCCGGCGTGGCGGTTACATCCCTGAGGAGCACCTCAAGGATATGGATGCCGACGGGGTCGACGTCAGCATCGTCTATCCGACGGTCGGGCTGCTCCTCTACAGCGTGCCGGATACTGTGCTGCTGTCCGAGATTTTCCGGGCGTACAACGACTGGCTCGCCGAGTTCTGCGGCGCAGCGCCCAAGCGCCTCAAGGGCATCGCCATGATCAACGTCGACGATGTAGAGGAGGGCGTCAGGGAACTGGAGCGCTGCGTCAGGATGGGGCTGGCGGGCGGCATGGTCACCGTGTATCCGCGGGAGGGCAAGGGGTACGACAATCCGATGTATGAGAAGCTGTGGGCGGCGGCCCAGGATCTGGATGTCCCCCTCGGCATGCACATCGCGACCAATCGGCCGGGCCCGGGGCAGGATTTTTCGCTCGAGGACCGCAACCGCGTCCGCAACTCCTTCCTCGCCAACGCCGACCACTGGGTGCGGATGTCGCTTGGCGACATGATCTTCAGCGGCGTCTTTGAGCGCTATCCAAAGCTCCAGATCGGCACCGTGGAGCACGAACTATCGTGGATTCCCCATTTCCTCAATCGCATCGACTACACCTACACCCAACGGGTCCAGGAGGAGCGCTATCGGTTTAAGGAA
>Ga0210394_10005880_pt1 | contig 13565 bp, 8 predicted proteins | sample IncBWC12MmetaG_FD_160121 | JGI IMG/M metagenome (GOLD analysis project Ga0210394, IMG submission 160121) | Forest soil microbial communities from Barre Woods Harvard Forest LTER site, Petersham, Massachusetts, United States - Inc-BW-C-12-M | ecosystem: Environmental > Terrestrial > Soil >...
AGAGAAGTGGGCGCTCACAATCTTCCACTGCCCGCTTTGTTTGATGAAGACCAAGGTAGTTCGGCCATGGATCGAGAGAGTCTTGCCGTCTTTGGTGACTCCCGTAAACATGTCATGAGCATTTACGGTACCGACCTCATCGCTGTACATGCGACACGATGGTTGCCGGAAGCCGAAGCTGGCGGAGGCAAGGCTCGCGATGACCTCGTTGAGATACTTGGCAAAGAGGGCCTTGCCATCGAAGCGGTAGGGAACGTGGTCAAATACTTCCACATCCTCGGAAAGCATTTCCAGGATGGGCTGGAGGTCGCGCTGATCGAAGGCATCGGCGAACTTCTGTGTTAGCGCTTGGAGTTCCTTCACGCTCATGTTTGTGTCTCCTCTGATGAGTTAGACACACGCCGCGCCACACTGTGACAGAACTATACCGCCAAACTTGCTCACCGCCGGGGCACCGGCGAGTGAAGGCTCTCATCAGATTGTGCTCGGATGAACGGGAAACCGGAAGTAATCCATTTGGACATCCCGTCAGTCTTGTTGTCTCGACTTGAAATGAACCTCTGGAAAAATGGGTTTCCCGCAGGGAGAAAGAGATGATTGGAGTATGATTTCGCTGAGACCAATACAACGCGGCTTTCAGATCAAATCGGGGCAAGCGAGTCTCGAACGGCGTTGATGGAGAATTGACCATGCTATGGAAGGACATCACCTACGCTCTCCGCATGATGCGCCGTACACCACTGTTCACGGCCGCAGTCATCCTGACCGTTACGCTTGCCATCGCCGCCAACACCACCATCTTCAGTGTCGTGAATGCGGTGATGCTGCGGCCGCTCCCGTTCCGAGATCCCAGCCGGCTCGTGCAGGTCGCGGAAAAGAATGACAAACTGAATCTGCCGAGCTTCGGCTCGTCGGTGTTGAATTTCCTTTCGTGGCAGGAGCAAGCGCAAGGCTTTGAAGCATTCGCCGCAATCGCGGCCAATAACTACACACTGACAGGCGCGGGTGAGCCCGAACAACTCTCCGGCAATCGCATTAGCCCCGCGCTGACGCGCGTGCTGGGGATCCCTCCGATAGTCGGCCGTGATTTCACCGATGAGGAAGAGAAGCCCAGCGCCGCCCCCGTCGCAATGATCGGCGAAGGCCTCTGGAAACGCCGCTTTGGCGCGGACCCCACGCTCATCGGCCGCACGATCACTCTAAACGGTGCGCCGACCACCGTGGTCGGCGTCGCTCCCGCGGCGCTGAATCTGATCTCCGGAGGAGACGTTTACACGCCGCTGACCATAGATCCCGCAAAAGAAATCCGCCTCAATCATGTGATTTTCACGGTCGGACGGCTCAAAGCCGGCGTCTCAATCGGGCAGGCTCAAGCCGAGATGAACAACATCTCGGTGCGGTTAGGCCGGCAATATCCGGAAATCCGTGATTGGGGCATTCGTCTCATCACCATTTTTGACACTTTCGTCAGTCCGGACCTCAAAACTGGACTCCTGGTGCTACTTTGGGCCGTGGGTTTCGTGCTGCTGATTGCATGCGCGAACATCGCCAATCTGCTGCTCGCCCGAGCCGCCACACGGCAGAGCGAAATGGCGGTGCGCACAGCCATCGGCGCGAGCCGCAGCCGGCTTGTGCGTCAACTGCTAGTCGAAAGCGTGATGCTTTCCTTCGCAGGCGGCGTGGCGGGCCTGCTCGGAGCAGCCTGGGCCGTGCGAGCGATCAATCACACATTGCCCCCGAACACCTTGCCTGTTCCTTCCGTGGAAATCGATGGCACTGTTTTTTGGTTTGCGCTCGGGGCGACCATCGTGACCGGCTTGCTTTTTGGAGTCGCACCGGCAATGCGCACGGCGAAGGCGGATCTCAACATCGTCCTTAAGAGCGGTGGGCGTGGCTCGGCGGCTCGAATGTCTGCCCGGTTACGTAATGTACTTGCCGCGGTTGAACTCGCTCTGGCGACCGTTCTTTTGATCGGGGCTGGCTTATTCATTCAGAGTCTGGCGAACCTCGAGCGCGTGCGACTCGGTTTCAATCCGCACGGCGTGATCAGCTTTCAGCTTGCTCCCCCAACCGCAAAGTATCCGCTCAACACCAAGGCGCCACAGCTCTATCGCGCTGTGCTGGATTCCTTGAACTCGATTCCTGGCGTACGTGGCGCGTCTGTCTCCAGCGGCATTCCCTTTGGGGCCGGCAATTACACCACTCATCCGATGATCACCACGGACCAATCCGTGTTGCCCCGCGATGCGGCTGTCCCCATCGATTGGCGCATTGTCAGTCCAGGCTATTTCAAGAGCATGGGCATACCGATGCTCCAGGGCCGCGACTTCACCGACGCCGACGGACCCACAGCGCTGCCAGTCATGATCATCAGTCAAGCCACCGCCAAGAAATTCTGGGGCGACGCCGACCCCATCGGCCGCACGCTGCGTCGCTCCGCCAGCCCGGCGACCGCGTTCACCATAGTGGGCGTCGTCGGGGATGTGCGCAGCACCGCTTTGACCCAGGAATCGCCAGCGCTGTACTACCCGATGGCCGCGCGCGTCTGGCCGCTCATGGATATCGTTGTGCGCACCGATTCTTCGCCGGAAGCTTTGCTGCCCTCGATTCGGGAGAAAGTGCGTGAGCTGGATAGCGAACTCGCCCTTGCTAACGTGCGCACGATGGATCAGTGGCTGTCGAACAGCGCAGCGCAGCCGCGGCTCAATACCGTGCTGCTCACCATCTTTGCATCCATCGCGTTGGTCATCGCGTCGATCGGCATCTACGGAGTAATCGCGTATTCGGTGAGCCAGCGCATCAGCGAGATTGGTGTGCGCATGGCCTTGGGCGCTACACCTCGGGACGTGTTGCGCCTCATTGTAAGCGAAGGAATGAACGTAGCGCTGATCGGAATTGGAACTGGACTGCTTGGCGGCTTGGCGCTGGGCCGAGCGGTGTCCAGCCTGGTCTTCGGCGTTCCGGTTCGCGACCCGCGGACATTCGCAGCGGTCGCAGTAGCGTTGGCAAGCGTCGCGCTTGCAGCCTCTGTGATTCCTGCGCTCCGCGCGTCGCGAGTCGACCCCATCGTGGCGCTGCGTTATGAATAGTTGCGCATCAAACTTGTGCGAAACAGAAAACTGAATTTCGCAGGACGGATTAACGAAGTCAGCATGCGGCCTGAAGATTGGAGCATGGCCTCGGATTCGGCGCGCACAACCCTTCCTCTCCCCTAGGTTTTTGCCAGAGACCAACTTGCCACAAATTCGGATAGAATTTGGATTACCACTTGACTCTCACGTGCCATCAGATTTTATCTGCATCCCACTAGCTAGTCGGGAAAGCAGGAGCACGAGTTCAATGCGAACTGATACCGCCTATTTCGACGCCAGATTGCTGTTCGACCGTGTAGCAATGTGTAGCCCCCATGAAAACGCCATGCGATGAAGCCGTAGTCCGATCAGCGAATGCCGCTGTTCCATGCACAGCGCAAGCGGGACGTTGGATCCTCGCAGCGACAATCCTCGGTTCCAGCATGGCCTTCATCGACAGCACTGTCGTCAACGTTGCTCTGCCGGCGCTCCAAACAAGCCTCCACGCAACTGTCGTCGGTGTGCAATGGGTGGTTGAGTCTTACGGGCTGTTCCTGGCAGCTTTGATTCTTGTCGGCGGCTCCCTCGGCGATTTGTCTGGCCGCCGGTTGATGTTCCTGGTTGGCGTGGGAGTTTTCGCGGCCGCCTCCATCGCCTGCGGCCTTGCCTCGAACATTCAGCAGCTCGTGATCGCACGAAGTGTCCAAGGCATTGGAGCTGCCTTTCTCGTCCCCGGTAGCCTGTCGATCATCAGCGCAAATTTTGACGAGAAAACCCGAGGTCGCGCGATCGGCACCTGGTCCGGCTTCACTGCAATCACAACAGCAGTGGGGCCGGTTCTCGGCGGATGGCTGATTGAGCATGCTTCTTGGCGCTGGGCGTTTTTCATCAATCTCCCGCTCGCCGCCACGGTGATCGCAATTTCGCTATGGCGTATTCCCGAAAGCCGTAACACTGCTGCCGGACATGTCGATTGGCTGGGAGCCCTGCTCGCGACTTTGGGATTAGGTGGCGCGGTCTATGGGCTCATCGAGTCTATCAGTTTCGGTTGGGGCCATCCTTTGGTCCTCGAAAGCGTAATTGTCGGCTTCGCCTGTCTGATTGGTTTCGCGCTGGTTGAGGCCAGGTCAAGTTCGCCCATGGTTCCGCTGACGCTGTTTAAATCACACAGTTTTGGCGGTGCGAACCTTCTCACTTTGTTTCTCTACGCGGCTCTTGGAATCTTCTTTTTTTTGTTTCCAATGAACCTCATCCAGGTGCAGGGATACTCGACAACCGCGAGCGGTGCCGCCGCACTCCCGCTGATTCTGCTGATTTTCTTTCTTTCGCGCTGGTCTGGTGGATTGGTCTCGCATTACGGGCCGAAGGCCCCGCTGGTCATCGGACCACTGATCGCGGCAACCGGTTTCGTTCTCTTCGCCGTGCCTGGTGTGGGAACTAACTATTGGAAAGCGTTCTTCCCCGCGTTCGTTGTCCTCGGTCTTGGGATGGCGATTAGCGTGGCTCCTCTCACCACGGTGGTTATGGGTTCGGTGGACAAGAATCGTGCCGGCGCCGCCTCGGGCGTCAACAACGCGGTCGCTCGGGTTGCAGGCGTACTGGCCATCGCAATCCTCGGGATTGTGATGGTGAGATTATTCAGTTACAGCTTGAATCTTAGTCTCACGCCCGGAGTGCTTCCGCCCAGCATTCTCCAGTACGTTCGATCGAACGAAATCAAGCTCGCCGGCCTTGAGGTACCCTCCGGCCTGGACGCCGATGCATCAGCGCTGATCCGCATGTCAATTTCCAATGCGTTTGTCTTTGGGTTCCGTGCCGTGATGTTGATCTGCGCTAGTCTGTGCCTGGCAAGTGCTGCGGTCGCGTCTCTGATGATTCCTGCTAAGACCAGTGGTGGAGTGAAGTCCTAGAATCAAAGTTACATGACGCTGGGGTTGGCCACGTAGAGATTAGGAAATTGTTTCTGGAGATTTTTGACCTTGGGGAGGTCGAACATCGCGATATACGGGTTGTCCGGGTGGTGCGCCGCGTAGTCCTGATGGTAAGCCTCCGCCGGGTAGAAGTTTTTCAACGGCGCGATTTGGGTGACGATCGGGTGAGAAAAAAGTTTGGCCTGATTGAGTTGATCTACGTAGGCTTGCGCGATGCGCTGCTGGTCCTGGTTCGCGAAGAAAATTGCCGACCGGTATTGGGTGCCGGCGTCAGGGCCTTGGCGATTCAGCTCGGTGGGATCGTGCGCGACCGAGAAAAATACCTTGAGCAGGCCACCTAACGTGATCTGCGACGGATCGTACTCGACTTCTACGGATTCGGCGTGCCCCGTCGCGCCGCTACTGACAGCTTCGTAATCGGGATTCGTCAGGGTGCCACCAGCGTAGCCTGACGTCGCGCGCTTGACCCCCTTCACATGTTCGAAGACGGCCTGCACGCCCCAGAAACATCCTCCGGCGATGACCACCGTCGCATGGCCTTTTTTTAAGGCGAGAGTTTCGTCGACTGCGGGATCAGGAAGCGCGATTGCGGCGCTCGCGGCGTGAAAGCGGTTCGTGGCGAGCAGGATCGCCAGGCCTGCAACGACAACCAAAACGGCCGTGGACAAGCGGTTCATCTGCCTCTCCCTTTAACTATTCCAGAATAACGATTATGTGCTGCAACCGGCATACTTAGTACGCAAAAACGGGCCGGTTGGATGGCTATCGCGAAGTATACGCCATCCCTTTGACGGCTGCGGTGATAGAGGATGAAGCTTCGCGCCGAATCTTTGCAAAAGGGCCGCGCCGCGTTACTGTTGCAGGCACGAGATTGAATCCAACGACAGCCTATCCCACTAAGCCCGATTCGTTCGTTTCGCCTGCGTCTCACATACGTACGTACATGCACCTGAGCGTGCATTTGGTGCTCGCCCTGCTGGCCGGGCTTGCTCTGCGATTGTTTTTTGTTACTCATATCTCGCCGTTTACGGGCGACACGAAATTCTACGAGGAACTCGCAAAAAACTGGTTGTACCACGGCGTCTACGGCCTGTTCGTCAACGGGCAATTGCTCCCCGTCGACATGCGGATGCCGGGATACCCCGCATTTCTTGTCGCCATTTACGCTGTGTTCGGACGAGGCGGCAGAGCCATCATGGGTGTGCAGGCGATCGTCGATTTGGGGACTTGCGTTTTGGCCGCCCTGATTGCGGCGCGCCTTGCGCCCGCGCGAAAACGGAAACTTGTCGCGACAATCGCTTTGTGGCTGGCGGCGCTTTGTCCATTCACTGCGAGTTACAGCGCCGTGGTGCTCACGGAAGTGCTGGCCACATTCCTGACGACGCTGGCGCTCCTGATATTTGCGTTCCTTCTCAGCCATCCTGGCATGCAACGCCCGCTCCAATCGTTTGACAGGAAATCCCTGCTGTCCGCCGTGGGATGGTTCCTGTTCGGCGGAATAATCGTCGGAGTAGGAACGCTGGTGCGTCCCGAGGCGCCGCTTTTGCTGGTCGCTGTAGGGATTGTTCTCGTAGTGCGGTGGCACCGCCGCGCCGATTGGCGGAAACTGGTTCTCGCGGTTTCTTGGATGGCCGTGGGTTTGTTGATTCCGTTGACTCCGTGGGCCGCGCGAAACGCGCGAACGATGGGTCGAATCGAATTTCTTGCGCCCCGTTTCGCGGAAACGCAAGGCGATTTCATTGCGCGCGGCTTCTACGAATGGACGCGAACGTGGATGACGAAGTTCGGAGAGGCGTATTTGGTGACGTGGAAGTTGGACAAGGCGCCGATCCGCGTCGAGACGCTGCCTGATTCCGCATTTGATTCCACGGCGGAGCGCGCGCGTGTCGAAGTGCTGTTGAGCCGCTACAACAGCGATTTGGGCATGTCGCCGGTGCTCGATCGCGAATTTGCTTTGCTGGCGCGCGAGCGAACGGCGCGCCGTCCGCTGCGCACCTATTTTTTCATTCCTCTTTCGCGCGCGTGGATGATGTGGTTTACGCCGCGCATTGAATTGCTGCCGTACTCGGGGAAACTGTGGCCGCCGGACGAATACTGGAGAGGGAATCCAACCGACTTCGAAGTGACGCTCGGCTACGGAATCTTGAATTGCATTTATCTGGCGCTCGCAGTTGTGGGCGCGTGGCGCTGCCGCAAACATCCGGCACTGGCCTTGATTGTTGCGTTCGTCGTGGTGCGCACAGTTTTCCTGACGCAGTTGCAAACCGTCGAGCCGCGCTACGTGGTCGTTTGCTTTCCCGCGATATTGGCGATTGGCGCCGCGGCGTTTGCAAACCCCGGGCGCGAGATTCGGGCGGCCGACGAGCGGCAAGCCTGAAAATCGGCGTGGCGCGAAAATCCCGCGCATTGTCCGTCTGGGCCATAAGGTCGATGGTAAAAAGATCATTCACGAGCCGAAAGGCTGCGCCACCCGCCGAACTTTAGTTTAGTTTCCGTGTGGAGGTCGTTTGCTGTCGGTGGGTCGGACTTCGAACGTCGCGATGTTCGACGAGAGTTGGCCCTTCCACGCGTCATGTGCAGGAATATGCCAGTCATCGCGGCTCGGAGGTGTTAGGCCCCCCTTCGACACATATCTGGCACTAATCTTGAACTTGCCGGGAACTTTCAGAAAACCGTAACTCTTGTCGTCAAAACGCATTTCCAGACCATAGTAGTGCTCTGGAGCAAGCATCGTCCACCAATCATTCGTAGCCTCGGTGCTCAATATTCCATGCAGGTTTTCACCCGAGAACTTTGATCCTTTCTCATCTTCAAATTCGAGGACCAGGCTGGAGGGCCCGTTTACCATGGGTACCAACCATCTCGCTATGGGAATTTCTGCACCCCCATTATTTTTCAACTCAACGCGAATGATGACCGGCTCGCCTGGTGCTACAACTGGGGTCAGGACAACGACTCGAAGATCCAACTGTGCCTCGCCACTCGACGAGCTTGGTAATTGCGCGTAGACGCAACAAATTGAACAAAAGACCCAAAATACGGACAGACATAGCCGCCTAAGAACTTTAAAAGGGGCGGGTGGCAGGCCCTTTCGGTTCTGAATTGTTTTTTTTTACCCTCGACATCGAAGCCCAGTCGGATAATACCACACCATTAGTTACTGACTGAGTTCATCCCCAATTTCAGGGTGCCCGACCCCTTTGAATTTTAAGGGTCGGGGTTTTCTCCTAGGTTTAGCGTTTTTCTTGGGTTGAGTTTTCTTGCGGTTCGGGTTCTCGAATGAAGCACCTGGAACGCCGCTACGGAACTGGGCAGCTGCATTTCATTACCTGCAGTTGTTACCGGCGCATGCCGCTGCTGGGCACTGTTCGAGCGCGGCATTGCTTTCTCAGGATTTTAAGCGAGGTGCGGGAGCGATATGACTTCGCGCTGCTCGGGTACGTCGTGATGCCCGAGCACATTCATTTGCTGATCAACGAACCGAGAGCCGGGACGCCCTCGACGGCGATGTAAGTGGTTGAAGAAATGCCCGGGGCTACAGCCCATTTTGAAATGGTCCAGCTCCCCCGGCTAAAGCAGGGGGCTCCCGCCTCTTCACTTAGAACTCTTAAGGCTGCTGCTCAAGCAGCACCTCCCGCCTTTTCACTTAGACTTTGAAGGCTGCTGCTAAAGCACGGTGCTACCGCTGAAAGAATCAAGAAGACGGCGGGGCGGCGGGCGGATCGTCTATAGGCGCTACGTGGAGAGGGACGGTGGCTATGACCGTGGTGCCTTCGGCGCTAGACGATAGTTCGAGCTTGCCGCCGAGCTGGCGCATGCGCTCGCTCATGCCTCGGACGCCGACGCCGAGGGCGCCGGTGCAGTCGTGGCCAGATTCTTCGAAGTGCCTAAACTGCGCGCCTTTTCCCCGGTCGCTGACTTCGAGAGTGACGCGGCCATTCATCAGGAGCCGAACGGCGGCCGTGGGGCTGCCGGAGTGGCGGTGAACGTTCGTAAGACTTTCCTGCAAAACGCGGAACAGCGCCGACTCGACCTCGGTGGGAAGGCGGTCGAAGTCAGGCGAGACTTCGAAACTGGTCTGAATCCCGCTGCGTTTCGTGAAGCCCTCCAGATACCAAGGGATCGCCGATTTCAGTCCGAGCTCTTCCAACATGGGAGGATATAGAAGATAGGAGATGGTGCGCACTTCCGAAACGGAATCGGCCGTGAGTTGCGCACATTCCGCAAGCGCTTCAGCGTTCGCGGCGCGGTCGCGGACGGCTGCGTTGCGGAGAGAATCCAGCCTCATCTTCAACAGAGAGAGAGTCTGGCCCAGGCTATCGTGGAGATCGCGGCCGATGCGCCGGCGTTCCTCGTCCTGCGTGCGGAGAAGATGAAGGGAGAGCAATCGCAAAGATTTTTCCGATTCCTGCAATCTCAGCTGCGATTCTTCCAACGCTCGCTGGGTACGCATTCGCTCACTGATATCGCGGGTGACCTTGGCGAAACCGATCAAATGGCCCGAAGGGTCTCGCAGAGCGGTGATGATGACGTTCGCCCAGAATTTGGAACCGTCCTTACGAAGGCGCCAGCCTTCGTCCTCCGCGCGTCCTTCTCGAACGGCAGTTTCCAGCATGCGCTGCGGCTTGCCCGCCTGGATGTCTTCTTGGGGATAGAAGGAGGAGAAATGCTTGCCGATGATTTCAAAAGATTCATAACCCTTGATGCGGGCGGCCCCGGCGTTCCAGCTATGCACCCGGCCCTGGGTATCCAACATAAAGATGGCGTAATCCTTGACAGCGTCTACGAGAAGGCGAAAGCGCTGCTCGCTTTCCCGCAGGGCCCTTTCGTTTTCAAAAGCCATCACTCTTTGCTGGAGCGCGGCGACGTGACGCAACCGCTCGTCGTTACTGGGGAGCTGCGTATACTTCTCGTCCGGAATCACGGCCGAATGCGCCGCGCAAATCTGCATGAATAGCTCGCTGTGCTCGCCCTTGTAAAACCCAGTCATGGGATAGGCGCAGCGGAGAGAGAAAGAATGCTCCTTGGCCAATTCGTTCCAGAGCTGTTCGAGGCGAATGGAGGCTTCATGCTTTCCGTCCGCCCAGAGAATTGCGACCATCTCACCGAACGCCAGAATCTGCGGCCGATCGCTTTTGCAGGCGGCCCCGGCGCGCGCAATCGTCCCACCGACTACCTTCACAAAGCGGCCGGGGTCGGGCATTTCATCGACCATGAATTGGGATAAGGTTTCGGAAGCGTCGAGTAAAATATACCGTCCCTCTGCGACGGATTTTGAAACATCCAAGCCACGGGCTTTGAGTTCGCGCGCAAGGGCTTTCCGGTGGCGCTCGGTGGCGATCACGACGGCTGAGCCGCCGTTTACAAGTGAAGTTCCAACTGAACCGCTCAACTCCTCGATCAGCAGGCTGTCCTCTGCGTAGAACTGAACGACGTGACTTGGGCTTTGATTCGAAGCCGAATGGGAGTTTGCGGGCGATTCGTTAGACAGGGGACGGACATTAGTGCTCATTTGCAATGCTCCGATGGTCGAGAGGGACGGCTTTTGGACTCTAAAGCCTTATTTTTGAGCACTTAGCTCGCGCAATGGTCCAATTGATGTTAATAAGCTCTGCAGACACATAAATGCAATACATCGAATTCTGTATGCTCCCTGATTCAAAGAGGGTACGTTAGCGAACACCGTAGAAAAGCTCGGCGCCAATTGAGCGGGCGCGCAACATCCGGATGAATTAATTCCGCGGCATCGACGGAAAAGTGCTGCCGAGTCGGATCGGCCTTACTTGGTTGATCTTTGCTCGAGTTCCGTAAGTGCGGCGAGCACTTCCTCGCTGTGCCTGCCCGGGTCGACATCCATATATTCCTTGGCGATCACGCCGTCTGGATCGATCAGAAAAGTATGCCGCGCGGAGACTTTCGTGACTCCGAAATTCATCACCGAGCCATAGGTTGACGAGACTGCAACTTTGGTGTCGGCGAGAAGCTTGAAGTTCAGGCCTTCTTTCGCGCAAAACTCTTTGTGCGAGCTGGAGTTTTGCACGCTCACACCGAGAATCACCGCGTTCTTCGCTTCATACTTCGAGAGATCGCGTTGGAAATTATGCGCTTCGAGCGTGCAGCCGCTAGTGAAATCCTTCGGATAGAAGTAGAGGACCACCCATTTCCCGCGGAATGCGTTGAGGCTGACGGGCTTGCCGTCCTGCGCGTCGAGAGTGAAATCCGGCGCGGGGGAGCCGACGGCGGGAGCGGTTTCGGCTCCTTGCGTCAGTTTATAACCTCCAAGAACGACCATTAGGACTAGTGCAAAAAGAAAATAGGAAGTTTTCATTTTGGTTCGCTTCTCCGGCATCAACATCTCGACATCTCCTTTTTCGCCGCGCCTGTCGCGCGTGGCATGATGCTGATTCATTAGAAACCATAGTACCGCGCGAGCTACGGCAATGACAACCAACGAGGCTTCGATCGCTACGGCAGTCGGCGGCGTTTCATTCCCGCTTTATTTATCCCCTGTTTCGGGGCGTTTCGGCGACAGCGTTGCCGTGATACCATGCGCCCGCGTCGGCAGTCGAGATTGGCTTTCAGGCTGGTAACAATCGCGCGTACCCGAAGCCGAATCCTGCTTGCCGCAGCACGTTCGTTCTTGGAAGGAATCACGTCGAAGTGAGGAAAATGCCATGAGCAAAACGCGTCTCGCCGCTTCGCTGTTCGTTCTTTGCATGCTGTGGGGCGTCCGGTGCGCGGCGCAGAGCGCGAAGCCGCTGCTGCTGCAAAGTCCCACCGTAAGCAGGACGCAAATCGCGTTCGCGTACGGAGGCGAGATCTGGATCGTGGATCGCAATGGGGGCGACGCGCGTCGGCTGGTTACCGGGACGGGGCTTGCGAGCAGTCCTTTATTTTCGCCCGACGGCACGATGGTGGCTTACACGGGCGATTACGACGGCAACCAAGACGTCTACGTCGTGCCGGCCGCTGGCGGTGAGCCGCGGCGGCTGACTTACCATCCCGGCTCCGATGTGGCGGTGGGATGGACGCCGGACGGGAAAAGCATTCTGTTCCGTTCGACGCGGAGGAGCTACTCGCGATTCGAGAGGCTGTTCACGGTGCCGGTGGACGGCGGCTTTCCGAGCGAATTGCCGCTGCCGATGGGAGTGGAAGGGTCTTATTCGCCTGACGGTTCTCAACTGGCTTACGTGCCGCGCTGGAATCGCCGGTTGGGCGCGGGCGACAATTACATTGCGATTAAGAAATACCGCGGCGGCCTCACGGCGCCGATTTGGATTGCAAATCTGGCGGACTCGAGCGTGGTGAAGCTGCCGCGCGAAAACTCGAATGATTTCAATCCGATGTGGATCGGCGGCAAGATTTATTTTCTCTCGGACCGCAACGGGCCGGTGACGCTGTTCTCGTACGACGTGAAAACGCAGCAAGTGGCGGAAGCGCTGAAGAACGGCGGGTTCGATTTCAAATCCGCGTCAGCGGGTCCGGATGCAATCGCTTACGAACAGCTTGGGTCGCTGCACATTTACGACGTGAACTCGGGCGCGGAGAAAGCGATCGAAGTGCGCGTGGCCGGCGATATGCCGCAGGTGTTGCCGCATTTTCAAAAAGTGGACAAGCAAATCATCAGTTTCTACATTTCGCCCACGGGCCAGCGCGCGGCGTTCGAAGCGCATGGCGAGATCCTGACGGCGCCCGCCGAGAAAGGCGACATTCGCAATATCACGCGAACGACTGGCGTAGCGGAACGCGATCCGGCGTGGTCGCCGGACGGCAAATCAATCGCGTACTTTTCAGATGAATCGGGCGAGTACGCGCTGCATATCTCGAGTCAGGATGGCCTGGGAGCGGTGCGCAAAATCGGTCTGGGCGAGCCGCCTTCGTTTTTCTATTCGCCGGCGTGGTCGCCCGACAGCAAGAAAATCGCGTTCAGCGACAAGAGATTGAATCTTTGGTACGTGGACGTGGAAACCGCGAAGCCGGTGAAGGTGGACACCGACCGCTTCGATTCGCCGCTGCATCGGTTTGATGCGGCGTGGTCTCCCGACAATCGCTGGCTCGCTTACACCAAGCAGCTTGAGAATCACATGCGCGCCGTGTTCGTTTACTCGCTCGAGGAACACAAGGCGACTCAGCTGACGGACGGTATGAGCGACGCGCTGTATCCAAATTTCGACAAGAGCGGGAAGTATCTCTACTTCGCCGCGAGCACGAATTTGGGCCTCGCGACCGGATGGCTCGACATGACCAGCATGGAGCGCCCGGTGACGCGCAGCGTTTACGTCACTGTGCTTCGCAAGGACTTGACTTCGCCAATCGCCCCTGAAAGCGACGACGAGAAATCCGCGGAGGAAAAGAAGGACGCGAAATCGGATCAGTCTACCGATGAAAGCAAGGATAAGGATGCGGATAAAGACAAGGATAAAGATAAAGAGAAAGATAAAAACAAGGAAAAGGACAAAGACAAGGACAAAAAAAAGGAACCGCCGAAAGTGACCATAGATTTCGAGAACATCGACCAGCGCATCCTGGCGATGCCCATTCCCGAGCGCAATTATTTGGGGCT
>Ga0210394_10005882_pt1 | contig 13557 bp, 12 predicted proteins | sample IncBWC12MmetaG_FD_160121 | JGI IMG/M metagenome (GOLD analysis project Ga0210394, IMG submission 160121) | Forest soil microbial communities from Barre Woods Harvard Forest LTER site, Petersham, Massachusetts, United States - Inc-BW-C-12-M | ecosystem: Environmental > Terrestrial > Soil >...
GCTTAGTTGCAGTCCCTTCTTGGACACCTCCACCACCCCGCGCTCTATGAGCGCCTCATAGGCCAAAACGCCGAGCTCACCGGCAAGGTGGTCGTAGCAAATCCGCGCCTTTCGCAACGCAGGATCGTGCGGGCTGGAAATCAGGCGCACCGCGCCAGTGCGAAAGGCCACACCCATGAGGGACTCGACCAGCCTTGCCACATCCTCGTCGGCGAGCCGGAAGTACCGGTGCCGCCCCTGCTGCTCCACCTCGATCAGGGCGGCATCGAGCAATTTGGACAGGTGCGCGCTCATCGTCTGCTTGGTGACGCCGGCGATAGCGGCCAATTCAGTCGCCGTAAGGGCAGTGCCCGTCATCAATGCCGTCAACGCGTCCGCCCGGGCTCGATCGCCGAGCAGGGCGGCAATCCGCGAGATGTTTGGTCCGTCTTTCATGGTTCGACGGTAGACGAACCATCGCGCCGTGGCAAGCGCCTATCATGGGATCAACAAAACCAGGGGTAACCGCAATGACTGTCACATGCTTCATTCGCTACACGATCGACCCGTTTCAGCGCGCTGCCTTCAAGGCCTATGCCGACAACTGGGGCCGCATAATTCCGCGCTGCGGCGGCCATCTGATCGGCTATTTCCTGCCGCACGAGGGCACGAGCAATATCGCGTGGGGACTCATTTCGTTCAAGTCGCTCGCCGACTATGAAGCGTATCGAATCCGCCTGAAAGACGATGCTGAGGGACGAGCGAATTTCGCCGCCGCCCAGGCGCAGCGCTTCATCTTGAGCGAGGAACGGACGTTTCTAGAGGCCGTCGACAGTACGCTCGAGCGCCCGGCAAATGACACCGGACCATTGGCGCGGCAGCCGTGATGTTCGGTGGATAGGAAGATTGCCAAAGAAAGTTTAGTCTAGCGGGACCTGTCGACTTTCTTGCCAAGGAGAATTCGGATGCGATTTCAAAGCCTTGCCTTAGCACTCGCCGCAACCGGCCTATGCGCCAGCTTATCCGGTCAGGCGCAGACGCCGCCGGCGGTGAACCCGCTCGACAACGTCCCCGATAACATGCCCTTCGACGTGCCCTACGGCGAACCGGTCTCGCTCGATAGGGCGCAGAGCGCCATTGCCGCGGCGATCGCCGAAGCCAAGAAGCACCACTGGAAGCTCAACATCGCGGTGGTCGACTCTGGCGCCAACCTGGTGGCTTTCCAACGCATGGACGGCGCACAACTCGCATCGATTGCAGTGTCGGAACATAAAGCACGCGCGGCCGCGAGCTTTCGCCGCGAAACGCGGGTGTTCGAGGACAACATCCAGTTGAAGCAGGCTTACTACACTCTCTCCCTCGACGGCATCGTCGCTTCGCGCGGCGGGATCCCGCTGCTGGAAGGCGGAAAGCTCATCGGTGCGATTGGCTGCTCCGGCGGTACCGGCTCGCAGGACGAGGTGGTCTGCAAGGCCGGCGTCGCAACCATCAAGTAGCCGGGTTGAACGAGATGAGAGATGAACCTAAATCAAGTTACTCTGCCTTCGAAAGACGTTGAGCGATCGGCGGCCTTCTATCGCCTGCTCGGATTTATACAGATCGTCAGCGATTTGCCGCACTACGCGCGGTTCGAATGCAAGGACGGCGGCGCGACATTTTCGCTGCACGAGGCGACTTCACCAGTCACCTCGGGAATCATCGTGTACTTTGAATGCGATGATCTTGACGCCGAGTACCAGAGGCTGCGCGCTCTAGGCGTTGATTTCGACGCGCCGCCGACCGATCAATCCTGGCTGTGGCGGGAAGCATATCTCAAGGATCCGGATGGCAACCTCATTTGCCTATACCATGCGGGCGCCAATCGGCGCTTTCCGCCGTGGCGCATTGCGTAACCGGAGGGCGAGGATCGCAGTTATCAATCAGGCCGTCCGCAAGCGTAGGATCGACGGACTTCTGAACGAGGGAGAATGCCATGAGTAAGGTGACTGCCAAAATCAAGGAGGAGTTTTTAGCGCTGCTTCCGCCGACCATCTATTTCTTCATCGCTCTGCACATCGTCGCCCTGGTGCGCGCGTTGTTGATCAAGGCAACGGGGATCAGCCCGTTATCGACGGCTTCCATTGCGGTGACCGCCCTGATTCTCGGCAAGTCGGTGCTGATCGCGGATTTGCTGCCGGTCATCAATCGCTATCCGACAAAGCCGCTGATCTACAATGTCGGCTGGAAGTCGATGATGTATCTGGCGGTCTCGCTATGCTTTCATTATCTGGAGAGACTGTACGAGTTTTCGCGGCAGGCCGGCGGGATGGTTGCCGGCAACAAAAAACTGCTCGCGGAGATGGTGTGGCCGCATTTCTGGGCGGTGCAGATCATTTTGGCATTGATGATCTTTATGTATTGCGTCGGCAACGAACTGGCGCGCGTGATCGGCAAGGATCGCATGCAGCGAATGTTCTTCGGACCGCTGCCGCTGCCCATGTTCTGAATCGAGGGCAAGCGGCGCCGGCCGCAGATTATTTCTTAATTTCTATCAGTATCGTATCGACATCATCGAGCGCCTCGTCCGCATGCGTCACGGGAGGACGCAGCAGTGCCTCGCCGGCATGCAGCTCGGATATTCGGGTGCTGCCGTCGGGCATGGTGTACTTGACCTTGCCCCCTTTCAGCACATAAACGACCGAGTAGGGATGGGAATGGACCGGAGTCTTGTCCCCTTTCTTCGGCGAGTATTCCAGCACCCGCACCTTGTCGTCCTCGGCAAGTACCTTCAAATGCTTCACGCCGTATTGCATGGCATCTTGGGCCAAGATGACGGTTGAGGACGCCAGTGCGAAACTTCCGGCCAACGCGATGAACCTGTTCATCAGATCACTCCCTGGGTGTGGAAACTAGCGAAAAATTGCGGGGTTATTTGGCCGCCGAGGCCGGAGACTGCATGTTGCGCACCATCTTGAGGACCGTTGCGCGGGGCAGGAACGGGACCAATCGAGCCGTGCGGTGATTGCCCTTGCCGGTGATCACCACTCTTTGATTGTCGCGGAAGCCGGCATAGCCAGCCTCGGCCACCGGCATGGAGTCCATGACGACAGCGGTTTGGCCCAGGCGTGTCGAACCAGTCCCCGCCCGCTCGCGAAATTTACTCTTGGTTGCTCCCGGACAGAGACAGCTCACATGCACGCCCGTCCCGCGTGCCTCTTCCCAGAGTGCTTCCGACAACGACAATACGAAGGCCTTTGACGCGTAATAGATCGCCATCAGCGGCCCCGGCACGAAGGCTGCCATCGAGGCCACATTCAGCACGCCGCCGCGATTGCGTTCGAGCATGCCCGGCCAGTAAATGTGCGTGAGCTCCGCCAGCGCGCGGACATTCAAGTCGATCATTCCAAGCTGCAGCCCGATATCCGAGCCCGCAAAGGCTCCGGCCTTGCCAAAGCCCGCATTGTTGACCAGCACGTCGATCTTGAGTCCCGCCGACTTAACGGCCTGCGCCAGGCGCATCCCGCCTCCCTGCTCGCCGAGATCGACCACAAACACGGCTGCCTTCACGCCATGAGCGGCGGACAGCCTGCCGGCAACTGCGTTGAGCGCCGCCGCGCTGCGGGCGGCGAGGATCAGATCGTAGCCGTCCCGCGCAAAACATTCCGCCAGATCGACGCCAATACCCATGGATGCGCCTGTCACCAGCGCGCTCTGTCCGGCACCCGGTTTTCCCTGCGGCATGGACCGTCTCCCCTGTTATGTTATGGGCTTGGTTGCTGTCAGTCTGGCTCGTTTCCCAAGCGGTGTCGAATGGCCCGAGGAAGCAATTGCGCGCCGGCGAGCTATTGGGCATCCTGACTTCCCCATGGCTTGAGGACCCGGGCATGGAGTCGGACCCGCCCGCCACGCCGGAAGCGAGCTCGAACACGGTCGACGTTCGCGCCAACGAGCGTCTGTTCGCATCGCTCTATGACCAGCTGCGCCAGCTGGCTGCGCGCCAGCTGCGTCGCAATGCGGGTGTGCCCGTAAGCCCCACGACCCTGCTGCACGAAGCCTATCTGGGAATGGTAGACCGGCAGGCCGTATTTCCGGATCAAAATCGGTTCCTGGGATATGCGGCGCGGGTGATGCGAGGTTTGATCATCGACTTCATTCGCGAACGGCGCGCGCTCAAGCGCGGCGGGGCTTTTCACATCACACAACTGAGCAGCGATGTTCGGGAGCCGGCGCTTGATGAGGCGAAATTCATGCGCTTGTCGACGGCGCTCGACGAGCTTGCGGGGCGCGACCCGCGCCTGGCAGAAGTGGTCGATCTTCGCTATTTCTGCGGGTTCACGTTCGAGGAGATTGCCGCGCAACGCGGCGTGTCGAAGCGCACGGTGCAACGCGACTGGGAGATCGCGCGCATTATCCTTTTTGAGCAGCTGACAGAGGCCCCCTAAGATCGGAAGCGCAAGCGGCCGCCTGAGATTTGGCGCCTTTCGAGCCGATTATCCGATCTATCAACAAGAGGCGCTGCCAGCGAGGCGACGGTTGTCTGATTCGCGCAATTTCGCAGGAGGATCACCATTGTCCGACGCAGTTGAGGTCCGCTGGCAGCGCCTGAGCGAACTTCTCGATCAGGCGCTCGGATTGAGCGACCCGGCCGAGCGCGCGCAATGGCTTGCGGCACTCGAGCAACGGGACAAGGGACTGGCCGCCCAAGTTGCGGAGATGCTCGTGGTGCGGGCGCGGGAAGGGTTCTCGCAGTTTCTTGCCGCGCCGTTATCCATCCCCGGCGCACTTCCAAGCACCGCCACGCTGGCCGGACGGGCGGTCGGACCCTACATTCTGGAAGCCGAAATCGGCCGCGGCGGCATGGGCAGCGTATGGCGGGCGCGGCGCGCCGACGGGCGCGTCTCGGGATATGTCGCCATAAAATTCCTGCATGCGGCATGGCTCGGCCAGGACGGAGACACGCGTTTTCGCCAGGAAGGCAATCTACTTGCACGCCTGGATCATCCCAACATCGCAAGGTTGATTGACGCCGGCATTCTGGACGACATTTATCCCTACCTCGTCATCGAGTATGTCGACGGTCTGCCCATCGACGAATATTGCGAACGCGAGCGCTTGAGTCTCGAGGCCCGCCTGCATCTCTTTCAAGCCACACTTTCGGCCGTCGCACATGCGCACAGTCACCTCATCGTGCATCGCGACATCAAGCCATCGAACGTATACGTCACGTTCGGCGGCGTCATCAAACTTTTGGATTTCGGCATCGCCAAACTTTTGGACGGCGGCGACGAGCCGTCGCCACGCACCAAGACCAGCCTACGCGCGCTGACCCCCCAATACGCCGCACCCGAACAATTGCTGGGACAGCCGATCACCACCCAGACCGACGTGTATGCGCTGGGTCTGGTGCTGTACCTGATGCTCACCGGCCGGCACGCCACGCCTGAGGATGCACCGGGAGCGGCTGACCTGGTACGGGCCATCGTCGACCAGGATCCGCCGCGCGCATCCACGGCGGCGGAAGATATTGGCCGCCGCCGCGCGCTCGATGGCGATCTTGACAACATTCTTGCCAAAGCGCTCAAAAAAGCGCCGCAGGAGCGTTATTCGAGTGTGCCGGCGTTCAGCGATGATCTGCGCCGATACTTGTCGCATGAGCCGGTGACGGCAGGACCGGATACGGTTCGATACCGTGTCTCCAAATTTGTACGGCGGCACCGCGGCGCGGTAGCCACGACCGCGCTCACCGCCATTGCCTTGATTCTGGCAATCCTCATCACGACGGCGCAATGGTTCGACGCGCGCCACCAGCGGGATCTCGCGCGGGCGCAGCTGCAGCGAGCCGCAGCCTTCGGCGATTTGGTGTCGATAGTGCTGAACGAGTCGGGTCATGCCGGCGAGGCGCTGACCACCGGTCAGTTGCTCGAGCGCGGCGAAAAGCTGGTGCGCTCGGAGTTCGCATCGTCCAATGGGCTGCGATCCCAGCTTTTCTTCAAGCTGGCGGGGCTGTACGCGCAAGTGGGAGGAACCGGCAAACAGCGGGAACTGTACCGAGAAGCCTACGATGTCGCGATCCGCAGCGGCGATTTGCGCTTGATCGTCTCGAGCGGCTGCGCGTCGGCGGCGGCGGATGCGGTCAGCGGAGTCGCAAAGGACGCGGCAAGCCGAATCGACCAATTGTTGGAGCGTCTGCCGCGCAGCGCGGAATACGATGACGAGCGTGCTGGCTGCTTGGATTTCGCCAGTATCGTCGCGCGCTTTGCCGGCGATAAAGCCGCCGCGCTCGCTGATGCCGAGCTGGCACACAAGCTCATTGAGGGGTCACCGAGCGGCACCGAGTGGGACAAAGTGGACGCGATGATCACTCTGGCGGATGCCCGGAGCAACGCGGGATTACTGGGCGCCGCCGATCAAACTTATGCTCGCATTGCCGGAGAGTTCACGCGCTTCGGCGTGGAGGACACCGGAGTTGCCGCCACGCTGTACAACAATTGGGGCATTCTTCTCGTGAACCTGGGATTGCCCATTCGCGGCGTACAGCTGTTCGAACGTGAGAGGGCGATTGACCAAGGTTACCTATTGACCGATGCGTTTTCGACAACCGCCTATGCCTCCGCACTGATTCCGCTCGGCCGCGCGGCCGAAGCTCGAGAGTTGCTGGCGGCGGCGCTGACGCGCGCGCTCGCGAACGGCAATCGCACATCGACGACCATGGTTCAAATGGGGCTTGCGCGCGTGAACTCGGAACTGGGAAATCTCGACGAGTCGGACCGGTTTCTCGCGCAGATCGAGCCGGTACTGAAGGGCATGCTGCCCCCGGGGCACGAGGCCTTCGGAGCTCTGCATCAAATCAAGGCGCAGAATTTCGAGAAGCGCGGCGAGCATGCGGCGGCACTGCGCGAGGCCGCCCTCGCATTGGGCATCTTTTCGGCTCATCCGGGCCTTATGTACAGGGCGGCCGTGGTTCACGAGCGCATGGCCGGTATTCTTCTTGCCATGGAGAATCTGCCGCAGGCGCTGGCCGAGGTGCAGCAGTCAAGGAACATTTTCGAGGCGGCTTTCGGGCCGGGCGCGCAATCTTACTACCTGGGCAGGACCTGGCTCACCGAGGCGAAAATCGATGATGAAAAGGGGGAGCGGCAGAACGCGCGCTCGGCCGCAGAGTCGGCGTACCGGCATTTCTTGGCCAGTGTCGGCGAAACACATCCGCTTACGGTGGAGGCAAAAGCGCTACGATAAGAGCCGCGATCAGCCGCTGCGCGGCCACTCGTGGCGGACATTGATAACTAAAAAGAGGGGTACTGTCATGGGATTCATTGCTGCTGTTTATGGATTGCTTTGCTATGTGATCTTCCTGGGATCGTTTCTCTACGCGATTGGCTTCGTCGGCAACCTCGTGGTGCCAAAGACCATCGATTCGCCGTCCAGCACCGCGTTGCCCGAGGCGCTTGCCATCGATCTTGCACTGCTGAGCCTGTTCGCCGTGCAGCACAGCGTCATGGCGCGGGCAGGTTTCAAAGCCGTATGGACCCGATTCGTTGCGCCCTCCGTGGAGCGCAGCACGTACGTGCTGATCTCAAGCCTGCTGCTCGCTCTGATCTGCTGGAAATGGCAGGCCATCCCTGGGGTTATCTGGGACGTTTCCTCGCCGATCCTCAAGGCGTTTTTGCTGGGGTTATTCGCTCTCGGCTGGCTGATCCTGCTGATTTCCACATTTATCATCAACCACTTCGATTTGTTCGGCTTGCGGCAGGTGTATTTGCGCGCGCGGGGAATTGCTTACACCCCGGTCAAATACTCGGAGCGGGTGTTCTACAAGCATGTACGCCACCCGCTTTACCTGGGGTTCTTGATCGCCTTTTGGTCGACTCCGCACATGTCGGTCGGCCATCTGGTGTTCTCGATCGCAACCAGCGGCTACATCTTCGTCGGAATTTTCTTCGAGGAGCGCGACCTCTTGAGGTACCACGGTGCGCAGTACGCGGCCTACCGCGCGCGCGTTCCGATGGTCTTTCCGACCGGAGCCAAACGCAACTGAATTGCGGCGCCCGGGTTGGGTCGTAGCTGCGCGACCTGCCCGGGCCGCCGCACCGCGAGCACATCGCAACGCGCCGCCCATGTCACTTTTGGACCGCCGAATCCGATCCATGACATAGGGACCTTGCGGCTTTCAGAGGTAAACATAATGAATACCCGTGCTCTCATTTCGATCGTCGCGCTCGCGGTCGCGAGCGCACTCTGCGGTGCTGCGCGCGCGGACCAGCCCGCGGGGCCGCAGGGCTTGCAGCTCTTCTTCGACCGCACCGGCATCATCGGAACCCTGGACCTCAATGGTCCGGTCAACCAGCAGGGCGCGTTCTTTCAAAGCCTTGGAACCAACGGCCGCTCGTGCGCGACCTGCCATCTCGCAAGCCAAGCGATGAGCCTGAGCGCGACGGGAGCCCAGCTTCGATTTGTCCAAACCGGGGGACAGGACCCCTTGTTTGCCGCGGTCGACGGTGCGAACTGTCCCAATGGTCGCACCGGCAATGCTGCGGATCATAGTTTGTTGCTGAGTCATGGGCTCATTCGCGTGTTCCTGCCGCTGCCCGTAAATGCGCAGTTCAGCATTTCGGTGGTGCACGACCCTTATGGCTGCGCGATGCTGCCGGGTGCGAATGGCAGCCAACCCAACATTTCCGTGTACCGGCGGCCGCTGCCGACGACCAATCTCGGTTTCCTGAGCACCATCATGTTCGACGGCCGCGAGACGCACGCGCTGCTCAACAACGGTCAGACCTTTCTCGCAAACCTGAACACGGATCTTACGCAGCAGGCAATCGATGCGACCACCATTCACGCGCAAGCGGCCCAGCCTCCAACGGCGAGCCAGCTCGCGGACATTGTCGGATTCGAGCTCGGGCTGTTCAGCGCGCAGGTCTATGACGCGGACGCGGGGTTGCTCAGTGCGCGCGGCGCATATGGGGGTGTCGTCAATCTTGCCGGTGAGTCGTATTACCCGGGGATCAACGACTCCTTGGGTGCGGATCCCTCCGGCGCGGCATTCAACCCGGTATCCATGACGCTGTTTGCCGCATGGGCGAACCTGAGCGATGACAGCGGCAATTTCATCGAGGCGTTCCAGGACGCGCAACGTCGCAAGATCGCGGCGGGTGCAACTCTCTTCAACAGCGCGCCGGTGCAGATCTCCAACGTCCGAGGATTGAACGACAATGCCGCGCTCGGCAAGCCCAGCACCTTTACGGGCACCTGCACCACGTGCCACGACACCCCGAATGTCGGAAACCACTCATTTCCGCTGCCTCTCGATATCGGAACCGGACACTCGGTGCTGCCGAGCGTCGAGCCGGATCCGAACATCGCCGCGGGACTGGCAGAGCTTTCCGTGCCCGACCTGCCGGTCTATCTCATCAGCGGCTGTCCGAATCCCTTCAGTCCGGGCGAGCCGGAATCGTTCTACACGACCGATCCCGGCAAGGCGCTCATTTCCGGGCTGTGCAGCGACTTCAACCGCGGCAAAGGCCCGATTCTGCGCGGACTCGCGGCCCGGGCTCCGTATTTCCATAACGGGGCGGCCGCGACCTTGGACGAGCTCGTGAATTTTTACAATCAGCGCTTTCAGATGAATTTGACGGCGGAACAAAAAGAGGATCTGGTCGCGTTCCTCAATTCACTGTGATCGATACCGGGGAGCGGCCTGGCCGCTTACCCAAGGTAGCTGATTGATTCGATCAGAATCGTCCGCTATCGCGGCCGATGCTTGAGACAAATCCGTCACATTCATGCAATGCGACGTCGTCACATTCGTGCAATGCGAGTGACGGACTATTGCCCACCTCAAACGAGCTGATTGTGCTGCACTCGCTTTCATCGAAGCGGCCGGCGCACTCGCTTCAGTTTGATTCCCGCAATATCAAAAAAGAGGCGTCTCATGAAAATCCACAGAATTCTGATCGCTTTATGTTTTGGGCTCGCTACGCTCGCGGCATTGACGGCCCAAGCGGACGGCGCGCTGGGACGAGAGCATCCGGTCCGGCACGTGCTGCTGATCAGCGTCGATGGGCTGCACGCCCTCGATCTCTCGAACTATGTCAATGGCCACCCAAATTCCACGCTTGCCGAACTGAGCGAGCACGGCATGACCTTCACGAACAACCAGACCTCCTCGCCGTCTGATTCGTTTCCGGGACTCGCCGCGCTTCTGACCGGCGGCTCGCCGGTCACGACCGGCTTCTGGTACGACGTGACCTGGAATCGCGCGCTGTCGCCGCCGGCCCAGACCGACGGCCTGGGCAATCCCGGCGGCAGCTGCCCCGTCCAGATCGGCTCCATCATGGCCATGGACGAATCGATCGACACGGACCTCACGCGGCTCGATGGCGGCGGCGGCATCAATCCGGCTTACTTGCGCCGCGACCCGAAGAACAACTGCAAGACCGTGTTGCCGCACGAATACCTGCGCGTCAACACCATCTTCGAAGTGGCCAAGGCCGCGGGTTTGCGCACCGCGTGGACCGACAAGCACCCGTCCTACGAATGGACCAACGGCCCGAGCGGCAAAGGCGTGGACGATTTCTACGGACCGGAAATCAATTCGATCCCGGTGGCGCTCCCCTATCCGGGATGCACGCCGGTCCCCTTTCAGGACGCAACGCCGGACGATGGCTGGACCACCGCGCTCGCCAACGGGCGCTGCTATGACAGCACACATGTTGAGGCCGTCCTGAACCAGATCGACGGCTACACGCACGATCGCAGTGCCCACGTTGGCGTACCGGCAATATTCGGCACGAACTTCCAGGCGGTGAGCGTCGGCCAGAAGCTCAACACCGATCCTGTCACCGGTCTGCCCGGCGGGTACGCGGATGTGCTCGGCACGCCGACCAAGGGTCTGGCTCAGCAGCTGGATTACATCGACCAATCGCTCGGGCGCATGGTGCGGGAACTGCGCAAGCAGAATCTGTACCGCTCGACGTTGATAATCGTCTCGGCCAAGCATGGCCAGTCGCCCATCGACCGCACCAAGAACAACAATATCGGCAACGGTCAGCCAAGCACCTTTCTCGGCGCCGCGGAGTCATTCGACATCTCCGACGACGGCTCGCTGATCTGGCTGGCCGACTCATCGCAAACCTCGAGCGTCGTTTCCATGCTGAGCCAGAACCAGCAGCTGCTGGGAATTCAGGAGATTTTTGCAGGACAGTCGCTGATCAACAAATTCAACAGCCCGCTGCATGATCCGCGCACTCCGGACATCATTCTCAAGGTCAATACCGGAGTCATCTTCACCGGCGGCACGAAGATCGCCGAACATGGTGGCTTCAATGAGGATGACGTGCACACGGCGCTGCTTCTGTCGATGGACGGCATGCAGCATGCAATCGTGAAGAGCGCCACCACCAATCAACAGGTTGCGCCGACGATCCTGCAGGCACTGGGACTCGACCCGTCCAGCCTCGAAGCGGTGCGCAAGGAACAGATCCACGTGCTGCCGTTCGTCTTCGACTCGGACCATTAAGAACTCGGGCAGTCGCGTCGACAGCCCTAAACAAGGGGGCGCTCCGGAATCCAAGGAGCGCCCCGCTTTTTTGAGCGTCCAGGTCGGGCACAATGGCGATGGTGTAGCTCACCGGAATCACATTCCTGCATGAGTGCTTAACTTTGTTCGGGCCGGTGCAGCATCGCATCGCGTTCCACGCTCGCGCCGCGCCGCCGCCAATAGGTTGCCGCCGCGCCGGCCGCGCAGAGAGCGGCAAAAAGCGCAGCGACCTGCGCATTGAAATAAACGATGGCAATCAGCGACACGACGGCGATGATCAACGCCGTGACCGGAAACAGTGGGTAGAACGGCACACGAAACGGCCGCTCGAGTCGGGGTTCGCGGTGCCGCAGGCGCATCAGGCTCAACAGGCTCATGATGTACATCACGATGGCGCCGAGCGCGGACATGGTGACGATGCTGGCCGTGAGGGGCTGGCCGGCGATGCTGATGAACTTGTCGGAATAGATGGCTGCGATGCCGATCGCGCCGCCGGCGAGGATGGCCAGGTGCGGCGTGCGCCAGCGTGGGTGAATTGCGGCGAGCACCTTCGGCAGCAGGCCCGCTCGGGCCAGCGCGAATATCTGGCGCGAGTAGCCCATGATGATGCCGTGGAACGAGGCTATGAGGCCGAGGAGTCCGATCCAAACCAGAAGATGCAGCCAGCCGCTGCTCGCGCCGACGACGATCTTCATCGCCTGCGGCAGCGGATCGTTGATATTGGCAATGGCTTTCCAGTCGCCGACCGCGCCGGCGAAAATCATGGTGCCGAACGCCAGCAGCACGAGCGTGAGAATTCCGCCGATATAGGCGCGCGGGATGATGCGCGTAGGGTCCTTGGCTTCCTCCGCGGCCATGGCTGCGCCCTCGATGGCGAGGAAGAACCAGATCGCGAATGGAATGGCGGCAAAGATGCCGCCCAAGGTTGCCGCCGAGAAGTGATCGGCGCCGGCCCAGCCTTGGGCGGTGTAATTCGACCATGCGAAGCCGCCCGAGACCACGCCCATGAATACCAGCAGCTCGGCTATGGCCAGCACCGTCACCACGAGCTCGAAAGTGGCGGCGATCGTCACGCCGGCAATATTCAGCGCCATGAACACAAAGTAGGCGCCGACCGCGGCCGTGCGCGCATCCAGCGCGGAAAACTGCACGTTGAGGTACGCGCCGATCGCCAGGGCAATCGCGGGCGGAGCGAACACAAACTCGATCAGCGTCGAGAAACCGGCCAGATAGCCGCCGACCGGCCCGAAAGCGCGATAGCTGTAGGCAAACGGACCGCCTGCGTGGGGTATCGCCGTGGTGAGTTCCGTGAAGCTGAAAATGAACGTGGTGTACATGACGGCGATGAACACCGTCGTGACCAAGAACCCCAAGGTTCCGGCCTGCGCCCATCCATAGCTCCAGCCGAAGTACTCGCCGGAGATCACCAGGCCGACGGCGATGCCCCACAAGTGCCAGCCGCTCAAGGTCCTCTTGAGACCCAGTGCACTTTCAGACATGCCGCCTCGCGGCGGGCAACACTTTGGCCCCCAGCCAGTTGCGGATTTCCAGCAGGCGCAGCGTCTCGGCCTGCATGGCGGGTCCGAGCCCGTGCTTCCAGAGCAGCGCGGAATCGGCAGGATTTGCCTGCAGCGCGCGTAGATCGGCGGCGAAAGCGGCGAGGGCGGTTACATCGCGAAACATTCCTTCTCCCACCAGCGTTTCGCCGTAGCGCTCGGCCGCCGCCGCAATGTCGAGATAATCGTATTCCGGGTGATACTGCACGCCCCAGAAAGTGCCGGCTCGCCAGGTGAACGCCGCCGCCTGCACTCCAAATTCGTTCTGCGCCAACACCGTGGCGCCGGCCGGCAACCGCGCGATTTCATCGCGATGCACGCAAGGAGCCTCGAATGTGACCGGCTTGCCCGCAAACAAACGATGCTGGACACCGGCGTCGGTGAGCACGATGCGCCGGGCAAATCCGAACTCACGGCCGCGCGGATTGGCGCGCACTTCGCCGCCCGCGGCGGTCACCGCAACCTGCAGCCCCCAGCAGCTGCCGAAGAACGGCACGCCGGCGGCAA
>Ga0210394_10005883_pt1 | contig 13557 bp, 10 predicted proteins | sample IncBWC12MmetaG_FD_160121 | JGI IMG/M metagenome (GOLD analysis project Ga0210394, IMG submission 160121) | Forest soil microbial communities from Barre Woods Harvard Forest LTER site, Petersham, Massachusetts, United States - Inc-BW-C-12-M | ecosystem: Environmental > Terrestrial > Soil >...
TGGCAACCTCATTCTCTACCTCCAGGTTGGCTTCTTCTGCATAGGCGTTCGGGAAATCCCTCTGCACGTAGCCCAGCGGGAATTGCAGTAGTGTGCTCGGGCTGGGATAAGCGCCAGTGTGCGTGAAGGTGGAGAACGCCTGGCTGGCGAGAAATGGTCCGTCGACACCCACGATTCCCGATGGGCCCAAGCCGACCAGGCTGGCGGCGGGATCGGACAACTGTGGGACGAGCGGCTGATTCATGTAGGTAAAAGCAGATGCGCCCTGCCAAGACACCATGATGTCGCTATAGTCGAACGGGCCGGTGAACAAACCGAAGCCCGCTCGTACCACTCCTTTCCCCTGCCGAAAGGAATACGCCAAGCCTGTTCGCGGCTGCACATTTCCATAATTTGTAGAATGCATCCTGCCGTTCAGCCGAATGTCGGTCGCGGACGGGAAAAAATCTATGTCGTAACGCAGGCCGACTGTGAGGGAAAGGTTTGACGTCGGCTTCCATTGGTCTTGGGCATAGAAACCAGTGAGTTTGTGCAGAAAGTGCAGGTCGACGCTGTCGTTAAACGCAGCAGCGGCCGGTCCAGCAAAAAGGCCGGTATCGAATGGCAGGGTGCGTTGGGGGATTTGTTGGCCGAAATAGGAGCGCGGTTGCAAGAACAGAAACTCTACCGGAGTGCCTGGGCCGAATGGCGGGGCATCGAAGGGCGCCGCGCCAAAGAAACTTTGCGGACTGAAAATGCCGGCGCCGGGCGTGAAGAAAGTAGTTTGCGCGCCAATCCAAACGGGTTCAAGATCCCCGCCGAACTTGAAGGAGTGCTTGCCTCGTACGTAGGTGAGATTTTCTGAAGCCTGAAAATGCTGCTCGCGGTAGTAGTGCACGCCGCCCTGGATGCCACCAGAATCAAAGAGATCCGCGACCAACAGCGCGGGTTCAAACCCGGCTCCCACGGGATCGAGATGAAACGTTCTACGCCCGAAGTTGAGGATAGTCTCGGAAGTCCACTGACTGCCGAACAAGTGGAGCAAGTTTCCGTATACAGTCTGATCGCGAACGGGATTGTTGCGATAAAAGGACGGCAATCCTTGGCCCGGAGCGGCGCCGGGGATGTGCTGGTTCCGTTCGTCGCTGAAGAGGTATCCGATATTGAGCGTGCTGCTGTCACTCAGGACGTTCGTGACCTTTCCAAAGAACTTGTCATAGTCCTGAATCTGGAGAATGGATCCCAAGTTCTCCGGCTGCAAACCGAGCAATTCCTTGACCTGATTGATGCTGGGAGTTCCCGGCCCGAGGCAACCGGGGCTATCGATGCAATGCAGAATGAAGGAGGAATACAAAGGCGATTCGGCGCGCCGCTGGCCTTCGTATCCCAGGAAGTAAAAGAACTTGTCTCGCTTGATAGGGCCGCCAACATTGGCGCCGAATTGATTGAATCGCAGGGTATTGAAACCCGGCGCCGATAGCAGGTTGTTGGCATCCATCTGATTGTTACGGAAGAACTCATACGCCGAGCCATGAACTTCATTGCTTCCGGACTTTGTTACCGTGTTTACCACGGAGCCGAGGTTGCGGCCGTTGTCGGCGGTGATCGGGCCGGCTGTGACTCGAAATTCCAGCACCCAATCTTGCGAGGGACTCACCCGCTGAACGCCGGAAATGCTTGTGGTGTAGTCCATGCCGTCGAGGCCAAAAAATGTGCTGTGGGTCTCGCGCAAACCGGCAAAGCTCAATTCCAGCACCGTTTCTTGAAAGGGCGATTGCGCCCCAACCGCCGTGCTGCGTCCCACATTCACATTGGGGGTCAAGAGGACAAAGTCAATGAAGTCGCGGCCGGCAATCGGCAGGTCGGCGATTTTCTCTCTTTCGATTACCTGGCTGACTTCCGCCGTCTGTGCGTCAATTCCTTGCGCGGTCTCGCGAACTTCGACTTGTTCTTTCACCGCGGTGACGCCCAGGATCACGGGCAGGGAAGCGGTCTGGCCAACAGTAAGCGTAAGAGCTGAACGGGACGCGCTGAACTGTGCCGCCTCGACGGTTAGTTCGTAGTTTCCGGGGGCCAATCCTGGGAGGACGGCGAGTCCGGCGGCATCCGAGACATCGCTGCGCGTCACTCCGGTCGCCTTGTCCTTTAGCGTGACTCGCGCCCGAGGTATGCCGGCATTGGATTGATCCGTGACAGTGACATTCAGCGTGGCCAACTGTTGAGCACAGAGATCGACCGCGTTTAGAAGAGGAAATAAAAAGAAGAGTAGGAGGCCGCGGCAGATGATTCGTTTCACAGGTTCTCCATCGTTTAGTTAATGCTACACGAATAGCGCGAGACACGGTCAGCGAGCGAACCGCAAACCCTACTTGCAAGAAGTTGAAGTTGGAGAGACTTTGCGTGGAAAGGTGAACAACATCAATAGGGCGAAAATACTACAGACATTTCACGCGTCCGTCTCGGGCCGATAGACGTCGCCGCGCTCTGGGGAAAGGCGACCGAGCCAATCTGTAACGCTTGAAGCCCAGCTACATAAAACCATTTCCTCAGGGGCTGAAGCCTGTTGAGAGCCGAGCACTTATTGTCGGAGCTGAAGCTCCGACCTCCGGTGCAAGGTACTTATTGCGCGCGGAGAGGACCCAAGAGCGGACGGTCTCAGCCCCTCGCCGCGCTCTGGGTAAAAGGCGGTCGCTACTACACAGAAAGAAGAGGCGGCCCCGACTACACAGAAAGAGGAACCCAGGAGGGCGGCCTAAAGCCGCCCCTACAAAGGGCGAGGGAAACCCAAGAGGGCCGATCTGAAGATCGGCCACTACACAGGCGGAAGACGGACCCCGCGCTCGCAGAAGGCCTGCGACGCCCTCCTAAAGACTGTTCACGAGGCAGCTTGTAGCGAACAAATCTCCCTTCTCCGGCTGCGCGAACGCGCCTAGGCAGATGCCGTGGTATTCTTTTGCACACTTTGGATGACAAGGAATTGAGGATATCTGGCCCTCGGGCTACGGGCTCGCGCAATTCCTATTGATATTGGTTCTGGGAGCTTCATGGTGCAAAAGCGAAGAGAGTTTCTTCAAGCGCTGGCGATGGCGGGAGTGTCGGCAGCGTTTGCGCGCGACGCGTTCGCAGCGCCTAAATCGCTACTGGTCTTTACCAAGTCTTCGGGGTTCGAACATGACGTGGTGAAACTGGTCGACGGCAAACCCAGCATCGCGGACAACGTGATCACGGAGATCTGCAAAAAGCACAGGTACGACGTGCACTGCACCAAAGACGGCAGGATTTTCGATTCGCCGGACCTTGCGAAATTCCAGGCAATTTTCTTTTTTACTACCGGCGACCTTACCCAGGAGGGTACCGACAAGAATCCGCCGATGACGGCCGCGGGCAAACAGAAGTTTCTCGATGCCATTCACGGAGGAACCGGTTTCGTTGGGTCGCATGCAGCCGCGGATACGTTCCATACCCCGCCCGACCCGCAGGATCTTTCGAACCGCTATATCCCTCACGGCGAGAATTCCGATCCTTACTTGCTTATGCTTGGAGGCGAATTTATCGTTCACGGCAGCACGCCCCGGTTGCAAACGGCGAAACTCATCATCGACGATGTCACATTTCCGGGATTGGAAAGGGTGCGCTTGCCCGTGGAGTTCACCGAGGAATGGTATTCGCTGAAGGATTTTGCGCCAGATCTGCATGTGATTGCCACGCTTGACACCAATGATATGAAAGGCGAGGCCTATGAGCGGCCACCGTATCCGATGACCTGGGCGCGCATGCACGGGAAAGGGCGGGTCTTCTATACTGCGATCGGCGATCGTCCGGAGAATTGGCGCGATCCATTTTTTGTGAACCTGCTGGATGGTGGGATTCGCTTTGCGATGCGCGACGCGAACGCTGAACTTTCACAAAACATGGAGGCGGTGGCTCCGGGCTATGCCGTCATCCCGCCCAAAAATAAACCGAAGCCAGCTTCGGCTACCTAGAACGTAACTTTCTCACTGACCGTTCATTTTGGAAGTCCGCGGGGTTCCCGCTGCTACTTTGCGGCGAAAAAGGGAAACAGTTTTCGGATTTCTTCTTCGCTGGGCTGACGCCCGTATTCGGTGATTTCAAAGGCTTCGGCGTGCTGAATGCGGGTAGCTTCCGCAGCGTAGCGCTTTTCCAACGCAGCCATCCATTCGGGCCTTACCTTACTCGTGGCGAGGAATTGAGTCGCCAGCCACTTCTTGCGCGCAACCGGATCTTTAGGAACTTCGTCCAGTTGCCCGGTGGTCCACGGGAGCCACTCGTAGAATTGCGAGACGTGTGCGTCGAGCATGTCGATCTTCTTCTGGAACACGTCTTCGATCGAAATCACGATGTCCGCGCGGAATGGCTGCGGCTCTGTGAAGCGGTCGCTGTAATAGAGGAACACCGGATTGCGGCGCAGGGGCGGAGTGTCGGTCACAATATTGGGGACTATGACCATGTAGGAGGCATCCTGCACCAGTATGCCGGTGTAGCGATGGTCAGGGTGATAGTCGTTGGGGCGTGGCGCTATGACGATGTCCGCCTTCCACTGGCGAATTTCGCGTATGACCTGTTCGCGAACCTCCAGAGTCGGCAAGAGGCGACCGTCGTGGTTCTCGAGCACTTCGTATTCGATGCCGATGCGCCGCCCGGCTTCTTGTGCCTCGGCACGGCGGCGCATGGCCAGCGGGCCTCCACCCTCGGATTGATGGCCAGCATCGCCGTTGGTCAGCGAAACGAACTTTACCTTGTGGCCGAGAGCGGCAAATTTGGCGGCAAGACCTCCTGCGCCCAGGTCGCAGTCGTCGGGATGGGCGCCGAAGGCGATGACGCGCACGGGCTGATCCTGGGCCGCGGCTGGCAGGGCAGGGAAGCACAATGTGGCGAGAAGGCAGGCAAGGTAACCTCCACCATGCGTTGAGATCGGCGAAAGGAAATGACGGAACGAATTCAGCATGAGGATGTGCCTTTGAACAAAAACATAAACCTAAATCTCGATACCGCGCTTCCCATCGGTACTTTATTGCGAGGCCAAGAACGCCAAGAACGTGAGGATTGTACACGAATCGTGATTTTCCATGAGTGTGATATCGTGAAGCCGGCGGCTACATTGGGCGAATCGCTGCGAACTCCGTTCCGTGTTCCGTGACGGGTTGCCGGCTTCAAAAGGGGATTAAGAATGCAGATAAATGTGCTGGAGAACGGGGTTGCTGTTGGGGAAGCCGCGGCAAAGCACGCTGTGGAATCACTGCAACGGGTCCTAATCGTTTCGGGGACTGCGCGCATTGTTGCCGCGACGGGAGCGGCACAGTTCGAGTTTCTGAAGGCGCTGACGGCCGCGCCAGGTATCGATTGGCAAAACGTGGAAATGTTCCATCTGGATGAGTACATCGGCTTGCCGGCCAATCATCCGGCGAGTTTTTGCAAGTACCTGATGGACAGGCTCATCAGCAAAACCGGGATTACGAGATACCACTTGCTCGACAGCACCCAGGATCCCAAGGAAGTCATTCGCCGCGTCGGCAATGAATTGGCCTCGCGTCCCGCGGATATCGCGTTTGTCGGAATCGGCGAGAATGGGCATCTTGCGTTCAACGATCCGCCCGCGGATTTCGAAACCGAAGCGCCCTTCTTGATCGTGGAGCTGGATGAAGCGTGCCGCAAGCAGCAGATGGGTGAAGGCTGGTTTGCGAGCATGTCCGATGTGCCTACACACGCTATGTCCATGTCGATTAAACAGGCGCTAAAGGCGAAAGAGATAATCGCAATTGTGCCGGAGATGCGAAAAGCACCAGCTGTGAAGGCGTGCCTCGAGGGAGACATCAGCCCGATGGCTCCAGCATCCATTTTGCGAACGCATCCGAACACCACCATTTATCTGGACAAGGATTCCGCTTCTCTCCTGCAACATACAGCGACACGTTCCGCGTGACCGGCGGTGTCCATGCCGGGTAGTCCGCCGTTTCAGCCCAGAAAGATTCGTAATCTGCGCTGGTGGATCGGCGGGCTGCTGTTTGCCTCGACGGTTATCAACTATATTGACCGGCAAGCGCTTTCCCTCCTGGCGCCTTATCTTAAGCAGGATTTTCATTGGACCAACACCGACTACGCGAACCTGCTGATCTGTTTTCGGCTTGCGTATTCTTTCGGGCAAACGATTTGCGGGCGATTCATCGACCGCGTTGGCACGCGGCGCGGATTGACTCTCTCCGTGATTTGGTATTCGGTGGCTTCGATTTGCAACGCCTTCGCTCGGGGATTTTTCAGTTTCGCGATTGTGCGATTTCTGCTGGGAGCTGGCGAGTCCGCGAATTGGCCAGGGGCTACCAAAGCCGTGTCCGAGTGGTTCCCGAAACGCGAGCGTGCGCTGGCCGCTGCGCTTTTCGATAGCGGATCCTCGATCGGCGGGGCCGTGGCGCCATTTTTGCTTTTGCCAATTTATTTCCGCTGGGGATGGAGGCCGGTGTTCGTGGTTCCCGGTTTACTGGGGTTTCTTTGGCTCATGGTTTGGCGCCGAATGTACTTTCTGCCGCAGGATCATCCGCGCATAACTCCTGAAGAGCGTCAAATGATCCTTGCGGAGAACGTCACAAGCGCGGAATCGATTGCAAAGCCGCGTCCTCGCTGGCGCGATTTACTGAAGCTGCCGCAGACCTGGGGAACGATCATCGCGAAAGCTTTCACGGACCCGGTGTGGTTCTTTGTGACGGATTGGTTTCCGATCTACCTGGTGGCCAAGGGAATCTCCCTGCGAAGCGGGCTGATCGCGGTGTGGATTCCGTTCATTGCCGCGGACTTGGGGAATTTCTTTGGCGGCGCGGCTTCCGGTTTCCTGATCAAGCGCGGCTGGTCGCTCGGTGCGGCGCGCAAAGCTGTGGTGGTGTTCGGCGGGTTCGGCGTCATGCTGCTGATTCCCACCATTTTTACGGTGAATCTGGTGGCGATTACGGTGTTATTCGCGCTAGCTACATTCTGCTATGCGGCTTTCTCCACGATTGCGAACGTGCTGCCTTCGGATTTGTACACCAGCGAGTCGGTGGCTTCGGTTAGCGGCCTGAGCGGAACTGGCGCCGGAATAGGCACGATCGTGGCCTTCAAGTTAATCGGATATTTTTCGGATTCACTGCAATCGCGAGCCACGCATTCCTTCGACTCCATTGTGATCACGGCAGGATTGGTTCCGTTTGTGGGAATGATTCTGGTGTTATTGCTGGTTCGCAATACGCGGGCGACGTCCGAAGGATTGGTACGTCCCTTATGAATACAGTAGACTTTGTTGTTCACAATCGGATTGTCTCGGGAGGAGTGCGATGAGTGCAGAGGAGTTCAAGGTAAATCGGCGGGAATTTTTGCAGAAGGGTGCGGTGATCGCCGCTGGGACGGCTGCGGTCGGTTCGAGTGCTCTATCGTATGGCAGGATACCCGGCGCGAATGACCGCATATCGCTTGGCCACATCGGAATTGGAAGTCGCGGCTCGGAATTGGATGGCATGATCGCGAAGCTTGGTGCTACCAAGAATGTGGAAATGACGGCAGTCTGCGATTTGTGGGCTACGAATCTCAATAGCGCCGTGGTGGCAAATCAAAAATATTATGGGAAAGCGCCTCGCGCACTGCGGACCCCGGAGGAACTTCTCAAGCTGAAGGATGTTGACGCGGTGGTGATCTCAAGCCCGGAGCACTCTCATTGCTTGTTGCTGAAGATGGGCGTTGAGGCCGGCAAGGACGTTTATTGTGAAAAGCCGATGGGGAACGTACTTGCGGAGGTTAAGGCCGCGCGAAACGCCGTGGTGGCCAGCAAGCAGGTGGTGCAAATTGGGACGCAACATCGCAGCGAGCCTTATCAGATTGCAGCGCGTGATCTGATCCATACCGGGGCGCTCGGAGACGTCACAAAGTACGAAATCGTCTGGAATTACAACGGGCCGAGATGGCGAGGCCGCTCGGAGGTAAAGGAAGTACGCGAGCAGGACACCAATTGGCGCGCCTGGTTGATGAACAAGCCGTTTCGGCCATTTGATCCGCAGTTGTATTTCGAATACCGCCTGTACAAGGATTTTTCCAACGGTATTGCCGATCAGTGGATGAGTCACGGAATTGATTTGTGTCATTTCTTTATGGACGAAAGCTATCCGCAATCCGCGGTGGCGCACGGAGGAATTTTTGCCTGGCACGATGGCCGCGAGAATCCCGATACTTTTCAGGCTTTATTCCAGTATCCGAAAGGGTTCCTGGTCAGCTATTCGACGAGTTTTGGCAATGACTCTCCCAGCTTTACGCGCATCATGGGGAAGAAGGGCACGCTGTTCAACACGGGCGGCGAGGGCAGTCCACGGTGGCAATTTGTGGAGGAGAAAGGGAATCACGAGGACGATTACGACGTGGACCAGAAGCGGGCCGCGAAAGACATACTTTTGCCGGGGGACAAAGCGCTTCCACCCGCGGGAATGGGCGATGAGGATTTGTCTCACATGACCAATTGGCTGGATTGTTTGCGATCGCGGAAGCAGCCGAATGCGACGGTGCAGCATGGGTTCTCGCACTCGGTGGCTTGCATGATGGCGGCGAAGGCGTATTGGTCGGGGAAAAAGTTGTATTGGGATTCGAAGGCAGAGGAAATTGTTGAGACTGCGCCAAAATAAGAGCTAACGCAGTCGTGCTGTCATTCTGAGCCCATCCGATAAGGATGGGCGAAGAACCTCAAACTAAAAACGAGCACCAACTGTCGATTGAGATCCTTCGGCCCGCGAAGGGCGCGAGCCCCAGCATGACACGCCTCTATTTTGATTTTGAATAACAAAAAGAAAGCTCTTAGAAATTCAACTAGGGCTTTAGCCAGGCGTCGCGTCCTTCGCGGACAAACTCGTCGTCGTTCAAGCGCGGATATGCGCGATAGACCCTGTCGATTTCTTCAAGTTGCCCGGGGCTGAGCTTTTCGTTGGGGTCCAGGCACCAAATGCCTTCGAGCAGACCCTGCCGGCGCAGGACTTCGTGCAGGCCGGCGATGCAGCCGGCGAAATGGTTGGCCGCGTCGAAGAACGCCGCGTTGCAATCGGTGACTTCCACATTTCGCTGCAAGATGATTTTGGGAATTGGCTCGCCGGCGAGGGCCACGGCTTGGCATTCGTCCAACAATTCCACCGCACGCTTGGTCCAAACCGCCCAGTGACCTAGAAGGCCCCCTACTATCCTGCGCTCCTGCGATTGCCTGTTGATTTGGAAGACGTATGGCGTGACCAGATCGCCGACGATGTTGTCATCGTTTCCGGTGTATAAGGCAATGTCGCGCCCGGATTCCGCGACGGCACGCACCACATCCAGCGTTTGGTAGCGGTTGAAGGGTGCAATCTTTATCGCTACGACGTTTTCGATTTCGGCGAATTGACGCCAGAATTTGTAGGAAAGCACGCGGCCGCCTACAGCTGGTTGCAGGTAGAAACCAATGATCGGCAGGATTGTCGCGACTTCGCGGCAATGGGCGATGAGAGCATCGTCGTTCAAGGCCTTCGCGGCAGCGAGACTCAAAAGACCGGCGCTATATTTTAATTCGTTGAGGAGCCGCGCTTCGCGCACCGCTTGGGCAGTGTCTCCGCAGATGCCGCCGACGCGGACCAGCGGCTCGGGTCGAGACCGGTCCGCGCGGTCCATCTCTTCCGCGGCCAATTTCAAGACCGGTTCGAACAGGCCCAGGCGCGGTTCGCGAATCGCAAACTGCGTGGTGTGCACGCCAACGGCCAGGCCGCCTGCTCCGGCCGCGACATAGTAGCGAGTGAGGGCTCGCTGGCGGCGTTCATCCAGGCGGCGGTGTGCATTCAGGGCCAGCGGATGCGCGGGAATCACCGTTCCACGCTTCAGGACCTGCTGGATTTTTGTGTCGAGTTTCGCAGTCATCGGATTATTTCAGAAACGCCCCGCGCGTTCCTCGAAGTGCGTTGGCTTGGCCAAAGTACTTCCGCCCCTTCGGACCCAGTCCGCAATCCAAATCATCATCTGCTCTACATTCACCTGAGGAACCCCGAATAGCTGGAACGCCCCTTGTGCATTGCTGAGGAGAGCATCGCTCGATTCCTCTCCGTGAAACTGTACGGGCTTATTCAACAATTTGCCGAATTCCTCGGCGATGCGGCGCACGCTGAGAATTTCCGGTCCGGTTATATTGATCACATGCGCCGGTGCTGTCGCGCAACGGAGCGACTGCAGGCTCATGGCCGAAGCGTCAGCTTGCCAGATTGCGTTCAAAAATCCCATCGACAGCGGTACTGGCTCCTGTGCGTTAACGCGCAGAGCGATATCCAGCAGCACGCCGTAGCGCATTTCGACCGCGTAGTTTAGCCGGAGGATGCTCATCTTTGTGTTGTTGGCTCGGCTGAAGTGCTCGAATATGCGCTCACGCCCGACGCAACTCATTGCGTATTCGCCAGACGGATTTAGAGTGTCCCCTTCGTCTGATCCACCGTTGGAAACGCGTGAAAGCCCGTAAACATTGCCGGTCGAAAACACGGCGATCCTGCTGTGGCGATATCGAGTGGCGACAAGCCCGGGGAGGAAGGTGTTGATGGCCCAGGTCAGCCATTCCTGTCCCGTGGATCCAAACTTCATGCCAGCCATGAAAACAACGTTGGCAGTATCAGGGAGTTCGGCGAGAGATTTGGGGTCCAGCAGGTCGCAGCGCAGGGTCTCAACACCGTAAGAGTGCAGTTGGCGCTCCAAGGGAGAATCCGGCGACGAAGAGGAGAATCGGGAGACGCCGATGACACGACGTTTCACCCCAGCCATTTCGGAAGCGCGTTTGGCCATTCGGGCGAGTGTGGGACCCATTTTCCCAGCGACGCCCAGCACGATGATATCGCCATCGAGAGCGCTCATGGTGTCGATGGCCCCGGCGGTGGGCTCGCTCAGCAGTTCTTCCAGATGGGCTACATCTCGGATGGAATCTATGTTACTTGGCATCTTGGCATTTTAACTTTTTGTAAGTGTGCGGGCACGAACCGCCGCAAGATTGTACTCGAATTGATTTCGAAACGCCTGGAGGTTTCGGGTATGCTCCTTCGGAGTTTGAAAGGGTAGCGTATTTGGATATGCATCTTCGCACGATGAGCAAACAGGATGTTCCCGCCGGGCTCCGGCTGAAAGAGCTTGCCGGATGGAACCAGACCGCCGGCGACTGGAAGCGGTTTCTGGAGGTGGGTCCGACAGGGTGCTTCGTCGCTGAGGAGAATGGGCTGGTGTGTGGCACAGCGACGACGATTTGCTACGAGGGCCGCTTTGCGTGGATTGGGATGGTCTTGGTGGACCCGGAGCATCGAAAGCGCGGAATTGGGACCCAATTGTTGAAAAAGAGCATCGAGTACCTCGACCAGCAGAAAATACCCACGATGAAGCTGGATGCCACTCCGCAAGGGCGGCCGCTGTACGAAAAGATGGGATTCGTAGCGGAATATGAGATTGAGCGATGGGTCTTGAAAAGATCGCCCGGTTCGGGCACGACTGCGGCGAAATCGGGTAGCGCGATGCTAACTGAGGCACAACTTGAGACCGTTTTCGGAATGGATCGAGAGCTGTTCGGCGCCGATCGTAACTTCTTGCTCCGCTCGTTGCGACACGAAACCCCGGAATTTGCGTTCGGCGATTGGGTGGATGGCAAGCCGCAAGGATATGTGTTTGGACGACGCGGTTCGTTTGCGGATCACCTGGGTCCCTGGATGGCGACGAGCAGGGCGGCGGCCGAAAGGCTTCTCGATGAATTTCTGGCCCGATCCTCGCGCGAGAATATTCTGGCCGACCGCCTGAGCGCAAATGCGATGACAGGTGAATTGCTGCACACGCGCGGCTTTGCGTTTGCGCGCAACCTGACGCGCATGTACCGCGGTCCGAATGCCCACCCCGGAAATCCCGCTTCGCTTTGCGCGATTGCCGGCCCCGAATTTGGGTGAAATCCGCTGGCCAGTCAGGATAAGCTGCGCATCCGCTTTCCGGAAACACAACTAGCTCAGGAGCCCGATGACACTTTCTCCGTCCAGCAATTCAAACGACATTTATTACGGATGGTGGATTGTTCTCGCGACTTTCCTCAATCTTTTCTTCGTTGTCGGAATCATATTCTATGGATTTCCCGTTTTTTATCCGTACTTCGTGGAGTCTCTGGGCTTCACCAGAGCGCAAATAACGCAAGGCTTCTTCCTGGGATTTCTGCTGGTCGGTCTTCCTTCCGGAATTCTCGCCGGAACCGTGATCGATCGCATTGGCGCGCGGGCCGTGATTCTGGCGGGAGTCGCGCTGGTCGGCGGCTCGATGGTCTTGATGGGCTCGATGACGCGATTCTGGCAGTTTGAGCTTCTGTGTATCGTGGAAGTCTTGGGCTATGTGTTGGCAGGACCCATCGCCAACCAGGTGTTGGTTGCGCGCTGGTTTCGCGGACGTCGCGGAAGGGCCATGGGTTATGCCTACCTCGGCCTCGGGCTGGGAGGAGTAGTTGCGCCTCTATTGATCAATTATCTGAGCCGAAGTTTGGGCTGGCGCCACGCGCTGCAGCTTGTGGGCGCACTGGTGATGGTGGTGCTCTTTCCCGTGGGAATCTGGATCACGCGATCCGCTCCCGAAGAGATGGGACTCGCGCTGGAAGACTCCACAGGCCCCGAACCTGAGCAAAAGAATCTCGCGGCGCAGGATTCCGTTTCCATCGGTGTCACGCAAGCTCTCCGCACTCCTGCTTTTTGGCTCATTATCGCGGGATCCACTCTGGTCATCGGCGCTGTGGGAGCGGTCATTCAGCACCTGATTCTGTTTCTGAAAGACGCGGGCTATTCGGCTACGGCCGCCTCGCGATTCTCCACGATCTTGCTGACTTCCAGCTTGGCCGGCCGAGTGGTCGTCGGCTACCTGGCGGACCGCTTTCGAAAAACGCACATCATGGCATTTTTCTATTTCATGATCGGGGCGTCCGTTTTCTTGCTTGCGGAGCAGCATTCGCCCGCGGGCTTGTGGACTTTCGCGATTCTCTTCGGGTTCTCCATGGGAGCGGACTATATGCTCATTCCGCTGGTGACCGCGGAATGTTTCGGCACTGCTTCGTTAGGCAAACTGCTGGCTCTCATCATTATGTTGTACTCGCTGGGGCAATGGGGAGCGCCCTGGATTGTGGGTCGGATTTTTGATGCTCGGCATAGCTATGACCTGGCGTGGAAAATCGCGGCCGCCGCGGGTGTGGTCGGCGCACTGGCGATTTACGCGATACCAGCTTCCACCCTCCGAAGGCGGCCAGCCTCTTTGCCTTCCAATTGATTCCTTGCGACATTTCATCTATCTGGGGAATCAAACACCCTGAGGAAACCTGATGGCACCAAGGCGTTTAATAGTGTTTATTGCGATTATTCAGGGCATTTTGGCTCTGACCCATCTCTTTATCTACGAGACGTGGGTATTCTCGTCCCCGCCAATCGGCGCACCGAGCGCCCTGTGGATCAAGCTGATGGCTGGCTTTTTGTCGGTAAGTTTCGTCGCCGCTTCTCTACTGGCCTTTCGCTATACAAACGCCCTGGTGCGCGCGTTTTACAAACTCGCGGCAATTTG
>Ga0210394_10005884_pt1 | contig 13557 bp, 12 predicted proteins | sample IncBWC12MmetaG_FD_160121 | JGI IMG/M metagenome (GOLD analysis project Ga0210394, IMG submission 160121) | Forest soil microbial communities from Barre Woods Harvard Forest LTER site, Petersham, Massachusetts, United States - Inc-BW-C-12-M | ecosystem: Environmental > Terrestrial > Soil >...
CCCCGGCGCCACCCTCATCGTAAGCCACAACCTCGAAGAACTCTACCGGCTGTGCGGCGAATTCGTCGTGCTGGAGAAGGGGCGGATGATCGCTCGCGGCACCCGAGACGTAATTTTCGGCTATCCTCCGAATCGTGCGACGGCGCGCTTGACCGGGTGTAGGAATTTTTCGCGAGCGGAAGCGCGCGATGGCCGAGGCGTGGTCGAGGCGCTGGACTGGGGTTGCGCCCTGCGGGTCACCCAGGCCATTCCGGCCGGACTGGCCCATATCGCCATTCGCGCCAACCACATCGGTCTGGATACGTCGAATGGGTCGCCACCGACCCAAGAGAATCGCTTTCCCGCATGGATGGTGGAGGCAACGGAGGGACCGTTTCGCGTCACCTTATACCTGCGCCTCAATGAGCCGCCCGCGGCAGGAGCCAGCCATCATCTTCAAGTCGAAATCACGAGGGAAAAATGGACGGCGATTCAATCACAGCCCCTTCCGTGGTTCGTGCGGCTGGACCCCGACAGGCTTTTTCTGCTTTCGGAATAGATGCAATGCGAAGGAAGTGAGGAATCAACGTTGCGGCGCGGCCGAAATCGGCAGCCGCGTGGTAGCCGGCGTACAGACGCCGGCGGCGCCGTGGCAGGTGTCGCGCAAGAATGCTCCGCTGGGAGCCGAGGAGCCATCTGGCACCAAGTTTTGCGCCTCGGAATCGAAGGCCACGAAACGCCCGTCAGAGCTCAGCGATGGAGAGTCGCTCGCGCCATTGGACTCGCTGCCGCCGGAACCCACGGAAATGCGCGTGGTGGCCGGCGTGCAACCTTCCGGTCCACCGATACAGGTATCCCGCAGAAAGATATCGCTCACACCGTTGGAATCGTTCTCAATAAGGTCGTTGGCATCCGACGCAAAAGCGACGAAGCGGCCGTCGGCGCTGATGGCGGGCGAACGGCTGTCGCCGTTGGGCTCGCCGCCCTGCCATGCGGCCGAAACGAGATTGGTCGCCGGCTGGCAGCCGGAGGGCGCGCCTTCGCACGTGTCACGCAGATAAATCCTTCGCAGACCCGTGCTGGCGTTGGCGGAAGGGTCGGCGGAGACCGAAGCGAAGGCCACATAGCGCCGGTCCGCGCTGATGGCCGGTGAATAGGTATCCGCCAACGGCAGCGCCGAGATGGCCCTGGATGTCGCCGTCGTGTTCTGGGGACAAGCGCCGCCGCATACTTGGAACGGCAGAATATTTGAAAAGTTGTTGCCGTCACTAGCGCCCGGCTCCGGAGTCATCACGCGGATTTGAAATGTTCCGGGAGTCGCAATATCCGCCGCAGTGATATCGGCGGTGAGCTGTGCGTCACTCACGACAGTGGTATTGCGATTGCTGTTGTTCCACTGCACGACCGAACCAGCGACGAATCCCGCGCCATTGACCGTCAACGTGAAGGCAGAGCCGCCGGCACGCTGGGCGGAGGGCGTCAACAGGGTTAGGGATGAACTCAGGGTCGGCGGCGCGCCCAGATTTGCGTTGTACGTCTGGCAGCCCGCTACGCAGCCGCTGACCAGCGTCAAAAGCAGCAGCACGCACGAGCGCGCCCGGCCCTGCGGCGCCGCGCGAAGCGAATGGCAACCCAAAGGAGAGGCAATAAGCCGGCTCCGGAGTAAACTGCGGGGCTTCAAAACGGTTTGGAATCCCTCGTTCGAGCTTTTCTCTGATATCACCGTTGCTGCGCTCAAGTCAATCTGGCATCCGTTTCAAGAGCGGGCGACCACGTGAGATGCCGCCAGCCTACCGGCTGTTGCCCTGCTGCAACGAAGGAGACGGCGGTTGTGGCTGCGGAGTTCCGGCGGATTTCGTTAGCGCGGCGAGCGCTTCGGCAGCAACCTTCTGAATGCGTGCGGCACAGGCGGGGTCGGCAATGGGCAGCGAGGCGGCGGCGCGGAAGCCGGCTTCAGCTTCCTGCTGATGGTTCAATTTGTCCTGGGTGTCTGCGAGTATGATCTGAAATATCGGATTTTTGGGAAATTCGGCGACGAGGGGAGTCATGACTTCGATGGAGCGGGCGTAGTCGAGGTCGTAGGTGCGCAAGTTCTTGGCCAGGTAAAAGCGAGCGCCTGCGCGTGTGACGGTGCCGCGTTGCGCGGCGATTTCCAGTTGGCGGATGCCTTCTTTCTTGTCGCCGCCGGGAATGCCCATGAAAAATCGCAGAACTTTGGCGATGGAGGAAAGCGTGTCCACATAATAGTTGTATAGGCCGATGCCGGTGTAGGCGTCGGTCATATCCGGATCGAGCTCCAGGCAGCGCAGAAAATGCCCGCGCGCCCGCACGCCGGCGCGAGCCGTGGCGCGCCGCTCGCCGCGCAGCCCCGTAAGGCGCGCGCGCAGGGCATAGGCCATCCCCGCGTAGAATTGCATCTCGGCGGAATCGCTCTTGGCGATGCTGGCCTCCGCCAAGCCGGCGCCCTTGCCGGTGAGCGCGAAGTAAGCGTCATCGGCGGGCAGTGACGGACGGTTCCAGGCGTCCACCATGTTCCACTTGATCTCGCAAGCTTCACAATAGATCTGCCACCAGCGCGCTTCGGCCTCGAGCAGGTAACCCAATGGATGGGCAGGCTGGTCTGTTTCGATTTGGCGGAATTCCCTGAGCGCGGCTTCCGATTGGCCGGAATAGAGCAGATTCAGTCCGCGCTCGGCGGCGGGAGGAAGATCGAGACCGGCCGCGCGCGCGCACCCAGGCCACAGGCAGGCGCCGAGGAACGCGACGAGGCCGAACGCGACGAATGTACGGGCTCGCACGGCGCCGCCGTGCCGCGTTCGCTCGGGCGAATGCGTCGCGGGCTTTTGCCAACCGAGCAGAGCAGCCGCCGAAGTGTACATGACAAAGCACTCCAGTGCGAACGGCGGAAATCCAAGATAACCGGGGACCGGCATTTCAAATATCTTGTACTGCTGAAACATCGGAAAGATATAGCGCCATTTGGCCGCGGCCCAATAGTTCCAAAATTCCCACAGCCAGCCGCACGTCCATCCGGAAAGCAGCAGCGAGAAGATCCGCCCGCGCCGGCCGGCGGCCAGATCGGCTTCGAGAGCGGGCAGTCCCAGGCGGAAATTGATGGGATCAAGGAAAAACAGGAACCCCAGCCAAACCAGTCCGAAGGTGTATGGGGCGACGTGCCGCGGCAGCAATAAAGGGAGCGCCAGAAACGCTGCGCCCAGCGCAACACATCCGTTTTGCGTCGCACGCGAAAGGGCCAGCGGCCTGGCGGGGCGGTCCCACCAGCCAAACGATTCGATCAGCTCGGCGGTGAAAAGAATCGCGGGAGTGATGGTGGCGAACGCCCAGGCGTACCCGACCCAGCGCGCGGCAAGCGAGTCCGGCAATCCCACGTAAACCCAATTGACCAGGCGAAGGTTGTACGCCTCAAAGATGAGCCAAAGAGGGATGGAAAGCAGAGCCATTCGCGCGGCGGACGCCGGGTCGTTGCGCAGGCGCGAACGGCCGCGAATCGCAAAAAACGCGGCGTCAGCGATCAGAAGATACGCGGTCCAGGCGATGGCGGTGAAGTAAGTAGCTACCGACTCGACGCCGCGGAACATCAGAGCTTCGGCGGCGGCCAGTAGCACGAATCCCAGCCAGCCATAGGCGGGAAAGCGGTACCTGTGGTGGCGGATGACTTCAGCCGCGATCAAAAGCAGCGTGACTGCCAGCAGGACAAATCCAGGCGCCATCATTTTTGCCAGCGGGCTGCAAGTACAGCCCGCACCCGGCCAGACCATGGTAGCGCAGCCGGTGGTCGTTTGTTTACGGTGGGCTGTCCGCCAAGACTGAGGGCGGACCGGCACCCGGCGCGCGGGCGCGTGATATGCTTGCGCAATCGCCGTGGAAGAGGCCCGCCTCAAATTCGCAGCGGCACCGGCCAAAGCGGACACGTTAGCACCTCACCCACAGTTTGCGCGTATTCCGCAAGGGTGGTTCACGATGGGATGCGACAGCGGCCGCGACGATGAAAAACCGGCGCGCCGCGTGTGGGTGGATGAATTCGAGCTGGCGATTTGCCAGTTGACTCGAGCCGAATACCAGCGCTTCCTCACCGCCACGGGGCATCCCGCGCCATCCTTTTGGCACGAGCCCAATTTTCAGGATCCACGCCAGCCCGCGGTGGGGCCGTCCTGGCACGATGCGGCAGCCTACTGCGCGTGGCTCAGCGGCGCCGATGAAAAACGTTATCGCCGGCCTACCGAAGCCGAATGGGAGCGGGCAGCGCGCGGCGGCGTCGAGGGCGCGCTGTACCCGTGGGGTGACGGCGCGCCGGACACGCTGCCCGATTACTCCCATCGATGGATCGCCGGCCCGGAGCCGGTGGCGCTGTATGCGCCGAATGGCTTCGGACTTTTCAACATGTGCGACAACGTGCACGAGTGGTGCGCCGATTGGTATGACGCGCGCTACTACGAGTCAGCGGATGCACGCAATCCCAGGGGACCGCAACAAGGGAAGCGGCGCGCCTCCCGCGGCGGATCGTGGCGGCACCACGTGAAAGTCTCGCGCTGCGCGGCGCGCTCCAGCATTCCCCCCGAATTCAGGTATGCCGATTACGGATTTCGCCTGGCGCGCTGAGCGTGAGGACGCAAATCTCGATTTGTCGTGCCGGCGGCAGGCAGGTGTTCAATTGGCTACCACCAGCACAATGCGATGCGCTGGACTGCCATGCCCCCGTGATATCGTCCCGGTGATCTCCAGCGTGCCGATGCACGCGCGGCGGAGGCCACTATGATGTACCTACTGAGACGATCGCGTTGGCAAGATTGGGCCCGCGTCTGGCGTACGGGCGCAGCCGGCGCGCTGGTTTTGCTGCTGCTTTCGTCAGCGCCGCTCTTGGCGCAGAAGCAAAAGAATCAAAAAGTCGTCAAAGCCAGTACCGACAACAAGCCGTCCGACGTGACCGGGATCGGATCCCTGATGACCTTGCCGGATTCGCAGGCCATCGAGTTAATGGTTGGACAGATGCTCGCCGCCTGGCAAATCGGCGACATCGAGATGCTGCACAGTTTTTACGCAGACGACGTGCTAGTGGTAAGCGGAGCCTGGGAACCGCCGTTGCAAGGCTGGCCGAGTTATTTAAGCGCGTATCAGGCTCAACGCGCACGCACGCAAGCAGCGCGCCTGAAGCGCACGAATACATTTACCAAAGTGCAGGGTGATACAGCCTGGTGCACGTATCAGTGGGAGTTCGGCGGCCAGGTGGACGGCAGCCAATCAACCGCCGTCGGCCACACTACACTGATGCTGCAAAAGCGCGCGGGCAAATGGCTCATCGTGCTCAACCATACCTCTATGGCCCCGACGCCGCCGAAGACTACTTTTGTTCCTCAGCCAAGCACTCAACCGGTTGCGGGACTGCCCGGCTTTTAGGCGCACGCACACCACTAGTTCTCGGCAACCTTAAAGGCTGCAAACGGTCGTGCCAACTCAGAGGCTAGAGAGCCCGGCCCACATCCAAGCGGCCGCGCAGACCACCAGCAGTCCACCCGAAGCGATGGCCAGCGCCTTGATGGGGCCGCCGAGCCGCGTCACTTTGGCGATGATGTCCCGCTGTTCCGCGGCGATATGATCCTGCGCTTTATTGATAAAGATCTGATCGTCTTCTCTGGACTCCAGAAAACTGCGGTAGAGAAGCAAAGCGATCAGCGTGACTGTAACCAACCCCCAGACAAGTAACAGGTAAACCAATGATGTCTCCATGGTTCCCTCCCTGAATGAAAGGCGATCTTGTCGAATTGGAGAGTCGCGGTGGCATAGGCCTCCGCCGAGTGGGCGATATATACCACCGGTGGGTTAAGGAATCACTAAGGAAATAACTGTACCCCGGTGCCGGCGCGCGTTGACAAAGCCCAAGGTGACTTGCACAATTGCTTCTGCCTCGGATTACCACTCGGATGTGCCCAAGTGGCGGAACTGGCAGACGCGCTAGATTCAGGGTCTAGTGCCCGCAAGGGTGTGGAGGTTCGAATCCTCTCTTGGGCACCAAACATTCTAAAAGGTTTACCTTGATGCGGCCCTTTGCTGAGCTGGTGCCGCATTTTGCCCGGTGCTAGTTTTGGCGCCAGTTGGAGTTTCCTGAGAAACCGTCGGTGGTTCCCCGTTATACTCCGGCCCTATGCTAATGGTGATCTTTGGTGCCGGGGCGTCTCACGATTCGGCTCAGGCGTTTCGTATTCCTGTACCATCGGCAGCTCAACAAAGTTGGTCGCCAGTTCCGACGCCTGATGATGAGCCCTGGCGTCCGCCCCTCGCGAATGACCTCTTCCTCGACAGAAGCCAGCAGTTTGGCAAAATGATTTTCAATTACCCTAAGCTCAGCCTCATTCTGCCGCTGCTGCGTGAACGCGTCGGCGGTCAGACTGTCGAACAGGTGCTTGAGACTCTGTTGGCCGAGAGTGAAGGCGATCCTGAAACTAAGAAGGCGCTTGCTTCGGTGCGGTTCTATCTTTGCGAAATGCTAAACAGAGTCAGCCGCGAGTGGCGTTCACGGACGAGCGGCGTCACGAATTACGCGCCCCTTCTTAGAGACATTCTGCGCTTCAACAGGTCCAATGAGCCTGTTTGTCTCGTCACGTTCAACTATGACCTGCTGCTAGAGCAGGCACTATCTACTACTCTGGAATTCCGGGACAAACCGCCAACGAATCAATTCGATTCCCACCCGATATTTAAGCTATTCAAGCTTCATGGGTCGGTTGCCTGGGCCAAAGTCGTTGACGCTCCCAGCGGCACCAGGATGGCTCCCGCGCAGCTCATCGAGGCCGCTGACACCCTGGCGTTTCGGCCCGACGAATACATCCGTGCAGACGCGACGGACTCCGCTCAAATGTTCAATCACGGCAGACCCATATTCCCCGCTATCGCCATCCCAGTCCAAACGAAAACGGAAGACTATTTCGAATGCCCTAAGAGCCATCGAGAATATTTATGTGAACTACTGCCTTCGGTCACGAAGGTCCTAATCGTAGGCTGGCAGGCGCGCGAAGCACATTTCAATCGAATACTGCAATCGACATTACCGGCTCTACACCACGTTTTTGTGGTGGGTCATGATAAATACGACGCAACCAAAATACTGGATTATTTCATGGGCGCAATCGGCCAGAGCGGCAACACAACTGTCACGCCTTATATGTCACCGGGAGGCTTTACTGATTTCATTGTCGATCGCATTGGTCTGGAATTCTTCAAAGCATAGCCGGGCCGGGACAATTCGCCGGCAATCTTCATTATGAGGTTGATTCACGCCTGGCACTATTTCCGGTCGCGGCTTGTTTCGCTATAAGACGCTCTACGGCCTCTCGCAGAAGGGTATCGCCAAGATGCGAATATCGCAGCGTGGTCGCGAAGAAATCCTCGCAGCGGTCGCTAAGCGGCTGGCTGTCGCCAAGCGCGTATTCGTCCTGACCGGCGCGGGGCTAGGCGTGGCCTCAGGTCTGGGCACGTTTCGCGGGCCGGACGGCTACTGGCGCAACCACAGTTTCGAACAGCTTGCCTCGCTCGACGGCTTCCACGCCGATCCCGCGCTGGTGTGGACATGGTACAACGAGCGCATCGCGACCTACCTGGCGGCTGCGCCGAACGACGGTCATCACGCGCTGTCCGCTTTGCAGGAACTTGTGCCGCACCTGACCGTAGCGACGCAAAATGTAGACGGCTTGCACGCGCGCGCCGGTTCGCGCAACCTCCAGGAGCTGCACGGCAGCATCTTCGATGTGAAGTGCACGGGCCGCTGTGTTCCACGTGGAACACCGATCGAGCGCCTGAGCGAGCCGTTCGAACTGGCGCGACTCCAACACGATGGCTGCGGCGGGATGCGCCGCCCGGGCGTGGTCTGGTTCGGCGAAAGCCTGCCGCAACAGGCGTTGCTGGAAGCGCAGCGCGAAAGCCGCCAGGCCGACGTCGTCCTGGTGGCGGGCACTTCGGCACAGGTGGAACCCGCCGCCAGCCTCGCTCAAAAATATCGCTCCGAAATGATGGTCGTGGAAATTAATCCGGAACCTGCCCTGCGCCATCGCACGCCGTGGGTGCTTGCCGAAGGAACTGAAACCGGGCTGCCCGCGATCGTGCTGGCCTTACGACATCGCAAAAGCTCATCTTCCGGGTTGTGAACTCGCGGAGAGATTCTTCGCTTCGCTCAGAATGACACCGGTCGCGGGTCAACCGATCTTGCTCCAGAGCGTCACTTGCGTCGGTTCGACTAGCAACTCGGCCGCCCGCTTCCGCCAGGCCTGCAGATGCGCCGATTGCGAATGCGCGTCCAGATCGCTCTTGCTCGCCCAATTCTCATGAAACACAAAAAGCGCCGGATCGCTCGGCGATTGATGCAAATCGTAATTGATGCACCCGTGTTCGGCGCGTGTCGGACCGCACAGCCCCAGCAGCGCTTCTTTAACTTCCTGCTCTTGGCCCGGCCTGGCGTGGATATGGGCGATCACTGTGACTCTCTCGTTCATCTAAAAATCTCCCTCGCGCCTGCTCTCGCATGCGCTAGCAGCTTGTTAAACCCCACGCTGTCATTCTGAGGAGCGAAGCGACGAAAAATCTCTCTGTTTTCTGGCTTTGTGTCAAAGAGAGATTCTTCGCTACGCTCAGAATGACAATCTAGGATAGGAAGGACGATGCCCTTGCCCCTCGTGGAAGGCAAGCGGTATTTCTCCAGTGCGCGGCGAGCGGAAATAAAAAGGAGGCAGCCCAGGTCAAGCTGCCTCCTGTGTCCCCGGTGAGAGACGCGTCCCAGCCCGTCGGAGGAAGGCCAGGACTTTTGTTCTAGCTGCCCCGTGTAAACCCCGGGCGGCCGGAAATGTTGCGCCCGTTGCGTTTTTTTCTTGGCCCTGCGGCCGGGTGGTCTTCCGCGCACTTTTCAAGCTACAATCAGGCCATCTTGCGGCGCCCACCCGAACCCTCGGAAGACGATATCCTTAATCTTCTCAGAGACTTACATGGAACGGCCACCCCCCGAGAGATGGCCGAAGCCCTGGGAACCGGCCATGCCGTCAGGCGCGCCCTGCACAAAATCCTTCAACGCCTCAAGAAACAGGGTCTGGTCGAGGAGGTGCGCCGGGATCGCTTTCGACTCGCGCAGCGCGCGTCCCCAGCTCCCCGGCCCGGACAAGGAGCGGCGAAGCCGGCGCGCCCGGCGCCCGAACCCGTCGGCAAAATCTCCCTGAGCGATCCTCATATCCTCGTTGGTCGTCTGGTAGCGCATCGTGACGGGTACGGCTTCGTGGTGCCGGACGCGCCGCGCGCCGACCTCGACGGTGACCTGTTCATCCCGCCGGACCAGATTCACGATGCCATGCACGGCGATCGAGTCGCGGCGCGCATCGAGCGTCGGCAACGCGGGCAGGACGGTCGCAGTCGTGCCGAAGGCCGCATCGTGCGCGTGCTCGGCCGCACCCACCCAACTGTGGTCGGCCTTTTCCGCTACGGCTCCTCAGGCAATTTCGTTCTGCCTTACGAGACGCGCTTGGCGCAAGAGGTGGTGATCCCGCCGGGCGAGGAGTTTCCGCCAGAGCTACGTGCCAAACTCGGCGGGACGCCGGCGAAGCCAGGCCGCGCCGCGTCGCGTCTCCGGGAACTCGACGGCGCTGTCGTGCAAGTGGAGCTGACGCGCTTTCCGCGCGGCGGCGTGGCGCCGGCCGGACGCGTGATTGAAGTGCTCGGCCGTCCCGGCGAGCTCGGCGTAGACGTCGAGATCATGATTCGCAAGCATCACCTGCCGAACAAATTCTCCGCCGAAGTGTTGGAAGAAGCTGAACACGTGGCACGACCGGCGAGTGACGCCGACTGCGCCGGCCGCCGCGACTTCCGCGATCTGCCCATCGTCACCATCGACGGCGAAACCGCGCGCGATTTCGACGATGCCGTGTACGCCGAGCGGCGTCCGGGAGGCTGGCGCCTGCAAGTACACATCGCTGACGTTGCGCACTACGTCGCGCCGGACTCTGCGCTCGACGTCGAGGCGCGCCTGCGCGGCAACTCCGTCTATTTCCCGGATCGCGCCGTGCCCATGCTGCCCGAGGAACTGTCGAACGGCATCTGCTCGCTCCAGCCGCACGAAGATCGCCTGGTCATGAGCGCGCTGCTGGAATTAGACGCCGCGGGCGAAGTCACCGGCGCCGAATTCACGCCGGGCGTCATCCGTTCCGCCGAGCGCATGACCTACACCAACGTGAATCGCGTCCTCGAAGGCGACGCTGAAATGTCCGCGCGCTATGCGCCGCTGGCCGGGCACTTCCGCGACATGCGCGACCTCGCGCTGGTTTTGAACGAGCGCCGCACCCGGCGCGGATCGATCGATTTTGATCTGCCGGAACCCGTGTTGCTCTTCGATGAAAAAGGCGAAATGACCAGCATCGTGCGTAGCGAACGCAACATCGCGCATCGGCTGATCGAAGAGTTCATGCTCGCCGCTAACCGCGCCGTGGCGCGCTATCTCGAAGAGCGCGGTCTGGCGTCGCTGCATCGCGTGCATGAAAAGCCCGATCCAAAGAGGGTGCTGGAGTTCGAGGAACTGGCGCACGCCTTCGGCTATTCCCTCGGCGTCCCCAGACTTTCCGAGCGCCGCCTGCCCGTGAAGCACGGCAGCGCGCCCAATCCCAAGCGCGGGCGTTACGGCTGGACTGCGCGCGAGCAGCGGCCGATGTACGTCTCACTACCCGGCGCGAGCGAATTCGCCATTCGTCCGCAACATTACCAGCGCCTCGCGGAAAAAATCACCGGCAAGCCCGAAGAGCGCATCGTCTCCTACCTGATGCTGCGCTCGCTCAAGCAGGCGCGCTATGCTGCCGATCCGCTCGGACACTTCGCGCTGGCTTTCGATCAGTACACGCACTTCACTTCGCCCATCCGCCGCTATCCGGATCTGATCGTGCACCGGCTGCTCAAGCAGGCGCTGGCACAGCCGAAGGGCGGTGCCGCTCCGGCGGATTCATCTGGCGGTGAGCGAGACAAGGCAACCACTCACGCCTACCATCGCGGCGAACTCGAATCGATTTCGCTCGAAACCTCCGAAGCCGAGCGGCGCGCCAACGCTGCCGAGCGTGAACTGATCGACTGGAAGCGCGCGCAATTCATGGAGCAACATCTCGGCGAAGAGTACGACGCGCTGATCATCTCTGTGCAGAAATTCGGCTTCTTCGTCGAGCTGATGGAAGTATTTGTCGAAGGCCTGGTGCCCATCCAGCGCCTGGAAGAAGACGCCGGCGACAGGTGCCTCTATCGCGAGCGCGACCACACCATCGTCTGCGGACGCGGCCCGCGCGCCCGAGTGTGGCGCCTCGGGGACCGCCTGCGCGTTCGTGCCGACCGCATCGACCCCATGCGCCGCCGCGTCGAATTTTCCCTTGCCGATTGTGAACTCCCGAACCTCCTGTAAGCCATGATAGACTTCAGGGATGGCGCCCAAAAAAAGTAAGAAAAAGAAGCCGGCCAAATCGAAGAAATCTGCGGGCAAGAAGGCGGCACCCAAGAAAAAGGCGAGCAAGAAGACCCGGCTGAAGAAGGCCGCTCCGCGAAAATCAGCGTGGAAGAAACGCAGAGTCCGCGGAAGGGGCCGGAACCTGGAAACTGCAGCGTTCAAGCCGGAAGGACTGAGATCGCGCGCAGGCGGCCAGTCGGGAAATCTGCAAGGGTTGTCCAGCGCCGAGGGCGCGGATTCAGAGAGCGTCGACGAATTGCTCGAAGAAGGAAATGCATTTGAGGCCGAAGCAGTAAAGGGCGTGCAGGACGCCGATGCCGCTGACGAAAGAGAAGTAGTGACGCATGAAGTGCCGGAAGACGACGTTCCCGACGAGTATCTGGATAACGAGAGGTGAATCGTGGCTAGTCGCGTCTGTCCGAAGTGCAATGCGATCCTCTCCGCCGGAGTAGTCGCCGCTTTTTCCAACGGCATCGAGTGCCCCAACTGTCACACGCAACTTGAACTCAGCTCGCCCGGTCGCATGCTGTCTGCGTGGGCGGGCATGGCGGCGGGCTATCTGGCCTGGCGAGTTACGCGCGGCGGGCCCGGCATTCTCGGCGCCGTCGCGCCGTTGCTCTACGCGGTGCTGTCCTTTGGCTTCGTTTCGGCGCTGGTTGTGATGATGACCGGAGATCTTGGCCCGGCGCCCGAATCGCCGGCGGTTGAAACCTCACTGGCTGGCGGCCACGCCGCGCCCGCCGCTCACAGCGGCGGCCACCACTAGATCGCAGCATCTCGAACCCATTTCACAGACTTCTCAGGAGGCGCCCATGTCGAAACCTGCCGTTGGATTCATCGGACTGGGTTTGATGGGCCGGCCGATGGCGGCTAATCTCCTGAAGGCCGGCTTCCCCGTGACGGTGTGGAACCGCACGGCGTCGCGCACGCAAGCACTGGTGGCACAAGGTGCGCGAGCGGCGGCTACGCCGCGGGAAGCCGCGGCAGCCGCTGATGTGCTGATCACCATCGTCAGCGATCCGCCCGCACTCGAGCAGGTGCTCTTCGGCGAGCAAGGCGCGCTGGCCGGACTGCGCCGCGGCAGCGTGCTCGTAGATTCGAGCACGGTGTCTCCGGCGCTCGCGCGACGCGTCGCAGCGGCCTGCGCCGATCGTGGCGTCGAATTTCTCGATGCCCCGGTGACCGGCGGCACCTGGGGCGCGGAAAAAGGCGAGCTCGTCTTCATGGTCGGAGGCCCTTCCGAAACGCTGGCGCGCGTCGAACCCGTACTCAGCGCCATGGGCAAGCGTTGGTTTCACCTCGGCCCGCACGGCTCCGGACAGACCGTTAAGCTGGCGATGAACATGCTCTTTGCGCTGGAAGTAGACGCGCTGGCCGAAGCGCTGGCGCTCGCAACGGCGGGCGGTGTGCCCGGCGAAAAATTGGTCGAAGTGATGCAGTCCAGCATGGGCCGCGCGCCGGTGCTCGATGTCAAAGCGCCCATGCTGCTCAAACGCGACTACCCGCCCAGCTTTCCGCTGCGCCTCATGCACAAGGACCTGACTCTGGCGCTTGAACTTGCCAAGCAGCTCGGCGTGCCGTTGCCCGCCGGAACCGCCGCGCGTGAAGCCTATGACGTCGTTCTCCGCGCCGCGCGCGAAGACCTGGACTACGCCGCCATCGGCCGCTATTGGGAGAAGAAAAGCTAAGGCTTCGCGCCGGGCGGCAGGAAGCACATCGGCAAGTCGCGCACCGTGCGCAGTCCCGATGGCGCATCGAGAATCGCCGGAATCGTATTGACCACGATGGCTGCGGTGGCCGTATCGCCGTGGGTCCCGCCGGGAATCGTCAGAGAGAGGTTTGGTTCTCCCCGCAATTCGATGGTGTCGCGCGGCTCGGATGCACCGACGTACATTTGCAATTCCATGTAGACCTTTTCTTGCCCGGCGGCGAGCCCGCGCGCAATCTGGTGAACTCCGGCTGCGCTTCCCTCGGCGACCTCCAGGAATTCCGTGCGCACGCGCTTGCTGGCGATGGCGGGCTCGATGGTCTCAGTGATCTCGTCGACTCCGAGGCCGAGCGCGTCCGATACCATGGCCACCGATTCCGGCAAGCCGTGATGCTTGATTAAG
>Ga0210394_10005885_pt1 | contig 13556 bp, 8 predicted proteins | sample IncBWC12MmetaG_FD_160121 | JGI IMG/M metagenome (GOLD analysis project Ga0210394, IMG submission 160121) | Forest soil microbial communities from Barre Woods Harvard Forest LTER site, Petersham, Massachusetts, United States - Inc-BW-C-12-M | ecosystem: Environmental > Terrestrial > Soil >...
CCGCCAGCACCGATCCGTCAGCAGGGGAGTAGACGAGTTCGATCCCTCGGCTTTGATTTTCGACCATTCTGCCAAACGCATCATTGGTAACAGTCGGGGGCTGGCCCCCCTTTTCAAGTGACTCATTGCTCCGGGAGGCTAACACCCTGAAACTCTCGGCAGCAAGACGAAAACTTCCGGCGTTGAATAATTTCGATGCGTCTTGATAGCTGGTCGCGGGTGTTGTCTCGCCGAGAATTGATGGCTCGTCCATTATGCTTTTCCTTTGGAATCGCTATAGTTCGGGGGACCCGCTGCACGGCAAGTTTGGACTGTACATGCACGGAGGGCCAAACATAACGGGTGCGCAAACAAATCCCGGTCTCCCCGGTTTTCCACTCTCGTGACCGAAACCCCGGTCGACATTACGGCTACACGCTAGGGGGCCTAGATGAGCTCTTGAAGAACCAAATCACTCCGATGATCACGTCAAAGAAAATACCTATCGGATGGTAGTAGTCGAACCAAACATTCAACAGGATTAACGCCCCGACCATCACCCAGAATGCAGGAGAGCGTTCGAATCGATTAGGAGAATGAGTTTTCATCGTCTTGTTAACCAAAGCTCACCAATTGTAGATCCCAAACGCCTGACAGGCTCCGGCAGTGATACCTCCGCTGAATACGCCTGCTACTGACCCAACCGTACCTCCGATGAAGCCTCCTAAGATCGCGCCACCGGGTCCGCCAAAAGTGGTACCGGCTAGAACCCCAGTACCCGCGTATCCTTCGATGGCCCCGAGCGTGCCACCTTTTATCGCACCGCCGACTCGGCCTTCCTTGACTGCGCCCGATGGCGAACCTCCGCAAATGCCCTCCTTCACTAGCTGCTGGAGGGGACCTATGATCAGTGTGTTCTTGACGTACTGTCGCATTGAGGTGGCGACCGCCAAAGGATCGGGCCCGTTGTCTGCGGCAACGGTTCCGGTTCGCATCAAGCCGTAGCCAACGAATGTGTTCGAACAGGCAGGGCTCGAGAACGAACCATTGCAATCGAATCGATAGAAGTTTTTGTACCAGCTATAGATTCCGTTATCGGCTCCGACAATTTGTCCCGGCAAACACTGTTGGCAGATCACTGCGGAGCCGTTATGCATCGCCTGCGTTGCGACCTGTGAATCGACCTGCATCCCGTAGGAGTCAGTGTAGACGACACACGAGAAAGTCAAGACACAAGTGTCGTCCTCACGCGAACTTACCGCGTCGGTGAACAGCCCGAGCGGATCGGTTGCGGTCAGGGGAGCGTTGCCGACGTAGGCATATCTGTTCCACGACTGGGGATTGCTGGGATCGACCGCGCCTAGCCCCGCGGGGTCCGGAGAAATCCAGCGGCCTTGCACCGGGCTGTAGCGGCGGAACATGAAATCTTCCAGGCTGCCGGATTGGTTCTCGCCTGGGTTCACCGTAAACGCGTAGCCATCGCCCGTGAAGGTGACATATTGCGCAAGCCCTCCGGCATAGCCCTCCCCGAAGGGGGCATACGCCATCACGGGTACAACGCCTCGGCTCGGCGTTGAGACCAAGCGTATCGAGCCGAGCCAGTCCGGGTGGGCGTAGTAGGTGATGTTGGATGAGCCATAGCTCAACGTATATCCCCCACCGGGCAGCGGCAATATGGACTGAAGGAGATTTTGCCCTGCCGTCTCCACGACCGCCCCACCAGCAGGAGAACGGACAAACTGGGCAGTTGGTGCGTTCGGCCCGCCGTTGAGCTCAACCATCCTCCCGAAGGCGTCGTAGGTGATGGTAGCTGCGTTTGCGGATGCCAAATCGCCGTAGACGTCCCAGGTGTAAGTGTTGAAGGTGTCGTTGAGCAGATCGCCATTTTTGTCGTAACTGACGCCGTTCCAGCCGCTCTGATATTGGTTCGCGGCATTGTTGTAGCTGGGCTGCCAGGAGATGCTGCCACTCTTGCTCACATTGCCGAATGCATCATAGCTGAAAGTCTGCGCCCACGCGCCGCCGCAGTTGTTGCCGCTGAGGCGGGCCAGGTCGTTGTAGGTGTTGGTGCAAGTCTGATTATCCTGAGTGTTGAACGGGTCGGTAATCGCTAGTTTCTGCAGTGTTCCATTGGCGTTCCAGGTCAGATTGCCCACGGCGGACTGTCCATTCACGTTGAAACTGTATTGCGTCATCCGGCCTGTATTGGGGTCGTACTGGTAAGCATCAGAATCGGAAGAACCGAAGGTGATTTGCGTGAGCGATCCTATCGGCTCGCTGGTCCCGCTCGTGGCATAGGTAACTGCGGAGACGGGGTTCTGTCCTGACGCGGCGCTGACGGCGTTGGTGCGTCCTTCGCCGTCTACGCCGTAAGTCTGGAGCGGAATCAGGGGCTGCGCGGAACTATTCAACACCGCGAGCGTCTCCAGTTGGTTATTGGGCCAATAAGAGACATTCGCGTGATAGTAGCCGCCGGAATTGGGCGTCTTCTCGTAACCGTCGGTCGGGCGACCGTCCTTGTCATAGTCGAACCATTCATCGGTGAGCAGCGTGTCGTTATTACCCGCCACGCATGAATCGGTAGCGGCCTCTATCAGCCTTCCCAAAGTGTTCAACAAGCCGGGGGGCTTGGTTGAACCTCGATAGCCGCCGAAGTTGTCGTAGCGAAAGCGACGGCATGGATTCGAGGCGCTTTGACTGTTATTACCCACGTCGGTCAGGCGATGCAGTCCATCGTAGTAGTACGCGCGGCAGTTCCCAGTGGCGTCAGTGGACATTATTAAGTCGCCGTTGTATGTGGCAGGTCCCCCCCCATTACACATGGCAGACGTCGTGTCGTATACGTAGGTTTTGGTGCCACTCTCGGGGGTGATCTCCGAAGTCGGGCGGCTCAAACCATCATAGGTGTAGGTTCTGCTTTGCGACCCGCCGATTGCCCCGGTCTGCGCATTTTGAGTCACGGTGAGAAGGTTATTCAGGGCATCATAAGTGTAGTTGGTTAAGAGACCAGTCTGGGAATTCTTTTGATTGCACGGGCCCGACCCGCTGCCCGGCGCGGAAGTGATCTCGCATACTGAAGTTAGTCGCCCCAGCCCGTCGTATTCAAGCTGTTTCTGGAAAATCTGGGTTGGGCCCACGGCCTGGAGCACGTCGTTCTTTATGTAGGTGTACGTGGTTGTCCCACCCCCGCCATCCGTAACGGTCAAGGGCCGCCCCATTCCATCGTAGGTTGCAGCAGTGGTTGACGTAGAGCAGCCGCTCCCCTTCCCAGCCTGGCAAGGCATGAACGCCCTATAGGGCCGGCCAGCAGTGTCATAGGTCTGGAAGGATGTATCGAAATTGCTCGAACCCACAGCTTGCCTGGTCTGGCTCAACGAGGAGCGCCCCAGGTTGTCCAGAGTGGTGACCACATCGGCGTAGGAACTGCTGTTAAGCTCCAACGATGCTTCACTCTGCACGAGGCTGGCATAGGTGAGGTTGGTGACATTGCTCAGCTGATCCTGTGTGCTATTCGGCCGCCAAAAGTAAGGATCGGTGGTGTAGTTTGTGTAGGAAGTGTTGCTGTTCGCATCCGTCGAAGAGGTCATCACCCCGCCCGTGCAATTCCACGTAGAGGATTGCGAAAGACTTAGGGGCAAGCTGACATTGGTCAGCAGGCTGTTGCCGCAATCGCCGTAGGTATACTGCGTGATCGCGCCGTTGACATCGGTGGCTGTGTAAACCTGCCCAGTATCGTAGTGAACGAAAGTCTTGGTGAGAGTTGCGCTGGAGTTCACATAGCTGGTGACGGTGGTGGCATTGCCCCTGCATTTTCCGGACGAAGCCGTACAGGTGACCGCCGCCAGCTGGGAAGCTCCCGATGCTTTCAGCGTACCCGCAACCTCATCTTGATCGTAGGTATAAGTGGTTTGCGATTTTATGTTGCCGCTGTCATCGGTGACAGTTACCACCGAAGGGCGGTCGACTACGCCATTTCCTATCGTCGAGTCGTAAGTAATCGTGGTCTTCCGCGTTGGCGTAGTTGCACCGAAATCGTATTCGTTCTTGTTGGTCACCAGGCCATAGCTGTTGTAGAAAGTGTCCACTTCGGAATTTTGTCCACCATTTAGGGAGCGATATACAGTGATCTCCGATAACGGCGGTGTGACGTTCTGCGCAGTCGCGCAGCCCGATGTGTTGCCGTTGTAGCAGGACACAATGGTTTCAAGCGGCGTACCTGTGGCAGCGCCAGTATAGACCTGGCGCTGGGTTTCGAAGTTGCCGCCGAAATTGACAACCGTGTTGTTACCTAAGGGATCGGTAACCGTGGTCGTAGAAGAAAGGATAGTGTTGCCCCCGTTGTTAACTATGTTGCTGCGTAAGTATTTCCAAGTCCCATCTGGCGTTGTGCGGTTGAATCCCGCCGTGCTGCCGTCGGCACACACGATGCCCTTGCCCGTATCCCCGCCAGTGTAAGTATAGGAAATGGTTGCGCCGGTAGGAAGTCGAACAGAGGCGATGCGCCCGGTGACGGACGTACTTCCTGAACTGGTGGGCTCGTACGCGATCTGATAATAAGAGCCGTCGGACAGAGTGATTGTAGTCAACATGTTAAATGGAGTGGCCGGGAATTCTTCGACGCCTGGGCATCCCCAGTTCGACTGAACATTCAGCTTAGTCGTCGAAAACGTAAAAGGAACGGACGCCCCCGATGGGGCAGTGTAGGAGACGCTATTTTGGTTTCCGGGGCCGGTGACTACAGAGGTTCCAAGATTATCGGTCACGCTGGTAAGGTAGCCATCGGTTTCGGCAGCGGTTATTTTGTTCCCGTTACTGTCGATAGATGTAAAGGTTCCTGAGGTGGTCGTCCAATAAGCGTAAGACTCCCAACCCTTCAGGGTTGTCAGCGCGGGATTTATAACCGTGCCATCGCGCAATGTGACGACTGCAGAGGGCGCATCCGTCACGCTCATGGTAGCGCCGGAACCATCGTTTGCCACTCCGGAGTTCGAAGACGGCAAAAGTCCACTTCCTGTGCAGCCAAACTGGCTTGCGTTCGAAACCTGTAGGTTAAAGGAATGGGAGTTGCCGTTCGCATCGTAATAAGCTGAAAATGTCCAGATGCTGTAGTTCTCTTTGTTAAGGCCGTGATAGCACGTGTATCCACTCGCAATGGACCAAAAAACGAAGCCAACGGGATTGCCGACGCTGGGCGGGGCAAGGGTCAGAAACCATTGGGCGGCGCCGCTGGAATTGGTCCCTGTCCCCCAATTGAAGCCCTGTATGGCTGTGCTGAGTGAAAATGGAGCGCCCCGGCCCGCCCGGCTGAAAATTGGGACGCTATAGTCCACACCCAGGTTCGACAGGTTGATCGAATCGGGCCCGCCGCCCACGCTGCTGAAGGGAGGTATCCCAAATGTGTAGGACTGAGCACCAGACTTGATTGGACTGGCGAGCATGCCAAGTATCACCAGCCCAGCAGACACTACAACGCGAAGGCGAGTCATCTATCTTTTCTCCTCACGCAAAGAATAGTTTTGGGGTATGGCTAAGGAAGATAAGACTATGACTAGGTGGGGTTAATGACGTTTCTGAAAAGGACCGAAGGAACACACCAACGTCGAAGCGAGCCATTGGCTCCCCTATGTGGTTGAGATGTCCCCCTCAAACTTGGCGCGCAGCATAAATTGGAACGCGTTGGAATGTCAAATAAATAATCGACGAAAGATATTTCTACACGCGCTTGGTGCGGAGGAGGGGCCAGGCTTCGAGGTAGATTTCGTAGCGGTTGCTGTCCGACCTTGTTTTGGGGCGGCCGGGGCAGAGCATCAACTCGTGGCTTTTGGTTTTGAGGACGACGCGGGAGGGGAGAATGTACCAGACATCTTCGGGGACCACGTAGGCGGCGAAGAAGTCGACGGTGCGGGTGGTGTAGCTTACGCCATTTTGATTGGGTTTGAAGGTGCATTGGTAGCCGTTGCCTAGCCGATAGCTCGTCGACTTGACCTGTACGCGGAGAAAGTGGCGGCCGTGTTCGACGCCGACGTCGTAGGCGGAGGAATCTCCCCAGGGCTTGGAGACTTTGAATCGGCGGCGCACAGCTTGCGCCATAAACTGGAGTTCGACCCACTCGCCACGAACTTTGAAGTTCTTGAAGCCCTCGCACTTCGCCATGTTTTATGCGCCTTCTTTTTTCTGGAATCGGGACAAAAAAAGGCGCAGCCGGTAGGCTGCGCCTGATTCTCTTAAAGATTTAATCTATAGATACATTATATCACAATGCAGGGGTTACTTGCGACATAGGTTGGAGGAATATTTGCTGAGTGTTGAGAGTCACTTAGGACAGATCGTGTAACTTCTGCCTATTGACAGGTTTTTTGTTCCTGGCCGTGGCGGAAGCTGCGAAGCTATGGCGAGAGCCAGCGGCCTTGGTACTGGGCGAGTTCGCGGTTCGGCGTATCAAACAGGACGTTGGTATCAAAATCGCCGGTGAGTCCTGCGAACATGTTGTTATTGGGATTCGTCGAGCCGAAGGTATTGTAGAGCTCTCCGTAAGGCGCATAGGCCCGATCCGCCGTAACCGTGTGTCCGGAAACGGCTGAGACGATGCGGCCATTGCCCAGATCCCGATCAGGATTCCAACCAGACTAATACTGACCGCGTCCGAGGTACTGACGGGAGCCGGTTGGAATGCTTAGTCTTGTTGCTTAGTTCAGTCTCAACGGTGGGTAAGTGGATTGCTCATGTAATCGTCGAACGCCTTGAAGAGTGCCCGACCGCATTCCGTTGCCCGGTCAGTACCGCACAAATCCGACCTCAGCGAGGATCCGTCAATTGATAGATGGCAATTCTTGACGCCGAAACATTTTGCCTTCCCATAGACCGTTGCTACGCCAGCAACTTCACTGTGTTCCGCGCAACTCATATCAACGGTCAGCACAACGTCCATCAAACCATTGTCGGACAAATTGGGAACTAATTGGTATTTTTGTGAGGTGCGAATTTCTTCTTTGAAGAAAGACAGCACAGAAGATGAAATCTTGCCGAGACACGCCGCCTTGACAAACACAGGCCCTGAGCTTTCCGCAGCGTTCGCGCTTGGCGAGACAAGAATGACCAGCAGGGTCAGGATCAAGAGTCTGCCCGCGAGTCCTGGGTTGCTAGAGGCTGGCATCTCCATTTGCGTCTTTCCACTAGCGCCCCTGCAAAGTACCGTCTGAAACAACCCCAGTAAGCTCGCCATAGAATTTCCTCCGTCTCTCAATACTGACATTAGTGTGCACAGCTATCGCGCTTCTGATGAAGTTGGGGATCGGTTTCTTAATTTCAAGTCCCTCGAACCTGACCCCTCCGGCCCGAATAGTTGGGCACTGATGGAAAAAGCACAGTAGCGGAGCATCATCTCAATTTCTGTCACGGAAGCGGTTTCCATGGATCGTTTTCAACAAACCAGAAAAAGACCTCACGCCCCCCTCCTTCATTCGTGCAATTCCCGTAGATCCAATATCCAGGAAAGGTGCGTAGCACGTAATCTAGTGCTTGAGAGACAGTTACGTCCTCCAACTCCCCATGAATCTGCGGCCTCAAGGAATCAGGGTTGCCTGGCACTCGGTTGCTATAGAGTGGCCCGATGTTGTGCGCCTCCGCAAAGGCCTGCACTTCGGGTGTCCTCATAATGGTCCACAGAGCAATGTTCGGACCGTGGAACAGCTCGCGGGGGAACGAAACGCGGTGAATCTTGACATGCAGGAGATCTGTCGGGGCATCGGTCTCGAACATGCGAACCATCCCCCCCGGCTCCTGCGTGACCCGCATCTTCGGATCCTCAGCGAACATTTCTTGCAGGGCCTCAAGCGGCGAGCCTGAATAGTTAGTCGGTCGGATCTTCGGAAGGGGAGGGTGATTCAGTGATGCGCACCCCCCTAGACTCCAATACGCTATAGACCCTGATACATGCGCCCGATTTAGAACGCCTAATATGGACTCGACTTTTTCCTGGCCATGGCAGAAGGAGACCAGCAACAAAACCGAAGCGATCACCAGCCTATAAAACGCCATAAGAGATGCCTCTTCCGTTTTCGTCGCTGCTTCGAAGAGCGTTCTTGTGTTCCCAAACACGTCCAATCACCCGGACGTGACGAGATTCTATCACCTAACGTTTGAGGCGCTAGTCGCTGGAGTCGTCGGCACACTGCCGCGCGCTACAGAGACTATGGGGTGATGATAGTCACGGTCGTAAACGTGCTACCGTTGCTACCCTGTATCGCAAATTGTTGAGTCTCAGTGGTCAATAGGTAGTTAGTTCCACCCGTCTGAACCGTGAACATCTGATTAAGCAGAAACATATTGTCGGGCCCTGGACCAAAGCCCATGAAGTCTGTGAAGGTGCCGCTAAAGTTAATCCATGTATTTCCGCCGCCCTCCCCGTTTGTCCAGGCGGAGCCGGATGAAAGGGCATTCTGATACCATTCTGTTACAGGTGCTCCCTGTATTGGGTCCCCGTTTACGTCGACGACAGAATAAGAGTAACTATTTCCCGAAGCAGATCCCTTATTCCAGGGCGTACCTCCCGGAGGAGTGTAAGGTAGGGCCCTACAGGGTATTCCCGCACCCCCGCATCCAGCGACGGGAAAGACGGGGCCCATGGGACCGACGAGCTCCAAGATCGGCATCAGTGGTTGTTGCGCAGGGCCGTCTGGGCCGGTGCCAGGGGTGTAATTTTGCACCTGCTGTCCACCGTTCCAGCCGGGAGGTTCATAGGAGGAACCGCCATCCGTCCCTACCGTCCCACTTGCTGGGGCGGGCCCGAAAACTAAAGGCGAAAATCCTTCCAGGGCCTGACCGGGATATTCCACAGCATTTGAGTAAAGGGCCATTTGGTCGAATTCATCGGCCGCAGGAGCATTATTGGGGAAGTAAGGGAACGGCGTCAGTCCCGAGGGATCAATACTGCTGTTGGGATTCGTGGCATAGGCATACTGATTCCATCCCGCGCCAACCGGGTCGGGCGAGAGCCAGCGGCCTTGGTACTGCGCGAGTTCGCGGTTCGGCGTATCAAACAGGACGTTGGTATCAAAATCGCCGGCGAGTCCTGCGAACATGTTGTTGTTGGTATTCGTCGAGCCGAAGGTATTATAGAGCTCTCCGTAAGGCGCATAGGCCCGATCCGCCGTAACCGTGTGTCCGGAAACGCCTGAGACTAGGTAATGCACTTCCCACTCGTGCCGCGCCAAGGTTAGTCGCCGATGAACCTGAGATACTCCTGGGGATGATCGCGGCAGTGGATCGCCAACTTCCGAACTTGGCCAAGCAGATCTTTCTCCTCTTCATCGGAGGTTCCTGCGACGAGCCGGTCCAATTCCTCCAGCACGGGATACATCTGCAAGCTATTAAAGATAGTGTTGCTATCAGGATCAACATACCGCAGCATAGGAAAGCGAGGGTCCCCTATCGGGAGTATGCGGTTCAACATGGCGCGATCTCCTAACACCTCGCCTATCTCTTTTCCGTGAATTGTCTGCAGCGCTACTTTAATAGGCACGGGTCCTCTCCACGATTCATCTAGTTATTACTGGATGGGAAAACCTGGGAAGGCGGTCACCAACTGCCCTCCCGGATTTACCACGACCGTGTAAACATTTGTAAACTGCCCTGGTGATAACGTCTTTGTGGCCGGTAACGATGTTTGAACTGCCTTGAGCCAGCGTGTTCCAGCGCCCTTCACCGTCGAGCGTGTAGTTGATCGTGTACAGACTGGGGCTGGCAAGCTGTAGCGAAGTGACGGCACCGTTCCCTGCGAATGTGGCCGTCGAATGGTAGTACTGCCCGCTGTGGGGCGTTAGCTCCCAGATGTCGGTCTGGTTTCCATCTTTGTCGTAGCTAAACCATTCATCGGTAATCGGCGTTACAGGGCTGCCGCAATTGTCTGTCTCAGCCTCGACCAAATGGCCGTAGGGATAATTGACTGTAACGCCGCTCGGAATTGTCCCTGTTGCGCCGGTAGAGTTGTCGTAAAAAAACTTCCGGCAAAGTTTAGCGCCGCTCGGCGCAAGGCCATATGCGAGTGTCATGCGACCGAGAGTGTCATACGCATAACAGTATCCGTTGCCGTTTGCAGCCCCCGCTGCGGTCAAATGTCCCGGATAGTTAACGTTGTAGCAACCAGCCACGTCATACACGTATATATTTGTTCCGCCTTCCGGCGTTGTACTGGAGGTCACTCGACCAAGACCGTCATATGTTTTGCTTCGGCTCTGAACGCCTCGCGTGGCCTTAACAGTGGTGCTTCCGGCCGCTGAGGCGTAGGAGTAGGTAGTGAACACGCCGGAGTAAGAGCCTGAGTTCTGGCTGCACGTGCTGTAGCCCCCGGTCGTCATGATGCCGCAAACCGACTTCAATCTGCCAAGGCCATCGTATTCTTTCTGTACCGACTTCAAATTCTCCCCAGGCGACGCAGGGCCGAGGTTCGACAATACATCGTTTTGGGTGTATATCGTCTGCACATATTCAGTGGTAGCAGGCGTCGATGTCCACGTTGTCCTGCCCAGGACATCTATAAATATCTGGTTTGTATAGCCGCACGTTGCATTCAGATTCGCGGTACAAGGTATGTTTGTCGAAATCAGGCGCTTATCGTTGTTCGTACCACCGAAAGTGTACGAGGTGCTGACCGTATCGTAATTGGAACTTGAAGGTCCTTGCTGCTTTTGAGTGTTAATCTTCCGCCCGTAACCGTCGAGCGTTGTTGTAACGTTATTTACTGATGATCCAAAAGTGAAATCGCTGGTAAGACTGGTCACTGAGTAGCCCAGGTTAACCGTGTTGCCGAGTGGATCCTGGATCGAATTCACGCGATTCCACGGATCGGTATAGCCATAAATAGTCGTGTTCCCGCTTGGGTTTGGGTCGACGTGTGTAAGCTTTACGCCACCGTAGCCGTCGTACGTAGCACTCGTCGTCAACCCTCCTGCTGTCATGGAAGTGGGGAAAGGGTAGTTGTTACAGGCGCCGCAGGATTTGTAGTTGCTACTGTTGTACTGATAGGTCGTTGCGTTCCCGGCCAAGTCGTAGGCGGTCGCGATTGTGCCGTTGGGGTTGTAGATGTTGACTTTGGGATTGCTCAGCCACGCGGAGCCCGTCCATTGGTACGTCGTCTTCAGATTCCCATACGCGTCGTATGTATATCGCGATTCGGCAACAGTTGAGCCGTTTAGTGTAGTTACCACATCCCCTGGCTTATTGTTAACATTTGAGCCGATCGGGGAAATTGTCGCACTTGATCCGGTGCAACCCGCGCTGCAACTCCCGTAAGTAATTGTGGTAGTGCGCGTGGGGGAAGTCGCTCCGAAATCATATTGGGCGGAATACGTCACGTTCCCATAGCATCCACCATGTCCGGTCGCGCAAGACCCCGTCGGACCACCGTCGTATTGCGTTTGCGTTCGTGACGACCCAGCAGCCAAGTTGGGGATCGTGTGATAGACGTCGATCTCCGTTACCGGTTCTGACACAACGGCCGTCGCGCAATTACCGGGTTGGCCGCTAGCTGCGTTATAGCAATAGACGTCGGTACTCAACAGGGTGCTCGCATCTTGGTTATTTTGTACTTGCGTTAGCGCCTGCAGCCCGGAGGCTCCGTTGGCGCTGAACCCTGTGAACGTATATTGGGTGTGGTTCCCCCCTTCGTCGATCTTGGTAACGGTTTCGACGTAAGGTGCTGAGGTTGAGAACGACGTTATATAGGTACGTGTGCCGTCCGCCGTAGTACGGGTCATCGAGGTTGGAACTAAGTATGTGCAGTTCAGGCCGCCGTGCGTCGCGTTGTTCGGGTTCCAGTTGAAGTTGATCGCGCCGCCGCCACGCAGAGTGATAGAACCGATTCGCCCTGTGTAATTGTTACCATTTTTTTCCCATCCCAGATAAAGATTGGAAGTATCCGGAAACCCGACTGCCGTAGTTAGATAGTTTCCGGCGGTCGGGCCATAGTCTGTTTTACCCGTACAACCGTAGGAGGTCTGGACGGTTGCGTCCACGAATGTCTGAGTTTCGGGGGAGACAGCTATTTCGCCAGCCTCAAACCATCCTAGTTGACCAGCTTGGTTGGGATTGACGGTAACGCCGATTAAGCCCAGTGTGTCATAAACCGATTGCTCCGAAGGCTTGTATACAATCGTATTTGGCGTGGGGGATTGCGTGTCCTTAATGGTCGGATAGACCGTTTCCAAAGATAAGTCCATCCCGTTACTCGCGTAGAAGTCCTACGTGGCCGAGCCGTAGTTGTAATAATTTCCACCATTAATAGTGACGGTCCAGCCAGTCCCATCGATGACGGTATCCGTAAACGAAGTGCTGCATGTGGGGCCACCATAGACGGTATCAACCCCGGGCAAATCGTGTTGAGTTCCATCCGGAAATTGTAAATACCATGCGCTCCACTGAGTTGCGGTGCCAGTCCCTCCACCCGATGGGCATAGTAAATTTGTAATCGTTCTGCCAGGAAGTGCTTGCGCATATCCAGATGGCGAGATCAACCCGTTGATGCTTTGTATGATCGGCAGCGAGACAATCCCCGGAGTGATCGTCCCCAATTGAGGATTGAAATTGATGATCGAAGCGCCACCGCTGACAAGCGATGCTGTCAATGGGAATGCCCCTGACTTGCTCATGACGGGAATGTTCAGGGAGACGTTCAGGTTCTGCAGGTTGATCGTGTCGTATTGCCCTCCGTCATAGGCCGACCAAGACGGCGTGCCGGCATTTTGTGCTCGCGCAATACCAGAGAAAGAAGAACACGCAGATAACAGGACGAGAGCAGGATAACAGAGGAGATTGAAGTGATTCTGCTGGGAGCGCACGGGCATTAAGTTTCTCCTAAAGTCAAATGGACAGCGTGGCCATGTCTGGCTCTCGCCCGGTAAGTGCTGCTTAAATGATTTGCACTAATGAGTCCCGCCAACAACTCGCTCGCGCGATCCATTCACACTTCAAGGGAAGCAGCGATCAGGACTACTGACAGAACTGAGAATCCGTCGCCCCCGGCGAATCCCGTTCGCTGATTGCGTCGTAAGCTAAATGAACGATCTCCGGATGTCAAATGAATTAACGAATCTGCTTGCGCGTGAGGGGGCCGCGATTTCGGTGATGCGCATCAAAGTCGAAGGCAGCGGACGTGGTAGTCCGTTCTACGTGCGCTTGGTGCGGAGGAGGGGCCAGGCTTCGAGGTAGATTTCGTAGAGATTGCCGTCCGACCTTTTAGCGGGGCGACCGGGACAGAGCATGAGCATGTTGCTTTTGGTTTTGAGGACGATGCGGGCGGGGAGGATGTACCAGACATCTTCGGGGACGACGTAGGCGGCGAAGAAGTCGACGGTGCGGGTAGTGTAACGCGCGCCGTGGCGGTTGGGAGTGAAGGCGCAGAGGTATCCGTTGCCGAGGCGGTAGCTGGTTGACTTGACTTGCACGCGGAGAAAGTGGCGGCCGTGTTCGACGCCGACGTCGTAGGCGGAGGAATCTCCCCAGGGCTTGGAGACTTTGAATCGGCGGCGCACGGCTTGCGCCATAAACTGGAGTTCGACCCACTCGCCACGAACTTTGAAGTT
>Ga0210394_10005886_pt1 | contig 13549 bp, 11 predicted proteins | sample IncBWC12MmetaG_FD_160121 | JGI IMG/M metagenome (GOLD analysis project Ga0210394, IMG submission 160121) | Forest soil microbial communities from Barre Woods Harvard Forest LTER site, Petersham, Massachusetts, United States - Inc-BW-C-12-M | ecosystem: Environmental > Terrestrial > Soil >...
GTGAATGCAGCCGTGGCCGAAATGCCCGTAGAACGCGGCCTGGTAGTTGTATTCGTCGAGAAGCTTGCGGATATCGCGGAGATAGGCGCTCACTTTTTCGGGAGCGACTGCGGCGTCATCCCAACCTTCCCATTCGGGAGGCGCTCCCGGCGCCGCTGCCGCCGCGCGCGCACCGGATTCGCGTATCTTCCAAACCCACTTCGCCTCGCTATCGTTATAAAGACGAACGTCGGGTTTTCCCGGGGATTGTCTGAAGAGGTCCGCAAGTTTGAGAGCCAACTCCTCAGCTTCGCGCGGATCATCACACCCAAATTCGACAAGCAGGATGCCCCTTCCGTCGGGTAGCAATTCGAGATTGGGCGTGCCCTTCTTTCGGAGTCCATCAACGATGCGTCCCTCAAATCCTTCGAGCCCGATGGGACCGAATTCGAGGATCGCAGGGACCTGTTCGGCGGCGATGAAAATGTCCGGGTAGCCCAATCCCACCAATGTCCTGTACTGAGGACTATGAATCAGCCGCAGTTTGGCTTCGAGGACGGTGACACAAGTGCCTTCCGTGCCAACGAGCGCGCGCGCTACATGGAAGCCATTTTCGGGGAGAAGCTGATCCAGATTATAGCCAGAGACACGCCGCGGAATTTTAGGATAGCGTGCTCGAATGAGAGGAGCGTATTCATCTCGAATCGCTCGGAGCTTTGCGTAGATGTCGCCGCGGCGGCCGCCCTCAGTAATGATGGAGTTCAGTTCTTCTTCTGGGGTCGCACCAACCGTCAGTTGCGTGCCGTCGTACAGCAAAATGTGGAGTTCCTCGACGTTATCGACAGTTTTACCAGCGAGCAAGGAATGAGTGCCGCAGGAGTTATTCCCGATCATCCCGCCGAGCGTGCATCGGCTATGCGTAGAAGGATCGGGGCCAAACGTCAGATGGTGAAGCTCGGCGCGCTCGCGCAAGCGGTCCAAAACCAGCCCTGGCTGAACGCGCGCCGTTCTCGCGTCCTGATCAATCTCCAGAATTCGGTGCATGTATTTGGTGAAGTCCAGCACTACCGCGACGTTGCAACACTGCCCGGCAAGGCTCGTTCCGCCTCCTCGCGGTAAAACGGGGGCGCCATATGTCTTGCATGCGGCCACTGTGGCGATCACGTCGTCGCAGTCGCGCGGAATTACCAGCCCAATGGGAATTTGGCGATAGTTGGAGGCATCCGAGGCGTAAAGCGCGCGACTACCGCGGTCGAAGCGTACTTCGCCGTTGACCGTTCTTTTGAGTTCCTTTGCCAGTTCCGCCGCAGCGGCAAACGAATCCACAGGCTTGGCATGGGAGCTGAGTGGGAGCGGGGAAAGCGGTGTCAAAGAACCGGGGGGCGGCGAGGTTATGGGGTTCATGATGAAACAGCCGGCTGCACTGCAGGAGTCGCGCTGGCGCGGGGCTCGGAGGGCATTTCTTCAATCTTCATCCACAGCGCGACTATTGCTCCAAACAAGAGCAACGCAATGCTGCCCACAAAAGGTAACTCCCAATTGCCCGTGCGGTCGATGATCATGCCGGCCAAAACTGGCGAGATGATTGCTGCCAGAGCCGATCCGGAATTCATAAAACCACTGGCGAAGCCGGAAAACTTCGGGGCGATATCCATGGGAATCGCCCACATCGGTGCAACGGTGAACTCCGCGAAAAAGAAGGCCAGGCTGAGGAAAATGGCGGCAGAGGTCAAATTGTGAACGAGCATGATGGGGATCATCATCACGAGCGAGCATAGAAACCCGAAAACAACCAGGTTGCGACGCGCTTTTTTGCGATCGCCGGTCTTTTCAAAGATGCGATCGCTAACGACTCCGCCCATGACGTCGCCCAGCACACCGCCGAGAAAAACTCCCGCCGCAAAGAAGGCCGAATTATTCAAACGCAGCTTATAGCTGTGTAGAAAATATTGCGGAATCCAAGCCAGGAAAAACCACAGCGTCCAACCGTAGCAAAAGTAAACGACGGTCGCCAAAGACATCCGGCGGGCCAGCCGAAAGAAAGGGACTGGCTCGGTTTTGTGGGCGTCACGCGAGCGGTGCTTCGGGAGCATGGCGAGCTCCGCAGGAGTAATCGCATGATGGTCCGCAGGATTGTCACGGAAATACCAGCCCCACAGGACGGCCCAACCGAGGCTTGCGATTCCGAGGACAACGAAGGAACCACGCCATGCGACTAGCGCAATCAACCAGGCGACGAGCGGAGGCGTGATCATGTTTCCAACTCGCGCAGCCGAATGCGTGATTCCCTGCGCGAAGGCCCGTTTTCCGGCCGGCATCCACGCGGACATCGCACGGGTAGCCGTGGGCAGGGCGGCCACGCCAACGCCGAGCATGACCCGGCCGAAAAGCATCGTCGACATCCCATTCGCCAGGCCCATAAATATGGTCGCCAAAGACCAGATCACGGCAAAGATCGTGAGCGCCAAGCGCGGCCCAACGCGATCGCTGATCCAGCCGCTGATGATTTGGAAAACCAGATAAGGATAAGCAAAGGCGGAGAAGATCCAGCCCAGGTCGGTGTTGTTCAGGTGCAGCTCATCTTTGAACGCAGCGGCCGCGGTGCTTACGTTCACTCTGACGATGTAATTGATGGCATACATCAGGCAGAGCAAGATCAGGACCGTCGTCGTGACCGGAATGCCCTTGGCTTTCGGTGCGGCTGCCGTTTGTGATTCGTGCACCTTATGCTCCGCGCATCGAGGCTAATTGAATTCCAAGCTATCGAGCTACGCTTGCGGGCTCGCTCATCCTGGCGGCCGGCGTAAGGCTATTCAGGGCGGCCATTACGCCGCCTTCTTTATGCGGCACACCCGCGAGGCGCAACCCCATTTCAACTCCGCTCAGAGTTCCCGCGAGCATCAGGTCGTTGAAGCTGCCGAGATGTCCAATCCGAAAAGCTTTGCCGGCGAGCTTGCCCAACCCCGCCCCAAGGGCCATATCGAAATTCTCGAGAATGATTTTGCGCAGGCGGTCCGCATCGTGGCCTTGCGGCATAAACACTGCGGTCATGGAATTGGAATACTCGAGCGGCTCTTCGCAAACGATCTCAAGTCCCCAGGCACGCACGGCGGCGCGGGTGGCTTCGGCATGGCGGGCGTGACGACGAAAGACATTCGCCAAGCCTTCCTCATGAAGCATCTTGAGCGCTTCCCGCAAGCCGAAAAGAAGGTTCGTGGCGGGCGTATAGGGGAAGAAGCCCACCTCATTTTGCTTGAGCATGTCCTGCCAATCCCAATAGGATCGCGGCAATTTTGCCGTTTTGTTGGCAGCGAGAGCCTTTTGGGAAACGGCGTTGAAACCGAGCCCCGGAGGCACCATCAATCCTTTTTGGGAACCGCAAACGGTGACGTCCACTTCCCATTCGTCCATGCGGTAGTCGATACATGCCAGAGACGAGATTGCATCGGCGATCAGCAGAGCGGGATGGCGCAGTCGGTTCAAGACGCGCCGCAATTCCAGTATGCGGCTGGTCACTCCGGTGGCGGTCTCATTGTGGACGCAAACAACGGCTTTTACCGCATGGCGCGTATCGGCGCTCAGCCGCGCTTCGAGATCGGCAACGGACCCGCCGCGCCGCCAATTTCCGGGGACGTAATCGACATCGAGGCCGAGGCGTTCCGCCACTTGCCGCCAAACGTTCGAGAACTGACCCGTTTCAAAAATAATCACCCGATCACCGGGAGAAAGCGTATTGACCAGAGCTGCTTCGCAGGCCCCGGTTCCCGATGACGGATACACGATGACGTGGCCTTTGGTCTGACAGACGTCGCGCAATCCTGAAAGGACCGCCAGTCCGAGCTCGGAAAACTCAGGTCCGCGGTGATCGATCACCGGCTGGTCCATAGCACGCAGGACTCGATCGGGAACGTTTGTAGGACCAGGAATCTGAAGAAAATGACGACCTGTATGAATCATTTCACCCTCAAAGCAAGATTAAGTCACCCTTGGAAACAAGGCGTTATGCTCTTGCGTTTATATCACATCACCGCTGCCTCATCGGGACGAGACACGATTCGGGCCGGGGGCGCTGCCGGCGGTGCCGTAATAGTGAAATGGGCTAGCCCTCGCTCGATTTTTTTGTAAGTGTTGATTGCAGTAGGTTTTAAGCGGGATTATATACTTGACACAAAGACCCATCCGCGCTAATCTCCTTTTGTGCTTTTCTTCTTGCCACTTGCGACCTTCTTTAGGTGCTTAATGAGCTTTGGGTGGAACAGGTGCTTCATTAGCTCGTCGCTGGTCATATCCTTCGGATGCTTTTTCTTTTTCATGGTGAGACTGTGAACACTCCGAATATCAATCTAGCCGAACTTGTAGAGCAATTCGGGACCGATGCCAAGTGCCGTAGGGCCTTAGAGCAATTGCGCTGGAAGAATGGCCCTGAATGCCCGCGCTGCCAATCCAAGGCGACGCCAGTAACGAACCGCGATACGTTCGACTGTGATTCATGCCATTACCAATTTAGCGTAACTGCGGGAACCATCTTCCACGATTCCCATCTTTCGCTGTGGAAATGGTTCATGGTCACGGCGCTTCTTTGTGAGGCTAAGAAGGGCATCTCGGCCCTCCAAATCAAGCGCACCGTAGGAATGAGCTACAAGACCGCATGGTATCTCTGCCATCGCATCCGCAAGGCTATGCAGGAAACAGCACCAGAGCCGCTTGGCGGCACCGTAGAGATTGACGAAACCTATGTAGGTGGCAAAAAGCGCCGATGGCGTCCGTCGAGCGTGAAGAAAGTGGTAATTGGGATTCGGCAACGTAATGGCGATCTGCGCCTGATCCATGCGCGGGATGCTAGATCGAATACCGTGCGCCAGATCATTGAAGCTAATCTCGGAAGTCATGTCGAAGTGATCCTCACAGATGAATCCACGATCTACCCGTTCGCGCTGAACAAAATGCAAAGCGCGAAGCATCGCACGATTAATCACACACGCGAGTACGCGCATGGAGATGTTCACACTAACACCGTAGAATCGGCTTTTTCTCTGCTCAAGCGCGGCATTGTGGGAACGTGGCATAAAGTTGATGCGAAGCACCTTCCAGCGTACCTGGACGAGATGTGCTTCCGGTTCAATAACCGCAAGAACCCATATCTTTTCCGCGACACGATCATCAAGTTAATTGCCTCTCAGAATCTCGAATACAAAGAACTAACTGCAAAGGAACAAGAGCCAGATGCAGCGGCCTAAAACGCCGATTCAGAAGGCGCTAGAAAAAATCCAAGAGCATATAGAAACCATAGCCAAATATTGCGAGGCCAAAGAGAACAAAAAGCAAGAAGAACTCGACCGAACGGCTAAAGTTGAAGTGCGCTTGCCAGTAGAAGTAAGCGCCTATTATGAGGCCGAAAATGGTGAGCGCCGCATACAAAACCGTCGAGACACGGTTAGATTTTGGCTTGAAGTTGGTGGATTGTCTGTAGCCGTCATACTTGTCTGCCTCACTCTCGGAACGCTCCGCGTGTTTCAGGGGCAGCTTCAGGAAATGCAAAAGCAAACGAAGGCTACCGACCGGAATTTCAGACGCGATGAGCGCTCTTGGGTTGGTTTGGACGTACCAGTCACGTTGGATGCTATCGCGGTCCAAGCGCCTCGCGTAGTGATTAAAGGACATTACAGTGTTAAGAATTTCGGACACGGACCAGCTACAAAAATAAACTCCCAATACGGCATGTTTGTTGACCCTACCGATAAAACCGTTGCCGAAAATGAGTCCCAAGGTGCTTGTGATGGTCCGATAGACTTTGCCACTGGCACCGTTCCCGTTGCTGGAGGACTGAAACAACCTCCTCCATTGGGGTACACGCTTTTCCCCAATCAAGGGCATGACGAGCTTATCGATTACACAGCCACCACCGACTATCTCAACCCACTTAGATTTGTGGGCTGTATCGCTTATGTTGACCAATTCAAAGTTCTCCATTGGACGCGATTCTGCATGGAACGAAAGCTTGGCGATTTGAGACAAGTGCCCGAGCTTGCCTTTTGCGCCCTGTACAACGATACCGATCCAGATGAGACACAATAGCCCTGTCACGGCGAGCAAAAAGATAGCACATATTTGTGTCAAGTATATAATCCCGTTTTAAGTTCTTTGTTTTTGTAAGTGCAGATTTCAAAGCGGTTATTTTGCAGCTTTGCATAAGTGCAGAAACTGCAGGACTTGAGTTTGTGAGTTTGCGAAACGGAAGACGATTGCCACTGCATTCGAAATAAAATCGTCTGGTAGTTTGGGCGGACGAGTAGGGCTTGTTTTTTGCGACGTTCCCCAAGTTTCACTAGCGCACGCGCGTATATGTATTGTACCGCGAACGTCAAACGGCGTCGGAGACAGGATAAGTTACAATGCTCAATCCTTGGCAGAAAATTCCATAAACTGCGCACGTCAGGAGAACGAACATGCAGGAGACAGCACAAGAATATAAGCAACGGATTTTCAGCTATCTTGCCGAAAACGACCCAGTGAAAGTTCAGTCTGCGACACCCAAGAAGCTCGAGCGATTGCTTTCGCGAGCGTCGGGCTCAAAATTGCGCAAGCAGCCCGTGCCAGGGAAATGGTCGGTTGCCGAAATCCTGGCTCACATGGCAGACACGGAAATTGTGTTTGGCTATCGGGTTCGCGCGATCCTTGGCGCTCCCGGCACTCCAATACAAGGGTTCGATCAGGATAAATGGGCGCAGGCCATGAGTTACGGCAAATCGGATCCCCGGAAATCTCTGGAGCGCTTTGCCGCTTTCCGCAAGGCGAATCTTATTCTGCTGAAATCGCTCACTCCTGCGCAGCGGAAATATCATGGCGTGCACTCAGAACGCGGCGAGGAGTCGATTGAGACCATAGCCAAGCTGTGTGCCGGTCATGACATCAACCATCTGAGACAAATCGAGAAGATCCTTTCGCAGTAGGGGCGCAAAAACCTCGGGTCTCCCGCGCCTTTTTTATCGCGAAAGCCGGGCTTTCGCGATGGCGTGGGCCGACCTGAGCTACTAATAAGAGCTTCCAAGGCTAAATCCCGCGAAACGATACGCGCGGAATGTTAGAGCTAAAGCTCTAACCCCCTACTACGTAGACAGCGATTTTCTGCGGGCTACGATATGGGTTTGACGGACTCCATCAAGCCGAAGAAGCCTTCGGCGAGCGTCGGGTGGATGTAGACGGCACCTTTCAGCACCGTGTACGGTGCATCAGCCAGCATCATGGCGCCGAGAATTTGGACGATTTCGCCTCCCTCAGTGCCTAAGATGGCGGCGCCGAGGATGCGGTCCGTTGCCGCATTGACGATCACCTTCATCAGCCCCTCGGTTTCGTCTCGCTCGATGGCACGCGCCACGCGCGACATTGCGTAACTTCCCATTTTCAGCTTTTGGCCCGAAGCGCGAGCTTCTTTCTCCGTCATACCGACGCGGCCAAGCTGCGGGTCGGTAAAGAGCGAATAAGGCACGTACCGATCGGCGATGCTCAGATTCTTTTGCTCTATCAAGTTGCCAAAGACAATCTGATAATCGTTGTAAGAAATGTGCGTAAAGGCCGGTCCGCCCTTAACATCGCCGAGCGCCCAGATACCAGCGACATTCGTCTCCAGCCGCGAATTCACCTTGATGTAGCCGCGTTCGTCGAACTCCACGCCGGCTTTGTCCAACCCGAGCTCATCGGTATTTGGCCGGCGGCCGGTGGCAACCAGGAGATGAGAGCCGGTGATTGTTTCTCGGTGGCCGGCCGCTTCGAGCGTCAAAGCGATTTGTCCTGCGCTCTTTTCGACCTGCACTGAGTTGGAATTCAGCCGGAATTCGATTCCTTCGGCTTCGAGCGCCTTCTGTAGTTCCTTCGCTATGTCCTCGTCTTCCCGTGATAAAAGCTGCGAGCCTTTGTGAATGATCGTCACGCGGCTGCCGAAGCGCCGGAACATCTGACCGAATTCGAGGCCAATGTAACCGCCGCCGAGAATCAGGAGATGCTGCGGAATTTCGCGCAACTCCATCAGGGATTCGTTGGTCAAATAGCCGACGGAATCGAGGCCGGAAAGAACTGGAGGATAGGGGCGGGTGCCCGTATCGATGAAGATGCGCTCGCTCTGCAGGACGTCGTTATCGACCTGAACCTCGCGCTGCGACCGAAAATGTGCGCGGCTGCGATAGAGGTGCACGGTGGGATGCTTGATGACATTCCGCTCCTGGTTGCCACGGAATCGCTGCACCACGGCATTCTTGCGGTCCACCACAAAGGAAAGATCCACTTCGACGCGGCCGGTGTGCACGCCCCAACGCGCAGCGTCCCGCGCGTACTGCGCGACCTGCGCGGAGGCGATCATTGTTTTTGTGGGCGTGCAGCCGGTGTTAACGCAGGTGCCGCCGAGGTGCGATTCCTCGATGAGAGCGACGGTCCAGCCGCGTTCGCCGAGGGCGTAGGACAGCGGATTGCCCGCTTGGCCGGAGCCGATGACGATGGCGTCGTACTTTTTCACGCGCGACTGATGGCGGACATTTTGACGCTCGGGAGCGAGGCTGACCGGGCGTATTAGCCTGCTGTACCTTTCGCCCGATGATCGGCGCGGACGAGTTTGGCGCCTTCGACCATCGCCTGCAGCTTCCTGAACGCAACGTCGCGAGGCAGATATTTCATTCCGCAATCGGGAGCGACCACCAGGCGATCTACGCTTACGAAAGGAAGCGCTCGCCGAATGCGCGCGGCAACGATCTCGGGCGTCTCCACTTGATGCGTGGAGAGATCGAGCACGCCGAGGATGATCGTCTTGCCGCGAAGTTTTTCGAGAATGGAACAATCGAGAGAAGATTGAGCCGTCTCGATGGAAATCTGATCCACGGGCGCTTCGGCTAATTCCGTGAGGAAGGAATAGCCGGAGGGCCGCTCGTGAATGATGGCCGCATATCCGAAACAGAGATGCACCGCAGTGGTGCCCTTCACACCGTCGAGCGCGCGTTTGAGCACTTTGATGGCGTATTGGCGGGCTTTTTCCGAACGCGCCTGCATGTAAGGTTCATCTACCTGGACGACGTCGGCGCCCGCGGCGAAAAGATCCTTGATCTCCTCGTTTGCGGCGGCGGCATAGTCCATGGCCATTTCTTCTTCGGATTTGTAGTAGTCGTTCTGCGCCTGCTGAGCCATGGTGAAAGCGCCGGGAACGGTGATTTTGATCCTGCGGTTCGTGTTGGCGCGCAGGAATTGCACGTCGCGGACTTCCACGGGGTGTTTTCTGCGAATCTTGCCCGTGACGCGCGGTACGGGATTCGGATGGCCGCTGCGATCAAGCGCGGTGCCGGGATTATCGATATCCACGCCTTCGAGCGCGGTGGCAAAACGATTCGAATAGCTTTCGCGCCGCGCTTCGCCGTCGGTGATGATATCGAGGCCGGCGCGCTCTTCATCGCGGATCGCGAGAATCGTGGCGTCGTCCTGGGCTTGTTCCAGGAATTCCGGTGCGACGCGCCATAATTCTTTCGCTCGAACGCGCGGCGGGAAGCGGCCGGCGAGTTTTTGCCGATCGATCAGCCAATCGGGCTGCGGATATGAACCTACGAGCGAAGTTGGTAGGAGTTCTGTTGTCATGGTTCGTCCGTGTTTGTGACGGATGCCGCGAAATGCGCCCGCGAGCACTGCCGGCGCTCAAGAGCGCGGCAATCTTAGCACTTTTGGCTTGGAGCGGCGGTCCAGCTCCGCGGATTCCGCGAGGGCCATCGTATACTCGCATGCGGCCGGCAGAAGATGCGCAAATCAACAGCGAGTGAGCTGCAATTCCGAGCCGCGAGTGACCAATCGCTTCTGGTTTACCTCGGCGAAGAGATCGCGCTCGAAAACCATCGACGCGTGCTGAAGTTGCTTCGTCTGCTGCAGTCCGAACCCCTCGACGGCGTTCGTAATCTCCATCCCGCTTATAGCTCACTTTTGATCAAGTTTGATCCGCTCAGGCTCGATCACGACAAATTGCAATCGAGATTAGTTCCCTACCTGGGCCGATTGGATCAAGAACCACTTCCGGCAACGCGCGAGGTTGAGATACCGGTCTGCTACGGCGGAGAATTCGGGCCCGATCTGAACGACGTTGCGGAGATGCACGGAATGACCGCCGCTCAGGTGATCGAGCTACATTCGTCCGCGACTTATGTCGTTTACTTTCTTGGATTCGCGCCGGGCTTCGGTTATCTCGGAGGATTGCCAACGGCCCTTGCTTCCGCACGGCTCGAAACGCCGCGAGCAAAGGTGCCGCAGGGCAGCGTGGGAATCGGCGGGAAGCAAACCGGCGTGTATCCATTTTCAACGCCGGGCGGATGGAGATTGATCGGGCGCACTCCGGTGGCAATGTTTCGCCGGGATGCTAATCCGATGAGTCTTTTGCAGATCGGCGATCACGTGCGCTTTCGGACGATCTCCGAAAAAGAGTTCGAGGAGCTCGACGGCATATGAGTGCGCTCCTCGTTGAGGCACCGGGGTTGTTGACGACGGCACAAGATTTGGGCCGCGATGGATTTGGCCCGATGGGCGTTTCGGCTTCGGGAGCGGCCGATGCTATTTCGCTGCGCATTGGGAATCGGCTGGTGGGCAATCCCGAGGGCGCGGCGGCGTTGGAAATGACGCTTCTCGGCGGTGCCTTTAGGTTCGACCGGGCGGCGGTAATTGCCGTTACGGGAGCGGACTTTGGACCTTCGTTGGATGGCGTGGCGCTCCCGATGTGGACGTCGATCGAGATACGCGAGGGCCAAACTGTGAAGTTCGGCCCTTCGCGTTCCGGGGCACGCGCTTACTTATGTGTTCAGGGGGGAATTGCAGTGGAGCTTTTCCTGGGAAGCGCGTCGACTCATGTGCTTAGCGGCCTCGGAGGCATCGAAGGCAGAGCGTTACGGAAGGGCGATCGAGTTGAAGTTGACGCGGCTAATTCGCTCTTTCGAAAGCGCTCTCTATCAGCGAAGGCGCTGGAAAGTTTACGGCCTCGCAAGGTGATCCGAGTTACCGATGGGCCGCAAAGCGATTGGTTCGCCGAATCGTTGTGGAAAACGCTTCGCGGGAATGCATTTCGTGTAAGCGAACAATCGAATCGCATGGGCATTCGTCTGGAAGGCCCGCCAATCCGGCTCGACACCTCGCGCGAAATGATTACGGAGGGAGTCTCGCTGGGCACGATTCAGGTGACTCCTTCGGGCCAGCCGATCATCCTGTTTGTCGAACAGCAGACGACCGGGGGCTATCCTAAAATCGCAAACGTAATTTCGGCTGATCTGCATTCTCTTGGTCAGCTCCGGCCGCGCGATGAGATCCGTTTCGAGCGGGTGGAAATGAACGAGGCACGTGCCTTGCTGATTCAGCAGGAAGCGCTGCTGGCGTCAAAGGAGCTCATTCAGGAGTGAAGTCCATCGACTTGAATTGCGATATGGGCGAGATGCCGGAAGCCATTGCCGACGGCACTCAGGAAGCACTCATGGCGTATCTGACGTCCGTAAACATCGCTTGCGGAGCGCACGCCGGCGACGAATCCACCATGAGGACGACGATTGAGCAGGCGATGCGAAGGAAATTGGCGATTGGCGCCCATCCGGGTTATGCCGACCGCGCGAATTTCGGCCGGTTGGAACTCGATTTGTCAGCGGATGAAATCGCGGAGAGCGTATTCGAACAGGTGTCGACACTTAGCGATATCGCCGCGAAGTGCGGCGCTCGCGTTGGTCACGTGAAGGCGCACGGAGCGCTTTACAATCAGGCTGCGAGAGACGCGGCGGTCGCCGAGGCCATCGCAGATGGCGTGGCACGATGGCGACGCGATGTATTTCTGGTCGGCCTGGCGGGATCAGTGATGCTCGAGGCCTTTCGTCACGCGGGGTTTTCCGTTGCGGCGGAGGCGTTTGCGGACCGGAGGTACGAGCCGAACGGCTCGCTAAGATCGCGCAAATTCGCGGATGCTCTAATTCTTAATCCTGCGGACGCGGCCGCACAGGCGCTGCATATTGCCCAAGCCGGCAGAGTTGCTGCGTCAGACGGCAGCGAAATTCGAGTGGAGGCGCAGACGATTTGCATTCACGGCGACACTCGCGGAGCCGTGAAGATCGCGTCCGCTGTTGGAGAGCGCTTGAAGCACGCGGGGGTTGAGCTTCGTCCGCTTGCGGCCGGGTTCTGACGGCGGCGATTCGTTTGGCGGCGCGAACCCAATCAACTTCAGCCGAGGTTTCTGAAGCCAACTGACACAGATCAGGCCTTTGGCTCCTGAGGAACAATCGTAAACAGCAAGTCCCGAGCGTCGACGTGCTGGCCGGGTGTGACGTGGATTTTGCCAACGCGTCCGGCCACAGGCGCATATACATTCGACTGCATCTTCATGGCTTCGAGCGTGAGGAGCTTGGCGTTGCGCGCAACGGGCTGGTTCAGCTCTACCGCGATCGAGGTAACCATGCCCGCAGTCGGCGCGGGAACTTGCGCCGGATCGGCCGAATCCGCCTTGGGATGCGAAGGCGCCACAATGCGCAAGGCGCGATCACGCACGTTGATCTCGCGCGGCTGACCATTCAATTCGAAAAACAAGGTGCGCGTGCCGTCGGGATGGGCTTCACCGATGGTAAGAAATTTTACGACCAGACTCTTACCCGCTTCGATCGAGACCGTAATTTCCTGATCCGGACGCAGCCCATAAAAGAACGGCGGCGTGGGCAGAACACTCACATCGGCATAGGTCTGCCGAAACCGATCGTATTTGAGAAAAACGTCTGGATAGAGAAGATAGCTGAGCAATTCGTCACGGCGAACGGGCCGGCCAAGTTGTTTTTCAAGGCGCTGTTGCGCCTCTTTCAAATCGATGGATTCAAGCTGGGCTCCAGGGCGCCCGTGTTGCGGCTCCGCTCCATGGAGGATGATCTGCTGGACTCTCGTGGGCCAGCCATCCGGGGGATTTCCGAGACCGCCCGCGAGCATTTCCACCACCGAATTGGGAAACGCCAGATCGTGATTCACTTCTAGTGTAAGCACGTCCTGCGGGCGCATTTCCTTGGCCATGAGGAACAAAGTCATGTCGCCGACGACCTTGCTCGAAGGCGTGACCTTGACGATGTCTCCGAAGAGCCTGTTTACGTCCGCATAGGTGCGTTCGACCTCATGCCAGGAACGGCCCAGGCCCATGGCGGCAGCCTGTTCGCGCAAATTCGTGTATTGACCTCCGGGAATTTCATGCTCATACAAACGCGCTGAACCCGCGCGCGGCGCCGAATCGAAGGGCAAATAGTAGTCCCGTACTGTTTCCCAATAATCGGAGCACTCGTTGAGCGTCTCGACGTCGAGACCGGTTTCACGCGGCGTATGACGCAACGCCTCAACGATTGAATTCAGATTGGGCTGACTGGTGCCTCCGCTCATGGCGGCAACGGCGGCGTCGGCTGCGTCCACACCGGCATCAGCGGCCTTCAAGACGGAAGCTGCGTTGATTCCGCTGGTGTCGTGGGTATGAAAATGGATTGGCAGGCCGATTTCTTCGCGGAGAGCCTTCACAAGTTCGTAGGCAGCGTAAGGCTTGCAAAGGCCGGCCATATCCTTG
>Ga0210394_10005887_pt1 | contig 13546 bp, 10 predicted proteins | sample IncBWC12MmetaG_FD_160121 | JGI IMG/M metagenome (GOLD analysis project Ga0210394, IMG submission 160121) | Forest soil microbial communities from Barre Woods Harvard Forest LTER site, Petersham, Massachusetts, United States - Inc-BW-C-12-M | ecosystem: Environmental > Terrestrial > Soil >...
ATCGCTTCCATAAAAAATATAATCCACAAAGCTCCCAGCATGGCCGCCTGGCCAATTAGGCCTGAGCGCACTGTATTGTAAGTAGCGAGTCCTGTGAGGAATAGCGAAATGGCGGAAATAACAATTACGATAATAACCGCGCTTGTTAAAGATTGTGATAACAATCCAGCCGCTGCCGCAGCGACTGCCGCAATGGCAAGCAACCACTGTGTAAATGTAATGGTCGATGTTAGGTGACCAACATTGTACCGTGCATGCAAATGTCCGCTAGAACTGCCAAATGCGTGCTGAATGTCTGCTGCTTGGCAGGCTGGACCATGGTGGTTCAAGGTGGTGGACATCAGTTTCTGTGCGGTCGAGGCTTGAAACAGGAGTCGTAAACTATAGGAACGGCCTTTCGCGGGGCTGCAGTTCCCATCTTGATTACTCGTTCTTTGCATACGATGTTTCTCGTTGCATCAGGATCGTGCTTCGGCCTCCACTGTAGACAGCTCAGCCCTGTGAGGGCGCAATGCGAAGGTCAACACCAATGTGAAACCTCCACACCAGGTCAGCATACCCGCCAGGAGTGCCCATGCCGCTCCCTGCAGGCCGTAGCGGGGTACGAGCGGCACGCAAGCACTCGCGGTGACCAATGTTGCGCAAATATAGACTGGCAACTGGACGTCGAACTTCCGTGCGGCCGCGAGACCGAAGCCGAGCACTGAGGCGACATACGACACTCCTGCAGCCGCCATCAGCCACGCGAAAACCGACGGATACATGGCGTACTCCGGACGGTACATAATCGCGAGGAACTGCCGTCCCCAAAGCACGGCGGCGAGGACCCCGATGACCCCGTTCGCGGCCGCGATGGAAATTAGTTGGAGAAGCAGCCTGCGGAATTGTCGGAGGTTCTCAACGTAATATCTCGCGAGGCGCGCTGCGGTCGCCTGGCAAAGTGAACTGGCGGCCATCCCTCCGACTATCATGATGTATCCCATCGCGGAATATACGGCCAATTTTGCCGTCCCGGCGATGCTCTCAATGAAGTAGCGCGGTATGTTCACCATTAGCGTGCCAAGCATCGCCACCAGTCCGAGTGGAAAAGACACCCTCATGAGTGCCCTGATGTTGCGCCAAGTGCCGAACTGCAGCGTGGCAAGGCGAACCAACGTGGGGTATCGAGCCGGATTCCGGGTGGGCCAGGGGAATTGATGTAGCCGGCCGGCATTCTTCAGGTCATAAGTCAGTAGGACGACGAGGCTGACGGCAGCCTGGCCGCTGACCGCCCAGAATACGTTTCTTGTTGTGTAGGCCGCCGCCGCTACCGCCGATAGCTGGAGGACGCCTCGGATCATCTGCGAGATTGCGACGCGGTCCATCCGTTCGTGTTGCTGCTGCAACCCAAAGACGGTGTCGCCTATTAAGTCCAGAGCCTTTGCAACCGCAGTCATGACGACAACAAACAACAGATAAACATCGTGGCGCGAGACAATCTCGATCGCGAAGACGAACGTGAGGGCGGCTGCAATCGACATGAGGCGGAGGCTGAGGTAATCGCCGAACTGAAAATCCCCCCGTGCATCGGTCGCCTGCACTGTCCTCAGGTTAAGCCCTGCAAACACGAACACCGGTGCCGTAATCGCAAGAGCGAGCGCGAACTGACCAACCATGTTGGTGCTGCAGAGTTTCGCAACGACGACTAGCATCCCCCACTGGCAAAATGCGTATAGCCCAGTGCCGAACAGAGTCCAGGAGAAGTTCCGGGTGAGCGACAGTGGCTTGTTGACGCTGAGGTTCGACATCGCGTTTCTGCAAACGTGCCCCGCAGGCATTCCAGCGCTAACCTGAATCTTCACGTGTAAAGGTTGCGCTAACATGCTCGGTAATCTCCTGACTGCTAGCGAAGGTCAATAAATTACAATGAATCAACTGATGGCGAGATGTAGATCGGTGCCGGCCTGAGCTGGTGGGGGCCAGGATGCATTTCGTTATCGCACTTCCTGGCGTGACACTCATTGTGGTGAATCTGCCCCTGCTTCCACCAACGCGCCAGCTTGCATCATCAATGATGTATGTACCCATAACTGTGAGTGTATTGATTCGTTTTCCGAGGATCCCATTGATTCAGAATCGTCCCGAGTACCCGCGTTCCGTCGTCCGTTAGCCGCTGTTTCGCAGCTACCGCTGCGTACCTCATCGTCTCAGCCGAACGAACGACCAAGATGACCCCATCTGCAAGGCGGCCAAGTACCCGCGCGTCCGGCACACTCAGCATCGGGGGAGTGTCGATGATTACGGTATGGAACTCCTCCCGCATGCGGTTCAAGAGCGCGAACGCCCGTGGTGAATAAAGCAGAGCTGCGCTGCTAGCAGTCGGTGACCCGGAGGGTAGCAGATCCAAGTTTCTGAAGCCTGTCTTGAAAACTATTCCCTCACAGTCACTTGGCGGCGTTTTGCCTTCGAGTAGATCAGTTAGGCCCCACCGATTGGGCACGCCGAAAATTTCGTGGAGCCGCGGCCTGGGAAGGTCACCGTCGATCAGGAGAATGCGCTGCATATGAGCAGAATGGCCGATCTCAGCTAAGGCCAGCGCCAAGTTACTTGCTACCGTTGTCTTTCCTTCCCCCATATTGGCGCTGGTGATCACAATGACTCGCGGTCTGTCACCATTCTCCCCGGAGTACAGAATCGACGTGAGTGTTGCCCGGAATGAGTCTGCCAAGAGAGAAGGTCCTTTCTTCGAAGTCATCAGTTCCACCTGCAATGGATCGCCTTTCTCCAACTTCTTGGTCTTGAGGTCCTTTCCGTTCTGATAGTAAGCGAAGAGCCGGCTCCCTTTTGCCTTTGCTGAAGGGATCGCGCCCAACTCCGGCACGTCAAGATATCTCGTGGTGTCACCGGGGTCGTGGATGGTTCCGTCGGAACGTTCTTGTACAACGACGAAGGCAATACCAAAGAAAGCACCAGCAAGAAGCCCAAGCGCCGAATTCAAAACGACGCTCGGTTTATAGGGACGTGTCGGCGGTTCGGCGGTATCAACCACTCGGATATTGCTTGCGCGCAGTGCGGAGGTCATACCGGCTTCCTGGACGTTGTGAAGCATGGAGTCGTAAAGTTGGCGCTTCGTGTCCACTTCGCGCTTGAGGATGTTGTAGTGCGTCACCTCGGCTGCCTGCTCGGACATCAGACGGGCTTGGGAGGCATAGGTCCTAGCAAGCAGATGCTCTCGGCGTTGGGCGGACTCAAATTCGTTCTGGATTCGCTGGACGATGTTGGTGCGTTCCTTCTCGAGAGCCAGTTCCAGAGTTGCTACCTGTGCTTGGACCTTTTTCACTGCAGGGTGGGCCGGGGTTAGGGAAGACGAAAGCTCGGCTGCCTGGCGGCGAAGGTCGGTGAGCTTGACCTGGTACTCCTTGAGGGTTGCGTCATCGAGTACTTCGGGGACCGATTCTGGAGACGTCCTGGACGCGAGCTCGTATCTCGATTGGCTGGCGACGCGATCCGCTTGAGCTTTGGAGAGTTCCTCCTGAAGCTGGCGGAGCTTCTCCTCAGCAACGTTGTTTTGCTCCGACGTAAACAACAGGCCAGAAGCGCGGGCATAGCTCTGTAGCTCATCCTCGGATTTTTCGAGTTTGATCCGGACGTCTTCAGTATGTTGGGTGAGCCACTCGCCCGTTTGCTGGTTGGTCTTCCAATGCGACTCGATGTTCTGCTGGACGAATTCGGCAATTAAGGTGTTTACGAAATCGGTGGCAAGCTGTGGGTCGGTTGAATCGTACCGGATTTCGATGAGGCGCGTATTGGCTTCAGTGCTAATTTTCAGATTCTTGGCAACCAGTGTCAGGACCTTTTCACGGGTTGAAGCCTCGCCTAAAAAGGCTTTCCGCCAGGCTGAGAGGCGGCCTCTTCCGTCTTCTGGAAACAGTTTTTTTCCAAGATCCAGCTTTGCCACAACCCTATCGAGTAGGGACTCGCTCTGGAGAATCCTGGCCTGTGTCTGAAGATCGGATCCGGGCACGTACGAGCCCCCTTCATCAGAGGTGGGGCTCACGTTGCGCATGTTCAGGAAATTCTCATTGAGGCTTTGGATTTCGATAGATCCGCGAGCCTGATAAATTGGTTCCTGCGGAAGCGTGAGGAGAAGGGAGGTCAGGAGACCCATGCAAGCAATAAAAATAAGGGTACCTTTGCGACGCCAGAGGATTTGCAAATATTCGGGCGCCAAGTCGGGTCCCGTTTCCGCAAACACGTCGGGAAACGGCAGTTCCATGACCTGCCGCCGCGGTGGCAGGAGACTAGTCCGGGCTCCCCTTCGCGCAGAGGGGCCCTGGCCTGGATCGTCCCGTAGTGGTTGGTTTTCCATATTAGTAGTGGTAGATCGCAGCGGATACCACGCCGGAGAAAAGGGCCGGAAGAAAAGTGGTCGTGAACGTTTTGCGACTGCTCGTGGGTATCACCAGGACGTCGTCGGGGCCTAGTGCGATGTCTTCTGCCTTTCCAGAAAGTATCCGCTGAACGTTGATGGCGATCTCTCTGAGCTTTGGTTCCCCCGTAACTTGGCGAACAATCCGCGCCTTGTCCGGCTTCGCTGTGCGTCCGAGTCCGCCTGCTAGGGCCAGCGCTCTGAGAACGGAAACACTCCGTTGCCCCCCTAGCGTGAAGGCCCCTCCGTGCTGAACGTCGCCCACGACGTAGACCATGTTGGAGCTAGCCTCGGAGACGGAAATGACGTCATTCGGCTTGATCTCAATGTTCGCCGCCAGGTTCTTTCCCTCAAGAATCTCCTGCACGTTCAATTCGACGCTGCTGAACTGCCCGGTAGGATCTACCTTTGCACCGGGTAGCGGAATTTCGCCGCTTTGGCGAGGGCGCGTTACGGTGAGGATGGAGCCCGCAGTGTCGCGAGGCCCGCCAGCCATGGAGAGGACTTCGTAGAGCGTTTGCCCACCCCTGAGTTGGACTACACCAGGTTTCGTGACTGCACCGAAGACCGATACTGGCTGACTCCGAAACTCGGTCACCGTCACCGAAATCTGCGGCTCTTGGATGAACTCCTTAAATCGGGTGGTCAACTCCGCTTCGAGTTGCTCGACGGTCAGGCCGCCCGCCTTGACACGTCCGATCATCGGCAGCGTGATGTTGCCGTTCGTGCCGATGAGGACTGGCTTGTCGGAAATCTCGGGGGCATCGATCGCACGAATCACGATCTCGTCATTCGGCCCGAGGATATAGCCGGATACAGTTTGCATAGCGGTGACCGCTGGCTGCTGGGCTGCAGCGTAGAGCACAGCAGGAGTCAGCATCGTGATGAACAAAGCTACTGGAGCCTGCACAATGCTTCTCATGATTCCTCTCCCTAGGAAGGCTCCGATATTGCGGTTCGAGCGAAAGTTGATGCGCTAAGCTGGCGCAACAATTACGTCCTCACCAAAACTACCCCGATGAATTCGAAGTCAAAACCTTTCACGACTACCCGTTGTACTCACCAGTTGGTGTCATTTATGCTCGTTCAAAACAGTATCGACACTTCAGAACTCTGCCTCTTTGCCGCCTTGCCCCACATAGTAACTAGCCGCCAATGTCTCAGGTAGATCGGCTCTGCAAAAGGAATAGCTAAACCAATTCGACATCGTATCCTTGGATCCGAATCGATATAGATCGACGGAGCAGTTCCACAGAAACAACCAAACTTTGATCGTCACCCTGACGGACGAGGATCCCCTCGACCCCGTCGAGTGATCCCCCGCGAATGCGCACGCGGTTTCCTGCGCTCACGAAGGGATGTAAAGCACACGGGATTTTTTCCCTGATCGCCGTCCGCAGATTTTCGACTTGCTCATCCGGGATGGGAGTCCCTCGCCTCTCACTACCTACGAAGCCAAGTACGCCCGGTGTTCGTAAAACCTTGAGCCTTTCCTCGGACGTTTGCGCAATGCGAACGAAGGCATAGCAACTAAACAACGGAACTTCCACCTTGCTCTGTCGGTCGCTCCACCGGTGGATTTGTTGGAGCAGCGGAAGGAACGTGAAGACTTTCTTCTCCTGGAGCTGTTGCGTGATCCACTTCTCATGCCGCGGCCTGGTATGAATTGCGTACCAGTTCGATACCTCCCCCCTGAGAACCGATGGAGGAAGTAGCGATGTGGATTCGAGATTTAGGTGCGAACTAGACACAGCTTCGCCCTCTCAGTCCCATTTCTGCGTTTGAAACCAAGTGCCCAGAATTCGTTCGCAGTCGCTAGATCAATCTAGTCGCTACGGGAACCAATTTATGCACCCGCATCTTGAAGCAGCTCCGGAACTCCGACAGGGTCCTGCCTGTTTACCACTGTTGGAGTTCCATTCGTTGGCTGGCTGACTCGATCGGTAGGGTTTGCCTTGAGACCGTCCTTACCCGCACAGAGATAGCGACGGGCGCCAACATAAACACAACAGCGGCTAGCACTATGCCATTGCTAGTCACTGGTGATTCCTCCGTCGTGCTTGTCAGCACTCGAGATACGGAAAGCGTTTCTTGTATTGCTGTCGAACAGCAGGGTGAAATCTTGGCTGACCGCTGCGAAACCCTCGGCGGCGGAATGTTCAACGCGAATTACCCTCGCCTCCGTCTTGATTCGCACAGTCCTTCCCACACTGCCGACAGCCGGATAAAGGAAGATATCGAGGTCAAGTCTTGCTCCTACCGGAGGACACGTTCGTGTAAATATGAACGCTCCCGCTAAGCTTATGTCGCGAGTCACTCCTTCTCCTAACAACCGACTCTGCTGAGGGCCTTCCCAAGCGAACACCGCGCCAGCGGAGAGTCGATAGCGGACTCGATTTCTGAGCTCCACTGAGACGGACTGGCGGCTCAATCTCTTCCCTTCCCCAAAGCGCAGCGCTTTACGTTTTCGCTTTGGTGCTCGCGGGCAAAGTAACCCGGCCGAGCACCGCGGACAAGAAGCGGAAAGTCAATTCCGAATTAGGGGCTCTGTGGAAATCGTGAGCCTGACCTTTGTTCCTGATGACCCCAATTTGCCCGTGCCAACAGCGGGACGGTCGGCGGGACGTGACAGGGACAAAAAGCCCTAGGCATGCGGACGCTCCGCGTCCGCTGATTTCCTTCTCGTGCAGAGTTTTGAGGAACGTCTACCCTGCGCCCCCAGGGGCTTGAGGCAGCAGGACTGAAGCCATTTCTGCAGTTCGAGGTCATAGAAGTCTTTGAAATGCTGGACCTTAAAGGACCACGAGCGTCGATGGGGACTGAGCCGTCAGCATCTTCCTCAACCTCCTTCCGTGTCTCATCGAACCGCCGACTCCCGAAGTAAAGAAAATGCACCGGTAGGGGTGCGCATGAACTGTGCAACCTGTTTCGAATGTACAGGACGACTCTCTATCAATTAGTACGAGCTTCTGCTTTCGATAAATAGTTGCGCCAGGACTTCTAGTACCTTCCACAAGCAATATATTTATTTTTCCGATGCAAGTTATTTTATTTGCAGATCGACCAGCCGTGCGTACAATCTTGAGTCCCTGCTCAGCTTAGGAGAGATTATGGGTGGATCTCCGCAGATGCCTCCCCATACCATTCGTGTCGCTGTCGCTGATGCCACGCGCATGAACAGTCAGTTGATCGTGGGCGCTCTAAAGCGCTGCCATAGCAACTTCGACGTTCACGCTCTAACGAGCAATTCATCGGTCGCATTTCGCGAACTGCAGGACTCTCGACCAGACGTTGCCGTGATCAGCGCCCGATTGGAGGACGGTCCCCTCACTGGGTTTAGGATTCTGCAACAGCTCCGCGCTTCTGAATCAAAGGCTCTGCCCGTGATGTTGTTGGATTCCACCGACCGAGATCTCGTGGTCGACGCATTTCGCGGTGGTGCGCGAGGAGTCTTCTGCCGCGGGTATTCTTTCAACGCACTGCCTAAGTGCATCCGCAGGGTTCACCAGGGGCAAGTCTGGGTCAGTAATATTGAGTTGGAGTTTCTCCTCGAGCTGGTAATCAGTCTAAGACCCTTGAAGATTCACCATGCAAGCGGAATGGCACTGCTGACGCCCCGCGAACGAGATGTCGTACGCCTCGCGGCTGAAGGTATGAGGAACCAGGAAATTGCGCTCAAACTCAACCTCACTGAACACACAGTTCGAAATTACATGCTTCGAATCTTCGATAAATTGGGGCTATCGAGTCGCGTGGAACTGGTTCTATATGCCTTTAGCAGCGTTGAGGGAATTCCAGCAGTGGGTTTCAGGGCGGACTCCGCCGGGGTTTGACGCAAAAGCATCTTCCCACTCTATTTGCTCGGTGCCCTCGCAATATCACGCTCTGCAGCTAGACGGCTAGTGATGGTTGCAGCGGGCTCAAACAGAACCTAACGGTTAACCTCGACTTCGTGACCAGCTCTGCCTTTTGATCCGCCAACAGCGCTCCGCTAGGAGGTCAAAATGACCCTTAGTTATGCGCAAATTGCCAGCTAAAGAACTACCGAGGGAAGACCAAGAGGGAGGGCGAGCGACACCTTACGGGGAAGGAGACGGAAGCGTGGGAGATTATCTACTTGAAGCTCTACAAGAACCAGTTACCGGTGGTCGAGAAGGCCATCGAAACTGCCGGCCTTATGCTCGGAACTGATCGGTCGAGGGGGTTATTGCCTGAGATGATCTGTGCTGATTTTTTGGCGGGTGCAAACGTCGAAGAAAGTTAGTCTTGAATCCGCTTAACCGTACCCGCGAGTAGTGCTGGCGGTCCCTAGGAAAGCGGCCCGACTCAAGTTGAGCCTCGAAGACTAAAAGTTACCGCGTCAGCGAGTGCTCGAGCGCGACGGATGGCGCTGTCAAAATTGCGGTTCGTCGAAAGACTTGCAAGCTCATCATCTGGCAAAGCGGAGCAAGCGCGGCGACAATGCTTTGCACAACCTGATAACACTGTGCGCGACGTGCCATCAAGGCAAGCACCGGTCTTCGAAGCTGATGTGAACGACAAGTGTGTTGGCGGCTGGTGTTGACAGTATCAGTGTTGGCTGTAGAGTGAGGGGCCTAGCGAAGCGGTGAAATTACTGCCGGTACAGGTATTGGACAGGGCTAATTTCTGGTCACTCGGCCAGTTATGCAGGGCCAGACCACCCTGTAACCTCGATTTCAGCCATACAAAAGGTTCTTCACAATGAAATCGTCGAAAACAACGCTGCCCGTCTTTCTCTTGCTGTTGTCTTGTGCTTCGCACTGCCAAGCGCAGACCGCTACCATTAATTGGAATAACACCCATCAAATTTTAGACGGCTTTGGAGCTTCGGACGCTTTTGAACTCGCTCCGCTGACCCGTACTCAAGCTGATTTATTCTTTTCTCCGACTACAGGAATCGGGCTATCGCTTCTGAGAACGAATGTTCCAGAAGACGGGAGTTGCTCGACTGTCAACACAACCTGCGCCGGCGATGTCAGCAACATGCAAATCGCTATCGCCAACGGCGCGAAGGTGTGGAGCACACCTTGGTCACCACCCGCCTCGATGAAGTCGAACGGCAGCATAAAGCAAGGCGGTGCCCTACTGCCAGGTTCCTACGCGGCTTATGCGACCTATCTCGCCAACTATGTTAAAAGTTTGAAGAGCCTCTATGGGATCGACCTCTATGCGCTGTCGGTGCAGAACGAACCTGAGAGCGCTCAGCATTGGGACTCTGCTGTTTGGACCCCGGCAAATTTTGCCACCTTTATCGGCGCTAATCTCGGCCCAACGTTCGCCGCCGATGGTCTAGCCACTCTCATCATCACGCCGGAAACATTTCAATGGCAAGACTTGGCTGAATATGAAAATCCCACTATGAGCAATTCAAAAACAGCAACCTACGTCAGCATCATCGCTACGCACAACTACGCCTATAATGGCACTGGCGAACCACCCTCTTCCCTGGGCCACAGCGAAAACAAGCACCTATGGGAGACAGAGATTTGTGATTTCGCTACTCCCGATCCCAGTATTGCGAGTGCCCTCAAATATGCGCAGTCTATAAACAACTGGATGACGATCTCGAATGCGAACGCGTGGCATTACTGGGAACTAATCAATCCAAGCGTACATTACAACGCAGGTCTGATGGATTCCTCAGGGACGGCAACAAAGCGCCTGTATATGATGGGGAATTATAGCAAGTTCGTGCGGCCTGGATTTTATCGTATTGATGCGACCGCGACGCCGCAGAATGGCGTGTCAGTTTCAGCCTATAAGAACTCAACTAGCAGCACGCTGGTAATTGTTGTCATCAATCAGAACAGCTCAAATGTTTCTCAAACCTTTGCGCTCAATGGCGCAGCAGTATCGAGCGTAACTCCTTGGATTACTTCCGCCAGCTTCGATCTGGTCCAGCAGTCAGACGTTCCCGTTAGTGGCGGCTCATTCGTATACAGTCTGCCAGCGGCTAGTATAACCAGTTTCGTTGGAACAACTGCATTAGCTGCTCCTACGGGACTTACAGCCAAAGTCCTATGATGCTTTGTACATATATCTCCCCTCGCGCAACCTTCATTATCTCTCCGATTCAAAAACACTGACATCGAGTGCCCTGGGACAGAATGTAAACCTTCAAGCGAAAGCACAAACTCAATCTTCAAATGTAAGTGATTAATAATGTTCCATCGTCTCGCACTCGATGATGTTTCTAGGCAGTGCCGGAAGCATCAAGGCCAGCTCGGCACCGACTTGGCCATTCTTGCCCGTCAGTAGGCTTCATTTCGCTAAGTATGGCGGGAGAAACTGGCGACGGGTCTCGGCAAGCGTCGGATGCCGAGCGTCCTTTTCGGACACGAGTGGACTCTCAACGCCCCAAACGATGTTCAAATCCTGGTCGTTCCAAACAATGCCGTGCTCGTCGGCGGGATCGTAGAAATCGCCGCACTTATAGAGAAACTGGACGGAATCGGTAAGCGCCAGAAATCCGTGCGCGAATCCAGCGGGGACGTAGATTTGATTCTGCTCATTGGCAGACAAAAACACGCTGGTCCAGTTTCCGAAGTGTGGAGAGTCGAGGCGAATATCAACCACGACGTCGAGCGCCTCTCCTTCGACGACGCGGCACAATTTCGACTGAGGATGGCGCGCTTGATAGTGGAGCCCGCGCAGGGTACCTTTCGCAGAACGCGAATGATTGTCTTGAACAAATGAGTCCGTGATCCCCAGGTCGGCCAATTTCTCGCGATGATAGACCTCCAGGAAAAATCCGCGGGCGTCGCGAAATACCTTGGGGCGGAGCTCACAAACACCAGGGAGAGAGGTTTCCAGTCGTTCCAAGGAAGAACTTCCTTATCTGCTCAGTGAGCACTTTGTGCTGATTCGACATCATCGGGATTGAAGCACAGATCGCTGTTCGAAATTATGAACTACGATTTTGCAGATTGTGTAAGGGCCTGGAGAGAAGAATCGCGCTTGTCATAATACTTTTCATAATAGGTTCGGTACCCGCCGCCACGAACTCCCGCTAGCCAATCGATATTCTCTCTATACCAGTCGATGGTCTGGCTCAGGCCTTCCTCAAGAGAAATCGCGGGCTTCCAAGCGAGTTCGGTCATCGCCTTCTCACATTTCAGAGCGTAGCGGCGGTCGTGGCCGGGGCGGTCCTGCACGTAGGAGAGCAGAGTTTCCGGCTTTCCCATCATCCGGAGTAGACACTGGGCTAGTGAGAGGTTCTGTTCGATGTCGACGCCGCCCAGATTGTAAACCTCACCGATACGTCCGCGCTCAAGAACGGCCAAAACGCCACGGCAATTGTCTTCGACATGGAGCCAATCGCGTTGCTGCTTTCCATCACCATAGATAGGAAGACGTTTGTCGTTGAGCGCGTTCGTGATCATCAACGGCAGAAATTTCTCCGGAAATTGATAGGGACCGTAGTTGTTCGAGGAGCGCGTAATCAACGCCGGAAATCCGTAAGTCCGCACGTAGGACAGGACCAGAAGATCCGATCCGGCCTTGGAGGATGAATAAGGACTGCTCGGCCGCAAAGGAGAATTTTCGTCAGCGAAAGCATCTGGATGCATATCCCCGTAAACTTCGTCGGTCGAAATATGAACGAAGCGCCCGATGTTCAGCTCCCGTGCCACTTGCAACAAGACGAAAGTTCCCTTGACGTTGGTTTCAATAGAGGCTGCAGGCTCGTAAATGCTCCGATCGACATGGGACTCTGCCGCAAAATGGACGACCGCGTCGCAACCGGCCATCGCCGCTGCGACCGGAGCTGGGTCGCCGATATGTCCTTTGATAAAACGGTACGCTGGATCGGCTGCAACTGAATCGAGGTTCGCCAGGTTTCCTGCGTAAGTCAGGTTGTCATAGTTAACGACGGTATATTGTTTGCCGAGTCCCAGAACATACCGGATGAAATTGGAGCCAATGAAACCGGCGCCGCCCGTAACAAGAATCTTCATCGGGCTGTTCCCTGGCGAACTGAAGCGGCATAAGTGGAGGCCATCTTGTTAGCGCCTGTTTCCGCCACGAGGTTGTTGGCACGCAGGAGAGATTCGAATTGTCCGGCATCGGTCCACCAGCCATCGAGCACGTCATAGGTGAGCGTGTTTTCCTCGACGTAGAAGTTATTGACGTCGGTGATTTCCAACTCACCACGACCAGAGGGCTTTAGGCGGCGAATTTTTTGGAACACGGTCGCGTCGTAAAGATAGATCCCAACAACGGCATAGTTGGATTTTGGATTCTTGGGCTTCTCTTCAATTCCAACAACATGATCCCCGCGAATCTCGGCCACTCCGAACCTCTCCGCATCGGTAACTTCCTTGAGAAGAATCTTGGCGCCATCTTTCTGTGCTTTGAAGTTCTCGACAGATTGACAGACGTTGTTCTCGATGATGTTGTCGCCGAGGATGACGCAGATAGGTTCCCCTGCGGCAAAATACTCCGCCAGGCCGAGAGCTTCGGCAATCCCGCCTTCGCCCTCTTGATATGTGTAATTCAAGTGCTTCAAACCGAAATCGCGGCCATTACCGAGCAGCCTCAGGAAGTCTCCCGCGTTCTTGCCGCCCGTGACCAGAAGAATCTCCTCGATACCCGCATTGACCAGTGTCTGTATGGGGTAGTACACCATGGGCTTATCAAAAATTGGAAGTAGGTGCTTGTTGGTCACTTTAGTAAGAGGATTCAACCGGCTACCAGTCCCGCCGGCCAGCACAACGCCTTTCATATTCCTCGACCTCCTAGAAATTAATCACGCCTCTTAGAATCGCCTCTTATTTGCTTAGAAAGTGAGATGACGCTTGCGGCAGCACCCGAGTCCTCGAGAGTGTGCAAAACCCTGTTGAAGAACGCAAACTCAAGATTCAAATCAGGACAATCAGGTATTGGTGTACGGATACGCACTTCGCCATCGTCTCGTGTGGGTTCGGTTTGTATTCCGAGTGAGGGTGAAAGGTCACGACGATTGCGCTGGTGCGTTCATCCTTAACCATGTGATTCACGCTACTGGACCGCCTTGGGCCTGCGTGCACAGCGCTGCTTCAAAGCTACTCGATGCACGCTCCCAAGTGAATTGTCGGACAAATTGAAAACCATTTTTTGCCAATCGGATACGCAGCTCGG
>Ga0210394_10005888_pt1 | contig 13546 bp, 6 predicted proteins | sample IncBWC12MmetaG_FD_160121 | JGI IMG/M metagenome (GOLD analysis project Ga0210394, IMG submission 160121) | Forest soil microbial communities from Barre Woods Harvard Forest LTER site, Petersham, Massachusetts, United States - Inc-BW-C-12-M | ecosystem: Environmental > Terrestrial > Soil >...
TTCTTCGCATTCTGCGTATGGACGCCAAGCCGCGTGATCTCAGCCGCTGGACCGGAATGCTGGAGCGGATGCAGAATCCGGAAGATCAGGTCGACATCGCGCTCATCGGCAAGTATGTGGAGTACGAGGATTCGTATAAGAGCCTCAAGGAAGCCTTGCTGCACGGCGCGCTGGCGCACCGGCTGAAGGTGAATATCCATTGGATCGAGTCCGACAACATGCGCTGGCCCGATTGCGCGCGCGAGTTGGAACAATACGACGGCATTTTGGTTCCGGGCGGGTTCGGGAAGCGCGGCGTGGAGGGCATGATTGCAGCCATCCGGTATGCGCGCGAAAGCAAAGTGCCCTATTTCGGAATTTGTCTGGGGATGCAAACCATGGTGATCGAGTTCGCGCGCAACGTCTGCGGACTGGAGCACGCTAACTCAACCGAATTCGATCCTGGGACGCCCGATCGCGTGATCTACAAACTGCGGGAGTTGAAGGGCGTGGACGAGCTGGGCGGGACCATGCGTTTGGGCGCCTATCCCTGCATGTTGGCGGAGGGCAGTTTCGCGCGCCAGGCGTACGGCCAGCCCGAGATCAGCGAGCGCCATCGGCATCGCTACGAATTCAATCGGGACTATGAGGCGGTCTTGACGTCGGGCGGATTGCGTATCGCGGGCCAGACCCCGGATGCGGTGTACGTGGAAATCTGCGAGATCCCCGATCATCCCTGGTTCCTGGGCTGCCAGTTCCATCCGGAATTTAAGTCCAAGCCCCTCGAGCCGCATCCGCTGTTCTCTGCCTTCATGGCGGCGGCCCACAAACATCGCAAGAGCCGTTCCAAGCCGGCCCAACGCGTTCGATCCGAGCAGTACACACACGCCGATTGAGTGGGATTCCTCCAATTGGGCGCGGCCGGCCGCTGGTGTTGATCGCCGGTCCTTGCGTGATCGAAAGCGAGCAGCACGTGCATTTTCTCGCGGCCGAGATCCGGAAGATCGCCGGGCCGTTCATTTTCAAAGCTTCCTTCGACAAGGCCAACCGCAGCAGCGTTTCCTCCTATCGTGGACCGGGACCCAAGGAGGGCTTGCGGATTCTCGCGGATTTGCGGCGCGAAGGTTATGCGGTGCTGACGGATATTCACGAGACATCGCAGGCTGAAGCCGCGGCGGAGGCGGTGGATGTTTTGCAGATCCCAGCCTTCTTATGCCGGCAAACGGACCTGTTGATCGCGGCCGGGCGCACGGGCCGCGCGGTGAACATCAAGAAGGGACAGTTTGTTTCACCCTACGATATTCGCCATGCCGCCGATAAGGTGGCGTCCACGGGCAACCACAACATCCTGCTGACCGAGCGCGGCTCCTCGTTTGGCTACAACAATCTGGTAGTGGATATGCGCGGATTGCAGATCATGCGCGAGTTTGGATGGCCGGTCGTCTTCGATGCCACCCACAGTGTGCAGATCCCAGGGGGCCTCGGCAATTCCTCCGGTGGGCAGCCACAGTTTATTCCCACCCTCGCGCGCGCGGCAGTGGCTGCCGGTGTGGACGGCGTGTTTGTAGAAGTCCACGAAGAACCCGAGAAAGCCTTGTCGGACGGGCCTAACGCGCTTCGTCTAGACCGGCTGGCGGAACTGTGGGAGAAACTTAACGCGATCCACCGCCTGGCTGACGAGGGTTAGCGGCATAGTACTTCTTGAGTTAGTGACTCGTTCTTCTTCTGCTACATTAGTTAGTAACCAAAACGACATCTGTCCGCAAGGACGCGGCGGCGTTCTATTCAGACTGCAAGTAATTGTAAGGAGCAGCAACTTCTGCGTGATGGTTGTGTAAACAAGAAGGAAAGGTTCGCGATGCTGATCGCGAAGCGAAAATGGACCGTTGAGTATCTTATCTCGCCTGACAAAACTGCACTGCCTTAGCCTTGCCGCCCTCGCATTTGGGCAGGTGAATGTCCTGAACGTGAATTATGACAGCCACCAAACGGGGGCCAATCAGCAAGAGACCAGCCTCTCGCCACAGACAAACTGGAAGACTTTTGGGAAGGTCGGCACTTTTCCCGTGGATGGGCAAGTGTACGTTCAGCCGCTATATGTGAGCGGCGTTTCCATCGGTGGTGGCACCTACAACGTTCTCTATGTCGCCACCATGAATAACAGCGTGTTTGCTTTCAATGCCGATGCTCCGCAAACCACCACGCCGCTCTGGCAGGTGAACCTTGGCGCGGCAGTTCCATCCGGCCTGTTCAATTTCACTGATATTCTGCCGGAAATTGGGATATTAGGTACGCCGGCGATCGACGCCACGAAACAGGTTATGTATGTCGTCGCCGATACGCTTCCCCCCGGAGCCTTTAGCAGTCCCATGTTTCAACTGCACGCGCTATCGCTGGTCGACGGACATGAGATGTTTGGCGGACCGGTGCAGATTGCGGCCTCGGTGCCCGGGACTGGCGCTGGAAGCAACAACGGGACGATCGCTTTCGACGCCTCCCAGCAATTGCAAAGACCTGGCTTGATGCTGGCGAATGGAGTGCTGTATGTCGGCTTTGGATCACATGGGGATACGGGCAATTACCATGGCTGGATGCTGAAATACGACCCTTCGACGCTGCAAGTGACGGGCGTATTCAACAGCACGCCAAACGGGCGGCAGGGGTCATTCTGGCAGACGGGGCGTGCACCCGCGGTCTCCGGCAGTGGAATCTATGCGGTTACCGCAAATGGGGACTTTGACGGTGTATCTGACTTCGGCGAATCATTGCTTCATCTTTCCGGCGCCGACTTGAGTCTGCTCGACTGGTACACTCCACAGGAATGGAGTAACCTCAACGATCAGGACTGGGATCTTGGAACGACCGGAACGATATTGATTCCGGGCACTAATTATCTGCTCCTGGGCGGTAAGTCGGGAATGCTGTATTTGGTGAATTACAACTCACTTGGACATCTGGGCCCCGATACGACCAGCACGGTCCAAGGAGTGCAGGTAAATGAGTGGGGCCTTTTTGAGATGGCGCTGTGGAATAATGCACCCAATGGTCCCGTAGTGTACGAGTTTGATCCTAGTGTGTCGCTCAAGGCGTTTCAGATCGTAAATAATCAAATTAATTCCACGATTCTTTCTGAATACGTTCCGACCACTTCGTCGATATATGCTGGCCTCTCTGTTTCGGCAAATGGCGGACAGAACGGTATAGTCTGGCTGACAACCGGCAACTACAATGTAGCCGAAGTGCCTGGCACTCTTCACGCGCTGGATGCTACGAATCTTGCTCACGAGCTGTGGAACAGCGACTTGAACGGTAGCCGGGATGGGCTGGGCTGGTTCGCGAAATTCGCCGTGCCTACGGTGGCGAATGGCAGCGTCTATGTGCCAACGTTTTCTAATTCCGTGTCGGTGTACGGAACATTGAGTGCTGCGCCGGCGCCGGCCAGTCCAGGCATTTCCTCCGTCGTCAATGGCGCGAGTTACTTGCCGGGCGCGGTGTCGCCGGGTGAGTTAGTAACTATTTTTGGCGCGAACCTGGGGCCGCCATCGGAAGCGCAAGGCGCCCTTGATGGCGATTTCGTGGCGGATACAATTGAGGATACGAAGATTCTCATCGGCGGCAAAGCTTCGCCCATCTTGTTCGCTTCGTCTAGCCAGATCAATGTTGTTGTACCGTTCGGCGTTAGTGGAACGACCGCACAGCTTCAGGTCGTCTATCTGGGACAGCCCACCGCATCCACCACGGTGGAACTTCAGCCCGCGTCGCCCGCTGTGTTTTCGCTGGATGGCAGCGGGGGAGGCCAGGGAGCGATCCTCAACCAGGACGGCAGCGTAAACTCGCAAACCAATCCAGCTTCGCGCGGCTCGGTGGTGGCGCTATTCGCTACCGGCGCGGGACTAACCACGCCCGCGAGTGTGGACGGTCTGCTCGCCGCTGCGCCCTACCCCGCGCCGGCGCTTCCTGTCTCGGTTGCGATCGACGGTCAACCAGCCCAGGTCATCTATGCGGGGGCTGCACCGGGCCTGGTTGCCGGAGCATTGCAGATCAATGTGGTGGTACCCGCGGGCGTATTGGATGCGACCTTCAATCAGGTTGTCGTCACAGTCGGAGACTATGTTAGCCCCAGCGCCGTGACGTTGACCGTTCATTAGGCCCGCGCTTTCCTCCAACCACCTGCTATTATTGTGATCCGATGAACGAACAACCACGCCATCGCCCGTTTGTCCCGCAGAACATGCAAATGCGGGAGTTCACGCTGCGAGCTCTAATGCTCGGGCTCGTAATGACGGTAATCCTCGGCGCCGCGAACGCGTACCTGGGCTTGCGCGCCGGCATCACTATCGCCGCCACTTACCCGGCTGCGGTAATCGGCATGGCTGTGCTGCGAATGGTGAACGGATCGGTGCTGGAAGAGAACATCGCTCGAACCGCGGGATCCATCGGCGAATCCGTCGCGGCAGGCGCGATCTTTACGCTGCCGGCATTCCTCATCTCCGGTGCGTGGCCTTCGTTTGCGCCGCATGACGCGTACTGGAAATCGACCGCTCTGATGGTGGTGGGCAGTATTCTCGGGGTCTTGTTCGTGTCGCTGTTTCGGCGCGTCATGGTGGAAGATCCGGAGCTTCCGTTTCCCGAATCGGTGGCCGCGTCGGAAATTCATAAGGCGGGCCGGCGCGGCGCGGATGCGGCGAAGTATCTGTTCTACAACCTGGGGCTGGGCGCGCTGATTCAATTTCTGGCCGAGATTCAGCTCTTCGCTAACGACAAGGATTTTATCCTGCGTGTGGGGCAGCTCGGCAAAAGCGTAGTGCGACTGGGATCGCCGCGCCAGACGTTGAATGCGGGAGGCGTGACGCTGGCATCCGGACCGACCGTGAGTCCCGCCTACATCGGAGTGGGCTACATCATCGGGCCGGAATTAGCATCGCTCAATTTTGCAGGCGGCGTGCTGGCCTGGGGCTTTCTGATACCGCTGCTGATCTTCTTCATGGGCCCGCAGCTGCAGACCTTCTTGCCGGCGGGATCAACAGATGGTTCCTGGGTCGGTTTGATCAATGGCGTGTGGCGTTACATCGTGCGGCCCATCGCCGTAGGCGGCATGATGACGGGAGCTGCTTTCACTCTGTTCCGCATGCGCAACGGGCTTTTCGATGGACTAAAGCGCGCTGTAGCCGATTTGAGCGCCGCAGCGAAGCCGGAAGAAACCATCCGCACTGAGCAATACATGAGCCCCAAGATCGTCTTCGCCCTGATCGCCGTGATGTTCGCGTGCATGATCGCGCTGTATATCTATTTGTCGCATCAGGTGCTGGGTGGCATCGTGGCGGCGGTGGTCATGCTGGTGATCGCGTTTTTCTTCGCGGCTGTATCGGGCTACCTGGTGGGGACCATCGGCTCCACGAATAATCCGATTTCCGGGTTGACTCTCACCACGTTGATTATCGCGGCGCTGTTGATGGTGTCGCTAGGAGTCGCGGGGCCGGGAGGCGTGGCGGTGGTGCTGGGAGTGGCGGCGGTGGGTTGCGTTTCATCGGCGGTGGCTGGCGAACTGCTCCAGGACTTCAAGGTTGGTTACATCCTCGGCGGCACGCCTCGCCTGATTCAGTGGGCGGAACTGATCGCGGTGGTAGTGGCCAGCGCCGCGATGTACTGGCCGCTTTATATTCTGCAAGCGGCGAACATCAAGAGTGGTGGCATCGGTTTTGGCGATCCGAAGCTTTCGGCGCCGCAGGCCGGACTGATGGCCACTCTGGCGCAAGGCATCGTGGGAGGCGACATGCCGTGGCCGTTGGTGGTGGTGGGAGTGATGTTCGGCATCGTGATGATTATGGGGCGAGTGAAGAGCCCGATGCTGGTTGCGGTGGGGATGTATCTTCCGATTAACACTACCTTTGCGATATTTCTTGGTGGCATTTTCCGCTGGGTGACGGACTCGATGCGGAAGCGGTCCGGGTTCAACGAAGCACAATCCGCACGCGTCGAGAATGTAGGCATCCTGGTAGCTTCCGGATTGATCGCCGGCGAAGCTTTGATGGGTCTGGTGATTGCGACGTTCCGTTTCTTCGAATGGCCCCTCCCGAAGATCTTTCCGGATCCCTCCTATATTGTGGGTTCGCTCGTGATTCTTGGGCTGGGGACTTTGCTGGTCAGGCTGCCGCTTTCGAAGGCCGGCAGTCCCGATGAGCCGGCGCCTCCTGTGGCCATGATGTAGACGGCTAGCTGCAACCCTAGTCCACGGAGCTTCGTCTGAACTACAGGGAAGAAGGATCGGCTGCCAGGCGCCGCCGGCACTCGCGCGTCTGGTGGCTGGTTTCCTGCGATGTAAGTACCTGATCCTTTAACATTAGATATTGCCTCGCGTTAGTTCGTCCACTGAATCCGGCAAGACCAAATGGCCACAGCTCTACTTGGGAGTGGCGTTCACTACGCTTGCGACCTTGATCCTGGAGCTGTCGCTCACGCGCATCTTTTCGGTGGTTTTCTACTACCATTTCGCGTTTCTCGCGATTTCCATTGCCCTGTTCGGACTCGGCGCGGGTGGATTATTTTCCTACGTAGTGGTTAGCCGGGGCGGTAACATTTTTTACAAGCTGGGCGTGCTGGCCGTGGTGAACAGCGTAACCGTTTTGGTGTCACTGGTCTTCATCCTGACGCGCGCTGGAGAACTTGGCAATCTGACGCTGGCTGGCGTCTATTTCGCCAGCGCGCTGCCGTTCTTTTTCTCGGGCACGGTGGTCTCTATAGCCGTGGCGGAAGGCATCCAGCGCGTGGATCGCGTGTACTTTTTCGATCTAATCGGCGCTGCCGCCGGGTGCCTGGTCCTGGTTCCGTTTCTGAATTATTTTGGCGGGCCGAATACGGTGATCGCGGTGTCGGTTTTGTTGGCCGTCTCGGCGGCCGTCTGGTACAACCTGGCTGGAACGCTACGCGGGCGCGCGGGCGCAGTTACGTTAGCGCTGGTATTTGTGGCGCTGATGGCTTTCAACGGGAAGAGCCACCTGATCGATATCCGTTACGCCAAGGGCCATCGCATTGCGCAGGAATCGTTTGTGCGCTGGAATCCGATCTCGCGCATCGCGCTCGTGAACCCTAAAACGAGCGACCCGGAAATTGTGATCGATGCCGACGCCTCTACGGGCATTCCCACCTTCGATCTCGAACATCTGACCGAACCGCAGCGGGCCAACCTGCTGCACGAAGGCCCCGGTTTTCCATACCTGCTCAGGCCTGGCGCGAAGACGCTAGTCATCGGCCCGGGCGGCGGGTGGGACGTGGCGCGGTCGCTCACCGGTGGCAGTAACGACGTAACAGCAGTGGAGATAAACCCGATCATCGCCCACACCATCATGCAGCAGCGCTTTCCGGACCTGAGCCACCGGTTGTATTTCCGGCCGGACGTGCACCTGTTCATCGAAGACGGGCGCAGCTTCGTCCGCAGGAGTCCGGAGAAGTATCAGGTGTTGCAGGCCACATTAGTCGACACGTGGGCGTCCACTGCTGCCGGAGCGTTCGCCCTTTCCGAAAACAATCTCTACACCACTGACGCTTTCCGCGATTATCTGAATCATTTAACGGACGACGGATTGATGGTATTCACGCGCTGGGGTTTCGAGCCGCCACGCGAGAGTTTGCGATTGGTTTCGCTCGCCATTGAGGCGCTCGCCGAAGTGGGCCAGACGGACGCATCCAGGCATGTGGTGGTGCTGCGCGATCAGGCGCAAAATGTAGATGCTTTTGGCGCGCTGGATACAGTGCTCATCTTCCGCAAGCCTTTGGGCCCGCCGGACGTGGCGGCGGTGAAGGCGGCATTGAGCCAGACCAGGTTGCAGGCACTTTATGTCCCCGGCGACGCGCCATCCAACGAATTTGGAGAGCTGTTACGGAGCCCCGATCCAAAAACATTTTGGCAAAATTATCGCTATAACGTCACGCCCGTGGACGACGACCGGCCATTCTTCTTTTACACCGTGCAGCCGCGCGATGTTCTGAATTTTCTGAAGGAAGGCGGCCTGTCGGCGGATTACAAGATCAATCGCGCGCTACCGCTGTTGTTCGAAGTGCTGGGGATTAGCGTGCTCGCGATCGTCGTCGTGCTGGCGTTCCCGCCGCTGTTACTCGGTGAGCGGTTACCGGCCGAGAGGGGTGTTCGCGGATTTTTGCTGTACTTTGCATGTATTGGCGCGGGATATATTTTAATCCAGGTAGCGTTGATCCAAAAGTTCGTACTTTTTCTGGGCCATCCCACGTACGCTTTAACCGTGATCATTTTTTCGATGCTGATTTCGAGCGGCCTGGGCAGCTATTGGAGCCGGCGATTGACCGGCGAGGCGAGTAATATGGGGCGCTTAAGCGCTGTGCTGGCGGGCGTGACAGTCACTGTTTCCGCGCTGGCATATCTAGCCGCACCGGTGAGCGAATTTGGAGTGGGATGGCCGTTGCCGTTGAAGGTCCTCGTTACCGTGTGCATGATCGCACCGGCGGGCTTCCTGATGGGGATTCCATTTCCCTCGGGCCTCACAAGATTGGAGAAAAGCTTTCCGCACGCAGTGCGCTGGGCGTGGGCGTTGAACGCGGCCGCTAGCGTTCTAGGGTCTGTTGCCGCGATATGTCTGGCTATCTACATTGGCCTGCGCGCCACCGTACTAATGGGCGCGTTGTTGTACCTAGCGGCGTTGTCGGTGGTGTGGTTGCGGAAAAGTGCAGTGGCGATACCAGTGGCCGCGGAAGTAGAAGTTCGTTTATGAAATTTGCCGGATTTATATCGCTTGTTCTGGCAGGTTCAGCGTGCGCGGCCCCGTCACTCGATCCGCCGAAGCTGCGTTTGGATGGATCGGCGCAACCCTTGAGTTACGCGGCCGATCTGACGATCGTTCCGGATCGCGACACCTTCCACGGGACCGTCGACATTAGCGTCGACGTTCGCACGCCTGCCGATGTAATTTGGTTGAACGCGGTCGGCCTTCAGATTCAGGAAGCCACATTTCGCCCGGAATCGGGCCCGGTATTACCCATCAAGATTGTCCCCGGGGGCGACCAGTTTATCGGCTTTGCCTTCGATCGCGCGATTTCAGGCAAAGGCGTTCTGCACGCCGCCTATCAGGGCAAGATCAGCAGGAACAGCAGCGCGGGTGTCTTCCAATTAAAGGAAGATCGCGAGTGGTACGTGTACAGCCAATTCGAGCCGACCGACGCCCGCCGGGCTTTTCCCTGCTTCGATGAGCCCAGCTTCAAGGTGCCGTGGCAGCTTACGCTGCATGTTCCCAAGGACCATCTCGCTCTATCGAACACTCCTGTTCAGTCGGAATCGAGCGAGGCCGGCGGCATGAAGATGGTGCGTTTTAAACCATCGCCGCCGTTGCCGAGTTATCTGGTCGCATTCGCCGTGGGGCGATTCGATGTCGTGGACGCCGGCCGGGTTGGTCCAACGCCTGTGCGCGTGATGGTTCCGAAAGGCAAAAGCGCTGAGGCCGCATATGCAGCCACGGCGATTCCTCAACTGCTCAAGCTGCTCGAAGATTACTTCGGTAGCCCGTTTCCGTACGAGAAGCTGGATTCGGTGGTGATGCCTATCAGCGACTTCGCCATGGAAAACGCCGGCCTGATTACGTACGCCGAGAGCACGCTGCTGGCCGATCCGGCAACGGAAACCATCGATCACAAGCGCGAGCTGGCGGCCACTACCGCGCACGAGATGGCTCACCAATGGTTCGGCGATCTGGTGACTACCGCGTGGTGGAACGATACCTGGCTCAACGAAGCGTTTGCCACCTGGATGGAGCGCAAAATCCCCGGCGAGTGGCAGCCCGGCTGGCATCTCGATGTAACGGCCGTGAACGCGCGGTTGGGTGCGATGCGAAGCGACCAACTAGCGTCGGCACGCGAGATCCGCCAGCCCATTCAGAGCAACGACGACATCGCAAACGCGTTCGACGACATTACTTATGAAAAGGGCGCCGCAGTGATCGAGATGTTTGAGCACTGGATTGGCGAGGCCAAGTTCCGCGAAGGCGTCCAGCTTTACTTAAAGCAGCACGCGTGGGGAAACGCCACTGCGAGTGATTTTGAAGCAGCCATCAGCCGCGTGGCTGGAAAGAATGTGGCGCCGGCGTTCAATAGCTTTTTGGATCAGCCCGGCGTGCCGGAGATTGCTGTGGCGCTAAAGTGCGAGTCTCAACCGTCGCTGGCTGTTTCGCAGAAGCGCTCGCTGCCTATCGGATCGCAAGCCCAGCCGCAAACCTGGCAGATTCCCATCTGCGTCGCATTTGAAGCGGACGGTTCGGTGCATCACCAATGCAGCTTGCTCTCCGATCCTAAAGATGAGATTGCATTGACGGGCGCTCAAACGTGTCCTGCGTGGATTCTGGCCAATGACGGCGAGACCGGCTACTACCAGGTCGCTTACCAGGGCGACCTTTTGAAAAAGGTCCTCGCCGATCGGGGCAGCCATCTGAGCGTTGCCGAGCGCGTGGGTGTTCTCGGCGATGTGGATTCTCTGGCCAGCGAGGGAGAAATTTCGGCCCAGGTGGCGCTGGCGCTGGTTCCGGAATTCAGTAAAGATCCGGACTGGCACGTGGTGCAGACCGCGGCCAACATTGCGGCGCTGCTCAAAGGCGAAAGTGTGCCGGCCAACTTGCGTGAGAAGGGGGTTCGCTTCATTCGCCAGGAATTCGGCGAGAAGGCGTTAACACTGGGATGGGTGGCGAAGCCGGAAGATAGCGACGACACACGTTTGCTGCGCCAAAAGCTGGTTCCATTCGTGGCGGGCACCGGCGAAGAACGAGAGCTTGTGGAACAGGCTGAAACGCTGGCGCGCCAATGGCTGCAGACGCGCCGGGGGATACCGCCGGAGATGCTGGAGCCGCTGCTTCGAATCGCCGCGCAATTCGGAAACCGAGACCTGTTCAATGCACTTCGAACGGCGGCCATTCAGGAACGCGAACATCATGTTCGCGAGGTATTGCTCGAAGCGCTTGGTTCTTTCCGCAATCCTGAACTGGCGCGGGCGGCGCTCGATCTGCTGCTCTCGAAGGATTTCGATTCCCGCGAATCGTTTAATTCGTTGCTGTTCGGTCCTCTATCCTATGCGGATACGCGCGATGTTCCCTTTGAATTCGTAAAGCAGCACCTGGACGCGCTGCTCAAGCGCCTGCCTCGTGAAGTGGGCGAAGACTACGCTGCGATGCTTCCCTCCGTCGGCGGCAGCTTCTGCGATGCCAGGCGCCGCGACGAGTTGGATTCGTTCTTCGCCGATCGCGTGAAGGATTACAACGGCGGCCCGAGAACATTAGCACAGACGTTGGAAGGCATCGACCTGTGTATCGCCGCGCGAAAGAGCCTGACACCCGAGCTAACCGCGTTCTTGAATCAATACTAGTGCGGCCCACGAAACTAGTGCGGCCCACGAATCCCGAATTCAAGAATTCAGCTAAACCGCCGCTTCGGCGCTCCTGGGCTTCTGAATTCTGAATTCTGGCTTCTGAATTCTTCACACTTGTCACGCCAGCGCCAACGGGCGAATAGGCGATCCCGTTCCGCCACGGAACTTGAGCGGCGCAGCAATGAATACAAACTCGTAAATCCTATCGCGCGACAGATCTTCCAGGTTGAGCGCCTCAATGATGTGAATACCGTTTTCCACCAGCAGGTGTACGTGGACCGGCATGCGCGCGGCGGGAAGTTTTTCGAATGCGATGGTGTCCGAACCCGCGGCGAAGACCCCGCGCTCACTGAGCCAGCGCGCGCCATCGATTTCAGGACCCGGTCCAGTGACGACATGTCCCTGGCCGCCCGTAACAAATCGCGGGGTGTTGGTGAAATAGCGAGCCCACCCGGTGCGCAGCAATACCACGTCGCCGGGCTGAATGGTGGTTTTCGCCGTCTCGAGCGCCGCATCGAGATGCTCGGGTGTAATCGCAAAATCCGCCGGCAAGGCATCCAGCTTCATCTGCGCCGCGATATCCAACAGTAGCCCACGACGCAAAATAGGCGCGATGGTTTCCACGCCCAGCTCACTGAATCCAGCGGAATCGTTTTGAACGTCCTTCGCTTCTACTCCACCATGCAGCCTGCCGTCGCAAGAAAAATGGCAGAGCGCATCGATATGCGTGCCGACGTGGCTACCGAACGCAATAGAATCGGCCGAGGAGCTGACGCCGCCTTCCAGGATCAAGTCGCCGTGTTTGCGAGTGAGCCCGAACACAAAGGGCGGATGCGTCGGAAAGTGCGGCATGCCGGCGAAGTAGGAATGCGCCAGATCGTAGATTCTGTGTTCAGCAATCAGATCGAGCAGCGCGCTCAACGACGGCGACCCTCCAGCTGCTTTCGTGGAACGTGCCGCATGCGCGCCTTAGCCGGCGTTACTGGCGCGTCTTTGGAGGCCCAGCGCCCGAGGCGATAGACACGGGTGTAGGTGGCGGTGTGATTGCTGATCGTAATGGTGACCGTTGCGCTAGCGTCTACCGAATAGGTCTCTTCGATCTCGTGCGACTGGGCCACCGGGGAATGCGCTACTTCCGTACCATCGGAATCTTGCAGCGCGGGATCGAACGGAAACTGGATCGCGTCCCACAGGGTGACGTCGCCGTACGGCTGCCCTTGCGGGTCTAAATGCGTACATTCCAGGTAGCGAAAGTGCCCGATGTTGTGTACCGGAGTATATACGCGGCGGATTTCAAGCGGCTGCTCGCCGGGTCCGGGCAGCGCGACGCCCTTCTCAAACAGCGGATCGAAAACGATGCGGCTTCCAGCGTCTCCTTCGCGCCAGACACCGAAGTAACGCGTGAACTTTTCACGCAAAACATAACCGGCCTGCGCGTCAGCCTGGATGGCAAGACCCAGCGCCGTCGCCGATCGCGCGTGCACCGAGCGCTGGATCCGTTTGCCAAAGTGTTCGCGGAGCACGCGGCTGACGATGGGCAGTTCGCTTCCGCCGCCGGTGACATACAGCGCTTCAATGTCCGTGCCGCCCTGTGCTTCGAGCAAATCTTCCACCACGTGCAGCGTCTCTTCTACCAGCGGACGGCAGCGCTCATAGTAATCGGCGACAGGAACCGTTACGGTTCCCCACCCTTCGCGCACTGCGTCCAGATCCACCACGATCCGCCGGCTGTTCGGATTCAGCGCCTCTTTGCGAACCCGGCATTCTTCCAGCAATCGAAAGTGCTCGGCCTGCGAGAGCCCATGGCGCTCGGCGCTGCTGGTGGCTAAGTCCGCGAGGATCTCGTCGAAATCGTCACCACCCAGAGTGGCGATGCCTTCGGTAGCCAGCGGGCGGTGCGTTTTCTCTCCCACTTCAACCAGCGAGGCATCGAAGGTCCCGCCGCCCAAATCGTACACCAGAATCACGCCGTTGATTTTCGTTTTGTGGCCGAATTCAATGCTCGCGGCGGACGGCTCGTTCAGCAGTCCGATGACGTCGCAGCCAGCCGAGCGAAACGCCTCCACCGTAAGGAAGCGCTGGTTGGTATTGGCGTTGGCGGGAACGCCGAGCATCACTTCGAGCTTCTCTTGCGGTAGCAGAGCGCGCAGCGCCGCCGCCATTTCGCGCAGCACTTGAATGAGCGGTACCTCG
>Ga0210394_10005890_pt1 | contig 13545 bp, 11 predicted proteins | sample IncBWC12MmetaG_FD_160121 | JGI IMG/M metagenome (GOLD analysis project Ga0210394, IMG submission 160121) | Forest soil microbial communities from Barre Woods Harvard Forest LTER site, Petersham, Massachusetts, United States - Inc-BW-C-12-M | ecosystem: Environmental > Terrestrial > Soil >...
TCGCACACCATACACCTGCAACTCTGCGATCGCCTTCGATGCCAGCTCATTCGCAATCTCGTGCGATCGTTCCAATCCATACAGTGCCGGATATGTCGTCTTCTGCTGTGCCATATCTTTCCCCGCCGTCTTGCCCAACGCCGCCGAAGACTCCTCCACATCCAAAATATCGTCCGTCACCTGAAACGCCCATCCGATCGTTTCGCCAAACCGCCGCAGCCGCGCCACATCCTCTTCTGGCGCACCCGCCGCCAGCGCTCCCGCCGTCACCGAAGCACGAATCAGCGCCGCGGTCTTCGATCGGTGAATATATTCCAGCGTTTCTCCGTCCGACTTCTGCCCGGTCGCCTCCAGGTCCGCCACCTGCCCGCCAACCATTCCATTCACGGTTCCCGCCGCGCCGGAAATTTCCGTTAGCATTGCCACACGCCGCTCCGCAGCCACGGGCGTAGCCGCAATCACCTCAAACGCCAGCGTCAGCAGCGCGTCTCCCGCGAGGATCGCCATAGCCTCGCCGAATTTCTTGTGGCACGTCGGTTTCCCGCGTCGCAAATCGTCATCGTCCAGCGCCGGCAAATCATCATGAATCAACGAATAGGAATGAATAAACTCGATTGCGCATCCGGGATGCAGCGCCGCCTTCACATCGTTCGAGAATATCCGCGCGCTTTCCAGGCACAAGATCGGTCGCACACGCTTTCCCCCGGCAAACACCGAATAGCGCATGGCCTCGTGAATAATCGTCGGGCGCACGCTCGCCGAAGGCAGCAACTTTTCCAGTTGCTCCTCGACTGCCAAGCGGTCCTCTTCAAAAAAGGGTGGGAGTTTCATTTCCGAGGGAATAATCTCAAACACCAGGAAGGATTGCCGCAAGCGTTACTCTTCGCAAGACTCCTCAAGACGCGCCTTCGCTTCCATCTTCAAACGGCTCAGCCTTGAGCGTCCCATCGGCCTTCTTCAGCAAAATCTCCACGCGTCCTTCAGCCTCTTCCAATTGCTTCTGGCATTCGCGCGAAAGCCCCACGCCCTCTTCAAACAATTTCATGGCCTCATCCAGCGAAAGCTGCGGGCTCTCGAGCCGGCGCACTACTTCCTCCAGTCGCGCCAGCGACCTCTCAAAATCTGGCTTCTTTGCCACCTCAGGCTTCTTGGGAACGGTCTGATTCACGCGATCTCTTTCCTGAACCTCATTTCCGACAATGCAAATAACAATACCCCGACCTCAAACGCATTTCCACTATTCTGCTCGACCAAGTCTCCCGGCAGCTTCACTCCGGCTTCAACGTCAAATAATGCTTCCTGACCTTCGCTTCCGCCGCATCCGAAAACGGCGCGTAAATCGGCTTCCCATCAAACCAATAAGAAAATTGATCCTTGTAGTGTTCGCTCCCCGGCTGCCCCGATTGCCCACCCGGAATCACCATGATCGATTGATCCCAATCCGCCAGATTGGCTACGAATCGCATCGCCGGCCCGTGGTGCGGTGTTGCCGCGCGTGGACTCCACTCCGTCCCCGATTGCGGCTGGTTGCTTACACTCAGTAATTTCTTCAACACACTCGTGCGGCCCAGCGGATGCAGCACCTCCAGGTAATTCAGCCGCTTCCACTGCCAATCCTCCGGGTTCGAACGCTTCGTCACCACTTCAAGCCGCTTCACCGCGCGGTCCGCGGCCGCCACCAGCAACTCGTCATACGTCTTGAATTCCGCCGGCAGCCAGCGCGAAGGCCGCTCCATAAGTATCCGCTGCAAAAACGCCATGCGCCGCCAGTCATACGACAAATAATCTTCGCCAAGTTTCGCTTCCAGAATCAATTGCAGCGCTTGCCGTCGAGTCTCCTGCAGAAACGAAACCACGGACGAATTTGCGTCGGCGATCCCGTTCCAATCCTTCGCATCTTCGATCAATTTCCTTGCGCGGGCGTCCTGCGGCTTCGCTACTCTCTCTGCCGCGGCCAATTGCTCTGCTAGAAACACATGCGGATAGCTGTACGTGTCTGCCTGCACTTTCAACATATCTTCAGGCCGCAAATCATGCTTATCGTGCAAAAGATCGTAAATCCGCGCCGTGCGATACGGCTCTTCCCAGTTGTCCGTCAAATACGGCTTGTAGTCCGGTCCGGTCACCCGCGCATTCGCGGTTACGATCAACCCGCTGTCTGGATTCCAGCTCTGCGGCAACTTATCGAACGGAATGTACCCCGTCCACTCGTAGTCATCCGTATCTCCCGGCACCGGCACTTCGCCGTGTCCCTTCTTCCGGATCGGCACATGCGCCGCCATGATGTAGCCGATGTTCCCTTTGTCATCGGCAAACACCGCATTCTGCGCCGGCCCCACCACATTCTTCATCAAATCCAAAAACTCCGCCCAGTTCTGCGCCTTCCCCAACGAAAAATACGAATTCGATAATCCTCCGGGCTCCAGCGCGGTCCAGCGCATGGCGTAATTGTTGCCGCCCTCGCTTGCCACCACCGGTCCATGCCGCGTAACCACCAGCCGCATATGCTCGTCCGCAGCGTGCTTCACATGAATTACTTCATCGAAAACATCCGCTTTCTTCCATTCCTTGTTCACGCGATATTCGTCGGGATTCGCGGGATCGAATTTCTCCTCGTACAAATCCATAACGTCCGCGCCGTTATTCGTAAAGCCCCACGCAATGTGGTCGTTATGCCCAATCACGATCAATGGCGCGCCGGGAAAGGTAAACCCTTTCACGTTCCATCCCGGCGCCGTCAAATGAATCTCGTACCAGATCGGCGGCAGCGTCAATTCCAGGTGCGTGTCATTCGCCAGCAGGGGCTTTCCAGTAGCCGTATGCGCTCCGCTTACCACCCAATTGTTGCTGCCCAGCGTGCGTCGAATTTCACGATCGCTTTCCTTCAGCCAATCCACAACATTCGCCGCCAACGCCGACGTCAGATCGGGGCTCTCCGCTGCGGGTGATTCCCCATGTACAATCCGCGACGCCTTCAACACATCGTCGTAGCCCATCTCATCGTCATCCGGGTCGTCATCCGAATCCGCTGCCTGATTCACGTGCTCCTTCGCGTTTGGATCGCCAACCACGAAACGGTCCATCGACGATTCCTGACTGAACAGGTCCTTCGAAAGTTCCGGCCCGGCCTTGGCCATAACTATCGCCCGGTGCAGCTTGTCATGTCGCGTATCCGCCAGCGTCCGGTACATATACCCCGCAATGATCAGCGAATCGGAAGCCTGCCACGGCTGCGGCTTGTATTGCAGCAGCGTAAACTCCATAGCCAACCGGTCGTGGTGTTCCCGGATGTACTGATTCACCCCGCGCGCGTAAGCGTCCAACAGTTTCCGTCCCTCGGGATTCATCTGCTCCACATCGCGTTGCGCGGCCCGGGCAAAATTCAATCGCCGGAAATCCTTATCGACCTCAATCGTCGCTGATCCCAGTATTTCCGAAAGCTGCCCGCGCCCGGCTCGCCTCAACAAATCCATCTGCCACAAGCGGTCCTGCGCCACCACATACCCCTGCGCTTCCGCCATATCCTCTTCACTGGCGGCACGAATATGCGGCACGCCCCAGTTATCGCGTTCCACCGTCACATCCGCCTTTAATCCGGGGAGGGGAAGCGTTCCATCCAGCCGGGGCAGCGGCCGGTACACCAGCAGCCACACCGTTGCGGCCAGCGCCAGCACCGCAATCGCACCAATCCACAAGAGCAGTCGCAGCAGCAAGCGCACTAGGATTTCCGCCTTGGCATCTGTGTAGGGAATACTTCCATGTCAGCTATGAATTTTCAGTGTAGTAAACCCAGCCACCCCGCGCAACTCGCTCAAACCTCTATCTCGAAACAGGAACCCAAGAGGGCTGCCTAAAGCCGCCCCTACAGCGGCTGGAGTAAGCCTGAGTGAATCCGTGCCCCCTCGCTCCTGCTACAATTCCCCAAGGGGGTCTACCTGCCCGAATGATCTTCATCCAGCTCATCGGAGTTTTCCTGCTGGTGGTGCTGAACGGTTTCTTCGCCGCGGTGGAATTCTCCCTTGTTGCGGTGCGCATGTCCCGCGTGCGCCAGCTCGTCGCTAAAGGCAACGCCCAAGCCAAAATTGTTGAGGAACTCCTCGGCGATCTCCGCCGCGTCGTTTCCGGCGTGCAGGTTGGCATCACCCTTACCAGCCTGGCCATCGGCGCTCTTGGGGAAGCCACTCTTGCCCGGTTTGTCGAATCCCACATGCCCGCGCAAGGGAATATCCGCATGCTGCTGGTCATTCACGGGGCCGCGCTTGCCATAGCATTCGTATTCCTCAGCGCTATACACGTAATCTTTGGTGAACTTGTCCCCAAAAGTCTGAGCCTCGCGCGCGCCGAACGCGTCGCGCTCATGGTCGCGCGGCCCTTTCAATGGTTCGTCAAAACCTTCCGCTGGGCCATTGATCTCCTCGACGGCATCTCCAGCGTTATCGTAAAGGCCCTCGGTGTTCTCGCGCCCACGGGCCATGGTGTCGCCCATTCCACCGAAGAACTCCAGATCCAGATTCAGCAAGCACGCGAACGCGGCCTCATCGCCCCTGGCGAGGAAAAATTCATCCTTGGCGCTATCGAACTCCGGCAGCTGCAGGTCCGCGAATTCATGGTTTCCCGCCCGGACATGCACATGCTTCCTGTGGAAGCCTCGCTGGAAGAGGTCATGCGTGTTTTCGCCACGACGCAGCGCTCTCGCTTGCCGGTTTACCGAGGCACTCCGGATCATGTCCTCGGCTTCGTCCACATCAAGGACATGATGTGGGTGCTGCTCGATCGTGACCGCCGCCTGGAGGAAAGACTCGCTCCGGTTCCCCCGTTCGACCTTCGCCGCATCCTTCGCGAAATCCTCATCGTCCCGGAAACCAAGCCCGCCAACGAGCTGCTCCTCGAACTCCGCTCCCGCCACGTGGGCATCGCCATGGTCGTCGACGAATTCGGCAGTATCCTTGGCCTGGTCACCAAGGAAGATATTCTGGAACAACTTGTCGGAGAGATTCACGACGAGTTCGACGTAGTTGAAAAACCCCTCACTCTAGCCGATGGCGCCGTCATTTTCGACGCCGCCCTCAACGTCCGCGACCTGGACTCGCAGTACAACATCTCCATTCCCGAGGATCCTGCGTACGCTACCGTGGGCGGCTTCGTCATGGATCAACTCGGCTTCATCCCTCGCGGCGGCGAGAGTTTCGAGTTCGGCCCCTACCGTTTCTCTGTAGTCGAGATGGACGGCCGCCGCGTAGCCCGCGTAAAAATCCAGCGCCTCCTACCGTTAGCGCCTCCAACCTCGCCCGCCGACTCATCCCTCAACGCATCGCGACCCGTGACCGCCTCCAAATCCAAACCCAACACGAAGCTTTTGTAGGGGCGGCTTTAGGCCGCCCTCTGGGTGTCGCTTTCTTGTGTAGGGATCGCCTTCCGCTTGCCCTGACGAAGGACGGGAGGCGGTCCGCCACGTGACGTGTGTCCGGAGTCTCTGTCCTACGCCGTGATCAAACGCCACCCGATCTCCGCTCCGCTAGCTTTTGATCTTTTTCGCATGCCGCCCGCTTACCGCTGAGCAACCACTTGCACCTTTTTCCTCCATCCTCTGTCCCGGCTACGTTACCCTTTCCTTTACACTCTTACCCGCATGTTTCGCTATTTCCTCCATCGCTTCCTTCTAACTCTCCCTGCACTCTGGCTCGTCCTCACGCTCGTCTTTCTTTTGATCCACATAGTCCCGGGTGATCCCGTCGAACAAATGCTCGGCGAAGGCGCGGCTCCCGGACAGGTCACCGAAGTACGTCACTCTCTCGGCCTCGATCAACCCATCCTCGTTCAATACGGCCATTACCTCACCGGAATCTTCCGCGGCGACTTCGGCCAATCCATAAAATTCCAGGCTCCGGTGCGCCGCGTGATATTCGAACGCTATCCAGCCACGCTGCAATTAGCGTTTCTAGCTCTCTTGGTCAGCGCTGGCATTGCAATTCCAGCGGGCGTGATCGCCGCTCACCGCCGCGGCCGCACCAGCGATCGCGCCATCGGTCTCTTTACTCTCTTCGGCCTGGCAGTACCCAATTTTGCGCTCGGCCCTCTGCTCATCGCCTTCTTCTCCATCTACCTGGGCTGGCTGCCCGTTTCCGGACGTGGCAGCGTGCTCAATTATATTTTGCCGGCCGCCACTCTCGGCGCTGCTCTCGCCGCCATCCTTACCCGAATGGTACGTGGAGCCATGCTCGAGGAACTCTCCAGCGACTACGTTCGTACCGCACGCGCCAAGGGCCTCTCCGAATACGCGGTGCTAGTGCGTCACGCACTCCGAAACGCTTTGATCCCCATCATCACCATACTCGGCTTGCAGTTCGGCACGCTCCTCGCAGGCACGATCGTCACCGAAACCATCTTCTCCTGGCCCGGACTCGGTCGCCTCACCGTGCAAGCCATCTCTTCGCGCGATTACCCGCTTCTCCAGGGCTGCATCCTGGTCATTGCCCTTTCTTACGTGCTGGTAAATCTGCTCACCGACCTTCTCTACGCCTTCATCGACCCAAGGGTGCGCCTCTCATGAGCCTTTCCGCCAGCCTCCGCGAATTTCTCCGCCACAGCGTTCTCGCTCGCGTAGGTCTGGCGCTGGCATGCCTTCTGATCGTCAGCGCACTCCTGGCCCCATGGGTAGCACCCGCCGATCCCGCCTCGCAAAATCTGGCTTCTCGTCTGCAAGCGCCGTCCGCGACGCATTGGATGGGCACCGACGAACTTGGCCGCGACATTCTTTCTCGCGTGCTCTATGGCGCGCGGATCTCGCTCTTCGTTGCTCTCTGTGTGGTCATTGGAACTTCCTGTGTGGGTCTCGTTCTCGGAATGGTCTCTGCTTATCGCGGTGGTTGGCTCGATCGCATCGTCAATCTTCTCTTCGTCAACGCATTCCTTTCTTTTCCCGGCGTTTTGCTGGCCATCGCCTTCGCCGCATTCTTCGGTCCCGGAATAGGCAAAGTTATCCTCGCGCTAATCATCACCGGCTGGGCAGGCTACGCCCGCCTCGCCCGTGCACAGGTTTTAAAGGTAAAGGAACTGGAATTCGTACTCGGCGCCCGTTCGTTGGGAGCCTCTCCAACACGCATACTTCTGCGCCACGTCCTGCCAAATATTCTTCAGCCCGTGCTTATCCAAGCCACCATTGGAATCGCTGGGGCCATTCTCGCCGAAGCTACGCTAAGTTTTCTCGGATTAGGCGTTCTCGCCCCGCTGCCAAGCTGGGGCTCCATGCTCAACGACGCCCGCAGCCATCTCTTCGACGCGCCACACATGGTCGTCTTCCCGGCCCTGGCCGTAATGCTAGCCGTCTTAGCTTTTAATTTACTGGGCGACGCCTGGCGCGACTGGCTCGATCCCCGTACCCGGTCCCAGATTACTCGCGTCCCGTAACTCGCGCTTGGGATTTCTTCTCTGCGTGCTCGGAGCGCTTCTCTCTGCGGGCTCTGCGTTAAATCTTTTTCTTGGGTCTAACCCTTCTTCAACAAAATCGCCGCGCCTCTACCAACTCCCAGCGCTTTCGCCGCACTGCCTTTATTCACCCCAATCTCCAAATATCCGCTTGACCCAACAAACGCCACAACTTCTCCGTTGTTCCCAGCCGCGAACGTCGGCACTAGCCGCTTCACCGCATGAGTTCCCGCCTGCAAATCAATCTCGCCCTTCTCAATGGTTCCTTCCGCCAAATCCTCTGCGCGGAAATTCGTCAACAAATTTCCAAACGCATCCACTTTCAACACCACGCCCTTCCAAGCTCCATCCGCTCCCTTCGGCTTGGGCATCGCAAATTTCTTGTAGTCGGTGATGTCTTCACCCATGCTTCCGGGCTGCCAGCTCTTTGAAAGCCACGCGGCCACCGGCGCAAAAACATCCCGCCCATGAAACGTTTTGCTTACTGGATGCAAAAAATAATGTTCCGCCGTCAAATTCCGCACAATCGGGTTCGGCTCTTTCTCGTACACGCCCGAAAGCACTCCATTATCCGGAGCGAGAAAATATTGATTCTGCCCGCTCACGATCAACGGACGCCGCTCCGTGCCAACGCCCGGGTCCACCACCACCACGTGAATCGTGCGCGGCGGAAAATACGTATACGCCGACGCAATTGCCAGCGCCCCATCCAGCAAATCAAAGGGAGTCACGTTATGCGTAATGTCCACGATCTGCACATCGGGATTAATCTTCAGGATCACGCCTTTCATAACGGCTACAAGGTGATCCTGCGTCCCATAATCGGTAGTCAGCGTAATGATCGGATTGCTCAAGGCCCTCTCCCTCTCAAATCTTCTCGCTCATCCTTATGTCTTGTGTAGCGGCCGCCTTCCGAGGCGGGCGCCTTTGAACTAATGACAAACTGGGGTGGAAAGGCACCCTCATCTCAAGCTAACCAACCGCGCCGCGCCGCGCAACAGCGCCCGCATCACCCTCTGCCCAATCACCAACTGTCCTTCTGTCTACCAACCACGTCGTGTCGCGCCTTTACTCCTTTGTCGGGCCAACTACGATCCTCCTCTCCCGCATCGACTAATCCGAACGAGCCGCTTGCTTGCGTTCAACCTCCACCCGTCGTACGATTTCGATTTGGCACGAAGCCCGGATTTTCCTCTGTGCGCTTCTGTCCCCAGTATTTCCTACAGAGCAGCCAATCCTGTAGCACGCCGGCAAACCCCGGCCAGGAGAACCTCGGATGAAATCGGTCGTCGTTGTCGGCGCGCAGTGGGGTGATGAAGGCAAAGGCAAGGTCGTCGACTACCTCGCCGGCTCTTTCGATTACATCGCGCGCGTAGCTGGCGGCCACAACGCAGGCCATACCGTCATCATCGGCAAAGATCGCTACGTTCTTCAACTGATCCCCTGCGGTATTCTGCGCCCCAAGCAGCACGCCATCATTGGCACCGGTGTGGTCATCGATCCCGCCGCGCTCGTCGCCGAAATCGAAACCCTTGCCAAAGCGGGCGTCGACGTCGCAGGCCGCCTGCACGTCAGCAATCGTGCGCACCTGATCTTCCCGTATCACCGCGAACTCGACCTCGCCGCCGAATCCGCGCGCGGCGCAAATAAAATCGGCACCACTTCGCGCGGCATTGGCCCCGCTTACGAAGACAAAATGGCCCGCCGCGGTCTTCGCATGGTCGATCTCCTCACTCCCGATCTTTTTCGCGAAAAAGCCGCTCGCGTGGTCGCCGAAAAGAATCGCCTTGCGCAAGGAGCCTACGGAGCAAAGGTCGATTTCTCTCCGGAAGTAGAAGAAACACTGAAGCTGGGCGAAAAAATTAAGAAGTACATCTGCGACACCGCGGAGCTTGCCAATCGTGCGCTCGACGAAGGGAAGTCCATCTTATTCGAGGGCGCGCAGGGCACCATGCTGGACATCGACCACGGCACTTATCCCTACGTCACTTCCTCCAGCGCTATCTCCGGCGGCGCAACCACCGGCGTAGGCGTGCCTCCCACAAAAATCCGTCACGTGCTTGGCGTCAGCAAAGCCTACACCACGCGTGTCGGCGGCGGCCCGTTCCCCACGGAAATGCCCGATCTCGAAGCACAGGAAGTTCGCGAACGCGGGAAGGAATTCGGCGCCGTCACCGGACGCCCGCGACGTTGCGGCTGGCTCGATCTCGAAGTTCTGCGCTACGCCAAAATGATCAACGGCATCGATTCGCTGATCATCACCAAACTCGACGTCTTCGACACCCAGCGCGAAATCAAGGTTTGCGTCGGCTACACCTACAAAGGCAAGCCCATAAAAGAAATGCCCGCCTCCTCCGAGGAGTACGAAAAAATCACTCCGGTGTACAAATCGCTCCCCGGCTGGTGCGAAACCACCTATGGCGTGCAAGACGCCGCCAAGCTTCCCAAAGCAGCGATCGACTATCTCCGCTTCATATCCGATTTCCTCCAAGTCGAAATCGGCATGATCTCCACCGGCCCGGAACGCGATGCCACCATAATCCCCGCCGGCACGCTGCTAGCCCGCATGCTCTAGCTCAACCAAGTGGCACAGTCACTCCTGACTTGTGCTCTTGGGTTTTTCTTTACGGTTGCCGTCGGGGCGTTGGCGGACCGCCTCAGAAGGCGTTCCCTACAAAAGCAGGAAACAACGAACACGTTTCCTTGCTGCGCTACAATACGCCCATGCTCTCCTTCTCCGAGGCCCGCGCACTGGTCATCGAGCGCGCCACAACGCACGCGGGCGCCCGTCCCTCCCACAAACGTCCCGTCAATGACGCCCTCGGCTACGTCCTCGCCGAACAAATCCGCGCCGACCGCGACTACCCGCCCTTCGATCGCTCCACCAGAGATGGCTACGCCCTTCGCGCCGCCGAACTCCACCCCGGCGCGTACCTGAAACTAATCGGCGAAATAAAAGCCGGCGACACCGTCACCGAACACCTCGGCCCCTGTGCCTGCATACAAATCATGACCGGTGCCGCCATTCCTCCCGGCGCCGACGCGGTAGAGATGATCGAATTCACCGCGCGCACCGGGGATTCCGTGACTTTTCAGCGCAACGCTCAACAGGGTCAAAACATCGTTCGCAAGGGCACCGAAGCCCGCGCAGGCGATATCGCCCTCTCTCCGGGCCAGCGCCTCGGTTTCGCAGAGCTCGCCATCGCCGCGCAAGTCGGCGCGCACGAACTCCTCTGCACCAACAAGCCCCGCGTAGCCATCCTTTCGACCGGCGACGAAGTCGTGCCCATCACGGAAACTCCCGGCCCCTTCCACATCCGCAACAGCAACAGCGTTTCGCTCGCCGCACAAACGCGTCTCGCTGGAGGCGAGCCCATCCAACTAGGCAACGCCCTCGATCGCGCCGACGATCTCTCCGCAAAAATCGAGCAAGGCCTCGAATCCGACATCCTTGTCCTCTCCGGTGGCGTGTCGATGGGCAAGTACGATCTCGTCGAATCCGTCCTCAAAACGCTTGGCGCGGAATTTTATTTCGACGCTGTAGCCATCCGCCCCGGCAAGCCAGCTGTCTTCGGCCGTTGCCGCAACACCTTGGTCTTCGGCCTCCCCGGGAATCCCGTGTCCACCATGGTCACCTTCCAACTCTTCGTCATCCCGGCCATTGATGTCCTAAGTGGCGCTCCCGCTCGCCCGCTCCCGCTGCTCTCCGCCGAACTTGCCGAGTCGCTTCGGGAAAAGCCGGGCCTGACCCATTTCCTCCCCGCGCGTCTCGATTGGCCCAACAACGTCCCAAACGTCCGCGCACTCTCCTGGCAAGGCTCCGGGGATATCTCCACCCTGGCTCGCGCAAACTGTTTCCTCGTCGTCCCCGCCGACCGTTTCCCGGATCACGAAGTCATCCCCGCCGGCGAGATCGTTTCCGTCCTACCACGCCTCGACGTACTCTAATTTGGTGTGCGCCGGCCGGCCCCCCACTTTGCGGCGTAAATCGCGGCCACGCGTTCTCCGCTTCCTCTGCGGCTCCTCCGCTTCCTCTGTGGTAAAGCCGTTGCCTTTTTCCGCTACAATCGAACCCAATGCCAAGACTCTCCCACTACACCGCTCGCGGTGAAGTCCAAATGGTCGACATCTCCTCCAAATCCGTCACAACCCGCACCGCCGTCGCCTACGCCTTCGTGCGCATGAGCCGCAAAGTCCTCCATGCCGTCCGGAGCCTCAAAAATCCCAAGGGCAATCCCCTCGAAGTCGCTCGCATCGCTGGAATCGCCGCTGCCAAGCGTACCGCCGAATGGATACCTCTTTGTCATCCGCTGCCGCTCACTCACATTGATGTGACCCCGCGCCTGTGCAAAGATGGAGTAGAAATCCGCTCCCGGGTGACCGCCACCGCTCAGACTGGCGTGGAGATGGAAGCTCTTGTGGCTGTCTCTTGTGCCGCCCTCACGGTCTATGACATGTGCAAAGCTCTCGACAAAGGGATCGAAATCACGCGCGTCCACCTGCTTGAAAAATCAGGCGGCAAGAGCGGCGACTACACACGCCTAAAACCAGCAAAAAAGCGGGGCAAGCGTAAATGACCGCAGCTGTCGGCAAATCCGTCACCCTGCTTCTCGCCGAGGATAATCCCCTCGTACGCGATCTCATCAGCAAAGCCCTCGAGCCCTATTGCGAAGTTATGATCGCCTCCGACGGAGGCGATGCGCTCCTGAAAGTAATCGATGAACTCCCTGACGTGATTCTTTGCGACTATAAAATGCCCGGCCTCAACGGCCGCCAGCTGTTCGAGAAACTACGCGGCCGCGAAGCCACCCGTCAAATCCCATTTCTCTTCATGGCCAGCCGCGCGGACATCGAAGAGCGCCTTCGCCCGCTGGTCGACGGCGTGGAAGATTTCATCGCCAAACCCTTCTTGGTAAAAGATCTGGTCCGCTCGGCCAAGAAAGTCGTCGATCGTATCCATCTCGAAAAATTGCAGAAGCGCGCCTCACGTCCCGGTGTTATTCAGGGCCGCCTCGAAGAAATGAGCATGATCGACCTTCTGCAATCCCTGGAAATGGGCCAGAAATCCTGCCGCCTGCAAGTCCACAAGAGCGCGGAACAGGGCGAACTTTATTTCGCCGGCGGCCAATGCCGCGATGCCAAGATAGGCTCTCTCATCGGCGACGAAGCCGTCTACCGCGTCCTACTCTGGACCGAGGGTGAATTCGAAATCGATTTCAACGCAGCGCACCTCTCCACTGCCACCACCACGACAAAAAGCACCACCGGCTTGCTCATGGAGGCCATGCGCCTCATGGACGAATCCAATCGCGACACCGTCCCCTCCGCCTAATTTGGAGTGCGGAGGCTTGCCTCCGCTTTTACGGTCTAAAGAATCGTTACAAATCACCAATCATGCGACAGTTTATTTATCGGCTATCTCGCATTTCCAGTGGCACAGTCACTCTGACTGTGCTCTTGGGTTTCTCCCCTCCTCCCCACTAACTCCCAATTCGCATCCAAAGAACACTTCGACTTACAATAGAAGCTCATGCTCCCGCCCGAAAATGCCGCCCCCATGCGCGTAGCCATTCTCACTATCAGCGATTCCGTCGCTCGCCGCGAACGCGAAGATCTCTCCGGTCCCGCTCTGGTCGGCCGCTGCCGCGAACTCGGCTGGGAAACTGTCTCTACCTTGCACTGTTCCGACGATGAATCCGCCCTCCGCGAGCATCTCCGCAAACATGTGGACTCCGGCTCCATCGATCTTGTCCTCACCACTGGTGGCACCGGCATCGGCCCACGCGACAACACCCCCGAAACCACCATGGAACTCGGCGGCCGCGTCATCCCCGGCATCGCCGAAGAGATTCGCCGTGTCGGCCGCGAACACACTCCCACCGCCATCCTCTCCCGCGGCTTGGCCTTAGCTGTCCGCCACACCCTAATCCTCAATCTCCCCGGCAGCCCCCAAGGCGCCATCCAGTCCCTCGATGCCGTAGCGCACCTCCTGCCCCACGCAATAGCCGTCCTACGCGGCGCCCGCCACGACTAAATTCTGCGGGGAACGTCTTGACAAACAGATATCGAACTGATAATATACAGCACAAGTAATCGTTCGGGCACGTACTGCGTTCGGCC
>Ga0210394_10005891_pt1 | contig 13543 bp, 5 predicted proteins | sample IncBWC12MmetaG_FD_160121 | JGI IMG/M metagenome (GOLD analysis project Ga0210394, IMG submission 160121) | Forest soil microbial communities from Barre Woods Harvard Forest LTER site, Petersham, Massachusetts, United States - Inc-BW-C-12-M | ecosystem: Environmental > Terrestrial > Soil >...
GCCAGTGCCCCGTGTGATAGCGCTTGCCCTTGAAGGTCTCGATACCCTCGAATTCCGGAATCTTCGCGGCTGACAGACATCCAGTCGCCATGATGCAGAACCTCGCCGACACACGCTCGCCGCGATCAGTGCGGACGATCCATCGATTTGTGGCCTCGTCGAAAGTCGCCGCCGTCACGCGCGTCTCAAACCTTATACTGCGGCGAAGGTCGAACCGTTCAGCGACGTGATTGAGATAGTTCAGGATCTCGGGCTGGGACGCGTATCGTTCGGTCCATTTCCAATCGCTCTGAAGTTGGTCCGAGAACGAGTAGGAGTACTCCAGGCTTTCGACGTCACAACGGGCGCCGGGATAGCGGTTCCAAAACCAGGTACCGCCGACGCCGCTGCCGGCCTCGTAGACCCGCGTCGAAAAGCCACGGCCACGGAGGCGGTGGAGCATGTAAAGTCCGGCAAAACCTGCACCGACGATCACGACATCAAGAGTGCCGCCATCGTCGACCCCGTTTGCCAGGGTCCTCGTGAGTACCTCGGACATTTGCGATCTCCTGTGGCGACTCGCCCGCAGGCACAATATAGCCGACCGATGACTGCGCGTCGCTAGAAGCCCTGACCCTCGCAGGTGATGTTGCTGGAACCCGTCGTTGTGCCGCTCGTCGCCGAGATGATCGTATTACCGTCGGAATAAGAATATCGGCGCTTGCAGCTCAAAAGCCCGGTTGCCGACACCGTCGCGACGGTCGGCGCGCTTGAGGTCCAGGTGACCGCGCCGGTGATATTGCGCGGCGGTCCATTCGAATACGTGCCAGTGGCTGTCATCTGTTGAGTCCCGCCGTTCGGAATCTCGCCGATCTCGCCGGATGATCTGGGAGTCACGGAAATTGATTGCAGCACCGGCGCCTGGCATGTCACCGTTGTCGATCCTGAACCGCTGCCGCTCGTCGCCGTGATCATTGCCGCGTTGTTGACCCCGGCGACACAGGTCACGAGACCGCTGGAGACCGTGGCCACGCTCGAGTTGCTGGTGCTCCAGGCGGCCGAGCCCGTGACATTCTGCGGCGAACCATACGAGAAATTGGCCGTGGCTGTCAGCTGCAGCGAGCTTCCCGCGGCCAGCGTTGGATTCGAAGGTGCCAGGACCACGGACTGCAGCAGGGGTGCCTGGCAATTCACCGTCGTCGAGCCTGATCCGCCGCCGTTCATGGCGGTGATCGTTGCCGTGCTGGCGGTTCCGGCGACACACATCACGAGACCGCCCGACACCGTGGCCACGCTCGAGTTGCTGGAGGTCCAGCTCGCCGAACTCGTGACATTTTGTGGCGGGCCAAACGAGAAATTGGCCGTCGCCGTCAATTGCACCGAGCTTCCGGCGGCCAGTGTGGGACTCGCGGGCGCGACGACCACGGAGGTGAGCGTCGGCGCGAGGCACGTCACCGGAACAGTTCCCGTGGCGGTGGTACCCAGGGCCGAAATCACCACCTGCTGTGCCGTTGACGCGGTGGAGACACAGGTCACCAGACCGCCCGCCGTTACTGTGGCCACGGTCGTGTTCGCGGACGCCCAACTGACCGAACTCGTCACATCCTTGGTGGATTGATCCGAGTACGTGCCGGTCGCGGTCAATTGCACGGTACCTCCCGCAGCAATCTGCGGCGGAGGCGCCGCGGGCCCGACGCTGATGGCGGTTAGCTGGATGACATTGACGGTTGTCTGCGCAAATCCTGAAATGGTGCTCGACGCAGTGCTGCAGATTAACTGGGCGGAGTAAGTGCCCACTTTGTTGAGCGGGCCGGTCGGCGCTGAACCACTGGCCCCGGCAAATGGGCTCGATGTCGTGAAGCTGCCATCGCTTGCGGAGAGCAGGCAGCTCGCCGCCTGGTAGGGACCTGTGCCACTGCTCCAGGTGAGCTGGGCCGCGCCCGGTGCGATGACAGTGGTCGGCGTCGCCGTAAACGTCATGCAGGGTGGCACGTTCGAGGTTGGCCACTGCGTATTCGGTGGCTGGAGTAGAAAGTCCACATCGATGGTCAGGAACAGATTGGCGAGCCGGCCGTCGATGTCGCCTGCGGGATTCGGATTGCCGGGCGGTGCCAAGCCCGAGAAATTGGCCGGATTGCCACGTACGTAGGCATCCGCGGTCGCGATCGTGTTCATCGCGCAGCTATAGGCGTTCGCATCGGTGTTCGCGACACCGCTGTTAAAGTAGGTCTGTGCCTGGGTTACGTAGCCCTGCGTTGTCCCGCCATCGTTGATCTGCGAGGCTGCATTCGTGATTGTCTGGGTGAGGTTGGCGAATTTGTCGTCGACGAATCCGGGCAGACCTCTCGGCAGGCTGTTTGGCCCGACGACGCTGTTGAGCCCAAGGCCGTAGGCCTCCATCGACAGCACATGGGTGTTTCCGCCGCCGTTGTCGCAGAAGCCGCTGAGATCGATGAAGGTATTTCCTTCGGGGATGGTACCTTCGATAGCAGGCAGGTCCGAGCGCGGCGCCCACGCGAACATGGGCACCTGCGGACAATTCAAGTTCAACGCACCGGGCAATGGCAGGTTGGGGTCGACGGTGTTCTGAATGAACGAATTGTTGATGTTGGGGTCCTGGTCCACGGCTTTGGCGGTGGATTTCACCACCACGAATCCAGACCCCGTGGGTCCGGAATGGCCGCACATTGATCCGGGCAGCACTGTGCTCGGAAATCCGGGGCAGAAGTTCGCGATATCGAGGGTGCCGCCCGCACAACTCCAAGTGCCGGCGGAAATCGATGCGGTTACGCGGGGATCCGCATTGACCACGCAACTTTCCTCGAGCAGGGGATTGTTCGGGTTTAAATTGCTGGTCGTGATCTGCGTCGTCAACTGGGCGCCCAGCGGGGCACAGATCTTAGGCGCGATGCAATCGCCCACCGGCTCCGAGGCTGAGTTCGTGACCGCAAGCCCTTGTGGATTGTTGACGCCGGTGCTCACGCTCGACAACGGATTGTTGGCGCCGCTCGCAGGCGGGGCGCCGAATTGCAGAATCCTGCCCGTCCCCGGCGTCGATTGCGCGACGAAAGCATATGGGAAAGTCGAGTATGTGCCGACCTTGATCTTGAGCAGGCCGCTGCCGAGCCCATCGGCGAAATCCGTGACGAACGCGCCGGTGCTCGAATTGAAGCGCATCACTCGACCACTGGCAGTAGGTAGCAGGAGACTCACGCCGTGGCCGCTTGCGGGAAACGTGGTGTCCGCAGGCCAAAGATCGATACCGCTGGGCTTCTCGCCGGCAAACGAATTGATCAGTATCGAGGTCGGACCGGTGAGCGGCACGCTCGGCTGGTTGAGCACGCCGGCGATTGCCGCCTGCGAGTAGACCAGCACGCTTGCGCCACCGGCGTCCGCGTTGACCAGTACGAGTATGTCACCCTGATTCCACGCTGGCGCCGCAGTGCCCACCGGACTTGCCGCGGCACTGGCAACAACAACTTCCTCTATCGAGCCGCAATTTTTGACACCGCCAAAAAGATTGTCGATCAGCACCGGCGCGCCGTATGCGCCGGTTGTGCTGTTGAATGGCAGGACCCAGAGCGCCGGCTTGCTATCCGAGGGAACTCCCGCGGACGCCGCGTACAGATTGCCGGACACGTCTACGGCGAGTCCGGTGGTCTTATTGGGACCTGAGCCTTTTTTTGAGTAAGAGAAAATAGTCGTCGAAGGCTGATACGTCGGGCCTGGGCCCGCATAACGAACGATTTGATATTTCGACGCGTCCGCGACGATCAGGTCAAGTGCGCTGGTAACCGAGTTGGGAGCACGGACCACCGCGAAGAATTGGCTGTGCGACGCGGCGTCGGTATTGAGTTGAGTCGTACCGGTGATCAGTGCGCCGGTATTGGCAATCGCATTCGGCGTCATCGTCACGTTGTAGAGTGCATTACCCTTCGCGTTCACCGCCGTCACACCGAATTGCGGCACAGGATCGGCCGCGGCCGCGGCGCAGGCCAGCACTGCGAGGGTAAACAGGCCGAACTTTGCCGCTGTGCGACGGCGCCAGGCGTGCTGCTCGGCGCCCACATGGGTGGTCAGTGATTGAAATCGCATCGTCGCTCCCCGTGTAATTCTTCTTTTCAGCGCGATGCCATTGCAGCTAATCGCACGTGTTGTTGCGCTCACCCTAACATATATTGTCGGGGATTCCATGAGACCGAGGTCCAACTAGCAGACGCCTTATGTCAACCGGTCAGGGCACAGCCGGACTCTGCTTCGCGGCGGCGATTTGCGTATTCTTTGGTGCCGCGACGTCCGCGCGCTGCTCGCGCCGATGCAGGGTGTCCAAGTAGCGCTGCGCCAACGCGCGATAGATCAGCGGCAGTCCACCTTCCTTGCTCAAGATTCCATTACCATGGCTAAGCCGTGTTTCCGCTTCCGGGTAGCGGCCAAGCCCGGTCAGCGCGGCCCCCTCGACGCTCTCGGCGAGCGCGGTGCGCCAGTGATCCGCCGACAGTGCGGCCGTGTAAATGCTCTTCGCACTTTGGGCCGACTCCAACGCCTCGGGATACTTGCCTTCGGCATTTTGCAGAATGGCGAGCGCGATCAAACTTGACGCGACGTCCGGCTGATGCGCATCGAACAGTCGGCGACGCATCGCCAGTCCTTCCTTGAGATATTGATCGGCTTCGCCATAGTTTCCCTGCATCGTCAGCCAGGATCCTATGACGTTGAGCGTCCGTGCAATCTCCGGATTGTCGGCCGGGTAGGCCTTGCGGTAGATGGTGAGTACATTACGCGCGCTTGCCAGAGCTTGTTTGGTTTCGCCGCGATCGTACTGCAGCGAGGCTAGGTTCATAAGAGTTCGGCCGACGACGGGGTGATTCTCGCCGAGCAGCTCACGGCGCATCTCGATCGACTGCCGATAAAGAGTCTCGGCGCCGGCAAGATCGCCCTTGTCCTGCAGCGACATGGCGACATTTTCCAGCCCATTGGCGATCTCCGGGTGCTTGTCGCCGAGCAGGCGCCGGTTCATCGCGAGCGACTCACGATAGAATTTTTCCGCGCCGTCGAGATCGCCACTGCGCCACAGCAGCATGCCCATGTCGTTGAGCGCTTCCGCGAGATCCGGATGCGGCTCACTGCCGCGCAGAGCCCGCTGCATCGCTACGGCACGCTGCATCAGCGGGATCGCGCTTTTGAGATCGCCGCCGTCGGCCACTGCCGCACCGAGAACCATCAACGTGCGTGCGATGGTGGGATCCGAGGCGGCGTAAAGTGACTGTTGGACCTTCAGAGCCGCGCGCAGATTTTGTTCGGCCTCTGGATAGTGCCCTGCCTGTCCGAGCACCCACCCAAGGCCATACAGAGAGTTAGCGAGCGCTACCCGACTCTGGTGATCGTTAGGCCGCATTAAATCCATTCGAATAGCTTCCCGATAGGCCTTCTCGCCTGCGTCATATTCGGCCTGAAGCCCCAGCAAATCGCCCTGATGACTCAGCGAGTCGGAAAGGTCGAGGGGATCGACGCCTTGCAGATTGCGCCGGGTCGCCACAGCCCGATCAATGAGCGGCCGGGCCTGATTGAATAGACCCAGTCCCATGTAAACAGTACCCAAGGTATCCATGAGTCTCGCCTGAATGGCGGGCTCTTTTGCAAGTTCACGGTCGACTCTCGAGGCACCCTTGTCGAGCATTTCCCGCGCCGTCACCGTATTGCCGCGCGCCTCGCTGGGGTCGGAGATTTTGAATAGATCGACGAGAAAGCGCGTCGTCTCCTGGGCGGTGCGCGCCTCGGCCTCGGCGCGCACCGTCTGGCGCTGCGCCGCAGCGCGCTGGAGGAGGGCGTACGCGGCGAGACCGCTGGTCAGCACCATGCCTGCGGTCGCCGCGCTCGAGAATGCGACCAGGCGTCGATTGCGCCGCTGCTGTTCTCGCCGCCTCAACGTATCGAAGCCGACGCCGAGCAGTCCGGAAATCAGTTTGAGCTTGGCGCTGTTTTTTCCGTCCTTACCGGGGCGTGCGTCCGCTGCAATCGGTTCGGTGCGCGCAGCGCTGAGTTCGCCATCCGGCCCAAGGCGAAAACGCAGCGCCGGTGGAAAGCACTCCTCTTCCTGCCGCGCCGGCATGTCGGTTGCATTCGGTTCGCCGCCGACGATCAAGCAGAAAATGGCGTCCTCGCGGCCCAGACGCTTGAACGCCAGAATTTCCTCGTTGACCCACTTCGACTTCGCAGCCTGCGGCGAGCAAATCACGATCTGACACGCAGAGTCGGCGAGGGCGGCCTCGATCAGTGAGCCGAGATCGGTGGCGCTCGGCAGTTCATCGCGGTCTCTGAAAATCGGTGCGATCCGTTTGGGCACCTCGCCGCGTACGGTCACCGTGCCGATCAGTGCTTTCGGGGGGCGGTACTTCTCGAGCGAGCTGTGCAGCCAGGAGGCCCAGCCCGAATCGCGGTGGCTGTAGCTGATGAATGCGCGGTATTTGGGCGAGTCGATGCTGTTCTTCCGCGGTTAAGGTGTGATCGACGAACTCAAGTCTAGCAAGTTTCGAAGGCTTTAAAAGCAGAACCCCGACGGTGGCCAATGGTCCAACCGGCTATCGCAATTCCGATGATCTGTCTATATGTCGAAATCGCCCGGCGCGATCGGTTCTCTCGCGTATCCGGCGGTGCTATTGTCGTGAACCGCATGCGCCGGCCGTGGCGCCATAAAGAGGAGCTAAATTGAGGTTCAGCAAACATTCGCATTGGCAAGGCCGGGCACTCACGCTGTTATTCATTGGATTGCTCGCGAGCTGCAACAATACCGACAGCACCGCGACCAAGCCCATTCCTACGGTGGCTGCGCCAAACGTGGTGGGATTGACGCAGGCGGGGGCAACGACGGCGCTCACCGCGGCTGGACTCACGCTCGGGATGGTGACGATGCAGAGCAGTGCCACCGTACCCACGGGCAGCGTCATCAGCCAGAGCCCGGCAGCAGGCGTGATCATACTTACCGGCGCCGCGGTGAATGTGGCGATCAGCAGCGGCACGGTAGCGGTGCCCAATGTGGTGGGATCGAGCCAATCTGCCGCAACCACGGCGCTTACGGGAGCTGGTCTCGTGCTCGGGACCGTAACGTTGGCCAGCAGCGCCAACGTGCCCGCGGGCAGCGTCATCAGTCAGACTCCGGCGGCGGCCACGATGGTGATATCAGGTTCTTCCGTGGATCTGTCGGTCAGCGTCGGACCGCCCGCGAGCTACGCCTATGTGCCCAATGCAGTCGGCGGGACCATATCCGCCTATTCGATCAATGCGCAGGGTCAGTTGGCGCCACTTGCCGTCTCGCCGATAGCAGTCCCCGGGAGCGTTCAACTCTACGAGAGCAAGATCGATCCAACCGGCCAGTTTCTCTATGTCGTGGACAACAGTACCCCGGGGGGACTGTTTGCGTTTGCGATCCAGAGCGACGGCTCGCTGCTGGCTTTGAATGGCGGTTTGGCCTATCCAACCGGCAATGCACCGCAGTCCGTGGCGTTCGATTCGACCGGGACCTTTCTCTACGTTCTCAACCTGACTGACAATTCCATCTCGGCCTTTTCCTTGAACCCAGCGACCGGCGTGCTGAGTGCGCTGGCAACCCCGACATATCCGGTGATGTCGACCAACCCCAATCCGCAGACTGAGCAGATAGTCAGGGCCGGAAACTATCTATATGTCGCCGAATTCGCCACCAACTCGATCGAGGTATTCGCGATTACGGCGGGCACCGGGGCCTTGACGCAAGGCGTGACGGGCTCACCCTTTGCGACGGATACCGGGCCTTACAGTCTCGCTGCGGATCCCTCGGGCTCGGTGCTTTACGCGGCGAACCGAGGAGCGACCGCCGCCGGCAGCATTTCGGGGTTCACGATCAATTCGTCCACAGGCATTCTTACTCCGGTCGGCACACAACCGCTGGCGATACCGGCAGTGAATCACATCAGCATCGATCCGCAGGGCTCTTACCTATTTGTCACGGAAACGGACGCGGTAGCCGTCTATCCCATCACCAGGCCCACCGGCGTGCTCGGCACAGCCGTGCCCGGGCCGGCGTTTGTCGCGGGATCGAATCCGTATTCGGTCAGCGTCGATCTGACGGATCAGTTTGTCTACGTCGCCAACCACGGCTCGGCAAACGTTTCGGAGTTCCTGCTTGATAGCAGCACCGGAGTGCTGACCGCACAGCAGGGATCGCCAATTGGTGCCGGAACCAACCCCGTCTTCATCGCGATTCACTGATCCGGTAGGGTTAGTCATTGCATGGCGGAGTCCTGAAGCCAATGACCGATCTTCCAACCAAAGCCGCCGACAGGACAACGGAGGAGGGTGAGGCTCACAACTTAGGTCTGGTTCGCGAACTCATGATGTTGATGCGAGCGATCCTCGCCTCGCCGGTGGGGAAGACCCTCGTGCTGCTGGCGATCGTGGTCGTTCTGGTCATCATTGCCACCGCCTACGGGCAGATTCGACTCAACCGCTGGAACAAGCCTTTCTACGATGCTCTGTCGCGCCGCGACTTGCGAAGTTTCCTGTTTCAACTCGGCGTGTTCTTCATGATCGCGGGTTTTCTGCTGGTTCTCAACGTGGCGCAAAGGTGGCTGGTTGAAACCCTGGCGGTCAGGCTGCGCGAGGGACTGGTCAAGAGCCTGCTGCAAGATTGGATGCAGCCCCGTCAAGCATTCTGGCTCGCCAATTCCGGAACCATCGGCATCAATCCGGATCAGCGCATGCACGAAGATGCGCGCCATCTGACGACGCTGTCGGCCGATCTCGGCACTGGATTGCTGCAGGCATCGATCCTGTTCTGCACATTTGCCAGCGTACTGTGGGTTCTATCCCGCGAGTTCAGTTTCCGCATTGGAGATTGGGATTATTCCATCCCAGGATTCATGCTGTGGGCGGCAATCCTCTACGCCTTCGCCGGCTCATTGCTGAGCTACTGGGTCGGGCGAAGCCTCATCGGCCGCAACGCCGCGCGCTATGCGCGCGAGGCTGATCTGCGCTTTTCGCTGGTGCGCGTCAATGAGCATGTCGATGACATTTCCTTGGCCCAGGGCGAAGCGGATGAACGGCGCCGAATCGAACTCAATCTTGGCAGAGTGCTGGCGGCGACCCGGCGCATCGTTATTGGTGAAACCAATCTCACCTGGATCACCGCCGGCTTTGGTTGGGTGACGCTGGTTGCTCCGATTCTGGTTGCCGCTCCGTTGTATTTCACGGGCAAGATTTCCTTCGGCGGCCTGATGATGGCAGCCGGAGCTTTCACGCAGGCGCAGTCGTCGCTGCGCTGGTTCATCGACAATTTCAGCGCCATTGCCGACTGGCGCGCAACATTGCTGCGCGTCGCGAGTTTCCGCCATGCGCTGATGACGATCCATGAACCGCGTGGCTTTGAAAGCCGCATCATCTACGTTGAAGGCGAGCCCGGGGTGATAGCAATCGATGACCTCGAGACCGTGTCGTCCGCCAATGCCGACATGCTCAAGGAAACCCATGTGGTGGTGAGGTCGGGCGAACGGGCCCTCATCCTCGGTGCGCCCGGAACGGGAAAGACGCAACTGTTCAGGGCGCTGGCGGGCCTGTGGCCGTGGGGTGCGGGGCAAATCACCCGCCCGAGAGGCGAACAAATATTCTATCTGCCGCGCGGCACGCCGTATTTGCCGCGCGGCACGCTGCGAGAAGTGCTCGCCTATCCCCTGAAGGCCGATACATTCCTGGCGAGCTCCTTCACCCGGGCGCTTTATCGGCTTGGTCTAGAACGTCTGGTACTGCTGCTCGATGAAACCCACCGCTGGGACCGAGAGTTGAGCCAGGACGAGCAGCTCTGCCTGGTGTTTGCGCGTGTCCTGATCCAGACACCGCCGTGGCTGCTCATCGACGGCACGTTCGGCACGCTTGACGACGATGTGCTCGAGCTGGTCGTCGACGTCTTCAACAACGAACTTGAGCATACGGGAATCATCCATATTGGCGGTCCCGGCGAGGCGCACCCGCTGTTCTCGAGGGTGCTGCATCTCGTCAAGTCCACGCGAACCGATGGCACGGCACCCGCGCAGAGAGATCTCGGGAATCGCCGATGAGAAACCAAGCGTGGCTGATAAGTTGGCTGATTGTAGTGCTGAGCGCGGCGCTTTCTCAGGCATGGGCGCAGGCGCCGGATCTTGAATTTCGCGCGCCGCCCGCCGCGGACGACCCGACCACGCCGGCAGTCATGCGCGATCTGGCCGAACGCCTGCTTCCCGTCTATCAGGAAGCTGATTCCGACCGCTATCTTGCGAATTTATCTGCTCTGCAAATGGTGGCCGGCGACTATGCAGCTGCCGATGTGTCGCGGCAACAATTGCGCGAGCGCCGCCGAAGCACAGATGCCGGACGACCTGTCGGGCGTGCGGCGATCTTCGATATGTATGCGCATGCGAAGACTATCGAGGCTGAAAATCGGGTTGCATTTCCGCAAGCGTTTAACAGGGCCTTCGATGAAGCGGTTCCGCGACTCAACGATCACGATGCGTACGTGGTCACGCGATGGCTCGAGGCCGCCCCGGGTGGATTTCGGGAAGCCTTGCAGGCGTTGCTGGATCAGCAGCGCGCCAAAGACAACATTGGACAATCAGAAGCAGTCGGGTTGATTTGGGCGTACCTGGCCTTTAGTGCATATCGGAGCTTTGCTCCCTTGGTCGATGCGCTGGTCGCCGAGGACGATGATCGACGCTATACGATCCGCGACGACGTACTGATAAAAGCTTCCGGCGGAATCAGCATTGCAGTCATGGTGATTCGCGCGAAGAACCCTTCCAAAGCGCTGCCCACGCTGCTCAAGTTCGCCGGCGACGACACCCAGGACTCCGCCAAGGAGTGCGCTGCGCACGGCTATATCGGGGTGGTGGCCTACAGCCGCGGCGCGCGTACGAGTCTTCACACCGCGGTTCCTTATCAGCGTGAAGGCGACGATGCGCGTGCGGTGATCGATTGGATCGTGAAGCAACCGTGGAGTGACGGTCGCGTCGGAATGTATGGCGAGGGCTATAGCGGCTATAGCGCATGGGCCGCTGCAAGCCACCTGCCAGGCGCGCTCAAGGCCATCGCGACCTTCGGAGCTACCGCACCTGGGATCAATTTTCCGATGGCGGGCAGCATCTTTCAAAACGCCGCGTACCGTTGGTCCTTGTACATGAGCACCGCCAAGGAATCGGTCGAGAAAAGCTACTCTGACGATGCAATGTGGCGCGAGCTCGATCAAAAATGGTACCTAAGCGGCCGTCCTTACCGAGATTTGGGTCGTTTGCACGATCAGCCCAATCCGATCTTCATACGCTGGTTGAATCACCCGAGCTATGATTTGTATTGGCGAAAGTCGAATCCTCTGCCTGTGCAATTCGCGCGCATCAATATCCCGGTGCTGACGATAGCCGGCTACTTCTCTGTCAGCGAGCCGGGCGCCCTTTATTACTTCACCGAGCATTATCGATACAACCCGCACGCCGACCATACCTTGCTCGTTGGTCCTTACGATGATGGCGTGATTCAGCGCAATCCCTCGGCCGTGTTGCAGGGTTACAGAGTCGATTCGGCCGCGCTCATCGATGTTCGTGAGCTGCAGTATCAGTGGTTCGACCATGTGTTCAAGGGCAGCGCCACGCCGCCGCTGTTGACCGACCGGATCAACTACGAGGTCATGGGAGCAAACGAGTGGCGGCATGCTGCGTCGCTCGCCGCGATGGCCGGAGACTCGCTGAGGTTTTATCTGGACCCGACCGTGTCCCGCGACGGCCGCCGCCTGATGCGGCATAAGCCTGCGAAGGAGGTCTTCGCTCTACAGACCGTCAACATCGCGGATCGCACTGACGCTGGGTGGATGCCGCCCGCCGAACTGATCTCCAAGGCTCTTGCTGGCCATAACAGCATCACGTTCGTGAGTGAGCCGCTGTCGAAACCGACCGACGTCAGCGGGGTATTTTCCGCGCGGCTCGATTTCACGGTGAACAAGATGGACATGGACCTGAACATCATGCTGTACGAACGGCTGGCCAGCGGCGACTACATTTGCTTGTTCAATCCGGCTTACGAGTTCCGTGCCAGTTACGCGCAGGATCGGGTCAATCGACACCTCATCAGGGCAGGCGAGCGCCAGCAGCTGTCCGTCAAACCTGAGCGCATAGTCAGCAGGCGGCTCCAGGCAGGCAGCCGACTGGTCATGGTTCTTGGCATCAACAAACGGCCGGATCGCGAGATCAACTACGGCACCGGGAACGACGTAAGTGAGGAATCCATCGCTGACGGCAAAATTCCCCTTAAGGTACGGTGGTATAGCGACAGCTATATCGAGATACCGGTTCCAGGTAGCAATGCGGTTCGCAGGTAGCATTGCGCCGAAACATCGCCAACTTTCCTAATTCGGCCGGCTTCATAATGTAGACTGAAATCACATACTTAGCCGATAACAGTGGAAAAGCCCACTGAATACACCGGCAGATGACGTCCGTCACGTCGCGCCCAGGGCGGGCGCGGCCACAATGGTACACCCGCGGTGCTGCACTGCAGTCAACATGTTCTGGGTATGCGGCAACTTACTAAAAACGCGCTGATTTTGATCATGGGGCTCCTTGGCGGGGCGGCTGCGGCTGCGGCCGAGCAATCCTTGGTCGATAGGATCGAGATGCTCGATTGGTCCAACCCGGAGCGCGCCGAGAAATTGTTCGACGCACAACCGGTATCCACGGAGAGGGGGGCCCCCGAAGTCCAGATGCTCGAAGTCGGCGGCATGGTGTACGCCGATGTACACCGCGACTCGGACGTCGACGCAACGATTGCGCGCCTCCAGGCCATCGCGCAGGGCGGCGATAAATCCGCCATCCGGGCAGAGCACTATGTTCGGGCGTACTCCCTCTACCAGCGCGGTCAATATAGGCCCGCCGGCGCCGAACTCAGCCTCATTGACATGGAATCGATTGCCACGAACGCCGAGCGCTACCGAGTGTCGATATTGCGGGGCAATACCTTGCGCGGCCTGGGTCAGGCCGAGGCCGCATTGCCTTTTCTCGAAAGAGGCTTGGACATCGCGCACGACATGCACGATGACGTGCGCAGCCTGCACGCGATGCTCTGGTTGGCACGCATCTATACGAATACCGGCAATTTCGATCGTGCGTCTGAGCAGTTGGAGGCATCGCGGCAACTGGCAACGGAGCTGGGCGATGAGGCGGCGCTGGTGGAAGTCGACACTTGCGTGTCGGACGTTGCCGATCGGCGCGAGGATCACGCCGCAGAACGCCGCGCCAGTCTGTCGGCGCTCGAACACGCAAAACGCTCCGGAAGCAACAAGTGGCTGGCCCATGCCCTGGTCAATCTGGGCGATTCGTATCTTAAGGCCCGGGATTATCGCGACTCGCTCAAGTATTCCAAGCAGGCGCTGCCGATCGTGCTGCGGCTGCGTGGTAGCGGCGATGAACCGATCGTGCTTTTCAATGAAGGGCTGGCCAACATCGGTCTCGGCATGATCAAGCCGGGCGAAAAATTGGCGGAAGAGGCAATCGCCGGAGCAATCGCAGGCGACGATCTG
>Ga0210394_10005894_pt1 | contig 13539 bp, 13 predicted proteins | sample IncBWC12MmetaG_FD_160121 | JGI IMG/M metagenome (GOLD analysis project Ga0210394, IMG submission 160121) | Forest soil microbial communities from Barre Woods Harvard Forest LTER site, Petersham, Massachusetts, United States - Inc-BW-C-12-M | ecosystem: Environmental > Terrestrial > Soil >...
GTAAACATCGCGAAACAAACATAGTCCGCCTCTTTCCGTGGAAGCCCTGTACGCTGACTTCTTCCCTAAGACCTTATTGTGAATTACTCTATACGATATCAGATATCGTGTCAAGCTGTTTCTCGGTGCGATCAACATAGAATTTTGACAGTTTTTATTGGTGATGGGCGCGCTTCAACCGGCTAATCGCTGGCTCGGCTACAATGCCGCCGGCCCGGTTTGATCCGGTTTCTGGTGGATGTCGCGGCGCCTAATGCGCGTGACTCTGCCGCGCTGCGGCATTTTGGTTAGTTCGCGCGGACCAGGGCAGGGGTTGCTTCATGATCCCCCTTGCTGAGTGGTGCGCTCGCCGCGATTCGAACGCGGGACCTCTTCCTTCGGAGGGAAGCGCTCTATCCAGACTGAGCTACGAGCGCGCTTCCCAAATCGTACCACGCACGAGCGGGCGGCAGGGGGTCGCCAGGACACACAGCCAGGCCGTTCGCGATGACGATTGCCATGCCGTTCGTAGCCGCACTGATCGCGAGTTTCATCCCGGCCCGACGGGCGAGCCGCTTGGATCCGTTGATCGCCCTTCGCCAGGAATAACCTTCGCGGAAACGGAATTAAGCGAAACGTCATGAGTGGCCGTCGATAATGGCGGACATCAGGCTACCTACTTACGACGGAAAACGAGGTGGGGGTCCGCTATAATCAGACGACCGAGATCGATTCAGGGGGCGTGCCGGTTCCTCTGCTGGCGGGCATCCAAGCCATCGTGCCTAAGCTGCGGAAACGGCTCTCAGACACGGAACTAGTGGTGTTTACTAGTGCTGTGACCGGATGATTTGGGTGGTTCAGCCCCATGCGTCAGCTTGGGGCTTCCTGGGAACCCGCAATAGCCCCAAGCTGACGCATAGGGCTCCAGAGTGACGTCGATGTCCGGACGAAAACAAAATATTCAGGCGATCACAGCATGAGTCTCCGCAACCCCGGTGTCCAGAGGGAAACGCCATGGACGCGAAAATCTCCGCTAACTAATTGTTCGATCGGAATTCAATCGACGGCCATTTGTCCGCGAACTCTTTCGCATGGACATCGCAAACCTGGCCCGGGTTTGAGCTCTGCGTGCTGTGCTCCCCGTAATACATGTAGTCGGTCTCCCACAGCGCCGTCTTCTTGCAGTGGTCGCACAGGTTCTTGTCGTTGGCATGGATCGCGGCGATCCGATGCCCGTAAGATTCTTTCATGAAAAGCTCCTTTGATGGTACAACCCTCGCCGGGCTCCACTCCTAGAGTGGCACAATCCTGTGGCACTCTGGGATCTGACCGTTATGAGAGTGATTCTGTTTGGAGCCACCGGGATGGTCGGCCAAGGCGTTCTGCGGGAATGCCTGCTCGATCCGAGTGTCGAAACGGTCCTCTCCATCGGCCGCAGTCCCACCGGGCAGCGGCACCCGAAACTGCGCGAGATCGTTCATAAGGACATCGCCGATCTCGCGCCAATCGAAGATCGGTTAAGCGGCTGCGACGCGTGCTTTTTCTGCCTCGGCGTGTCCTCGGTCGGCCTGTCGGAGGCGGCCTACCGGCCTCTCACCTACGACCTGACGTTGAAAGTCGCGAACACGCTGGTCAAACTAAACCCGTCCATGACCTTCATCTACGTCTCCGGCATGGGCACCGACAGCACGGAAAGCGGACGAACCATGTGGGCGCGCGTCAAGGGTCAAACCGAAAACGCGCTGCTCCGCCTTCCTTTCAAAGCCGCGTACATGTTTCGCCCGGGCTTCATCCAGCCCCTGCGCGGAATCAAATCGAGGACGGCTCTCTACCGCATCCCTTATGTGATTCTGGGACCGTTCATTCCGCTACTCCGCAAGCTGTTTCCGAAATATGTGACCACCACCGAGGTGCTTGGCCGCGCGATGATCAAGGCCGGCCGCGAGGGCGCGCCGAAGAAAGTGCTGGAAAGTCGGGACATCAACTCGCTTTGAATTTGCCACAACAGTTCGGCGCCATCGATATTTATCTGTTCGACCAGCTCCTCCGCGGCCGCGTCGCTCCCGGAATGCGCATTTTCGACGCCGGCTGCGGCTATGGGCGCAATCTCGTTTATTTTATTAATGAAGGCTACGAAGTTTTCGGCGTCGATCAGGACCCGCAGGCGATCGCGTCGCTGCCAGAGAAAAATTTCCGCGTCGAAAAGATCGAACAAAATTCTTTCCCGGACGCGTTCGCCGACGTCGTCATCAGCAGCGCCGTTCTGCATTTCGCGCGCGACGACGAACATTTCCGGAAGATGCTTGAAGGCTCGTGGCGAGTCTTGAAACCCGGCGGCCTGTTTTTCTGCCGCCTCGCGTCGTCTATCGGAATAGAAAGCCAGATCACGCAGATCGCCGGGCGCCGTTATCACCTGCCCGATGGATCGGAACGCTACCTGGTCGACGAAGCTCTGCTATGCGATCTGACCAGGGAACTCGGCGGCCGTTTGCTCGACCCTCTGAAAACCACGGTGGTTCAGAATCAACGGTCGATGACCACGTGGGTGATGCAGAGGTGCGACCGGGTTTCTTAGCGTATCCCCTCCATGACTGTCGGGGTTCCATTGGGGCAAAGACATGGAACCCCGACAGTTATGGAGGGGGTGGGAGTCCGGTGTGATGTGGCGCGAGTAGTTCAACGGCTCGGCTCGGTTATTTTCGACTCCCTCGACACCTGTCCGCTCAACCCTTCGTCGAGCGAAACGTGATTCACTTCCAGCGTCTCGCCCAGCGCTTTCTCCAGCCTCGCACGCGCCGTCGCGTAAGCGGAACGGGCCGAAATCAGAGTCGTTTGGGACGTCACCACGGCGCGCTGCGCGACGATCACGGCGCTGGTGGTGCCGGTTCCGAAGGAAAAACGGTTCTTTTCGGCATCCAGCAACTGCTGTTGCAGCGTGAGCGCTTCGGAGGCCACCACGAATCTTGACCGAGCCTGCCGCAGAGCCAGCATTTCGTTGGAGATTTCCACTAAAATCGCGTTCCGGTCGCGCATGCTGCTGACGTCGCCCTGCTTCAATTGCAACTGCTCGACGCCATAATCGGCCTGCGCCGGCCGGTTTCGCAGCGGCGCCTGAAAGTAAAAACCTCCGTAATCGCTGGGGAAATCGTTGCGGAAAATCTGGCCCAGCGTCTTGCCGTAGCCTCCGCTGAAGAACGGGCTGGTCGGCTCGCCAGGCACCAGCTGGGGGGTCCCTGCCGCGCCGCGGTCCATGTAGCGGCCGAAAGCAATCCCTGTCGGCAGGAGTGCGTCCTTGGTGCCGAGGCTGGAAATCTCCGAATTCTGATCCTTGATTTTCGCGATCGCCATGTCCGGCCGCTTGGCCATGGCCCTGGCGAGAAGATCGCGCAGGCCCGGCAGATTTTCGTCATTCGGAACCTCGATGCGGTCGAGCGTCACGACCTCCGCCGCATCAATCGCCGGGTCCGGACTGCGCGTCAGTGAATCCTTCAGCGACGCTTCCTGCTGGCGCACCGTGGCGGTCGCGATGCCCAAGTCCTGCTGGCGCGCGGCGAGCTCCGCCGCGGCGCGCGGAAGCTCCACCGGAGCCAGTGTGCCCAGGTCGATTTGCCCCTTCGTGTCGGAATAAAACTTCTGCGCGATTTCTAGCGCCGTCTGACGCGCTTTCATCGTGTCGCCGGAGCTGACCAGGTCCCAATATTGGGTCACCACGCTCGACACCACGTTTTCCAACTGCGACCGGAACGTGTCGCGCGAGGAGATCTTGTTGTTAATGGCAACCTTGACCTGGCGTGTGTTCACCGCCAGACCGCGACCCTGAAATACATTGACCTGCGAACTCAGTTGGAGGTACGAGCCGGAAGCGGGATTGTAGTTATCGCCGGGCGAATTTTCACTCAGGCCCTGATCATAGCTTTTGAATTGTACAAAGCCGCCCGTCGGCAGCCCCTGCTGAATCAGATTGCTGTAAATCCGCTGCGTATCCACCAGCGTGGGCACACCGCTGATGGCCTGAATGGCCTGCGGATAGGTGATATGCGAAAAGCTGGTCTGGTTTTGCACGAACGGATCCAGCACCTGCGCCGTGGTTCCGATCTGCGAAGTCGTCACGCCACCGCCGCCGTTGCCGCCCACCGAACCTCCGCCGCCCGCGCTGACACCCGCGCTGGATGCCGTTCCCAGAACGCCCAGCCCGGCATCCGCGCCGCCGATATTGGTGGACGCGCTGGACACGCCGCGAGGCGCGCCGCCTGCCTGAGCCCGCTCAATCGCCCACTCCGCGCTCAAGGGCTGCGTACGCGCCACTTCCAGGTTGAGGTCGTTCTCGATCGCCAGCGCGATGGCATCCTGCAACGTAAGATACAGCCTTCCCGCGCGCATCAGGCTGTGGATGCGCTGAGTATTGGTCATGCGCGCCGGAGAGATGGTGGTCGGCATATAGGGACGCCACCAGACCGGACTGCTGGGGCGGTTGACCGTCGGCGGCTGCCCGTACAACATCGCGCCGGTGCAAAGCCACACAAGAAATCTACGCGATCGCTTCCTGCGGTCGCGGCTCAGTATGCAACTGATATCACCCGGCACCGATTCCGAGCCGCGACCACCGGGAGCGATCTTTTTCGCGTTCACTGGCGCCCTCATTGCTTTTCTCCCGGCAGATTCGCCGGCAACACCGACTCGCGAGCCACTTTTCCCACCACCGCTTCTTCCATCGACACATGGTTGACGTCCAGCGTCCGTCCCAGCGCCTGGTCGAAGCTGATTCGGGCGTGCGTGTAATTGGCCATCGCCTGCGCCTCCAGCGTCTGGTCGTTCACCAGATCCTTCTGCGCCTGAATCACCGTGGTTACGTCCGTGCCGGTCGCGCCGTACTTGAATTTATCCTGCTCCGCCTTTAGACTCTGCTCGGCCAAAACCTTGGTTGCGACCGCAGTTTCGAACCGCGCCCGCGCCTGCTGCAATCCGATCAGCGCGTTTCTCACGTCGACGCGAATCTGGTTTTTGAGGCGCTGAAGCTGCAACTCGCTCCTGCGTACGGTCAACTGATCCATCGCGTAGTCGGACTGGGCCTGCCGGTTGCGGAGAGGAATACTGAACGAGAATCCCGCCGAGTAGTTCGGAAAATTGCGCCGGAGTTCTTGCGCCAGCAAATTCCCGTAACCACCCACGAAGAATTGGCTGGGGGGAAGGCCGGGATAGTTAGGATTCGGAATTCCGGTCAAACCCTGATTGTTCATGTCGGCGAACGCGCTCAAGCTGGGAAGCAGATTGTTCTTCGTGCCCTGCACGTTGATCTTGCTGCTCTCCAGGTTTATTTTTGTCTGCGAAAGCTCCGGCCGGTTTTCGAGGGCCTCCTGCACCAGTTCGGCGGTCGGCTTCAAATCGTCCGCCTTGGGAATTTCGAAGCTGTCGAGAGGAACGATGTGCACGGCGTCCAGCCACACGCTCTCCACGCCGTTCCGGCTCAGAGCGTTCTTCAAAACAGTCTCCTGCTGCGCGAGGTTGGTTTCGGAAATAAGAAGATCTTCTTTTCGCGCCGAAACCTCGGCCGCCGCGCGCGTTACTTCGATCGGCGGCAGCGTGCCCAGTTTCACCTGCGCCTGGTTGTCTTCATAAAGCTGCTGCGCCAGCGCCAGGCCCTGTTTCTTGATGCGAAGATCCTCGTTGAAGCTCACCAGGTCCCAATAAAGATTGAGCACCGCGGAGATGGTGGTGATTACTTGCAGCTTCACTGTCAGATCCATCACCTTCATGTTGTTCTTGGCCACGCGAATGTTGCGGTTGTTCACCGCGAGGCCAAATCCCTGCAATAGGGACTGACTGACGTTGACATCGATGGTTCCCGAAGTGGACGGATTGAGCAAAAAGTAAGGGCTGTTATAGTCGCTGCGCGTGCTGGCAAAAGACGCCCCCAAAGCGGTCCCGGTGAGGAACTGCTGCGAGTAGGAGAGACTGAATTGCCTCTGCTGCAATACCAGCGCCGAGGTGCCTACCGCCGTGACGTTGGTCTCCGGCGTGGTGTAGTGGCCGAACTGCACCGTCGTGCTGATGCTGGGATCCAGGTTCGGGGGATTGGGCCCGTAGCCGATGACGAATCCGGCCGTGCCGCCGACGCCGGCGCCCGTCGCCAGGCCGCTGCCGCTGGAGCTGACGCCGGCCGTCGAAACGCTCTGCGGTCCGGCGATAATGTCGGTGTTGATGTCGCTGCGCAGCAACCCTCCACCGGCCGCGCGCCGCAGCACCTCGCGAGCCATGTACGGCCCGTAGCGCTGAATGGCGATATCCAGATTATTTTCGAGTGTCAGTGCGATCACATCCCGCACCGATAAATACAGATTCCCCGCCCGCACCAGCGATTCCAGGCGCGGCGTGTTGGTCAGATTCGCCGGCGAGACGACGCGCCGTTCCAGATGGAAAGGCCGCAAGATTGGCCCCACGTATGGCACGGGCTTCGGATTCTCAATCGTGATTTCCGCGGACTGAGAAAACGCGGGCAAGGCAAGCGCGAGCAATGAGAAAACAATTCGAATGCAATTCATTTGTTTAGGTAAGCATCTCTTGAATATTACGAACAGAGTGCAATTCCTGTTCCACTCCATTATCGTTGCAGCGTAGGGCGCACAGAACGGCGTCAGTGTCCGGTTTCGCTACAAACTGTCCGTATGGGGGATTATCTCACCGGCCGCAGCTTGACCACCCGCTTGGTTCGCGTTTCGGCGACGTAAATGGACCCATCGCGCCCCACCGCGATGTCGTGAACCGCGTTGAACACCGGATCGCCCGGTTTGCCGAAGCCGACCGACGCGACAATATTCCAATCCCGGTCGAGCTTGACGACGCCGGTGTGTTCGGTATCGTAATCGGCGCGGCGAATTCCGACGTATAGAAACCCATCGGAATCGGCGTCCACACAAAAAACGCGCCCCGTCGTTTGCGCGTCCTTTGCCCCGGTCCACTGCCGTTTGAACGCGCCCAGCCGGTCGAACAATTGCAAGCGCGAGTTTTCGCGGTCGGCGACCAGTATATCGGTGCTGCCCGGCACGAACAGCAGCCCGTGCGGATTGCTGAACTCGCCCTCGCCCGTTCCCTTCTTGCCCCATTCCCGCACCCACTTTCCGTCGCGGTCGAACAGCGCAACGCGGCTGTTCACATAGCCGTCGGAAACATAAAACGTCCCGTCCGCGCGTATCGCGATGTCGGTGGGCTCATTAAAATGCGTCGCATCCCATGCGCCGGCGCGCGGTTCCCCCAGCGCGAAAATCAGCTTGCCATCGTGGGTGAACTTGAAAACCTGCTGCAGGGAGACGTCGGTCAGGAAAACGTTGTTCTGCCCGTCGATGCTGATTCCGTGCGGCACCAGAAACATGTTCGCGCCCCACGACGAAATCAGCTTGCCCGTATCTGGATCGATTTCGAGCACCGTCGGCTCGGCCAGCTTCGTTGTCTCCGTAAGGGCGAACCCGCGGCCCGGCCGATGGAAGACAAACACGTGGCCATTCCGGTCGACGGCCACTCCGGCGGTTTCGCCAAGCTGAACGTCCGAAGGAAGACTGGGCCAATTCTTCACCTCATCATATCGCGTGACCGTCTGGGCGGCCAATGCCGTCGCACTCACCAGAACAAGAACGGCGCGCATCGCGATTATTTCCCGGTGAACCGCGGCGCCCGCTTCTCCACGAAGTGAGCCACGCCTTCCTTGAAATCCTCCGAGCGCAGGCTCGCCAGAATTTCCACCTCCGCACTGGCCGCGGCCTGTTCCAGCGTTTCCAGCAGGCCGTGATAAACCTGCCTCTTGATGACCGCCATCGATCGGGGCGATACCGATTTCACCAGCTCCATGGCATACGCGCGGACATTCTCCATGAACGTCGCCGCCGGGAACACCCGGTTCACCAACCCCATCTGCGACGCCTCGCCGGCATCGATGATCCGCGCCGAAAGCAGCAGATCGAGCGCATTGGCCGGCCCGATCAGTCGCGGCAGGATCCATGCCACGCCGTACTCGGCGATTAATCCGCGCCGCGAGAACGCCGTGCCGAACTTCGCCTCCGACGACGCAAAGCGCAGATCGCAATACAGCGTCAGGATGAACCCCAGCCCCACCGCATGCCCGTTAATCGCCGCGATCACCGGTTTTTTGATCGAAGGGAAATAGGAATACGTGCCCAGATAATCGGGCCGCGTGTCTTCTCCGAATCGCGACTGCCTCTGGTGCCCCAACACCCTGGCCGCCGCGCCGGTGTGGCCGTTCGACGCCAGCTCACTCAGCAGCGACATGTCGGCGCCCGCGCAGAACCCTCGGCCCGCGCCGGTCAGGATGATGACGCGCACGCCGTCGTCCGCCTCAGCCGCCTCCATCGCCTCGCGCACTTCGATCCCCATCTGCCCCGTCCAGGCGTTAAGCTTGTCGGGCCGGTTCAGCGTCAACGTCGCGATCCCGTCGGCGACATCGTAAATCAAATCGGTTGGCATTTTCGTTACGAGTATACCTCTTGAAACAAACATCAGCCCCAGCGTCTCCCACCGTTAGAGGAGACTCCCATGCCCGGCGAAAAGAAGATCCACAAAGTGATGAAGGAATACAAAGAGGGCAAGCTCAAATCGAGCAGCGGCGACAAGGTCAAGAACCGCAAACAGGCCGTTGCGATTGCGCTTAGCGAGGCGCGTAGCGCCGGCGCCAAAATACCGGAGAAGCCGGAGCGGTAGCTTTATTTTCGAGGAGTAATGTCGGTCACCGGCAGATCCCAGTGGCTCACTAAAATCTCAAACCGCCTTTGCTCTTCGTGCTGATACGTCTTCTGGTCCGGCCAGAGCTGCTTGATCAGCTTGTCCTCATCGGGATTCGAAGTCGTCGCCAGCGTTGAATTCTTGAACCGGATCGTCACCCGGTAATCCCAGCGCCCGTCTTCCGTGGTGTGATACGCCGGCGTCTCGATTTTCACGGAAATCATGCGCCCGCTCTCCACCATCTTCTGCAACAGCGGGTAGTGGTTTTTCAGAAAGAGCTGCAAAAACTCCTGCTGATGGCCCCACTGAACTTTGTAATAATATTCGACCGAATAAGGCTGATCCACGCCTCCCTGCGGCGGAGCCCCCTGGCCCCACGCAAGGGCGGAAATCGCAAGCGTAAGCACAACGTTTCTCATCGATCCTCCTGAACGAGTGCAGTGTAACAGACCTGCCTGCCGCGACGACGCGCATGATATCCTCAAATAGCTGAGATGCGTAGCTTCCCCCCGCTGGTTCTCGTTTCTCTTCTGTTGGCGCAACTCCTCGGCGCATATTCCGTCCTCACCCACGAAGCGCTGATCGATAGAAGCTGGGAACACGAAATCAAGCCTCTGCTGTTGACCCGTTTTCACTCCGCCACCGACGAGGAACTGAAGGAAGCACGCGCCTACGCGTACGGCGGAGCCATTATTCAGGACATGGGTTATTATCCGTTCGGCAGCAAATTCTTCAGCAATCTGGCCCATTACACCCGCGGAGGCGATTTCGTACTGACCCTTCTGCGCGACGCGCAGGATCTGAACGAGTACTCCTTCGCCCTGGGCGCATTGGCCCACTACGCCGCCGATAACGAAGGCCATCCGGTCGCCGTCAATCACGCCGTGCCATTGCTTTATCCCGAACTGCGCGCGAAGTTCGGCTCCACGGTCACCTATGAAGACAACCCCGCCGCGCACCTGAAAACGGAGTTTTCCTTCGATATCGTCGAGGTCGCGCGCGGCAAGTACGCGTCTGAAAGCTATCACGACTTCATCGGCTTCAAAGTATCGAAACCTCTTCTCGAAAGGGCCTTCGCCGACACCTACACCATCGAGTTGAAGGACCAGTTCCGCAGCATCGATCTGGCCCTGGGCACGTATCGCTACACCATCAGCCAGGTCATTCCCGAGATGACCTCCGCCGCCTGGGCGATTAAGAAAAGCAACATCCAGAAACTGCAAGCCGGCATGACGCGCCGTAAATTCATCTACCGTCTGAACAGCGCCAGCTACCGCAAGGAATGGAATGAGCAATATCAGAAACCAGGTCCGGGAGCCCGCTTTATCGCGTTCGTGTTCCGCATCATTCCGAAAATAGGACCCTTCAAAGCGCTGGGCTTCAAGGTTCCAACTCTGGAGACGGAGAAACTGTTCGAGACCAGCTTCAACGGCGTCCTCGAACGTTATCACGCGCTGCTGGGCGACGTAAAAGCAAATCGACTGAAGCTGGTCAACGATAACTTCGATACCGGCAAGCCGACCAAATTGGGCGATTACAAACTGGCGGACGAGACCTACGCCGAGCTACTGGAAAAGCTCGGCAAGTCGAAATCCACCGTATCCCCGGAGCTGCGCACCAACATCCTGGCATTCTACGGCGCCGCGGAAGCGCCGGAAAAAGCCCGCGCCGAGTTGCAGTCGTTAAAAGACCAAAAATAGCGGGCGTTAAAACGCAGCGCTCGTGAAAACCCCGGCGCTGACCGCTCCCGGAGGTCGCGGTTCTCTTGATCTCGATGAATCGCCAAGTCTCGAAAAAGAACCGCGACTATCAGGAGTCCGCATGAGCCTGCTGCTCACCGATGGTGATGAAAAACCCGCCGCGGGCGAATTCTTTGCGAATATCGGGCGAAGACAAGGCGGGTTTCTCAGGGGAGAGGTCTGAGCCGACCTTTCACGCACACTCGTCAGCTTGGGGCTACCTCAGTCGGCGGAACCGCCATGCGTCAGCATGCGGACAGAATCACCCATCCGCCAACTGCGGAAACATCGCGCACACCCGGTCGATCTCGTGCATCTGCCCTTCCGACAACCCCTCATCCGGATCCAGACACCAGATTCCCTCCATCAACCCCTGCCTCCGCAGGATTTCGTGGACCCCGGCAATGCACCCGCGGAACCCGTTCGCGACGTCGAAGATTGCCGCGTTCGCCGCCGTCAGTTCTCCGGCGACGTTGCGCCACTGAGGCAACGAAGGATCGCGATGAATTCCGTCCAGCATTTCCACTGCCTGCCGCGTCCACACGGCCCACTGCCCCAGCAGGCCCCCTACAAAGCGCAGACCTCGATACGCTGTAATCAAATCGAGCACGATGTGGTCGTCATTCCCCGTATACAGCGCAATCTCCGCCCCGCGCCCCGAATCGAGCAGGCCGTCCAGAACGTCGAGCGTCTGATATCGATGAAAAGGCGCGACCTTGATCGCGATTACGGATTCAATCAGGGCAAACTGGCGCCAGAACGCGCGCGGCAGCACGCATCCTCCCACCGCGGGTTGCAAATAAAAACCGACAATCGGCAGAACTCGACCCACCTCCCGCGCCCGCGCCAGGAGCTCCTCCGGCGTCTCAGACCTTCGCGGAATTAGCAGGGCCGCATGATACCCAAGCCTCGCCGCGCACTCGGCTTCGTGGACATCGAATGCACCCGCAATTCGAATAACGTCGCGCCCCAGCGCCGTATCGGCCGCCAGCCGCAGCACCGGCTCGTACAGTCCTTTTTCGCGAATCGCAAATTGCGTCGTATGAACCCCGACCGCGATACCTCCCGCGCCCGCTTCGATGTAAAACTCGGTCAAGCCGACCTGCCGTTTCTCATCAAGCGCGCGAGCGCTTGTGAGTGCAAGGGGATGCGCCGGAATCACGACGCCTTCGCGCAATCGCGCCCGCCAATCAAAATTTGCCATCGCGAACCTCGAAGTGCGTCGGCTTGTTCAGCGTCTCGCCGCCGGAGCGAATCCATTCGGCGACCATGTTTATCATTTCATCGACGCTCACTTGCGGCGCTCCCAGCAATCGATGGCATAACGACGCGTCATTCAACAACGCCGTATCGCCTTCGCGACCCTCGAACTCCGGTTCCATTCCAAACGCCTTCCCGAATCGCTGCGCGATATCCCGCACCCGCAGCACTTCAGGACCGGTGACATTCATAACGAACGGCGGCGAAGCGGACAATGCCAACGACCGCAGCACCACTGAGTTCGCATCGCCCTGCCAGATCACATTCACCGAGCCCATCTCGACCGAAACCGGTTTCCCGGCAAACACCCGCTGCCCGATGTCGAGCAGCACTCCATAGCGCACATCGATGGCATAGTTCAGCCGCAACAGCGCCACGCGCGTGCCATTACGATTCGAAAAATACTCAAAAATCCGCTCCCGCGCCAGCACCGATTGCGCGTATTCTCCGGCCGGTGCGGCAGGCGTCGCCTCCGTCGCGCCATCGCGGGTCAACGGATAAACATTGCCGCTCGACAATGCCACGATCCGGGCGTCGCGATACTTTTCCGCAATCATCGCCGGCAATAGAGCGTTGGTCGCCCAGGTAAGCCCCTCGTTGCCGGTCGACCCGAACTTGCGCCCGGCCAGAAAAATTACGTTCTTCGAATCCGGCAGCGCGTTGACCTGCTCGCGGTCGAGAAGATCGGCCAACCGATCGCTGCCGCTGCGCGCCACGCCGATAATTTTCGCGTGCGGGGCAGCCCGCCTGGCCCGCTCCATGAGGCTCGGCCCCATTTTCCCGCCCGCTCCAATGATGAGCAGTTCGCTTACACTCGCAAGCGCGGAGCGATCCGCATCGGATGGCGTGTAAAGAAGATTTTCGGGAGACATCATCTGGATGCCATAGTAAATCATGGCAAGTCGGATCCGGGTCTTGCAGCCATCTGATGGGCCGCAAGCGCTCGCATTAAGCCAAGCCGTCGGTTGGAATCAAACTCCCGCGGACTGGAGCCTGGTCATCGAAATGAACCCGGAAGGATGCTTCGCCGTGGAGGTCGACGGCTCGGTCATCGCGACCACCTCAACCATTCGCTACGGCGCGGATCTGGCCTGGATCGGCATGGTGCTGACGCACCCCGAATTTCGCGGACGGGGCTACGCGCGGGCATTGATGGGACGCGCACTGGATCATCTTAAGGATGTGCAAACCGTGAAGCTCGACGCCACGGAGATGGGCGCGCCTCTTTATAAAAAACTCGGATTCGCAAACGAGTGCGCCATCGAACGATGGATCCGTCCGCCTCAGCCATCGGCGCCGGCCGATGCGGATGGGTTCACGCCGCAACCCCTCCTCGACCTTCAAGCCTTCGGAGCCGACCGCAGCGCACTGTTCCATCGCCTTGCAAAATTCGAAGCCGCGTCCGTTGTGGGGCAGGCTGGCAGCCTGCAGCGGGTTGGTAACCCGCCTGGGCGCGTGGAAACAGAAGAGTGGCCGATTACCAATCGGCCGCAGGATGCCATCCTGCCCCACACGGCAAACGTGGCTTTTGCCATGGGGCGCGGGAATCGCTTCGGCCCTTGTGTCAGCCGTTCGAAGGAAGCGGCCGAGAAGCTCGCGCAGTGGTTTCTAGGGCGCCATCCGAACGAAGAACTCCTGTGGGATCTCTTCCCGGAAAACAATCTCGCGCAATTGTTCGGCTTCGAACTCTCGCGCCGTCTGACGCGCATGACACGCGGACGCAATCTGAGAGACGATCATTCGCTGATCTACGCCGGCGCCGGATTCGAGTTCGGCTGATGACATCCCTAAAATATTCGTCCCGATCTTCGTATATCTCGGAGAGCAGCGGGTC
>Ga0210394_10005895_pt1 | contig 13538 bp, 16 predicted proteins | sample IncBWC12MmetaG_FD_160121 | JGI IMG/M metagenome (GOLD analysis project Ga0210394, IMG submission 160121) | Forest soil microbial communities from Barre Woods Harvard Forest LTER site, Petersham, Massachusetts, United States - Inc-BW-C-12-M | ecosystem: Environmental > Terrestrial > Soil >...
AGTGCCGAACTACATCCCTGGTTGATCAGGCGCGGCGTGGACTCGGGCCCGGAACAATGCAGCGAACGCCGGTCGTACGTCGACGAAGATCACCGCCCACAGTACAGCAACGAAGAGGGCCAACGGAAGCCCGCTCGGGGCCATCAAAACATGGAACGAAAGAATATTGACGATCACCGGCGCTAGCATGGCCACCGCCAACGGCACGTAGCGGTTGACCAGCAGAAGCACCCCAGCGACGAGTTGAAATGCGAAGATCACCCAAAGATAGTGTGTGGCATACAGCGCGCTCATGAACTGTCCCGCGATGCCTCCCGGCGGCGGCAGGGGAATGAAGTTCAGGAAGCCGTTCAGGCCGAAAACAAGAAAGATTACGCCCGCCAGATAGCGGGCGATTGCAGACACGGTTCTCATAAGGTTTTCCTTTCGGCGACGACCATGAATCATGTCGTCAATTATCTTGAAGTCAATATAGTGGATGGCGTATGCTTTTAGAAGATTCAGGTTTTTTTATGGCCCAAAGCAACTAGGAGCCGGAGCACGTCTGGCTTGTCATGATGAAGGCGACGCGCGCGCTGACAAGGTACGCAGCCGCGGGTATTGAAGAGACTGGGCTCGGCCTCTCGGATTTCGGCGTGCTGGAAGTCCTGCTACACAAAGGGCCTTTGCCGGTCAATACGATAGGCCCGATTGTCGATCTGACTCCAGGTTCGATCAGTATCGCCGTGGACCGCCTCTTCGCGAAGAGGTTGGTCAGCCGGGTAGAGAGCGGCGAAGACCGCCGGGTTCGTATCGTTGCGCTCACATCGCGCGGCAGGGATCTCATTGCTCCAGCCTTCCGAAAGCATGCCGGGCAAATGAGGAAGGTATTCTCGGAGCTGAGCTCGGAGGAACTTCGCAGCCTCGAAGTGGCGCTCAAGAAAATCGGTAAGCGCGCTGCGGCGCTGATGGAACAGAGGGGCTGAGTTTTGTACGCGCGAGCCAATGCGCTTGCATCTACAGCGGCGTCCGCCGATGAATTATTTTCCGTAGGCCTGGACGATCTGACCAACAAGCTTGGCCCAGCCCATGTCCATGGCGCCGTAAACCTCGCCGGCCTCCGGTGGCGCATTGTCCCTGAGGATTTCCACCATCAAGGTCGCGTAGTCCGAGAGAATGACGCCCGCCTGCAGCATGCGCAGAAGCCCGACCTGCCGCTTGGTCTCACTGAACGTTCCACAGGCGTCGACCGCCACATACGCGTCCAGCCCCTTATCCACCGCGGTCATTGCCGGAAAAGCTGCGCAGACTTCGACGCGACATAGGCGTCGCTGCCGAGCGCGATCCGCTTCGGCACCGGATTCAGCTCGACACTGTCGATGATGACGTTCGCCATCTTTGCGGGATGGCCGGGAGGAAGAAGGGATGTATCCTTGATCATCGTGTGGACCATCGCGGCCGGCGTGCCCTTGTATGCTTCGATCTGCGTGCAAGCTGCGCCCCGCCAAAGCGGAAGTTCCTTCGGGCGCCGCCCGGCTCTATAATCGTGACGCCGATCTTGAACGCGCGAGTTCTTGGGCGATTGAGTCCATAAAACCTTCCAGTCCCCATTTGCTCGCGTGGTAAAGGAGCCGCCTGGAAGCGCCGCCTGGCCGCCGTAGGTGGACAGGCCGATAATCCGGGCGCCGCCTTGGGCGCGCAAACGAGGCAATGCAGCACGTATAAGCTGGATCGGCCCGAAGAGGTTAGTGAAGAGCTGATGCGACCTGTTCTTCGCTGAGTTCTTCCGCCGCGCCGAAGAGTCCATAACCTGCGTTGCTGACTATCACGTCGATCCTGGCGAATTGAGCGAAGCCTTTTTCGACGACGTTGCGGATTTCAGACAGGTCGGTCATGTCGAGATGCGCAAGCCACAGGCGGTCGCCATACTTGGTCTTCAGGTCATTCATCGAGTCCAATTTGCGGACGGTTCCCGCCACGCGGTCGCCGCGCTCAAGCAGCGCCTCGCTCATGAGGCGGCCGAATCCGCTGTTCACGCCGGAGGTAAACCATGTTCTCTGCGCCATAGCATCCTTCCTTTCTGTAGGCGAGAGTCTATCGACTCTGCCCCGCATTCGAACCGTAATTTCAGAATCGTATGTTGGGCAATGCTCCCTTCGCGTCTACGTCGGTCGAGATGCTGACTTCGCGCCAGGTATGTGCCTCGGCCGTTCGCGTTTCATCGGCTTGTTTGGCATACTGAACAGCATCGCTGCCTATAAGAAGATGTGCAGGGAGGTGATCGCTTTCAGCGAGCCGAAGGATCACTTGGGCCACTTTGACCGGATCGCTCGTCTCGCGGCCCCAGTAGGAGCGCAGCGCGTTAATTACTTCAACCCAGCATGATCGCAAAGCTCAGCGCGGACGCTATCCAAGAATTGGCGTCGCTCGGGGCGACGGGACTCCAGTTCCACAAACCCAGCCCACATTCTCTCCTGCGCTGCGTCCAGCAGCTTCACCGCCCATCCAGCGCGCTCCAGAGAGTCAAACCAGAAGAAATGCTTGGGAGCTGGACGTTTAAGGATTATGGGATATATGGTGGTAAGCGCCGCCTCCGCGCGGGGACGGTCCGCCGGCTTCGTTGAAAGCAGCTGTTTGAGCAAACTAGATTGGATTTTGGTCAGCACGGAAGGGGCTCGATCCTTTTATCGGCAAGTCTTCAAAAATTCGATAGACTTCCGTTATAGGCCGTCTTCGGAGGGGACCCCGGATAGATCACGATCAACGGCGCAGGGTTGACTAATCGTGTCAGCCCCGATTGATCCGCTAGCAAGAACTCCCGGTTCGGAGCGCTGGCGCGCTCATGGCCACTGTGCGCTGAGGCGGGGACAAGGGCTGCCGCCCCTTTCCCCGCGCCCCTTTCTCCGCCGGGCGCATCCCTCCTTCGCTGCGCTTCGGATAAGTTTCTCTTGACGAAGCCGAACACTTCTTGCACAATCGAGTTGCCAGCGTCGCTACGCTCCGATGGTGTTCGGGATCATCCCGGAATGCCGTTCGGATTCATCCCGGTTCGGCTTCGTCGGAATCCCCAGGGCCAACTTGCATCTTCTATTCTGGCTTTCCCTGGCGCCTTTCGCGACCAGATGGGTCGGCGAGAACTACAATGCGCCATGGCCGATCGCGCTCCACGGTCTGATGCTGTTCCCTGCCTCTGCCGCCTTATCGAGCATTCGATGCGCCACTTTTTCATCCGTTTGCTTTCCGAATGTTCCCGTTCCGAGGATCATGCGAGAAACCGTTAAGCCGGTCTGTCCAAATTTCGTGAACTGCATAAGGACTCCTTACCGCTAGTGAGAAAAACTCACGGCGTCTGTGGTTTTGCCAACATCATTTGTCCAAAGTGATACGAAGCGTGGTTGGTGCGGCCCAGGAGCACAGCCAGTCGATTTCGCGTCGGGTTCCGTTCGAATTCTTCAGGCGACACATTGCCGTGCCTTTCTAGCCACTCCTTAGAGCTGAGAGTCTTGAATCTCGAAAGGAGTTCTGTGTGAACGTCCTCCCAACACCTGGCAATCTCGGTGGAGGCTGGAAGCGGGACGGATCGGTCCGGTTGCGCGATGAAGACGGCGTCCAATTCCGGGTGTAGCCGCTCTCCCACCCGCAAGACGCTGAACATCGCATCGTTTACGGCGGTGAGGTGGCCCCAAAGATACGAGATGCAGTTTTTTCCAGGCGCGACCTCGACTAATAGTTGCTCCGCGGAACAACTCAAACATAGTGTGCCGACACGCTTTATCACCTGTTCCCATGATGAAATCGCGGTCTGGATAAGCACCTCATCTGACGCCATAGACGCTTGGCTCCTTTCGGGCAATTTGTGGCAATAGCTGGCCGTGGCTAAGACGGACGGCCATGTCCAACGGTCGCGAGTGACTGGTTCAGACTAAGGTCGTCGCCGGTTAGGGGCCCACGGCTTTGCTGGTGATCGTAGTGGCGCTCGTACACTACCCGCGAGTCGGCCCACCTTCGGAGGGTGCACCAGTTCAATATGCACGTCCGGCCGGACACTCCGATCAGATTAACTGACCAGGCCGAATGCGTCTCATCGGGCGTGTCCCCGTGAATTGGGCTCTCTCGAACGTCTATAGCGAGGCCCCCAATCTCGACCATCACATGAAGCGGGGCAAGGAAGTTGAATAGGAGTGCCCGCATGCGCTCTCTGCCGCGTATCGGGCCAGTCTCGGTGTCCGTGGTCACCTCGACTTCGTCGGCGTAGAAGGCGTCGACAATCTCGAGATATTCTTCCCAGCCCCGGCCGATATCGGCGGCGATGATGGCGGAATTCAGCACCCGCTCCCTCGCGTATAAATCTCGATCCCGACGATCACCGGGGGCGAAATGAAGTTGAGTACTCATTGAGGTTTCTCCAAATCTACGGTCAATCGAAGGTCCGATCCGTTTCATCAAGTCAGAAGCGCGACTGTCGATTAGACCTGCGCTCTGCCTCCGTCAACGAACAGTTCAATACCCGTGACAAAACTCGAATCATCTGACGCCAAATACAGCGCCGCCTTGGCAACTTCGTCGGGGTCACCCATGCGCCCCATCGGCACGGTGGACACAATCCTCGCAATTACGTCGGCGGATTGTCGGATCGTCAGCGGCGTCTTGATCGGACCAGGGCTAACAACATTTGAGCGGATATGACGATCTTTGAGATCCGTGGTCCAGGTGCGCACGAAAGAGCGAATTGCAGCCTTGCTGGCTGCGTAAACGCCAAAGGCCGGAGTGCCTTTTACGCTCGCGACCGAGCCCGTGAGTATGATGGAGCCGCCATCGTTCAGGAGCGGTAAACCCTTTTGCACCGTGAAGAATGCGCCCTTTACATTGATGTTGAACAGCTTGTCAAAATGTTCTTCGGAGGCTTTACCGAAGGGAACAAATTCCCCAACGCCGGCGTTGGCGAAAATAATATCGATTCGCCCCTTCACGTTACCGACTGTCTCATAGAGACGATCCAGGTCGGCCACTTTTGCGACGTCCCCCTGAACGCCCGTCACGTTGCTGCCGATTGCCGTCACGGCGTCATCGAGTTCCTTCTGGCGGCGGCCCGTGATGAAGACATATGCACCCTCTTTGACAAAGAGCTGAGCTGTAGCTAACCCTATTCCCTCGGTGCCGCCGGTGATGACTGCAACTTTTCCCTGCAACCTGCCCATAGCCATTTCTCCTCTTAACGCGCGCAATCTTACTTCAGTCATCGCGCCTTCTTCCTCCCAGGGCGTTCGTCAGCAAGCCAAACTTCTCTCGTACTGAACTAGATGGTTCACAACCGAGAAGGATTCGACAACTCGCGCATCAACATGAGCAACAGGCTCGCGGTCTGATGATCGCCGGCTTTCTAACGCCGGATCGGTGGTCGCCTAAGCGCCCAAGCGCGGAGCAAAATCCTCCTGCGACGATCTGGCGGTCAAAACCGCGCCTGAATGAGCAGTCTCGGCAATCACTGTTGAACACGAGCAAAGTCGACGTACTGGACGCATACAATTTCCCTCGCTTATCGGTCAGCTTGGCCTCGGCGAACGCCACTCTTTGACCGAACGAAAGTAGCTGACCCTCCGCGCGCAAGAGTCCGTGTATTTTTGTAACCTGCTTGTGATAGAGAACCTTCAGCTCCAGGGTGGTGCAGGCCTGCGATGTCGTAAGGCGGGAATGCACGGCACAGGTGCAGGCGGAGTCGAGCGATGTGGCGGCATAGCCGCTCTGCAACTTGCAGATTCCCGATTGCCAGGATCGCCATCACTGCCGCTTCCGCCGTTGCGCATTGCCCAAAAGTGCCCAAATAGTTTTACCTTTTCGAAGCAAGAATGGTTGTTGTGTTTAGGCTATGCGAACTGTTTGAAGGGTGAAAATACACCCGCGGCCAATCGGATTGTAGCGGCCCTGCGAGCTTCGACTGCGCTACCAGAAAGCCCGGCTTACGTCCGGAAGCTATTAGACCGCGCAGTTGCGACAAACCGTCGAGGCCACCGCCGGCCACATCCACGAGACTCATGCGTGCTCCTCCAAGCGGAACCGTCTATGAATAAAGGGTCCGACGCCCGATGCCGTTCGTCCCCGTTTCGAGAGTCGTCATATCTTTAATACAACCCTGCCGAAAGGCCTGCCTTCGATCTGGTATCGAAGTGCCTTCACTGCATCCTCGAGAGCGAACGTCCGTGCCACGATCGGTTTTATCGCTCCTGATTCGAGCAATGTGAAAATCGACGCCCACGCCGTGCTCCACAGTTCCGGCGGTTGTGCGAAAAGCGAGAAACTCTTGATGCTGGCGCGCTTCCAGATGAGATCGGTAACGTCGATAGTCGATTTACGGCCGGCGGAATAACCCAGCGTCGTCAGACTGGCGTTCATCGCAAGCGTGCCAAGCGCCTCGCTCAATATATCGCCGCCTATGGCATCGATCACAACATCCGAACCGTAGCCTCCCGTGATACGACGAACGCCTTCGCCGAGTTTTTCTGTGGAGAGATCTATGACCTCATTGAAGCCCAAGGTTCTGGCTTGTTCCGCCTTTGCGTGACTCGTAGTCGCTGACATAGCGTGCCTGGCGCCTAAGGCCCTTGCCAACTGTGTGACGGCGTTGCCTACCGAGCCTCCGATGGCAGGCGAAAGAACCGTCTTGCCTGCCTGAAATCCAGCAAGCGTGAGCGCCATGTGGGCGGTCAGGTACGCCACAGGAATTCCTGCCGCTGAAACATCCTCGATGTTCCCGGGGATCGAACTGAGGTTTTCCCTGCGCACAGCAACATACTCGCTATAGGTTCCGTCTTCGGAGACACCGTAAGGGCCCGTGAACATTACGCGCGCACCGACTGAAAACTCCCCGCCGTTCGCGTCCTCGACAACGCCCGCCCCTTCTGACCCGAGGACCAGAGGCGCTTTCGCTCGTTGGTATCCTCCCGACAGAATGGTGTGCTCGAGTGGCGTGACTCCCGCCGCGGTGATCTTTACGAGCACCCGTCCGTCCGAAACTTGCGGGTTGGGAATGTCCACCAGCTTCAGATCCTGGTAACCCCTGAACCCTTCGGCTCTCATTGCGCGCATGGTTCGGTTCCTCCTATTCAAGAGAATTCACAGCTTGGGTAGATTCGAAACATTCCAGCCCCCGCCGAGAGCCTTGATCAGCAGCACAGTCGCATCCATGCGCCGTCGCTGGATATCTGTCTCATTCCGTTCGTTTGTTAGAGCAGTAGTCTGCGAAGTGACGACTTGAAGGTAGGTATCCACCCCGCCCTTATATCGGTTGTTGAAAAGCTGCAGCGACTCCTGCGCGGAGACCACGGCATGGTGCTGCTGGCCGGCCTCCGCCTCGAGAATACGGAGTGCGGCCAGATTGTCCTCTACCTGCTGGAAAGCGGCCAGCGCCGATTCGCGATAATCCGCGGCAGCTGCGTCGAAGCCCGCCATGGCCGCTTCCGAAGTCGCCCTCCGCCGGCCGGCATCAAACAGAGTTTGCACAGCGGATGGACCAACAGCCCAGAGACGGCTCGGCCAGTTGAGCCAGTTCATGATCGAGGTGCCTTCGAGTCCGACGGCGGCGCTAAGCATCACGGTCGGGAAGAAGGCGGCGCGGGCGATCCCGATCTGTTCGGACGCGGCGGCCACGCGGCGCTCGGCGGCTGCAATATCCGGTCGGCGCTCCAACAAATCCGCCGGCATGCCCACGGGGATATCCGGAGGCCGCAACGGCGATGCGGCCGCTTGCAGACTGAACGCCGCTGGAGGTTTTCCGATCAAGATGGAAATGGCATGCTCGTACTCAGATCGTTGCACGCCGACATCGGTGTCCTGTACCTGCGCCGTTTCGAGTTGCGTCTCAGCCTGTGCCACATCGGATTTCGGCGCGGCGCCTCCCTGATACCGGTTCTGGGTGAGCCGCAGCGCCGCGGCGTAGCTTTCTACGGTGCTGTCTAAGATCTGCTTCTGCGCGTCGGCGCTTCGCAGCTCGAAGTAGTCGAACGCCAATTCCGCCTGAAGACTGAGCTTCGCCGTTTCGAGGTCGGCGGCGCTCGCCTGGGCAAATTCGCGCGCGGAGGCGACCGTTCGCCGCACACGTCCCCAAAAATCCAATTCGTAGGAAACATCGAATGGCAGCACGAAATCGCCCGTCGGACGGGCGGCACCGGCTGGAAGATAAGGAGTATTCGCCGAATCGCGAATCGAAGCAATCGATGGAGCTGTGGAGATCGTGGGGAATTCCGAAGCGCGGTTGAAGCGTATGGCGGCGCGCGCCTCGCGAAAACGGGCCTCCAGTCCTTTGAGATTTTCGTTGCCGCCAGGTACTTGTTCTTCGAGCACGTTAAGTTGGGGGTCTCCGAAGATCTCCCACCACGCTCCGCGCAGCGCCTGGTCGCTGGGGTGCGCTGCCTTCCAGCCGTCCGCCTCCTTGTATGCCGGAGTGAGCGGGACATCGGGGACCTTGTACTTGGGTCCAACCGTACAACCGGCGAGCAAGCACGCCAGAACAGCGGCGAATACGATTCCAGTGCGCGTCATTTGCTAGGACCGCCGGGAGATTCAGCGGAACGGCTGCCGATTCGCACCGGCTCGCCACTCACCAGTGAATCGGCTGGATCGAGTACGACGGCGTCGCTCGCCTGGAGGCCCACGATAACCTCGACAGTGCTGCCATAGTCCCGGCCAATCTTGACAGGCGCAAGCTGCGCGCGACCATCCCGCACCAGCGCAACGCGCAGACCTTCCGACCGGAAGAGCAACGTATTCGAAGGGACCACCACAGAGCGAACGGTCTGAGGCAGCCTAAAATGAACAGAAACGTATGCGCCGGGCAGAAGCTGGCCATCGAGATTGGGAACATCGACTTCGGTCAGAAGCGTGTGCGACGCCTGGTCGATGGAATTGGAGGTCCGCGCCAGTGTGCCGTGAAAGGACCGGCCGGGATATTCGTCGAGTGTCAGAAATGCGGCGGTGCCCGTCGCCGCGGCGCGGGAATATACTTCCGGAATCGCGACGAAGACTCTGAGTGTGTCAATCGCCGCAAGATGGAACAGCTCCTTGCCCGCGGAGTTGGCCCCGGCATCGATCAATGCTCCGACATCGGTGTTTCGGGCGGTGACAATCCCATCAAACGGGGCATAGACTTTCTGGAAAGACTGGAGATCCTCAAGCCTCTGGACATTGGAAGCATTGGAATCCACCGTGGCCTTCCTGGCGCTTAGGTCGGCAACCTTTTCGTCGGTTTCTTGCTTGGAGACGGAGTCGCTTTGCAAGAGGAACTGCCAGCGGGCCGCGGTTGTTTCGGCCAGATGAAAATTGGCCTGCGCGGTTTCAAGCTCGGCACGCGCCTGTTGGAGCTGTTTGTCGATTTCGGGAGTTTCGATTTCAGCCAGTTCGTCGCCGCGCTTCACATGAGCGCCGATATCGAAATACCAGCGTTTGAGATAGCCATTGGTTCGAGCGAAGATGGGCGTATCGCTGAACGCCTGCGTATTTCCCGGCAATATCAGTTCTTCGAGAGGCGCTCCATCCTTGGGATGGATCACATTGACGGTCGGAACTGCCGCCTCTTCCGTGCTGCGGACCAGACTGTTTTCCGTCGCCGCACGAGTGGCGACGCTTCCGTGAATTTCGTAGGCGAGCATGCCTCCGCCAGCTACTAGGGCCGCAACAAAAGCCCAGGCAGTTGACCGCGGAATGCGATTCGCATCTTTCGCTGCCTCTCGCCTAAGATCCTCAGTGCTCATTTTGTCGATAGTTGTCATTGCTTAGCTCCGTAAGTTCAAAACTGCCGTCGTTGGGTTGCGGCGGTCTTCCGGCGCGCCCGCTGTGCAAAGTGGCGAAGACCGCCGGAACGAAGAAAAGAGTTGCAGCGGTGGCTGCTAACAGCCCGCCGATAACGGCGCGCCCTAGCGGGGCATTTTGCTCGCCGCCGTGACCCGTCCCGAGCGCCATCGGAATCATGCCGATGATCATCGCCAGCGCGGTCATGAGAACCGGGCGAAACCGCGTGGAGCCGGCCTCGATGGCGGCTTCCACCGCGTCACTGTGGTGAAGCAGGCGCTCCTTGGCGAAAGCGATGACCAGGATGCTGTTGGCGGTCGCGACTCCCATACACATGATGGCTCCCGTGAGCGCCGGCACACTCAGCGTTGTATGCGTGAGAAACAGGAACAGTACAATGCCCGCCAGAGCCGCCGGCAGAGCGGTGATGATGATGAACGGGTCCAGCCACGACTGGAAGTTCACCACAATCAATAGGTACACGAGGACGATGGCAAAGCCGAGACCGGCCAGTAAACCACGGTAAGAGGTTCGCATGGTTTCGAACTGGCCCTTGATTGTGACGAACGTGCCGCGCGGAAAGGATTTTCTATTCGCGTCCAGGATGCGGGCGACGTCCCCTCCCGTCGCCCCGAGATCGCGGCCGTCAACCGATCCGAAAATGTCCACGACGCGGCGGATGTTGTAGTGCGAAAGCACTGCGGGTTCGGTGGATCGTGTGAGCGATCCGACATCGGCCAGGATTTCCGGACGAGTCATCGTAGGCGAGCTGATCGGCATGCTTTGGACATCCTGCAGCGATTCGATGGTGTACTGGGGCGTTTGAGCAACCAGGTTATACTCCACGCCGTTTTGCCGGTTCAGGAAGAAATTTGGCGTAGTTTGAAAGCTGCCGCTCAGCGAGACCAACAGGCTATTGGCGATGTCGCGCGGCGTGAACCCGCTCTGCGCTGCCTTGGTGCGGTCGATCTCGACGTCAAATCTCGGGTAATCGAAATCCTGTTGAATGCGCGCATCCGCCAGGCCTGGCACATGGCGAAGCTGCCCCAGCAACTGGTCGGCGAGCTGGCGATTGCCGTCCAGGTTCGCCCCCTCGATTTGGATATCGATCGGCGCCGGCGCCCCGAAGTTCAGAATCTGGGAGATCATATCGGCAGGAAGAAAGGAAAAGGTCGCGCCCGCAAACTCCCGAGCCAATCTGGGGCGCAATGCGCGGACGTACTCGGCGGCCGGCCGATGCTTTTCCTTCAGCGACACGAGGATATCGGCGTCGGCGGCGCCGATCAGCCCGGACCGGTTGTAAATGAAGTTGATCGTGCTGTAAGGCACGCCGACGTTGTCGAGAATATTGTCCAGCTCCGCGTCCGGTATTTCCCGGCGAATGGACGCCTCCACCAGATCGCACATCCGCGCGGTCTCTTCGATCCGTGTGCCCGCTTTGGCTCGCACGTGGAGCAGCACTTGACCGCTATCGATTGCCGGAAAGAAGTCTTGCCCGAGCCAGGGAATCAGCAGGAATGCAGATAACGAAATCAGGAGAAACGTTGGGATGAAGATGCGTCGGTGATAGACGAACCTGGTAAGCAGAAGCTCGTATGCCAGGCGAAGTTTCTCGAACCCTCGTTCGAACGCCTGTTGCAGCATCGCAAGCGGATTCCGCGACCGGGCCGAGCCATGCTGTCCCGGCCGCAGCAGGTACATGGCCAGGGTGGGGACCAGCGTCCGCGAAAGGATATAGGAAGCCATCATCGCAAAGACAACCGCCTCGGCCAGCGGCACGAAAAGATAGCGCGCTACGCCGTCCAGGAAGAACATGGGAATAAAAACGATCGATATGCAAAGAGTCGAGACCAGGGCCGGCACGGCGATTTGCTGTGCGCCTTCGAGGATCGCCTCTGTTACTTCCTTTCCTTGACCGAGGATCCGATTGACGTTCTCGATCACGACGGTGGCGTCGTCCACCAGGATGCCAACCGCGAGCGCCAGGCCGCCGAGTGTCATCACGTTGATCGTTTCGTGCAGCGCGCTGAGCACGATAATCGAAGCCAGGATGGAAAGCGGAATCGAGACCGCGATGATGAACGCGCTGCGCCAGCTCCCGAGGAACAGCAGGATCATTAATCCCGTGAGGCAGGCGGCGACAACGGCTTCACGAATTACCGATCCAACCGCGGCTCGAACGAACAGGGACTGGTCCGCCAGGGGTTGAATCTTCAATTCTGCCGGCAACGTTGCCGCGATCCGGGGCAGCAGGTCGCGAACTCCCTGCACCACATCCAGAGTAGACGCATTGCCGGACTTCAGAACAGTCGCCAGCGTCCCCCGATGCCCGTCCTGCCGCACGATATTCGTCTGCGGCGCGAATCCATCCCGGACGTTCGCCACATCCCGCAAATAGACAGTAGAATTGCCGATGACCCTAACCGGAAGATCATTTAACTCGCCAACCGTTTTGGGACTCGCGTTAACCTCGAAGTCATACTCGGACCCACCGATTTTGGCAGTTCCGGAAGGAAGCACCAGGTTCTGTTGGCTCAGCGCAGAAACCACATCGGCGGCCGCCAGGCCCTTTGATTGCAGTAAACCTGGCTTGAGGTCCACCATGACCTGCCGTTGCTTCCCGCCGTACGGGAAGGGAATGACGGCCCCCGGGACCGTGATCAATTGAGTTCGCAGGAAATTGAGGCCGATATCGTTCAGTTGCTGCTCGGAAAGCCCTTGTCCGGAAAGGGCGAGCTGCAGAATGGGCACGGTCGAGGCGCTGTAGTTGATCAGGACGGGCGGCTGTGTCCCGGAGGGAAGGAAACGCTGGATCGTCTGGGCTCCGGCGGTAATCTGCGCCGTTGCGCGATCGACATTGGCGCCGGGCTGAAGGAATATCCGGACAATCGCTTGTCCGTTGATCGTTGTCGATTCGATATGCTCAACGTCGTTCGTAACTGTCGTCACCAGGCGTTCGAATACGGTCGTGATCCGGCCTTCCATCTCTTCCGGGTTCAACCCGGTGTAAGCGAAAGCCACGGCGATCACCGGGATGTCGACGTTGGGAAAGATGTCCGTCGGCGTACGCAGAATCACAACGGGGCTGAGAATGACGATCAACAATGCGAGTACGACGAAGGTATAGGGGCGACGGAGGGCGACTCTTACGATCCACATACACCACAATTGATGCGTGTTGGTCATTGTGGATTCCAGAATCTTCGAGTATGATAGAGACAGGTCTGTCTCATGAGATCACCGCACAAGTCTGCCCGTGAACGCATTCTGGAAACCGCCGACGACCTCTTTTATCGTGAGGGCATCCACGCAGTGGGCATAGATACCATCATCGAAAAGTCCGGCGTCGCCAAAATGAGCCTGTACCGCAATTTTGCTTCAAAGGACGATCTCGTCGCCGCGTACCTGGAGGCGAGGAGCCAGCGTTATTGGCAGTGGTGGGAAGGGGTCATGGCCCGAAACGCGAACGAGCCGCGGCGACAGCTGCGCGATCTATTTGAGGCAATCGCAGTTCGGGCCCGCCGGCCGGAGTTCCGCGGCTGCGCACTCCTGAAGGCAGCTGCCGAGTTCCCGGAGGAGGGTTGCCGTGCCCGAGTGGTTGCTTTGGCTCACAAGAAAGAACTGAGAAAGAGATTGCTGAAGCTTTGCCGCACCATCGGTGCGCATCAGCCCGATGTGCTGAGCAACCAATTGCTCATGTTTATTGAGGGGGCGTACTCGACAGCCGGCATTCTAGGAAAGCGGGATGCAATGAAAGCTACCGCTAAAGCGGCCGAAGT
>Ga0210394_10005896_pt1 | contig 13532 bp, 11 predicted proteins | sample IncBWC12MmetaG_FD_160121 | JGI IMG/M metagenome (GOLD analysis project Ga0210394, IMG submission 160121) | Forest soil microbial communities from Barre Woods Harvard Forest LTER site, Petersham, Massachusetts, United States - Inc-BW-C-12-M | ecosystem: Environmental > Terrestrial > Soil >...
GCTTGTACGACACAAACAGAGAATCATCCGTGGCCAGTTTCCCGAGAGTTCCCTTCCCGGCGCGCACATCCGCAAAAAGCGCGTTGCTGTTGTCGATCAGCCGCTGCGCGCTTTCGTGGATGCCGGCGTCGTAGACGAGCTTACCGAGCGTGCCTTTCTGTTCCTGAACCGCCTCGAGAACGTCATCGACGCGCCCCGCCACAGAATTCACGCGGTTGTACATCTCGTCCTGGGTCACCAGTTTCCCGAGAGTTCCTTTGCCGGCCTGGACGTCCGCCATCATGTGGTCGACATTTTCGAGCGTAGCGTTGAGATGATTGTAGGCGGTCGGATCGACCATAAACTTGCCCAGCGAGCCGCGGCCGTTGCGCACATCCGTTATCACCGCGCTCGCCTGCTTCGTAATCGAGCTGAGGCTGTCCATCAGGTCGGCGCTGCGCTCGACAACTTCCTTCAGGGCTCTCTCTTCGCGGCCCGGAATTTCGTCGTTGTTCTCCAGCATGCGCCCAACGTACCCGCGGTCGATATCCACGTAACGATTGCCGAGCAAGCCTTCTGTGATGAGCCCCGCGGACGAGTCCGAGCGGATGTAGTTTTGAAACGTCTTTTGGATGCGCAAGTCGACTTCAATATTTCGGTCTTTCGATGTCGGCTCACCCGGCTTGGGAACGGCGATCACAATCTGCTCCACGTTGCCGACTTCAACCCCGTCCACGCGGACGGGCGCGCCGAGCGTCAGACCGTCCACCTCGGGCAGGTACGCGCGCAACCGATACTTCGGTCCAAAGCCTCCGCCGCCGGTCACGTAGAAGATGACCACCGCGAGCAACACAGCCCCCGCCAGGACAAACAATCCAACCCGAAGTTCGGTCCACGTCAATTGTTTGTTTCGCGCCATCGCTGTTCCTCCTCAACGAATCCCCATGCAGCGTGCTCCAAATTACAACAAAAAGCGACGAAGATATTCATCCTGTGTCGCGGCCAATTCGGACGGGCTCCCCTGGAAATAAGCTCTTCCGGAACGCAGGACTACGAAATTGGTCTGCGGTTCCAGCGGCTGAGTATTCCCGTTGCGGCTAGCGGGCACGACGCGCCCGGACTGTCCGTCAAAGCGGTAACTCGCCAGGCCGAACGCATCCTGCAAGCGATGCGTGGCAAGCACCGAAGTCACGCCCTGGGTGTCACGCAACCGCAGAATCAGGGTAATGATCGTTTGGGACGTGACCGGGTCAAGTCCCGCGGTGGGAGAATCGTAGAACACCAAATGAGGCCGGGTGACCAGGGCCCGCGCAATCGCGACGCGCCTCCGCATGCCGCCCGACAGATCGGACGGCAGCAAGTCCAGAGCGTCCTCCAGTTCCACAAAACGCAAGGATTCGCGAACGCGCGGCTCGATCTCTTCCTCTTCCACGTGTTCTTCGCGCAGGCAGTACGCCACATTGTCAGCGACCGTCAGAGAGTCAAACAGCGCGCCTTCTTGAAACACGAATCCGATATTTCGACGGAACGCGAGCAATTCCTTTTCCGTCATGGCGCCAAGATCGTGGCCGAGCACGCGCACGGTACCGGAGTCCGGCTGAATCAGTCCCGCAGCCAATTTAAGAATAAGGGTTTTTCCCGATCCGCTTTCACCGACCAGAACTTTGGTCTCGCCCGGAGCGACGGAAAACGAAAGGTCATCCAGGACATTGTCATTGCCGAAACCGATGCTGACGTCTGCAAGAGAAAGAATGGGTTCGCTGGCCGCGTCAGGGCTCATTCTAAAATCATGCGAGCACACCGTCGTGAAACCGGAAGCGAACGCATCGCATTGATTATAGATGGAAACGCGCTGTGCGCAGCGGATATGATTGGCATTAAGATTCAACGCTAAAGTATGTGATTGGCAAGGAACAGCATCAGTTTCGTCAAGAAAAAATTGGTGACCAAAATAAAAACGGAAGCGGTAACCACCGCCTGCGTCGTCGCCCGCCCGACGCCTTGCGTGCCGCCCTTCACCGACAAGCCCTGATAACATCCGACCGTCGCGACGATGAAGCCGTAAATGATCGGCTTGGTGAGTCCTTGCATCAGGTCGGAGAACTCGAGTATGTCGATCGCCCGGGTCCAGAACGAGACGGCTCCGAGCCGCAGCGTGAAGTACGACACAATGTATCCGCCGATCAGACCAAGGAAATCCGCCATGGCCGTCAACAGCGGCAGCATCAGCACGGTGGCCACAACGCGCGGCGTCACGAGCTTGCGGATTGGGTCCGTGCCCATGGCGCGCATGGCGTCAACCTGTTCGGTCACGACCATCGATCCCAGTTCGGAGGCCATCCCGGAAGAGTTACGCCCCGCCACGAGGAGTCCCGTGATCGACGGCCCCAATTCCCTGACGAGCGCGAGGGAGACCACGTCGGCGGTAAGTGCCGTCTGCCCAAACCTCTCGAATTGCGCGGCGGTTTGCAGAACCATGACCGCGCCAATAAAAAAGCCTGTCAGCAAAACAATCGGCAAGGACCCAACGCCGATAATATCCATTTGGTTCAAAATGTCGGAAGCGTAATAGGGCGGGGAAAACAAAGCGGCAACTGACCGTCCCGAGAGTTGCGCATAATCCTGCACATGCAGGATCCACCGCTTGGCTCCTTCGGAAAGAACCCCGACGAACGAAATCTCATTGGACTGGATCAGTTTGGGGTCGCTGGTCGCCATCGATCGCCGTCGGTCAGCCCTCGAGCGCAGATGAATCCCGACCAGCGTACTGGTCGCCGCCAAGGACGTCAAGCACGCCAAAGTGGGACAGCCAGGAGTGGCTGTCCCACTGCGCTTTACGCGCTGCGTCGCGTCCGATAGAATGTCGTGCCTTCCATGTTTCGATTCGTTACTGCGGGAGAATCTCACGGTCAGGCGCTGATCGCGTGGGTCAGCGGCGCGCCCGCGGGTGTGCCGATCGACTTCGATTTCGTGCAGCGGGAGTTGCACAGGCGGCAATTGGGCTATGGGCGCGGCGGACGCCAGAAAATTGAGAAAGATCGCGTGGAATTTCTGTCCGGGGTGCGGCACGGGCAAACGATTGGCGCGCCCATCGCCCTGCGGATCGAGAATCGCGACTGGGCCAATTGGGAAAAGGCTCTGTCCGTGGAAAATCTGCCGGACTCGGAGAGCGAGCAGCGAAAGCTGACCGCGCCCCGGCCCGGCCACGCCGACCTCGCGGGCGCGATGAAGTTCGATCTTCACGACGCGCGCTACGTCCTCGAACGCGCGTCGGCGAGAGAGACCGCGGCCCGCGTCGCCGCCGGCTCGATCGCCAAGCTGATTCTTCGCCAGTTTGAGTGCGAAGTGTTGAGCCACGTGGTCTCAGTCGGCAAAGCGCGGCTTTCGCGCACCGCGAGTTGGAGCGAGATTCAGGCCGTCTGCGAAAATCTCGAATCGCCGTTGCGCTGCGTCGATGCGGAGACCGAAGCGCAGATGAAATCCGAAGTCGACACGGTGCACCGCGCCGGAAATACGGTGGGCGGCATTTTTGAAGTCGTGGCGCACAACGTGGTCGCCGGTCTCGGCTCGCACGCGCAGTGGGATGAAAAACTGGACGGGCGCTTGGCGCAGGCAATGATGTCCGTCCAGGCCGTGAAAGCCGTGGAGATCGGTGCGGGCGTGACCGCAGCCGGCTCGTACGGCGGCGATGTAATGGACGAAATCGGCTACGACGCCGCAGCGAGGCGTTTCACGCGCGCGACGAATCGCGCCGGCGGCCTCGAAGGCGGCATCACCAACGGCGAAGATGTGATCGTGCGCGGCTACCTGAAGCCCATTTCCACGCTGCGCACGCCGCTCGGCACCGTGGACATTGTCACGAAGCAGCCCATTTCGGCAGCGTATGAGCGCTCCGACGTCTGCGTAGTCCCCGCCGGCGGAGTCGCCGGCGAAGCGATGGTATCGGTGATCCTAGCTCAAGCCATGATCGAAAAATTCGGCGGCGACTCGCTGCGGGAAATGCACCGCAATTTCGGCGGCTATACGCATCAGCTGCGGGAATTCTAAAGGCTAAGCTTTGGAACCACGGATGCACACGGATGGACACGGATTCAAAACCGATTTCTTCCTCAATCCTGTTGGAGGGGGATCTCACTGACAAAATTCTCGGCGCGGCTTTCAAGCTGTTGAATACGCTCGGGGCTGGGTTTCTAGAAAAAGTGTATGAGAATGCCTTGGCCATCGAGCTTAGAAAGGCTGGACTGTCGGTTGAGTGTCAGAAACCATTTCCAGTCCGATACGACGGGGAGACTGTGGGCGAATATCAGGCGGATATCGTCGTGGCTGGCAAAGTAATCGTTGAATGTAAGGCGGCGAGCAATTTGGATCCCGTCCACGAAGCACAACTGTTGAATTATCTCAAGGCAAGCGGCTTGCGCGTAGGGCTCCTAATCAACTTTGGCCGCGCCAAAATGCAGTACCGGAGATTAGTCGCGTGAGATCATGTGGCAAATCGAACGAACGCGCTGAACAGCGCACATCGAAATCCGCTCGCGAAATTATCTTTCGGTTTTTTATCCGTGTTAATCCGTGTGCATCCGTGGTTCCAAAGAATTCAGGTGGCGCGTTGAGATGATTTATCCGATCACCAAGTATGGGGCGGCGGTGCTGGAGTCGCCAACGAAGCAAGTCGAAAAGTTTGATGATGATCTCGCCAAGCTCTGCGAGGACATGTTTGAGTCCATGTACGTGGCGCAGGGAGTGGGGCTGGCAGCGACGCAGATCGGCTTCTCCAAGCGGCTGGCCGTGATCGATGTGAGCGTGGGGAAAAATCCCGAGGCAAAGCTGGTGCTCGCCAATCCCGAGATCATCTATACCGAGGGCGACCAGCGCGAGGAGGAGGGCTGCCTCTCGCTGCCCGGTTTTCGCGGGAACGTGCTTCGCCCGGCGTACGTCACGGTGCGCGCGCAGAATTTAAAAGGCGAAGTCTACGAAATGCGCGGCGAAGGACTCCTCGCCCGCGCGTTCTGCCACGAGGTCGATCATTTGAACGGCATGCTCTTTATCCAGCACCTCAGCATGTTGAAGCGAGATCTGATCAAACGCCGGATCCGCAAATTGCGGAAGACCGGCGATTGGTAATTTTCGTCGCCGCGATGGCCGCTTTGCGCATCGTTTTTTGTGGGACGCCGGAATTTGCGGTTCCTTCTCTCCGGCAGCTCGCCGAGCGCCCCGAATTCTCCGTGGAAGCCGTCATCACGCAGCCCGACCGGCCGCGCGGTCGCGGCGGCAACGTTACCGGCTCGCCCGTTAAGGAAGCGGCGCTCGCCCTCGGTATTCACGTCTATCAGCCCGAAACGATCAAGTCCGAATCCGCACAGGAATTTTTGAAGCGCGTCGCGCCCGACGCCGTCGTCATCATCGCCTACGGCCAGATCATTCCCGCTCGCCTGCTGACGATTCCCCGCATCGGCTGGATCAATTTGCACGCGTCCCTGCTGCCCGCCTACCGCGGCGCCGCGCCAATCCACTGGGCCATCGCGAACGGTGAAACCATCACCGGCATGACCACAATGCAAATCGACGCAGGGATGGACACGGGACCAACGCTGTTGCGCCGCGAAGTGCAGATCGGGCCGGACGAAACCACCCCGGAGCTAGCCGCGCGGATGAGCGCGATGGGCGCGGATCTGATCGCCGAGTCACTTGTACGTTTTGACCGGGGAGAAATTTCGCCAACGCCGCAGGACGGAAAAAGCGCGAGCCACGCGCCCATTCTCAAAAAAGAGGATGGGCGAATCGATTGGTCGCGCCCCGCGCAACAAACTTACAACCGCATGCGCGGATTCACTCCGTGGCCCGGCGCATACTCCACGTTCCGCGGCCAAGCGTGCCACCTCTGGGGCCGTCCGGAACCGCCCGGCGCGGCCGAGGAGCAAGCAGCAATCGGTCGAATCATTTCTGATAGTAAAGAAATCTACGTAGTGTGCGGCGAGGCAACGCGGCTGCGCGTGGAGTCCGTGCAAATCGAAGGGCGCAAGAAATTGACCGCGCGCGAATTTGCGAACGGCGCGCGCATGACCTCGGACGATCGCTTCGCATGATTGGTTTTCGTAGCGCCGACGTCTCGTCGGCGTTTTCTTCTTTGGCGGCCTCGGACACTCCGCCGACGAGACGCTGGCACTACCCATGAAAATCTCCACTGCACGGATCATCGTCTTCGATGTTTTGTTGCGCGTAGCAAATCAGGATGCGTACGCGGATGACGCGCTGCGTTCGGAGCTTGATTCTTCGCTAAAGACCGAGGACGCTGGTCTCGCGACCGAACTGGTCTTCGGAGTTTTGCGATGGCAGAGGCTCCTCGATTTCCTGATCGATCGCCGTTTGAAAAAGCCAGCCGCAATCGCGGATCCCGAGGTTCGGATTGCGCTGCGGTTGGGCGTGTACCAAATTCTTTTCCTCGACCGAGTTCCCGCGCGCGCCGCGGTCAACGAATCGGTGGAACTGGTCAAGCGCGCGCGAAAGCGATCGGCGGCGACTCTGGTCAATGCCGTCTTGCGAAAGATGGCCGAGGAATCTGTCCGCGGCAAATCGGCGGCCGATTTCGTAGCGCGCCTCCTGCCTGCTGAGCTCACGCTCGCGGATCGCTTGGGGATTCAGTATTCGCATCCGACGTGGATCGTCGAGCGCTGGCTGCGAATCTTCGGGGAGGAACGGACGCGCGCCCTCCTCACGGCCAACAATCGCGCACCTGGGGCTTCGGGCTATCTGTTCGAACCGCAGCGACGCGAAGATGCGGCGCTGTCTCTGCAACGGGCAAGATGCATCGTCCGGCCGGGGCGACTCCTTCGCGACGCCTGGACGTTCGAAGGCGGAAATCCGGGAGCGAGCGAAGCCGTGCGCCGCGGCTGGGTATCGATCCAGGATGAGGCTTCGCAGGCCGTAGCGGACCTTCTGGCGGTCGATCCCGGGAATGTTGTGCTCGACCTATGCGCGGCACCCGGAGGCAAGACCTTGCGTCTCGCACGCGCGGCTGGGCCCGAAGGACATGTCATCGCCGCGGATCTTCACGAACATCGCGTGCGGGCCATGCGGGAGCGATTCGAAACTTGCGGCGTTCGAAACGTGGAGACGATCGTCGTGGATGGGGCTCAGCCGCTTCCATTCGAACGCGCCTTCGACCGTATCCTGGTTGATGTTCCGTGCTCGGGCACGGGCACGCTGGCGCGACATCCGGAGATTCGGTGGAAGCTGCACGAGGAGGACCTTCCGGACTTGCACGGCAGGCAGGCTGTGCTGCTTCGCAATGCGCTGGCGCATCTCGCGCCGGGAGGGCGGCTCGTCTACTCCACCTGCTCGCTCGAGCCGGAGGAAAACGAGTCGGTCGTTCGCGAAGTGCTCGGTGGGCTTGGAGATTCGTTCAGACTCGCTGACGTGCGCGATTGTATCGAGAGTTTGCTGCAACCGGCGGTCGCGATCGAAAGCATGTATCGCGCCGATGGATTTTTCAGGACGTTCCCTCCTCAGCATAAAACCGACGGGTTTTTCGCGGCGGTCATTGAAAGAAAAACCGCTAAGGCTTAACACAGAGATCACAGAGAAAGGCCACGGAGGTCCACAGAGAAAACCTGCGAAGGCCCGACACTACCGCGCGAATCTACAGGCGTTCTCCTCCGCATCTCTGTGTCCTCTGTGGTGAAACGCTTTTTGACGAGCATGGTGGAAGCCGCTCACCGCGCATGCTAAATTCAAGGCGGTGCCTCGATGAGCCTTCGCGAGCGGATCGAATGGGTATTTCGCATGGGGCTGCTGGTGTTCATACTGGCGGCGGCGGCGTTCCTGAGCGCCGTCACCGCGATGCGTTTCGCGATTCAGGGCCGCGAAGTAAGCATGCCGGATCTCTCCGGAAAGAGTTCCGCTGACGCAAAAGCCATCCTGGAAGGGCGAGGACTGCAGCTCAAAGTCGTCGATCGCGTCTACGACACCATGCCGGCGAACGCAGTCGTGAGGCAGAGCCCCCCGCCTGGCGAACGCATGAAGACAGGCCAGAACGCGCACGTCGTCCTCAGCCTCGGCTCGCAAAACGTGCTCACACCGTCTCTGCTCGGCGAAAGTCTTCGCGTCGCCCGCATTCAACTGCTGCAAGTAGGCCTGCAGCTTGGCGAAGTCAGCACTTATTCGGCGCCGGCCGCTCTGGCCGACACCATTCTGCAGCAGTCGCCGCTACCGGGAACGCGAGCCGCAAGCCTTCGCGTTGATCTACTCGTGGCGCAGGGAGAGACACCCGCCACATACGTGATGCCGTGGGTGGTGGGAATGTCGTTGCCCGACGCAGACCGGTTGCTCACCTCGTCTGGCCTCAAACTCGCCAAGACCACGTACATAGCCTCGCCGCAGTGGCCCAAAGGCGCCGTCACCGAGCAAATTCCCGAGCCCGGCTCCAAGATCACGAGCGGCTCCGACATCGAAATGGTCGTGGCGCAATAGAAACGGCGCGAATTGCCAGGATTTTCTTTGAAATCTTCCCGGCTTCCGATGTAAGCCAAACCGCAAATCTGCTAACATGGCGCCGGAGAATTTGTGACTTATCCTGTAGAAATCGCTCCTTCGATCCTCGCCGCGGATTTCGCGTGCCTGGGCGACGCAATTCGCGCGGCGGAACGCGGCGGCGCGGCGATGCTGCACGTGGACGTCATGGACGGCCACTTCGTGCCCAACATTTCCATTGGCGTACCCGTCGTGGCTTCCTTGCGCAAGGCAACCCGCCTGCCCCTAGACGTGCATCTCATGATCGAGAATCCCGAGCTGTACATCCAGCCATTTGCAGAAGCAGGGGCCGACATGATTTCGGTGCATCAGGAAGCCACGCCTCATCTGGACCGGGCGCTTTCGATGATTCGCGAACACGGATGCCAGCCGGGCGCCGTCATCAATCCCGCTACGCCGGTTTCGGCGCTTTCCGAAGTCCTTGGCAAACTCGATCATGTGCTCGTAATGTCCGTGAATCCCGGCTTTGGCGGCCAGAAGTTCATTCCTGGAGCGCTTGGGAAAATTCGGGAGCTAAAACGAATTCGCGAGGGCTATAATCATTCCTTCCGGATCGAAGTGGATGGGGGGGTTGGTCCGGAGAACGTCGCTGATTTGGTGCGCGCCGGCGCCGAAATTCTGGTGGCCGGGACTTCGATCTTCCATACCCCCGATGCCGCGGAAGCCGTCCGGGCTTTGAAGCAAACGGCTGAGGCGGCACTCGCGCAAAAAGTTTAGGGCTTCGTTGCGGGGATCCACTGCCCGCACGCGCCAAACGAAGGATCCTAGTTGAAACCAAACCGAATTCTGTTCTTCGCGGCCCTTGGCGCAACGTTCCTTGCCGGTTGCCTAAGCAAGAAAGAGGCGAAGGCGCCGGTGCCCGGAACGTCCGCAGAGCCCGACAAAGTGCTCTATGAAAAGTCCGTCGCGGACATGAAGCACAGCCGGTACGCCATTGGCCGCCTGGGGATGCAGACCCTCATCAACACCTACCCGGACAGCGAATACCTCGCCAAAGCAAAGCTCGCCATCGCGGATTCTTACTATAAGGAAGGCGGCACGGCGGGAATGAAGCAGGCGGTCGTCGAGTACAAGGATTTCATCACGTTCTTCCCTTTCCTGGATGAATCGGCCTACGCCCAACTCCAGATTGCCCAGGCGCACTTCCGGCAGATGGAAAAGCCGGACCGCGATCACGCGGAAGCGGTGCAGGCAGAAGCGGAATTTCAAACGTTCCTCGAGAAATATCCGAGCAGCCCGCTCGTTCCGCAAGCCGAGCAGCATCTTCGCGAAGTGCAGGAAGTGCTGGCCGAAGGAAATTTCAGGATCGCGAGCTTCTACTACATTCGAGGCGCGTACAGGGCGGCGGGCGCGCGGTTGATTGAATTGACGAACCGCTATCCGCTCTACAGCCAGGCCGACCAGGCCAACTGGATGCTCGGCCAGATTTATGAAAAGGGCGAGCACAACGAAATTGCGGCGAAGTATTACAGCCGGATCGTGAAGGATTATCCGCTTTCGTCTCTTGCGGGCGACTCAAAAAACAAGCTCGCCAAGTTCGGCGTTCCCGTCCCGCCAGCCGATCCCACGGCGGTTGCAAGAATGCAAAAGGAGCAATCGGCTGACCGCCCGGGACGAATCAAGCGGGTGATGACGGTCCTCAAGACGACGCCGGACGTCTCCACCGCGGCGCGAAGCGGCGCTCCGACGATGACGCCAGCGAGCGAAACGGGCGACGAAACGATCGGGTTCGGATTGCAGCCGAACGTGAGCGCGGCTTCCACTTCGAGCATCGGAAGCACTGCGGCGGTGGAAACGATTACTCCGGGAAGTCCGCAGGCCCTGCCTCAACCGCCTGCAGCCGCGCCAGCAGCCGGTGACGCAGCTCCAGGCGCTGCGTCATCGGATCCTGCGCAGCCCGCTGCCTCTCCCGCGTCGGACAGCTCGGCCGGCACCGATTCGAGTACCGCTCAACCGGCTGCGACCAGTTCGGCTCCCGCAGCACCGGCCGATTCAAGTCAGGAGTCCACCAGCAAGAAGAAAAAGGGCCTCAAGAAGATTATTCCGTTTTAGGCCTGTTTTAGCGTCTGATTTTGAATAGTTTACGAGCCCCGATTCCCAACTTCGCATCTATAAAGCTGGCCTAGTTCATTCAGACACACGCCGGTCCGGTCTTTATTGACTCATCCGAAACGTGATGTTACCAATGGATTGTGTCCTTTTGCGCCCCCACATATGTCGAGTCAGTGTGCCCGCAGTAATCGGGAGGACGGCCCGTGGCAAAGATCCTGGTAGCCGACGATAACAGCAATGTCCAGAAGACTGTGGCCCTTGCTTTGGCCGACCTTGGGGTTGAAGTCGTCGCTGTAAACAACGGCGATGCTGCCGTCAGGAAGCTCGGGGACATTATGCCCGACCTCGTCCTGGCGGATATTTTTATGCCCGTCCGTAACGGCTATGAGGTCTGCGATTACGTAAAAAAGGATTCGCGTTTCTCCCATGTGCCGGTGGTTTTGCTGGTGGGAGCCTTTGATCCGCTGGATGAGCGCGAGGCACAGCGCGTCGCCGCCGATGGGATTCTGAAGAAGCCGTTCGTTCCGCCCGATCCGCTGATCGCTATGGTGAAGACGTTGCTGGATCGCTCCCTTGGAGAGCGGCTAGTCACCGCTGGCGCGGCCAAACCGGCAGCTGCCGCGCAGAATAGCGCAACCGGCAGTGCCAGCGCGGTGAAAGTCGAAGTGCGGCCTCCCGCGCCTCCCGCACCGCCTCTCACTCCTGTAACTCCGGAACCTTCGCACGAAGCAGCCGCCGAAGAGGAGCTTCAAACACCCGTTGACCGCTTGTCGTTCGGAGAAGGCGAACATCCCGTCGCGTTCGGGCAGCTTTTGGATGCTCCGGGAAAAGACTCCGCACAAACGAAAACCGAAGCGATTGAACCCGTCGACGACGAGCAGGTGTTGACAAGCGCCCGCGACGCGAACCTCGGCGAGCCGGTTTTCTGGAAAGCTGAAGACCCCGAATCCGAGACCGAAGAGGGTGAAACGGAGACAGAAGCGGAAGACGACAGCGATTTTTCCTCGCGCGCCTGGGGGCTTGACGAAGACGCCCAGCCCAGCCGCTCGCACACCGACGTGGCGCAGCCGGTGGAACCAATTGAGCCGTTTGAACTGGTCCGCGATCAGGATGCCAGCGCAAGCGCCGCTCCGACCATCGTGGAAGCTTCTTCGTCGTTCGCGCAGGATGCGGCTTCGCAAGCATCGCTGACCGTGAAGGCCGGGAAAGCGGAAGACCTTGCCGCCAATCCAATCGAATGGATGGCTGCGGCAACAAAGCTCCCGGTTCACGAAGTTGAGGAACCTCCGGAAGAAGCCGAGACTCCATGGAGCGCAGCCGAACTCGAAACCTCAGATGCCGTCGAGCCGAGCTCCGGGGCAGAAGAATGGCAAGCTGTGCCGGAACCTGTTCCGCCGCCCGCGCCACCTGCGCCGGCGGCTCCTCTCGGGGTAATGGCTCCGGCTTCATTTCTCGGGATGTCGGTTCCCTCGGCGGCGCCGCCGGCGGCCTCGCCCACGCCTCCCCAATTGAAAACCGCCGCGCCAGCTCCCGATCCGGCGAAGACTCAGCCACCGTTCAAATCTTTAAATCAGAACGCGGAGGACACGGCGCGGTCGATTCCGAAGCAAGAGTGGGCCGACCTGGCCGCGAGTCTCCAGGCGCCGCCTGCCGCACCCGCTGCGGAGAAACCGAAGGCAACGCCCCCAGCTCCGGTCGCCACGGTTGTGCCCGAAAATTCGTCGCCCGCATCAGCAGCTGCCCCCGCAGACCCCGCTTCGCCGGACCCGGCGTTGGTCGAAGCCGTCGTCCAGCGAGTACTGGACAAGATGCGCCCGCAAGTAGTGGACATCATCACCAAGGAATTCCTGCGGCCCGTAGTTCAAGCGCTCGTCCACCGCGAAATCAGTAAGCACTAGCGCCTTCACCTTAGCGCGTTCCCTCTATCTATAAAAACGAGTTTGAAGACGGATTTGACCGCCTCAGCGGGCGTCCGTATAGTAATTCTCTTAAACACAGGGAGAATCCACCGATGAACACAGACCAACACAGATAAAAGCGAATCTTTCATCTGCGCTTATCTGTGTTCATCTGTGGATTCGATTCCGCGCGAGAGCACTGAGCATGGCGAGAGAAATACCCAAGGCTTACGAGCCGAGACAAATCGAACAACGCTGGGCGAAGAAATGGGCGGAGGAAAACCTGTTTCGCGCCGACGTGAACGCGCCCGGACCGGTGTTTTCGATCGTCATTCCCCCGCCGAATGTGACCGGCTCGCTGCACATCGGGCACATGCTCGATCACACCGAGATTGATATCCTGACGCGCTGGCGGCGGATGCAGGGCTACAACACGCTCTATTTGCCGGGCACCGATCACGCGGGAATTTCGACGCAGCGCGTCGTCGTGCGCCAGCTCGCGGCTCAGGGCATCAACTACCGCGACTTGGGGCGCGAAGCGTTCGAGAAAAAGGTCTGGGAATGGAAAGCGGAGTCGGGCGGCACCATCACGCGGCAGATGCTTCAGCTGGGTGAAAGCTGCGACTGGACGCGCGAGCGCTTCACGCTTTCGCCGGAGCTTTCGCGCGCGGTAACCGAAGTTTTCGTGCGCCTGTACGAAGACGGCCTGATTTATCGCGGGCACTACATCGTGAACTGGTGCCCGCAATGCCGCACCGCGATCAGCGACCTGGAAACAGTTCACGAAGAGCGACAGGGACACCTCTGGCACATCCGCTATCCGATCGTCGGAACGAAGGAATACGTTGTGGTGGCGACGACGCGGCCCGAGACGATGCTGGGCGATACGGCGGTGGCCGTTCATCCCAGCGACCCACGCTACCAACACTTGATCGGCAAGATGGTTTTGCTTCCCTTGATGAACCGCGAGATTCCCGTCGTGGATGATTTCGTCGTGGACCGCGAGTTCGGCACCGGCGCGGTAAAGGTAACTCCCGCGCACGATCCGAACGACTTTGAAATCGGCCGCCGCCATAA
>Ga0210394_10005897_pt1 | contig 13532 bp, 8 predicted proteins | sample IncBWC12MmetaG_FD_160121 | JGI IMG/M metagenome (GOLD analysis project Ga0210394, IMG submission 160121) | Forest soil microbial communities from Barre Woods Harvard Forest LTER site, Petersham, Massachusetts, United States - Inc-BW-C-12-M | ecosystem: Environmental > Terrestrial > Soil >...
GTCATTGCCTATGGATCCTCCGCGGTCTCTGAAACGCTGGGGGAGGCCGGGATATTGCTGTCGGACAAGGATCCGGCAACGCTTCTCGAAGCGCTGATCCGGGTTCACCAGGATCGGGCGTATCGCGGGGAGGTTATCCGATCCCAACGCAGCCGTCTTTTGCGGTTCAGCCGGCAACGCATCGAAACCGAGCTGCGAGACTGGTTGATCCGGGTAGGGGCCTACGACGGCGTCACCGAACCTTCCGGTCTCGACGCCCGAGTTGAGGAGGGGGCGCCCCCTGCGCAGCGCACCCATTACGTCATTGAAGGGCCTTACGAGACCTCCTACAGCCTCGCCATCGTCAACCGTAATATCGCCCTCGCCCTCAGCACGCGAGAGAGGTCGATCTCTCATATCGAACCGGCGGACGGCACGGAAGACTATGCCGTCGACCCAATCGCCGCCGGTAGACTGCCTACGGAAATTCAGAGCTTGGTCCAACCTGCGCCGGTAACCCCCGAACGGATAGTGACGATCCGCAATACCTACCCGCCTCGGCCCAACGGCATGCTCGGCGATTTGCGCCTCATGCACTTGGCATGGGAGGAGAGCTCTATCTCGGACTCGGTTGCCGGTCTGATTAATATTCACGTCGATGGGGTCCTGGTACCGTCGGAATACACCAAGCACGTGATCCGGGATACCGGCGTACGGGTGCCGATCGCCGTCATCGGGCATGGGGTCGATCACTCGAAGATGCTGCCGCGTGCGTCAAGTCGGATCAGGCGTGGGCCGGTAACCCGCGCCCTGCCGTTCACTTTCCTGCACATCTCTTCCGGGCTCGAGCGCAAGGGCATCGAGGAACTAGTCACCGCCTATTGCCTTGCTTTCTCAAGGAACCATCCCGTCCTCCTTGTGATCAAGACATTCGCCAATCCGACCAATACGGTTGACAGCTGGACGGCACGGCTAACCAGCTCATCCAAATACTCTCCTTCTATCCAGGTCATTTCCGAAGAGCTTGGCCAACGGGAAATCGACTTTCTCTACGACGTTAGCGACGCCGTCGTCCTTCCGACCCGGGGGGAGGGTTTCAATCTCCCCGCCGCAGAGGGCATGGCCCGCGGTCTGCCAGTGATCGTCACCCGGCACAGCGGACATCTAGACTTTTGTAACGACGAAAATTCGTTCTTGATCGATTGCACTTACGAATTTTCCAACAGCCATTTGAAGATGCCGAATTCCTACTGGGCGCGTCCATCCACTGAACAACTCTTCCGGATAATGAAAGAAGTATATCGAGCAGGACGTTCGCGGGAAACGATAACGGCTTCTCGATCCGCGCAGGGCCAACAAGACGCGCTGCAGCTGCGATGGTACGATGTCGCCAAGCGGGTGGAGGGGTTTGTAGGATACCTCGACAAGAGGCCAGTGATGAGAAGAAAGCTCCGCCTCGGTTGGATTTCCACCTACAATGCGCGGTGTGGGATAGCCGCGCACTCCGAACATTTGCTCGAATTCCTCGATAAGAGCGCGTTCGACATCACCATTATCGCTGATGATCAGGAACGGGTCGGGCCGGACCCAGACAACGTGCTCCGATTGTGGAGCAAAGTGGGCGGCAAGCTCGCACGAGTGCGGGACTTTCTAATAATAAATGGGTTGGACGCCGCATTATTCCAGCATAATCTACGATTTTACGACTTCGAAGAATTTATAGATACTTTGCTCGTGCTCGCGGAAGCGGGTATCGACACCTTTGTAATATTTCATCGGACGAGCGATCTGCAAAATCATGACCGGGCGGTATCGCAGCAGCGGATGACACAGGCATTCCAAACCTGCGCCCGGATTTTTGTGCACAACCTTGACGATGTTAATCGCCTCCGGGCGTGGGGCGTCACTCAAAATGTTGTCTTGCTGACGCATGGGGTGATCGACCGCACGCCGCTGAACCCGGATGGAGTTCGCGGCCTTCTCGGTCTGTCGGGGTTCAGTCCGGTCATCGGCACGTTTGGATTCTTGCTCCCCGGCAAGGGCTTGACGGAGATGATCCATGGCTTCGCGCTGATGCTGAAAGCATATCCGACAGCGTATTTATTGATGGTCAACGCCGACTACCCGCTACCGGAATCGCATGAAGAGCGCGAGCGCTGTCGAGCACTGATTCGTCTGCTTGAGATAGAAGATCGCGTGCGAATGACAGCTGAGTTCCTCGATGTCGAGGAAACACTCTTTCTCCTCAGCGCGTGCGACGTAATTGTATACCCTTATCAAAGATCGGAGGAGTCGGCCAGTGGCGCGGTGCGGCTCGGGCTCGCCGCAGGTCGCCCGGTGGTGACCACGCCCCTCCCTACCTTTTCCGATATCTCCGAGATTGTTTATCAACTGCACGGGACCGGGCCTAGCGAGATCGCCGAGGGGATCATTTCCGTGCTCCGGGATGAAGAAGGCACGGCCGACCTCCTGCAACGACAACGCGATTGGGTGCGCGCCAACAGCTGGGCCACCCAGGCGGCTCGAATATCGAATATCGTGCTCGGCTGCTTCGAGGAAACTCGCGGCGTCGAATTGCGCACGACCCTTGAGGCAAATTCGGGGTCGTCACTTCCGCCTAACGCAACCGTCCGAAGACCCGCCAGAGCGAGTTCGTTGCCTGACGAAGACCTCGCAGGGGCATCGACGGTTCTCGATCTCAAAGCGGTCGGCTGGCCAGACAGCGCATCGGCGGCTCCGGGCTCATCCGAAATTGTCAATCCGCCATCGCCACCGATTGTACCGGCCAGGGGGTTCGGTCTTTTCCGGGGGGGCGGCGCGAAATTGCCGCGCGTTGATCGCAGACCCGACGTAAAAAAGTTGCTGTCGCGGGCGGACCGCGCACGAGATTCGCGAGACTGGGCTTCGGCGGCCCGGTATTATCGAGGGGCGCTCGATCTCCAGCCGGACAATCCCCCGGGATGGGTCCAATACGGCCACGCGCTGAAAGAATCCGGGAATCTCCGGGAAGCCGAAAACGCCTATCGGCATTCGCTCGAGTTGGATGGCGACGTCGCGGACACACATCTGCAACTCGGTCATGCGCTGAAAATCCAGGGCCGGAAAATTGACGCCAGCATCGCTTATCTTCGTGCTCTCGCTCTCGATCCAGCACTAGACCATGCTCTATTCGAGCTCAAAGGACTGGGGTGGACCAGTGGTCGGATACAGCTTACGCTGCGCCGTGAACGTAGTGGGCTAAAATGACCCCTCACTGCGCGACTGCGTCATCATGACAATCAATCGAGATGGAATTTTCCATTCGCCCATCAAACCGACGACGGCCTCTAGGTTCACCTCGCTGGCAGTTGCTGTGGCATACATTGACACTGTCCGTGAAAAGGGCGGTTCGTTCGAGGCGCACGCGCTGCTAGGGGCCATGGAGCACCTGAACCGTGCGTACCAGGAATTCCCCGAATTGGAGTTGGACCGGCCGCGTCGAGATTTATCGGAAGTCCTGCGTTCGGCCGTGAAAAACCTGCCCGATGACCTGATCATTCCGTTATTAATAGATCTCGTGGCATTTGATCCAAACTCCCGGGCTTCCACGATATTGTTATTTGATAAAATCGTTGAATCGGGTAATTGGCGGTGGCTATTGCTGATCCTGCGTTCTTTAAATCCTTCGATAAGGTTTCACTGGCATGAGTTCGCGCCGGTTTTAGTCATTCTCCCGCTGCGTGGAAGAAAAGATTTAAATTTATCAGTTTTTGTAGAGTTACTGAAACGTATCGACCTCAGCGAGGAAGAGGCAGCTGTGGATTTTGGAAATGTTCTAGCTCAGTGGTTGAGCGATGAGCATCCGGCAGGTATCGATAGCAGCGCATTGGCCGAAGCTGTAGAGGCCGCACGGCGTTCGCCGAGCCCGCCCGCCCTTGACGGCAATAAGCAAGGATCCAGGGACCGGTTGTTGGCGATGGCGCAGCGTCTCCGGGCCGCGCCGCCGCCGCAACGGCCCAAGCCGCATCCGGACCTCTTCTGGCCTAGCGGACGGATGTCGTTTGATGAATTTCTTTTGCAGTGGCCTTGCGAGGTTGAGTTCCCGGTCGGTCTGGATGATCAAGAATTCATTGAACAGGCGTATCGGGCGATCTTGCTGAGGGGACCGGGTGTCGCTGAGACACGGCAATACCTCGGGCTGCTGCAAAACGGCGTCGTTGCAAGGCGCTGGATCATAGAAGACCTTCTGGGATCGGCGGAATTTCGTTCTTTCGAGCGGCGGTTGCGGGTGATTTGGGGAGAGGATGTGATCACCGAACCGGGAAGGCCGGAGGCCGCAGAAATGCCGGCTGTCACCTGGCCGTGGCGGTCAGCCACCTGATGCTCTATCGGGACCGGGTCGGATATCGCTATTATGAGCGCTATCGTCGTGTCTCATCCCGGAGCTCTCCGGAGCGCTTCCGGTTGATCACACGGTTGGGTCCTCAACGCCAGTGAGATGGCAATTGCCCCTCGTCGAGCAATCTCGCTTTGACCTCTGGCGCGCACGCTGGCGGCATTGGAATGCTGGCCGATCCCGTCCAGGAGAGCCGCACATGAGCCCTACCCGCGAACAACGTCTCGAGCACTACGACTCCCAGGTCTACGGCCATGTAGAGGGATGGGTCGGGGACCGGATGTCGCAAGTCATAAGCGTGTTTGGCACGATTCTGGACCGGAACAGTGTCCGGGGTCATATTGCAGAATTTGGGGTTCATCATGGGAGATTTCTATTTTTGCTGAATGCACTGAGAAACGAGAACGAAGAATGTTTCGCGATCGATGTATTTAGTGACCAGCACCTGAATGTGGACCACTCCGGATCCGAGCATTTGTACCACCCGGATCGAGGCCCCGAGGTCGTATCCGGCTCGTTAGCGGCGTTTCGCTCCCATCTTGACACTCTGATGGGCTCGCAGAGTCGTTTTTTCAGGATTGTCCAGCGTGACACGTTGAGCTTCTCGACCGTGGAGGTGGCCTCCCTGTTTGGAAAACTTGGCGTGAAGGTGTTCTCGATAGACGCCGGCCATACGATTCAACACGCCTGCAATGACTTACACCTAGCGCAAGAAGTTTTGGTACCTGGTGGAATTATCGCTCTCGATGACTACATGGGACCACACTGGCCGGGGGTTACAGAGGGATTTTATCGCTTTATGCATACCGGAAATCGGCGTTTGAAGCCGTTTCTGTTTTTCCAGAATAAATTATTTCTGACCACGATTTCGGAACACGCCTCGTGTCTGCAGCAGTTTCGCACCGCGATCGAGGCGCTCTGCAACGACGAGGTCCGCAGCGGCCGCTGGAAAGACGTGGAGATTGCGGGGGCCAATTGCCTGTCATTCCAGTGAACGATCGAGGGTATCGGGAAGCCACGGACCGGCCGATGCGCACAGTCTGATGTGACGCCACAGCCGGGACGACGGTGGTGCCATGATCAGGCCGAACGATGGGCTCGCCGTGTGCCAGTGCGGGTTGACACCCGGATCCACCTGCAGCGCCGCCCCCCAGCGCTCTTCCATCACCTTACGCTCCGCATCGTGTCGCGCCTGTTTTTCCGTATCGAAAAAATCGATGCCGCGGGTCTTCGACTCGAAGTGGCGCAACGTAATACTCGGCGTCCACAAGATTTTGAGACCTCGAGCGCGTAGTTTCAGCGCGAAGTCGATATCGCTGTTGCCCACGGGGAGTCGGATTTCGTCAAAGCCTGCGCTCGCCTCGAACACCTGGCGGCGGACCGCGAGAAAAGCGCCGGTCACGGCTCCGACCGCGCGGCTTACCTGCCAGCGTCGGCCAGGCCCGGCGCGCCAACGGGGCTCATTGCGCCCGTCATGGAGCGCCACACCCTCCCAATTGAACAGGATGCCGGCGTGCTGAACGCTGTTGTCCGGATAGAGGAGACGCGCGCCGACAGCGCCGATCTCCGGGCGCTCGAGCAACCCGCGCAGCTGCCGGTCCCAGCCATCGCTCAGCATCAGCATGTCGTCGTTGGCGAACACCAAGAGCTCCGGCTCGGTCAGCGCGACGCCACGGTTGTTCAGCCGCGACCAGTTGAAGGGCTCGTCGATCGCAACAACCTGCACCCCTTCTTGTGCCTTCAGTTCATTGAGGATCCGAGCGCTTTCAATCTCCCGGCTGCCGTTGTCGACGATCAGCACCTGCAAGGCTTCCGGTACCGTGGCGTGTTCCCGCAGGCTCTCAACGAAGTTGCGGAGGTCCCTGGCATTGTCGCGCGTCGGGATGATTATCTGAACGGTTTGGTATGGGTCGCGGGGTTGCCACGAGATCGACAGTGGCGATGTCGCATCGGCCGGCAACCCGACCCTCACCCGGTCGCTGAGACCGGCGGTGGCGAGATGGGCTCGCACCGCCGCCGCATGAGCAAGGCATGATTGCGTCGACCCTTGCCGATCTTGACCCGATTCCGCCGGGATGGCGTCGGCGATAGGATCGCTATCGACGCATTCACCCGCCTCGCCGGCCTCCATTTCAAGGGCAATAAGCGGCAGTGGGATGTGTCCGACGGTCCCGCGCTCGGCAAGGTTCAACAGCATCGAGCTTCGGGCGGTAGAGAGCGACCCGGTGATGAGGTCGCCGGCAATGGCAGCATAAGCAGCTCGCTCGACGACGACCGTCTCACCAAACGGATTGGCTTCCAAGAGCGTGTCGTAGTCGACGACCTGCCGCAATTGCGGTGCCGACCGCCGCGGCAGGCCGCCCTCCTCGCTGACCCTCTCCTCGTCGGTTATGAAGGCGATTGCGGCGCGATTGTCCACGATTGCCGCGAACCACGCGAGCGCATGGCGATGAAAGAGGGCGCCCCGTGCCGGCAGGACGATCCAATCCGCGTCGAGCGCAAGAGCAACGCTCCGCTCGACCGCGCAAGGCGTCTCACCCGCCGCAGCCTCAACCCAGGCGATGCGCGGATCGCTAATCGCGGCGCGCTCCACCACCCGGCGGTGGGCGGCATCGGTTCCGACCACGGCGAGCTCCCAGTTGCGATTGGTCTGCGCGCCGACCGAGGCAATTTGCTCATACAGCCCGGCCAAATTCATGCCGATCACCGTCAATACGATGCCGAAGCTGCGGTCATCGGCGGCCGGCGGCGGGGCTGGAATGTCATAGACGCTGCGGAACCTATCGTACGAGGCAAGCGGAAAGGCCATCTGGGCGTATAGGTCGGGGAGCGCTTTGGTGAGCCGAGCCACCGCCCCGATCAGCTCCTCAGTCATCGCAAACAGCGCGTCGACATCCCCGCGCGCGGAAGATTGCGGGCTATCGGCCTTACACAACTCGCTCCACGCTGCTTCGAAAGACGGCTCTATCTCGATGGCACGGCGGTACGCCAGCAGAGCCTCGGTGCGCCTCCCCTGCAACTTCAAGGCATGGCCGAGCTGCAGATGAATCTCGGCATCCTCGGGAGTTTGCGCCAGGGCATAGCGGTATGCCGTTTCCGCCTCGGCCACGCGACCGGAATCCTTCAGCATGTTACCCTGCTGAATTCGGATGTCGCTGCGGGTCGGCGACAGGCGGAGCGCATTGCCATAGGCGTCCGCCGCCTCGGCATAGCGGCGTGCATCGCGCAATCGATCGCCGTTGCGGATGTGCTCGTCGCTCTGGTCAGCGTTGGCCTCGAAAGCGCCATCGTCGGCAGCCGCACCGAGCGCCCGCAGCTCGACCGCGGGTGCCTCACTGTCTGGCAAGAGCCGGCGCGCGGTTGAATAGGCCGCGATGGCTTCCGTCGTACGGCCGAGCAATTTCAGCAGATGGCCCAGTTGAAGATGTAGATCGCCGTCGTCGGGCAATTGGGCCAAGGCTTGGCGATAGGCGGCCTCCGCTTCGCCGAACCGTGTCAGCTCCTTGAGCATATGCGCCAACTGAACGCGAATCTCGGCGCGGCGACCGTCGGACGCCAGCGCTCGGCGATAGAGCGAGGCCGCGGCAGCGTAATTCCCGGCGTCTCGGTTCCGGTCTGCCCTATTGATCAGCCGACGAGCACGCCCCAGGCGCCGAGAACGGAGATAGCGCGATAGAAACATCCCTCAGCGGATCATCTCATGGGAATTTATCGAGGGATTCGTGGCGATCGGGCTCCCAATCCGAGGATAGCGGGGTGCCGCGCCCGACGCAAAACCTTGCTGCGTCTTCCCGATCAAGGTGCCACAAGCTGCGGTGCGGCGATAAGATCCGGCCAGCGGCGAGCGTCGCCCTTCGCGAAGCGCAAGCGGATGCGGATCAAGAGAGGAAAGCCGGGGCCGGGCCATTGGGCATGCCAGAGCGGCAGTTCCCCCGCGGAAGCACCGAAATAGGCAATTTCCAGGTGTTCGACCCCGCGGATCAGTTCGGTCTCGGTGGGCACGACGGGTGGTGCGCCCGCCGCTTCGTGGCGGTGCGGCGTCCAAGCGAGGATGAGGCGTCCGGCGCGCTCTTCGAGTGTAATGTCGGCCCGCCTTGTGCCGCCAAGCCCGGTCGGCAGGTCGCCAACAAAGGCGAGCCGATCCGCTTCGCCGGTGATGGCGATCGCCCGGGGAGAGAGATCCGCCGCCGCGACGGGCAAAATCGGAATGTCGGCCAGCAAACTCCGCACTCTCCGCGCGGTCGCATCGAGTTCCGCGGTCTGGCCTATCCGACGGGCTTGTGCGTCCCATAACGCAAAGCCCGTGCGCGCGCCTTGGTTGAGGCCGACGAACAGAAAACCGGTCACCACCAATGCCACGAGGATTTCGAGCAGGGTAAAGCCGGCCTGCCGATCGTTCGGCGCGGCGCTCTCGCACATCATCCAAGACGCAGCGAGGTGAGCACCACCGATCGATGCCCGCCGCCCGCTTTCCATGAGATTGCGATCTCGACCTCGAACAGGGTGATCGTCGCGGATGTCGCTGGTGCAGTCCCCGGTCCGATTTGCCAGGTGGTCAGCGGGCGGGCGCGAACCCGCCAGCGATAGCCGCCGCCATCATCCCCCTCGGTCTCGCCCGGCGCGATGACGGCGATCCGGTCGAACTCCGCGAGGTGGGATTGGGCGCGCTCTATCGCTTGATCAACATGCCCGGCCGCGTCGACCGCGAGCACACCGCCGCTTCCGGCCCGGAACAACCCGACCAGCGCCAATCCCGCGATCGCCAGCGCGACCACGACTTCGAGCAGCGTGAAACCGCGCGCCGAGCCGGCGTCACCGCGCGGGAACCGAGGCGATCCTGGCGGAATCATCGGGAAGCATCGGCAATGCTGACGCGGCCGGTCAGCCAATCCACCCCGACCATGATCGTGCGCCGGCCGTCGGCGAGCGAGATGCGACCGCCGCTCGAGCTCCCGTCGGGGTGAAAGTCGATGCCGCCAATCTGCCCGCTGCGTCGCTCGCCGCCGATTGTCAAAAGCTCGATCGCTAGGCTGGCAGGCAGCTGCTGCACCGGGCCGGCCCCGGAGCGAAACCGATGGCTGGCCGGATCAAGCTCAAAGAGCACCGCCCGGTTGTTGAGGATGGCCTCGGATCGCGCGATGCGCAACCCGGAGGCCACCGCCGCGGCCGAACTGCGCAGATCGAGGCGGCGGCCGACCGGCGAACCATATCCAATCACCAATGCCAGGGCAAAACCGAGGATCGCGAGGACGACGAGAAGCTCGATCAGGGTGAACCCCAATGCGCCGGCGCCGTACCATGCCGCCCCGGCGCGACCGGGCGTCGGCTTACTGGGCCAGGTCATTGAGGCTGAGCATCGCGGTGAGGAGCGAGCCGACGATGCCGGCGACCACCACTCCCATGACGATAGTGATCGACGGTATCGCGAGGGCGACGATGCGCTGGATCATCACGCGCGCCTGCTCGTCGTGAATATCGGCGGCTTTCAAAGCCATCGCCGGGAGCTGGGCGGCTTCCTCGCCGAGCTGAAGGAGGTGGATCATGCGCCTTGGGAAGAGGCCGGCATCGTTGAGCGGCCCGGCTAATCCGCGGCCGCCCTTGGCGCCAAGCGCCGCCGCTTCGACGGCCGATGTTGCGACCAGATTGCCGAGCGCCTCGCCTGCGATGGCGAGGGCCAAGATCAGCGGCACCCCGTTTTCCAGCAAGGTCCCAAGAGTTCGCGTCAGGCGGGCCGCCAGGACCTCGCGGACGAGGCTGCCCACGATTGGCAGCGAAAGCAGCAGGCGATCGGCCCGGATGCGAAAGACCGGGATGGTGAGTGCGCGCCTCAGAAATAAACCGGCCGCCAGTAATCCTAGGAGCAGCCAAGGGCCGGCGACGCCGACAACCGTGCCGAGCGCGATCAGCGTGCGGGTTGCGGCGGGCAGCTCAGCGCCGGCCTGTTCGAAAATCGGGGTAAATTGCGGCAGCACGTATTCCAGCAACAGCACGATCGAGCCGATCGCCGCGACGACCAGGATAATCGGGTAGATCAAAGCCGCCTGCAAATTGGCGCGAAGACTGCGCTCGCGCTCAAGCAGCACAGCCAGGCGGTCGAGGGTGGCGGCTAAGGTGCCCCCCGCTTCACCCGCTCGTATGAGCCCCACATAAAGCTTGGAGAATGTCTGCGGATAGGTGGCGATGCTGGTCGCCAGCGAGCGGCCCGCGCGCACTTTGTCGTGCACCTCGGCGAGGAGCGCGCGCGCCCGGGAATTGCCGGTGCTGTCGACGACAAACCGCAACGCCCGATTGAGGTCCTGCCCGGCGGTGAGCATGATCGCAAGCTCACGCGTCACCTCGGCGAGGGTGGTCCGGTCAACCCCCCGGCGCAGGCCAAGCTCGGTGTGCAATAACCCAGCGAGCAGGCTGCGCCGATCGGCGGGTTCGGCGCTGAGCACGATCTGTCCCTGGCGCTGCAAGCGCTCGACGATCGCCGCCTGATCGGCCGCCTCGCTGACACCGCTGATGACTTCGCCGCCGGCGGTTACCGATGACCAGCGAAATGACGGCATATCAACCCTCGGCCTGCCGCGTCAGGAATCGACGTGGACGCTGCGCAAAACCTCCTCGAGCGTCGTCTCGCCTTCGAGGACCGCGAGCAATCCGCTGTCGAGGATTGGCCGCATGCCGTCTTCGATCGCGGCGCGCTCGATTGCCGCGTGGTCGGCACGCGCGAAAATCAGCCGGTCGATTTCCGCGCTCGGCACCAGCAGTTCGCCGATCGCCAGGCGGCCGCGGAAGCCGGTGCCGCGGCACTCCGGGCACCCCACCGCACGATGGAGCACAACGGGCGCCCCTTGCGTCAGGTGCTCCAGCCCACGCCGCTCGAGCAGCGCCGCGGGCAGCGCTGGGGGACCGGGCTCGGCGACCTTGCAGTTCTCGCACAACCGGCGAACCAGCCGCTGGGCCAGCACTGCCTTGAGGGTGGCGGTCAGCAGATAGTCCTCCAACCCCATGTCACGCAGACGCGTCACGGTCGCGGCCGCCGAGTTGGTATGCAGCGTCGACAGCACGAGATGTCCCGTCAGCGCCGACTGCACTGCGATCTCGGCGGTCTCGAGGTCGCGAATCTCGCCGATCATCATGACATCGGGATCCTGCCGCAGGATCGAGCGCAGCAGCGTGGCGAAGTTGAGGCCGATCTGCGGCTTGACCTGAATCTGGTTGATCCCGGCGAGCTGATACTCGATGGGATCCTCGACGGTGACGATCTTGCGTGCGACCGAGTTTAGCTGCAGGAGGCCAGTGTAAAGCGTCGTCGTTTTGCCGCTTCCGGTCGGGCCGGTGACCAGGACCATGCCGTTCGGCTGATCGAGCGCGCGTCGCAGGCCCTGCTCTATCTCAATCGAGAAGCCAAGCTTTGCATAGTCGAGCTCGACCGCCGTGCGATCGAGAATTCGCAGCACGACGGATTCGCCATAGAGCGAGGGTACGGTAGAGACGCGAAGATCGATCTCATGACCGCGTACGGTCAATCTGATGCGGCCGTCCTGCGGCAGCCGACGCTCGGCGATGTCAAGCCGAGACATGATCTTGATGCGCGAGATCACCGCAGACTGCAGCTGCCCGGGCGGCGCCTCGACCTCATGTAATACCCCGTCATACCGGTAGCGCACCCGCAGCCGATCATCGAACGGCTCGATGTGAACATCCGACGCGCGGGTCTCGACCGCCCGCGCGATCAGCTGATTGACCAAGCGAATGACAGGCGCTTCGCTCGCGAGATCCTTAAGGCGCTCGACATCCTCTTCGGCCGGCTCGGCATCGCTATCGGTCTCTTCCAGCGGTTCGGAGGGATTCCCCTCGCCCTCGGCCTCGGCATAGAGGCGCTCGAAGGCGGCCTCGAGCTCGATCGGGACGGCGACGGCGACCCTTACGGGCTGGCCGAGAGCCGCTGCCGTGGCATTGCGCGCGAATTCGTCGAGCGGATCGGACATCGCGAGCACGGCGCCGTCGGCGGTCGCGGCGATCGGCAGGGCGCGCGCTTTGCGCAGGAATTTGGGCTTCAGCCGATCGACGAAAAGCGCCGTCTCGGGATAATCGAGCGTGCCGACGAGCGGCGCGTCGAGGAGCTGTGCCAGCGCTTCGGCGAGGGCCTTATCGCTTACCAGCCCGAGCTGCGTCAGGACCCGGTCGAACCGACTGCCAGTCTCGCTCGCCACCCGCCGCGCTCGGTCGAGCGTACGCTGATCGATCACGCCCGCGTCGATCAGCGTCCCGCCGAGCCGATCAAGCGGATCAATCGCGGGAGCGGGAGCGTCGATGGACGGGAAATTCATCGTCGCAATATACCCGAGAAAAGGGCCATGGAATGACGATTCAATGTTGATCACGCTCGACCGCCACGACCGTGCCGGTCAAAACGAGAACGGCCCGCCGAGCCAGATCGTCCAGATCGCCAGCGAAAGAAACGGCCCAAAGGGCAGCGCCGAGTGAGCGTGCAGCCGAACACCGACGAGGCGCAGCGCGGCGGCGGCAAGGAGGGCCGCCAGCGCCGCCAACAGGATCACCTGCGGCAACGCCGTCGCTCCGACCCAAGCGCCCGCCGCGCCCAAGAGTTTGGCATCGCCTCGTCCCAGCCCCTCGCGCTGCCGCAACATCCTGTAGAATACCGCGAGCGCGCGCAGTGCAGCATACCCGAGAACAGCGCCGAGCGCCCGATCGAGGAGCGTGTCGGGATCTATTGAGGCAGCTGCGGCGAGCCCGGCCACGATCAGCGGCAGGGTCAAGACGTCGGGCAGCACCCATCGCCGCAGGTCGATCCACGCGAGCGTCAGCAGCCACCAGCCGAAGAGGCAATCGAGTGCGGCGCGCGGCACGTCGTCGACCGCGAGCGCGATCAGCACCACGATGAGGGCGGCGATTTCTGTCCCTGGGTAGAACCAGCCGAGCGGGTAACCGCAGCGGCGACACCGTCCTCGCGCCAACATCCAGCTGATCAGCGGCACAAGGTCGCGCGGCGTCAGCGCCGCGCCGCACCCTTCGCACTTGGATCGTGACCAGACGATCGGCTGCCGGTCCGGCAAACGACGGATCAGCACCCCGATAAAACTGCCGATGACAGGCGCCGCGATTAGCAGGCCCCAGCCTTCCGGCCCAAGATCGCCGATGCTCAAACTGATGCTCGTGGTTGGACTAT